>Ga0207713_1000079_pt1 | contig 172274 bp, 169 predicted proteins | sample KBSS64metaG_FD_184404 | JGI IMG/M metagenome (GOLD analysis project Ga0207713, IMG submission 184404) | Switchgrass rhizosphere microbial communities from Kellogg Biological Station, Michigan, USA - KBS S6-4 metaG (SPAdes) (version 2) | ecosystem: Host-associated > Plants > Roots > Rhizosphere... | reverse complement strand
TGAAATCATTTGATCCGGTTGTGTCAGGCAGACCGCATTCTCAGGGTTTACTGCCGGTTCCCGGCAGATCGCAGGCAAGCCAGCTCCCACGGCCTACCGGCCAGAATCAAAAGCGTCTAACCCTGCGCTTTTGCCAACTCGATCAGCACTTTGCGCCAAGGCGCCTGCGCCGGAAGCGCCAGGAAGTACCCGTTGAGCAAAGACTCACGCGCCGGGTAATCGAACGTCTCGCCTGCCAGATCCAGCACCACACCACCCGCGCCTTCCAGCACGCCCTGGGCCGCTGCGGTATCCCACTGCGAGGTGGGCGCCAGGCGCGGATAACAATCGGCCGACCCCTCTGCCAGCAGGCAGAACTTGAGCGAGCTGCCGATGTTGGCCAGCGCAAGCTCGCCCACCGCCGCAGACAACCCCGCCAACAGTTTTTCCTGCGCCGGGCTGGAATGACGACGGCTGGCAACCACCGTGAATGACTCCCCGACACCCGGCTGATTGCGCACAGAGATCGGCTCAAGCTGCGCGGCATCTTCGCTACGCCAAGCCCCAAGCCCCGCACCACCCAAATAGCAACGGTTGTTGGTAGGCATCGAGACCACGCCGAACACCACGCGCCCGTTCTCGATCAGCGCGACGTTGACGGTGAACTCCTCGCTGCCGGAAATGAATTCCTTGGTGCCATCCAGCGGATCGACCAGCCACCAGCGCTGCCACTGACCGCGCTCGCTCAACGGGATATTGGCGTCTTCTTCGGAAAGGATATGGATGCTCGAGTCGAGCGCTTTCAGGCCCTCTACCAACAGCTCATGGGCGGCCAAATCCGCCGCCGTCACAGGCGAATCATCAGCCTTGGCCGTCACTTCCACGCCTGAACGCCAGAAAGGCAGGATGACTTCGCCAGCGCGGCGACACAGCTCGACGACCGGCGCCAGCAGCGGATGGGGCAGTTGGGCGAAGGCATCGGTCATGGCTGGAAGGCTCCACGTTGGCTCAGCAGGTCACGGGCCAGGTACAGCGCCGCGAGCGCCCGGCCTTCGGAAAACTGAGGGTGTTGGGCCAGGCTCGCCAGCTCGCGCAGATTGATCTTGTCCACACGCATCGGCTCGGGCTCGTCGCCCGGCAGGCGCTCTTCATACAGGTCGGTGGCCAGCACCACCTGAATCTTCTGACTCATGTAGCCAGGCGACAGCGACAGTTCGGTGAGATGTTCCAGTTGCCGCGCGCCGTAACCGGCCTCTTCCTTGAGTTCGCGGTTGGCGGCTGCCAACACGTCTTCGCCAGGCTCAACCAACCCCTTGGGCAAGGACAGCTCGTACTCGTCAGTGCCGCCGCAGTATTCCTCGACCAGCACCGCATGCTCGGCGTCGAGCATGGCCACGATCATCACCGCGCCGTATCCGTTGCCACGCCCGACCAGACGCTCGTAAACGCGCTCGACGCCGTTGGAGAAACGCAACTGCACCTCCTCGACGCGGAACAGGCGGCTGCTGGCGACGATTTCGCGAGCGAGTACGGTGGGTTTCTGGCGCATGGCGGGCTCCTTGGTGTAGACGGGTTACTATACAGCGGCTTTTGCGAATGTCTGAGTCGCAAAGCCTGCGTGATTCATTCATTACCGAGGGACCCGAATGCCTTCCTTGCCCTGGCCCGATATCGATACCGTCCTGCTGGATATGGACGGCACTTTGCTGGACCTGCATTTCGACAATCACTTCTGGCTGGAACACCTGCCCCAGCGCTACGCCGATCTGCACGCAATCAGCCTGAGCATGGCCATGCTGGAGCTGGTGCCGCTGTTCGAAAAGAATGCCGGGACCCTCAACTGGTATTGCACCGACTTCTGGAGCGCCGAGTTGAAACTGTCGGTCAAGGATCTGAAAGTCGAAGTCGCCCACCTGATCGCCCTGCGCCCGGACGCCGAGACCTTTCTGGCCGCGATCCAGAAGGCCGGCAAGCGCGTGATCATGATTACCAATGCCCATCGTGATTCGCTGTCACTGAAAATGGAGCGCCTGCAACTGGCGCCCTACTTCGAGCGCATGATCAGCTCCCACGATTACGGTTTTCCCAAGGAAAACCCGCAGTTCTGGGACGCGCTGCACGCCGACATCGGCTTCGATCCGGCGCGCAGCCTGTTTATCGACGATACCTTGCCGATCCTGCGCAGCGCCGGGCGTTATGGGATCAGGCATTTGCTCGCGGTGCGCGAGCCGGACAGCCGCAAGGGGCCCAAGGACACGGAGGAGTTTGCAGCGGTCGAGGATTACCGGGAGTTGATGCGGGGGTTATAAGACTGTGGGAGCCGGCTTGCCGGCTCCCACAGGGATTGGCGATTATCAGTCAGGAATCCGCAAAACCTGCCCCGGATAAATCTTGTTCACATCCTTGAGCATCGGCTTATTGGCCTCGAAAATTTTCTGATACTTGTTCGGGTCGCCATACACGCGTTTGGAAATGGCACTGAGCGTATCGCCCTTCTCTACAGTGACGAACTTGGCAGCCGCAACCGCTGGGCCTGTGACCGTGATGTGATCGTCAACGCTGCCAACCCCTGCAATGTTGCCCGCTGCCAGAATGATCTTTTCCTTCTCTTCCTGGCTGGCGACTTTGCCCGTCAGCGTCACCGTGTCGCCCTCCACGGTTGCCTCGATGTTGGGATTACCCAGACCAACCTCTGAAATATGTTTCTTCAGGACTTCGTCAGCATTGGCGTTTCCCGGGGTCAGCGCATCGAGGATCTTTTCGCCTGCTTCGTTCAGAAAACTGAAAATGCTCATGATGTTTCTCCCTGCGTTGTTTGATGTCCGAATTCCAACCATAGCCGCATCCTGCCGCCTGCCCGCTGCATCCGACCAATGACCCCTTACATATTCGGCGCCCCATCCGGCGCCCCTGCACGTTAGAATCGCTCCGGCCAGCCCTTTGCCTTGCGGAGTGACAATGGATATCAAGCAGCTGAAGTTCCTGATCGCCCTGGACGAAACCCGTCATTTCGGGCAGGCCGCTGCGCGTTGTCACATCACCCAGCCGACACTCTCCATGCGCTTGCGCAGCCTGGAAGAAGAGCTGGACCTGCCGCTGGTCAACCGCGGGCAACGCTTCGAGGGCTTTACCGCTCCCGGCGAGCGGGTGCTGGCCTGGGCGCGCACGGTGCTGGCGGCCTATGACGGCCTGCAGGCGGAAGCAGCGGCCTGTCGTGGCAATCTCGTCGGTACGCTGCGCCTGGGCGTGGTGCCGCTGTCGAACTTCGACCCGCTGCCCTTGCTGCAACGCATGCACAGCGCCCACCCGCACATGCGCTTCGAACTGTCGTCGTTGAGCTCCGAGCAGATGCTCGACCAGTTGGCCAGCAACCGGCTGGATCTGGGCGTCTCGTACCTGGACCGGCTGGACACCGAGCGCTTCGAATCGCTGGAGCTGGCCGAGACCCGCATGGGCCTGATGTACGATCCGCGCCACTTCAGCTTTGGCGACGCGCCGCTGAGCTGGGAAAGCCTGATCGAGCTGCCGCTGGGCATGCTCACCAGCGGGATGCACTTTCGCCAGTCCATCGACCACAACTTCCACAGCCGCGGCCTGCAACCCCAGCCGCTGATCCAGACCGATGCCGTGCATCAATTGTTGCAAGCGGTGAACGAGGGCTTCTGCTGCGCGATCATGCCGCTGGACGGCGGGTTGGAACATCTGGCCGAGCACCTGCGCCTGCAACCGATCGAGGAGGCTACGACTCTGGCGCGCCTGGGTTTGATCATGCGTCGCTCGGCGCCCCGCTCGGCATTGGCTGAAGCCTGCTTTGGCCTGTATCACAAAATGACCGAGCCATCTTGATCGACGTCATCTATCAAGACATCAGTACTAGCGATTAGACGTCATACCACCGGTGGAATAGGCTTAAGGCCTTCATACACTGCCGGTCATCCACCATGCCTCCCAAAAACACGGAAGGCACGGCGCCCGCAAAACCACTGCCCGCGCCTGCCGCAAGTCAGTCCTACAGTTTCTCGAATCTGCAAGGGGACGCCAGCGAGCCGAACCTGCTCGCTGAGGAAGTGGCGCTGGCGATTGCCTACAACGGCATCAGCCAGGCGGTGATGCTGGTGACCCCGACCGATCTTGAAGACTTCATCGTGGGCTTTAGCATTGGCAGCGGGATCATCGAGTCAGCTGACGAGATCTACGACATCAAGCTCGGCGGTTGCGGCTCTGCGCAAACGGCCGAGGTCGAGATCGCCAGCCGCGCCTTCTGGAACCTCAAGACCCAGCGTCGACAGCTGGCGGGGACCAGCGGCTGCGGGCTGTGCGGCGTGGAAGCGGTGGAGCAGGCATTACCTGAGCTCAACGTGCTGCCCGGCGCCCCGCTGCCGCCAGCCGAATGGCTCAAGGGCCTGCGTGAACGTATGAACGAGTTTCAGCCGCTGGGCGCGTATTGCGGTGCCGTCCATGCGGCTATTTTTATGAACGAACGGGGCGAAATGCTAATGGGCCGGGAAGACATCGGCCGGCACAACGCCTTGGACAAACTGATCGGCGCCTTGATCCGCCAGAACATCCCGAGCACCGGGGGCCTGGCCATTGTCACCAGCCGTTGCAGCCTCGAACTGATCCAGAAAGTCTTGCGTGCAGGCATCCAGACCCTCGTCAGCCTGTCCTCGCCCACGGGCCTGGCCGTGCAGTGGGCCCGCCGTCACAACCTCAACCTTATCCATCTGCCCAAACACAGCGCCCCTAGGGTCTTCAGCCCTGCCTTGGAGAGTAAAGCGTGAGCATGCACAAACAAGCCGACAAGACCCCGATCCCGCGCTACAAGCCTTACAAAGGCCCGGCTGGCGGATGGGGCGCGTTGATTAGCGTCAGTAAAGCTTGGCTCACCAGCGACAACGCGCTGAAGAACCTGCGCATGATGCTCAAGACCAACCAGAACGGCGGCTTCGACTGCCCGGGTTGCGCATGGGGTGACTCGCCTGAAAGCGGCATGGTCAAGTTCTGTGAAAACGGCGCAAAGGCGGTCAACTGGGAGGCCACCAAGCGCCGCGTCGACCCGTCCTTCTTCGCCCGCTACAGCGTAAGCGCCTTGCTGGAGCAGAGTGACTACTGGCTCGAATATCAGGGCCGCCTGACCGAGCCGATGGTCTACGACGCCGAAACCGACCGTTACAAACCCATCGCGTGGGACGACGCTTTCGCCCTGATCGCCAAGCACCTGAACAACCTGCCAAGCCCAAACATGGCCGAGTTCTATACGTCGGGCCGGGCCAGCAACGAAGCGGCGTACCTGTATCAACTGTTCGTGCGCGCCTACGGCACCAACAATTTCCCCGACTGCTCGAACATGTGCCACGAAGCCAGTGGCGTCGCGCTGTCGCAGAGCGTGGGCGTCGGCAAAGGCACCGTGACGTTCGATGACTTCGAGCACTCGGACGCGATCTTCGTCTTCGGCCAGAACCCGGGCACCAACCACCCACGCATGCTCGAACCGCTGCGTGAGGCGGTCCAGCGCGGGGCTCAGGTGGTGTGCATCAACCCGCTCAAAGAGCGCGGTCTTGAGCGATTCCAGCATCCACAGCATCCGCTGGAAATGCTCAGCAACGGTTCCGAACCGACCAACACCGCTTTCTTCCGCCCATCCCTGGGTGGCGACATGGCGATGCTGCGCGGCATGGCCAAGTTCCTGCTGCAATGGGAACGTGAAGCCCAGGCCACCAATGCGCCGTCGGTGTTCGACCACGCCTTCCTCAACGAACACACCCACGGCGTGCTGGATTACCTGGCCGTGGTCGACGACACCTCCTGGGAGTTCATTGTCGAGCAGTCCGGCCTGTCGCTGGAAGACATCGAGCTGGCGGCGCGCATGTACGCCAAGAGCAAGAACGTCATCGTATGCTGGGCGATGGGCCTGACGCAGCATCGCCATTCGGTGCCGACCATCCAGGAAGTCGCCAACCTGATGCTGCTGCGCGGCAACATCGGCAAGCCTGGCGCTGGCCTGTGCCCGGTGCGCGGCCACAGTAACGTTCAGGGCGACCGCACCATGGGCATCAACGAGCGCCCGCCGGCGTTCTTCCTCGACGCCCTGGAAAAACGCTTCCAGTTCAAGGTGCCGCGCGAGAACGGTCACAACGTGGTCGAAGCCATCCATGCGATGCTCGAAGGCCGCTCTAAAGTCTTCATTGCCCTGGGCGGCAACTTCGCCCAGGCCACGCCAGACAGCAACCGCACCTTCGAAGCGCTGCGCAACTGCGACCTGACTGTGCAGATCAGCACCAAGCTCAACCGTAGCCACCTGACCCACGGCAAGGAAGCGCTGATCCTGCCATGCTTCGGCCGCACCGACATCGACATGCAGGCCGAAGGCCCGCAAGCGGTCACCGTGGAAGACTCCTTCAGCATGGTTCACGCCTCCAACGGCCAGCTCAAGCCGCTGTCACGCCACATGCGCTCGGAGCCTGCGATCCTGGCCGGGATCGCCAACGCGACCCTGGGCAAGCAACCTGTGGACTGGCTGTGGCTGGTGGAGGATTACGACCGTATCCGCGACCTGATCGCCGACACCATTCCGGCGTTCCAGAACTTCAACGAGAAGATCAAGAATCCGGGCGGCTTCTACCTGGGCAGCACCGCCGGTTCGCGCAAATGGAACACGCCAAGCGCACGGGCCACCTTCAAGTCCAACCAGTTGCCGCAGGACCTGCTGCACGAAAGCATTCGTGCCAAGGGCATCGTGCCGGATCTCATCATGCAGTCGATGCGCTCCCACGATCAGTACAACACCACCATCTATGGCCTGGACGACCGTTATCGCGGTGTGAAGGGCATGCGTGACGTGATGTTCCTCAACGAAGCCGACATCATCCGCCTGGGCTTCGTGCCCGGCCAGAAAGCCGACATCGTGTCGATCTGGGGCGACGACATCGAGCGTCGGGTAAAGGGCTTCACCCTGTTGCCGTTCGACATCCCGGCCGGCCAGGCTGCTGCCTATTACCCGGAAGTGAACCCGCTGGTGCCGCTGGAAAGCATCGGTGAAGGCAGCCACACGCCGACGTCGAAATTCGTGGCGATCAAGCTGGAGCGGCACAGCGAGACGGCGCGGATTATCTGATCCGCCACGCAGCAAATCCTGTGGGAGTGAATTCATTCGCGAGAGGGCGTTACAGACGTGCATGATACGTCGACAGTAACAACTCTTTCGCGGATGAATCCGCTCCCACAGTCGTTACGCTGGTCACTCATCCGCGTGATTCTGTGTAACCCGCCCCGTACATTTGAATTCCTTTCGCCCACAAAAAAGGCCCGAATCGAGTGATCCAGGCCTGTGTGAAGTAGTTTATGACCGGGTAAAATGGATTAAGTTCCCGATCAAAAACAATAACTTATAAATTTGTATACAAGTCGTGTTACTCGTCGGATTTTGATTGTGACATTTTCTTCATGATTGCAGGATCGCGTCGTCATCCCTACGAGCACACATACATGAAGTATTCCTCGATTCTGTTGTTGTCCCTCTCCCTGGCAACCGGTTTCGCCACAGCAGGCGATAACCTGAACGCCGGTGTGGGCGGCGCATTGGGTGGGGTACTGGGTTCGGTTGTCGGCCAGCAGATCGGCGGCAGCACTGGCTCCGCCATTGGTGCAGGCCTGGGCGGCGCCGCAGGTGGCGCAGTCGGCGCCAACCGTCACAACCGCGCTGAAGCAGCCATTGGCGGTGGCCTGGGCGCTGCAGGCGGTAACGTGATCGGCCGCAGCGTCGGTGGCAGCACCGGCAGCCTGATCGGCGCAGCAGCCGGCGGCGGTGCCGGTGGCGCACTGGGTAACTACATGGGCGAGCAGAGCCGTCGTGACGACGACAATCGCCGGGGTTATCGCGGTGACCGTCGTTACTACGACCACGATCGCGGCCACCGTCACCACGACCACGGCCGTCATCGCGGCTGGCGTCATCGCTAATCTCGCAAGGCATCTATCGCACTTGACCACCGGCCGCCGACTACGCGGCCGGTTGTCGTTTCAGACCACCAACGTCTCCAGCGCCTGACGCAGCCCTGCGGGAATGGGCACCGGCTGGTTCGACTGGCGATCCACGAACACATGCACGAAGCGCCCGGCCGCACAGGCCTCCTCTTCCCCCGCCCTGAACACCGCCAACTCGTATTGCACTGAACTGTTGCCCAGCTTACCGACTCGCAGGCCGACCTCGATCAGGTCCGGATAGGCAATTGACGCAAAGTAGTCGCACGCCGAACTGACCACGAACCCCACTACACCCCCCTCATGAATATCCAGCCCGCCGCGCTCGATCAGGTAGCTGTTCACGGTGCTGTCGAAGAAGCTGTAGTAGGTCACGTTGTTCACATGGCCGTAAATGTCGTTGTCATGCCAGCGCGTGGTGATGGGCTGGAAGTGGCGGTAGTCGGTGCGCTGCGGGGTTTGGCTCATCATGCATCCCTCTGTGATTGCCCAATACCGTGACACAAATGTCGATCAGGATACATTCCTCACACCTATTCGATCCCGGACACTAGCAAAACGACATCGCGCCGCTTAACCTCCCGCAACATAAAACCACGGTCGGATGCGCCCGTGCGTTCATGCCCCACGATCATCCAGAAAACCCAACATCCGCCAGGGAGAGGCCATGCAACCCATCCAACCGCCCAAGGACGACGGGCAGACCGTGATACAGCGCCTGGCGCGCGACCAGTTCGATGTCGTGCTCGGATCGCATCCAGGCAAGCGAAACGTCCCACAGACCAAACGGCCTGTGCCGCTGGGGACCGTCCTTATTGGTGCAGCTCTGCTGCTCGCGATCGTCTACCTGTTCACGCAGATGCTTCAAACCAGGAAAGCCGTAGAGGCGCCTGTTGCGCCACCTTTGACGCTCCAGGCCCCCAGCGATCCGGAAACCGTGGCGCCAGAGCCCGCAATCCGCACCACCGAGCAGGTGGTCTACGTGGCGCCACGCCTGGAAACCGCGTCCCAGCCTGCCGCCTCCAAGCAGCTGGACGACTGCCTGAAAGACGGCAATGTGATCGACCGCGACGTCATCAACTGCCGCTTCGGCGACGGGCAAGCCACCGACTACAACGCGCCTCGCCCCCAAGGCATGGTCTCGGATCGCTACATGGCGCAGTACAAATCCGCAGCCGCCAAGCCCAAGGCCGAAACCGGCCGGCAATACGAAGTGGCGGGCGTGCTCATCCGCGAAGTCGACGGCCGCAACCGCTACGAAGCGCGCTACCGCATCTACAACCACCACGTCGAAAACAGCAGCGTGTGCATGAACTTCAAGAGCGACAGCGTCGAATACCGCGAATGCCGTCGTGCTGCCGAACCCTATTTCAAGGACATGTGCAGCGACTGGACCAAACGCGCGGCCAAGGACAAGGACGAAAAAAACAAATTGGCACAAGAACAATTCTGCGAGGCGGCGCGGACATACAGGCCTTAGTCGCACACCCCAGGGGAAACTGGCGCTTCACGCAAAGATTTGCCGAAGGGATTCGACAAAATCCGGTTTCGATGGTCATACGTTTCGCCAAGCAGAGGCCCTTACGCCGATCACTTCAGGAAGACGTCATGACCCGCACCCATTGCCTGCCCTTGTTGTTCACCGCACTGATTGCAACCCTTGCCGGCTGCGGGGACAAGAGCGCCGAGAAAGCTGCCAGCCCCACTGCCGACGCTCGCGGGCTGTCCAAATCAATGACGGTGGATGTCAGCGGCGCCATGAACCTGCATTACGAAGCCCATGGCGATGCGGTCGGTGTGGGGTTCTTGCCAGGTAAACAGCCCGGTGCCAACTGGCTGACTCTGAGCGCCGATCAGGAAGCCGACGGCGACCGCAACGAAGTCAGCATCGGGCCGGTGGTGGGGTTCTCCTTTGAAGATCCCGATCAGGAAAAACACGCAATCATGTTTCAAGGCGGCCGCGTGGAAGTCGCCCACGACGAAAACAGCGCCTCCTACGATACCGGCTCCTACTATCAGTACTACGACACCGACAAGAGCGGTGCCAACAGCAACGTCAAACTCGACTTCAGCAAGATCGAAAAGCTTGAGTCCGGCAACAAGCTGCTGGACCGCTACCGCCTGATCGGCACCTTCCAGTTCAACGCCGCCCTCTCCCCCGAGCAGCCGTCCGACGACTGCACCCGGGAAGCGGCCGCCTACGTCGCCGAGCACGGCGAACGTCATCCAGGCTTTGACCCCGGCCTGTGCAACGCCAAGAGCGTTGCCGCCAAGGGTAGCTTCGACATCACCCAGGACTTTCCGGCTACCGAAAAAGCGGGCTGAGCTAACCGGGTCCGACTGACCGGCGATGTCGATCCCAGGCCGCCCCCGCCGGCAAGCCGTGCTGCTACGAACCAGCGGTGTGACACAAATCGTGCATCCCCCACCACCCCGTAGCAGTCCGGCTTGCCGGCGGGGCGATCTTGATGACGCCGGCGCCAACGAGCCGGGTTGCCACGGGATGCCACGGGATGCCACGGGATGCAGGCTAGTTCCGCGATCTGTCAGGCGCAAGCGGCTGAATGTCTTTAGGAAATTTCACGCAAAACATAGAGAGACTACTGTAGGAATCGTCACTATGTGCGTTCAGCGGTCACCAGAATTTTTCCTTTGTGCCCCGTTTCAAAGTGGAGGGAGAGACGCACGCAGCTTTCGGAGATGTCCTACGTAATGCCCGGACTGCGGCTACAAACTGCGACCATCATCCTCACTTAGCATTTCCAGCCCTGACAATCCTTAACGGCTGGTTAGCATGAGCAATACATACTGCTACGACTATGATTGCGGCCTTACCGCAGAACAACTCTGGTGGTTGATCGCAACAGAGACTCTGATGGAGGAATTTGGGCTTGATGACATTCTGGCAGCGACCGCCATCGTCAGCGGTGCCAACATCGTTCCCACGCGCGCCAAACCAAGCGGCGCTGTTCCCCGCACTTCCCTTGCATCATTACTAGCACGCAGGCTCAGTCGTAAACGCAATTTGCCATTCAGGGTCCCAACGCTGACCGGATTTTTCCCTCCCAACATCAGGATGACCAGTAAAGCAGGAGCTGTATTTGGTAGAGCGATTCCAGTAGTAGGATGGGCTTACACGGCGTATGAGCTGACATCAGTTGCGATCAAGACGCTCAAAAAATACAACGCCGTAGTGAAACCCGAGGATCAGGCCTTTTGACTGATAAAAAGACTGTCACGCTTCCTGACGATCAGGACATGCAGCGACTGATTGCGCTTCTGCAAGAACACATCAGTCCGCTGGCCGTTGACAAGCTAACTCTCAACACCTCGATCAATCATGACTTGGGATGTGATGGCGACGACGCTGCGGAGCTGATGGCGGATCTCGCAGACCGATTTCCCATTGATTTCGTTGACTACGACGCCTATCGATACTTCCACCCGGAAGGGTATGACCTCATGCGATGGCGTCGGGCGAAGGATCGCAGAGGCAACGTTCCCCTGACGCTCGCGATGATGTACGAGGCAATACAGTTACTGCGATGGAACACTACTGAAATTGAAGCTGCGGCTTGATACCCCGTAGCAGTCCGGCTTGCTGGCGGGGCGATCTTGATGACGCCGCGCACATAAAAAAACCGCCCCGAAGGGCGGTTTTTGTTCAGCTGAATCCAATCTTACAACTTCGGACCCGCTGCCTTGATCGCGTCGCTCACGTCGAACTTCTTGAAGTTCTCGATGAACAGGCCGGCCAGGGCCTTGGCGGCTTCGTCGTAGGCTGCTTGGTCAGCCCAGGTGTTGCGTGGGTTGAGCAGTACGGTGTCGACGCCCGGTACCGACTTAGGCACGTCCAGGTTGACGGTGTCCAGGTGCTCGGTTTCAGCACCGATCAGCGCGCCACTCTGGATGGCCGCGATGACGCCACGGGTGGTCGGGATGTTGAAGCGTTTGCCCACGCCGTAGCCGCCGCCGGTCCAGCCGGTGTTGACCAGGTAGACCTTGGAGCCGAAGCCGCGGATGCGCTTGATCAGCAGCTCTGCGTATTCGCCAGCCGGGCGCGGGAAGAACGGCGCGCCGAAGCAGGTGGAGAAGGTCGACTTGATGCCGGCGCCCGAACCCATTTCGGTCGAACCGACCAGCGCGGTGTAGCCCGAGAGGAAGTGGTAGGCCGCTTGTTCTTCGCTGAGGATTGACACAGGCGGCAGAACGCCGGTCAGGTCGCAGGTCAGGAAGATCACCGCGTTTGGCTCACCGGCCAGGTTCGCTTCGGAGCGCTTTTCAACGTGCTCCAGCGGGTAGGCGGCGCGGCTGTTCTGGGTCAGGCTGCTGTCGGCGTAGTCGGCGTGCTTGTTGGCATCCAGAACGACGTTTTCCAGCACTGCGCCATGCTTGATGGCTTTCCAGATGACAGGCTCGTTCTTCTCGGACAGGTCGATGCACTTGGCATAGCAACCACCTTCCATGTTGAACACCACGCCCTCGCCCCAGCCGTGCTCGTCGTCACCGATCAGGTAACGGCTTTCGTCAGCGGACAGAGTGGTCTTGCCGGTGCCCGACAGACCGAAGAACAGCGTCACGTCGCCTTCTTCGCCGATGTTGGCGGCACAGTGCATCGGCAGCACGTCGGACGCTGGCAGCAGGAAGTTCTGCACCGAGAACATGGCCTTTTTCATTTCGCCGGCGTAACGCATGCCCGCGATCAGGACTTTCTTCTGTGCGAAGTTGATGATCACGGTGCCGTCGGAGTTGGTGCCATCACGCTCAGGCACGCACTCGAAGTTGGCAACGTTGAGGATCTGCCATTCTTCGCGACCGGCCGGGTTGTACTGAGCCGGATTGATGAACAGGCAACGACCGAACAGGTTCTGCCAGGCAGTCTGGGTGGTCATCTTGACGGCCAGGTAGTGATCGGCCGCAGCGCCTACGTGCACGTGGGAAACGAAGTGTTCCTGGGCGTTGTTGAACGCTTCGACACGGGCCCACAGGGCATCGAATTTGTCAGCAGGGAATTTGCGGTTGATCGGACCCCAGGCAATCGCTTGCTCAGTAGTCGGTTCTTCAACGATGAAACGGTCGACTGGCGAACGGCCAGTGCGATGGCCAGTTTCCACGACGAGTGCGCCGGTATCGGACAGTACGCCTTCACCGCGACTGAGGGCTTCTTTAACCAGATCGTCGACACTGAGATCGGTGTGAACGGCGTTATTGGCTTGCGTCATGAGATTCCCCGTCGGCCCGCTGGCCGAGTGCTCCAAACGTTTTGTAGTAGAAAAACCCTGACTACTACAGCTAAAAAGTGGCCGGATTATGCCAGAAAAGCCCAAAAAAGGTAGGGCCCTCCTGTCAGAACTACATAAAGGAGAGCCAAGCCTGCCGGGGAGAAACCATTCAGCCCGGCCTCGGCACTACATCAATGGCGAGTGTCGGAAGGGGTATCGACGCCACCGCCTGCGAACAGCTGCACTACATCCGTTGCATCGAACAAATAGCGCTGATTGCAGAACTGACAATCGATCTCGACGGTACCGTTGTGCTCGACCACCAATTGCTGTGCATCTTCCAGACCAAGACTGACCAGCGCGTTGGCCGACCGCTCGCGCGAGCAGCTGCAACGGAACACCAGCGGCTGGATATCGAACATGCGCACGGCGTCTTCGTGGAACAGACGGTGCAGAACGGTCTCGTTGTTCAGGCTCAGCAGCTCTTCGGCCGTCAGTGTGTCGACCAGCGTATTGACGTGCTGCCAGCTGGCTGCGCGCTCTTCGGGCTCGCGGAGTTTTTCCGGTGGCAGCTGTTGGAGCAGCAGGCCACGGGCGCGCTTGCCGTCAGCCTTGATCCAGAAGCGTGTAGGCAATTGCTCGGACATCACGAAGTATTCGGACAGGCAGGCCGACAGATCGACCCCGTCCAGACCGACGATGCCCTGGTAGCGTTTGCCCTGGCGAGGATCAATGGTCATGGTCAGGTCGCCGTCTGGCATCAGTTCCTGCAAGGTCGCGCCCGGCGTGACCAGGCTCTCGTTGTAACGGGCGATGCCGCGAAGCTCGCGCTCACTGGAGCACTCGATCATCAGCAGCGACACCGGACCAAGGGAGCGGGCCTGGAGCACCAGCAGACCGTCAAACTTCAAGGTGCCCACCAGCAAGGCGGCGGCTGCGAGCATTTCGCCCAGCAATTGCGCGACTGGCTCTGGGTACGGGTGCTTGGCCAGCACCTCCGCGTAGCTGCGCTCGAGCGCCACTAGCTCGCCGCGAACGTCGCTCTCATCGAAGATGAAACGCTGGGTGTAATCGATATCCGGGAAATCATGCATGGGAAAAAGGTATCTGAATTAATGACAAAGTGATGACAAGCGCCTATAAAACGCGGTTTCGCACTAACCTGTGCCGCATTGCCATTTCGATGGGGTTATTTTATGGACTATCCAGCGCTGTTCCAACCCAAGTGGAACGCCAAAAAATTCTTGCTGTGTCATCTGGTAGCGCTCGCCCTGCTGCTGGTGTGGATTTGGCCTACGGGCCACGCGGCATTCACTCAGTTTGACGAGTGGTTTTTCCACTTGCTGAACCGACCACTGGAACAGAACAAGGCGTGGTTGTGGACCTGGACAGTGGCCAGTATGCGCCCGTTCGATATCATCGTCGGCCTCATTCTGTTGCTGCTGCTCATCAAGGGCGACTGGGTATTCAAGACGCTGCAGACACGGGCTGCATTGATCGGCTTCGTGTTGACGCTGATCCTTCTGCTGGTCATCCGTACCGTGTTTTCCAAAATCATAGACCACACTTCCCTGCAGCATGACAGCGCATCGATGGTGATTCCTGACGCGATCAAGCTCAGCGAAATTTTCCCGACACTGGAAGACAAGTGGCAGCTCAAGGACCGCTCGAGCCAGAGCTTTCCGGGCGATCACGCTTCGGTCCTGCTGATCTGGGCGATGTTCATGACCGTGTTCAGCCGCACCGTTGGCCAGCGCGTGGTGATCTGGGCGCTGGCATTGCTGTTCATGCTGCCGCGCCTGGTCGCGGGCGCGCACTGGGGCCAGGATGACTACATCGGCGGCGTGATGATTGCACTGCTGGCACTGGCCTGGAGCTGCTACACGCCGTTTGCGGCAGCCGCCACCGGTTTTGTGCTGCGAGCGACGGCGCCGATCTTTAATCTGTTCGGGCGGATTCCGCTGTTCAGATGCCTGGCGATCATGAAACCGGGCGCGCACGCCTAGAGGCAATCCGGGCCGAAGTGAACAACCTGTGGGAGCGTATTCATTCGCGAGACGTCAGTACAGCCGAAGCCTATCTATCGACTGGAATGCCGCATCGCGAATGAATTCGCTCCCACAGAAGTCTCGCCAACCATCTCTGGATCAATCATCCCCTGACCGAAACTGAAACAATTGCCGACGCTGCTTCTTGGTCGGTTTGCCGTCCGTTGTCACGCCCAAACTGCCCGCTTTGCGCATCTCTGCCGCCTGCTCGCGTTTGGCCAGACTTTCCGGGGTTTCGCGGTACAGCAACTGTGCTTCTGGCGCACCACGACGCACAATGGACAGCGCCTCAACGACCACGGTGCGCTCATCGAAACCGGCACGAATCTGGAATTCGTCGCCAATGCGCGGTTCCTTGCCCGGTTTGCAACGCTCCCCACGACAGTGCACCTTGCCGCTTTCTATCGCTGCTTTGGCCAGTGCACGCGTCTTGAAAAAGCGCGCAGCCCATAGCCACTTATCCAGACGAACCTTGTCGTCCTCGTCTGACTTCTGTGTCATCTGAATTCCTCAATTACGTGATAGTCAGAACTGTACTACGCAATGTCGAGCACGCAGTAATCGCAAGCGTTGGGTAGAATCCTCCGCACACATGTGAGGGCATGCACTCTCGTCTTCGCCAAGCTATTGTGGGCAGAACGCTCAAACGTACGGGATCGCTTTGAAAACATTCGACCATCTCACAGTCATCGGCCTTCGCGAATGGGTGGCGCTGCCCAATCTGGGAGTCGCCGGGCTGCGCGCGAAGATCGACACCGGGGCCAGCACCTCAAGCCTGCATGCCACGGAAATCGAGCCCTTCGAGCGCGATGGTGAAAAGTGGGTGCGCTTCAACGCACACCTGGGCACCGTCGTACAGTTGCGCCATCGCCGATGCGAAGCCCAACTGGTGGCGATGAAAACCATCAAGAGTTCCAACGGTCACGCTCAGGTGCGGTATGTCATTCGCACCACGTTGGCGCTGGGTGACCGGGTCTGGCCCGTCGAGTTTACGCTGGCGTGCCGCAAGGCCATGCGGTATCGGTTGTTATTGGGTTCCAAAGCTCTGATCGACGGCCAGTTGGTGGTCAATCCGGGCGTTACATATGTTCAGGACAAACCGGTATTTCCGGCCTCAAATTCCTCTGTCACAGGTGTTGCATGAAGATCGCTGTGCTTTCGCGAAACCCGCGTCTGTATTCAACTCGTCGCCTGGTCGAAGCCGGCATCCAGCGAGGCCACGAGGTCGTGGTGATCGATACCCTGCGCGCCTATATGAACATTGCCAGTCATAAGCCGCAGATCCATTACCGAGGAAAGCCCCTTGAAGGTTTCGATGCGGTGATCCCGCGCATCGGCGCTTCCGTGACGTTCTATGGCTGCGCAGTGTTGCGCCAGTTCGAGATGATGGGCGTATTCCCGCTCAATGAATCCGTCGCCATTGCCCGCTCGCGAGACAAACTGCGCTCGCTGCAGCTGCTGTCTCGTCGCGGAATCGGCCTGCCGGTGACCGGCTTCGCCCACTCCCCGGACGACATCCCCGACCTCATCCAGATGGTCAATGGCGCCCCGCTGGTCATCAAGGTGCTGGAAGGCACCCAGGGTATCGGCGTGGTGCTGTGCGAAACCGCCACGGCGGCGGAATCGGTGATCGAAGCGTTCATGGGCCTCAAGCAGGACATCATGGTTCAGGAGTACATCAAGGAAGCAGGCGGTGCTGATATCCGCTGTTTCGTGGTGGGCGACAAGGTCATCGCGTCGATGATGCGCCAGGCCAAACCCGGCGAGTTCCGCTCCAACCTGCACCGTGGCGGCACGGCCAGTCTCATCAAGATCACCCCCGAAGAACGCATGACCGCCATCCGCGCCGCCAAGGTCATGGGCCTGAGCGTGGCCGGGGTCGACATCCTGCGCTCCAACCACGGGCCATTGGTGATGGAAGTGAACTCCTCGCCAGGCCTGGAAGGAATCGAGGCCACGACAGGCAAGGATGTAGCCGGGATGATTATCCAGTACATCGAGAAGAACGGCGGCCCGCACATGACGCGGACCAAAGGAAAGGGGTGATCCGCACGTCTTAAGATTTCAGTCGTAGCAGTCCGGCTTGCCGGCGTCAGCGCACTCCAGATCGCTGACGCCGGCAAGCCGGACTGCTACGGAACACCGCAGTCGCGGGCAAGCGCGCTCCTACACAGGCAGCGGGTCAAACCGCATCTCTTGGCAACATCAACCCCAACGGCAGCCTGACTCGCGCTTCCAGCCCTCCACCGGACCGGTTGCGCAGTTCGACGTTGCCGCCGTGCATCGCGGCGATGCGTTTGACGATGGCCAGCCCCAGCCCTGTACCTTTGCCGCTGCGGGCGCGGTCGCCGCGGGTGAAGGGGTTGAAGATGCCTTCCAGCTCCGACGGGTCGATGCCCAGGCCGCGGTCCATGACGCTGAGCACTACATAGGGAGCACCGCTGTCGCCGGACACGTAGGCCGCCACTTCAACGCCATCCCCTGCGTGATGCATGGCATTACCGATGAGGTTGGCGAGCAGGCGCTTCATCGAAACACGGCGCAACGCAAACGGCGGAATGGACTCAAGGCACAGCCGCACCCTCTCGACCGGTGTGTTGTACGGAGCGACCACCTCGTTGACCAGCTCCACCAGGTCGACTTCCTCGACCTCTTCGTCGCGCCCGTCGCGGATGAACGCCAGAAACTGGTCCAGGATCGCGTCCATGTCTTCGATGTCGCGAACCATGCCATCCATGAATTCGTTGTCCTTGGGCATCAGCTCCAGTGACAGGCGCAGCCGTGTAAGCGGTGTGCGCAGGTCGTGGGAAACCCCGGCCAGCATCAGCTCCCGCTCCTGCCCTGCCTGCTCGACGTCCTCGGCCATCTGGTTGAAGGCGCGGTAGACCTCGGTCATTTCGCTGGGGGTATCGCTGACCGGCAGGCGCACGCTGCGTCCCTGCCCCAACTGGCGGGCAGCGAACACCAGGCGCTTGAGCGGCTGGTTGAGCTGGCTGACGAAAATCCAGGCGGAGGCCGTGGACAGCAAGCCGATTGCCAGGAACCAACCCAGCACGCTCCAGATTTTCTGGCCGCGCAGAGGATGGGGATACAGCGGCACCTTCAACCAGCCATCGCCCAAGCTCGGCGCACGCACCCACAAGGCCGGTGGCGCATGCACGCGCAGCCGAACCTCGGTGTCGGCACCCAGCTCCGCCTGCATCTGCCGCTGGTAGATCTCCGAGTAGGGCCAGTGTTGCTCGCCTTCCGGAACGCCACCGCCAACAACGCGAATCAGGCCCGCCGCGTCGGCAATGGTCTGCCGGTCGCTTTCATCCGCCGCCCAATAGGCCCGCAAGGTCAAGGCGACGCCATGGCTGTACTGGCGGTCCACAAGCACGTCCTCGTTCATCAGCAGATAGACCAGGGTCAACGCCTTGGAGAACAGAACCACGATAAGCACCAGCCACAGGGTGCGAGAGAAAAAACTTTGCGGGAACCAGAGCGGCGTCTTCATGGCAGCAGCTACACACTTTGCAGGAGCGAGCCAGGCTCGCGAATTTCGCGGATGATAAGAGACAGCAAAACCAGGCACACCGGCGATTCCGTCTGGAAACGTCAGGGTGACTGGTTGGCGTTTTCGGGTGCACAACGCACCCGACGGGCAATCTGTCGACTTGACCTTTATTACTTGTTTGCGCCGTCCGGCACGAACACATAACCCACACCCCAGACCGTCTGGATGTAGCGCGGCTTGGCAGCGTCCACTTCGATCAGGCGCCGCAGGCGGGAAATCTGGACGTCGATGGATCGCTCCAGCGCATCCCATTCACGACCACGGGCCAGGTTCATCAGCTTGTCCCGGGTCAACGGCTCGCGCGCATGCATGACCAGCGCCTTGAGCACCGCGAACTCACCTGTGGTGAGCATGTGCACTTCGTCGCCGCGCTTGAGCTCACGGGTTGCCAGAGACAGTTCGTAGTCGCCGAAGGTGACGGTTTCGTCTTCGCTGGCCGGTGCTCCGGGAACAGGCGCCGACTGACGACGCAGCACTGCCTTGACGCGGGCCATCAGTTCGTCAGGGTTGAAAGGCTTGGCCAGGTAATCGTCGGCGCCCAGCTCCAGGCCCTTGATACGGCTCAGTTCGTCGCCCTTGGCGGTGAGCATGATGATCGGAATCTGGTTATTGGAGGCGCGCAGACGACGGCATGCCGACAGGCCATCCTCGCCCGGCAGCATCAGGTCCAGCACCACGAGGTGAAACACTTCGCGAGCCAGCAGTCGGTCCATTTGCTCCACGTTGGCCACCGCACGGGCGCGATAGCCCTTGCTGGTGAAAAAGCGTTCTAACAGGCTGCTCAGGCCCGGGTCATCATCGACGATGAGGATTTTCTCGCCTTCAGCCGTTTGTGCAGTGCTGCTCATTGGATGCTCCTTTGATCTCGGCGCGCATTATGGCGTAGCTGCTGCTACGCGCACCGAGTGCATTGTTAGCAGATTTTTCCTGGGCTGCCACTGATGCTCTGCTTCGCGGCTGCTGGGCTATCCCGGCCCGGACATTTGCCGGGGTTTTCCGGGAGCTGACGGGCCGGTCCCCATATCCGGGTTCACTGGGTATAATGCGCCGCCCTCAAGGTCAGGCAACACCCGCTCACGGCGGTTCGCCAGCAGCTGGATTTTTTGCACATACATTTGCCAGGTGGTTTTATGGACAGTATCAACAGCCGCATCGCCGAGGAACTCGGTGTCCGCCCGCAACAGGTCGAAGCGGCCGTCGCGCTACTGGATGAGGGCTCTACCGTGCCCTTCATCGCTCGCTACCGTAAGGAAGTGACTGGCAGCCTCGATGACACGCAACTGCGTCATCTGGAAGAGCGCCTGCGCTATCTGCGTGAACTCGACGACCGCCGCGTCGCGATCCTTGCCAGCATCGAAGAGCAAGGCAAGCTGACCCCTGAACTCGCCCGCGACATCAAGCTGGCCGACACCAAGACCCGCCTTGAAGACTTGTACCTGCCGTATAAGCAGAAGCGCCGCACCAAGGGCCAGATCGCCCTGGAAGCGGGCCTGGGTGAGCTGGCGGACGGTCTGTTCAATGACCCGAGCCTGACCCCCGAGGCTGAAGCTGCGCGCTTCGTCGATGGCGAAAAAGGCTTCGCTGACACCAAGGCAGTACTCGAAGGCGCCAAGTACATCCTCATGGAGCGCTTCGCCGAAGACGCCACGCTGCTGGAAAAACTGCGCGGTTTCCTCAAGCAGGAAGCCGTCATCAGCGCCCGCGTGGTTGCTGGCAAGGAAGAAGAAGGCGCGAAATTCCGCGACTACTTCGAACACGACGAGCCGCTCAAGAGCATGCCGTCGCACCGTGCCCTGGCGATTTTCCGTGGCCGCAACGAGGGCATCCTCAGTTCTGCGCTGAAAGTGGGCGAAGAACTGCCAGGCACCCTGCACCCGTGCGAGCTGATGATCGGCGAGCGTTTCGGCCTGCAGAACCAGAACCGTCCTGCTGACAAATGGCTGGGCGAAGTGGTGCGCTGGACGTGGAAGGTCAAGCTCTACTCGCACCTTGAAACCGACCTGTTGGGCGAGCTGCGCGATGGCGCCGAGACCGAGGCCATCAACGTGTTCGCGCACAACCTGCACGACCTGCTGCTGGCCGCACCTGCCGGCCCGCGCGCGACTCTGGGCCTGGACCCTGGCCTGCGCACCGGCTGCAAGGTGGCCGTGGTCGATGCCACCGGCAAGCTGCTGGATCACGCCACGGTTTACCCTCACGTGCCGAAAAACCAGTGGGACCAGACCATCGCGGTGCTGGCCGCTCTGTGCGCCAAGCATTCGGTTGACCTGATCGCCATCGGCAACGGTACCGCCAGCCGCGAAACCGACAAGCTGGCCGCCGAGCTGATCAAAAAGTATCCAGGCCTGAAGATGACCAAGATTATGGTCTCCGAGGCAGGCGCGTCGGTGTATTCGGCCTCCGAATTGGCCGCCAAGGAATTCCCGGACCTGGACGTGTCGATCCGTGGCGCAGTGTCAATCGCCCGTCGCCTGCAGGATCCGCTGGCGGAGCTGGTGAAGATCGATCCGAAATCCATTGGCGTCGGCCAGTACCAACACGACGTTTCCCAGCTCAAGCTGGCTCGCGGCCTGGACGCGGTCGTCGAGGACTGCGTGAACGCCGTGGGCGTGGATGTGAACACCGCGTCGGTCGCCCTGCTGGCACGCATTTCCGGCCTCAACACCACGCTTGCACAGAACATCGTCAACCACCGCGACGAGAACGGCGCCTTCAAGACCCGCGCCGCGCTGAAGAAAGTCCCGCGCCTGGGCGAGAAAACCTTCGAACAGGCCGCAGGCTTCCTGCGTGTCATGAACGGTGACAATCCGCTGGATTCCTCCGCCGTGCACCCTGAGGCCTATCCGCTGGTGCAACGCATTGCTGCTGAAACCGACCGCGACATCCGCTCGCTGATCGGCGACGCCAGCTTCCTCAAGCGTCTGGATCCGAAGAAATTCACCGACGAGAGCTTCGGCCTGCCGACCGTCACCGACATTCTTCAGGAACTGGAAAAGCCTGGCCGCGACCCGCGCCCGGAGTTCAAGACTGCCGAGTTCCAGGAAGGCGTCGAAGACCTCAAGGACCTGCAACTGGGCATGATCCTCGAAGGCGTAGTGACCAACGTGACCAACTTCGGTGCGTTCGTCGATATCGGCGTGCATCAGGACGGTTTGGTGCATATCTCCGCGCTTTCGGAGAAATTCATCAAGGATCCTCGCGAAGCGGTGAAAGCCGGTGACGTGGTCAAGGTCAAGGTCATGGAAGTCGACATTCCGCGCAAACGCGTGGGCCTGTCGATGCGCATGAGCGATACACCGGGCGAGAAGATCGACGGCGCCCGTGGCCCGCGTCCGGGTTCGTCCCCGCGTCAGCAGCAGAGCAGTGCACCGCGCAAGGAAACCGCGACCGCAGCCCCGGCCAACAACGCCATGGCTTCGCTGTTCGCCAACGCCAAACAACTGAAGAAGCGCTAATGGATATTCCGCAAGGTTTGACCGAAAGCGCCTACTTCAAGACGCTGGGTTGCAAGCTGGTGCGCCTGGGCGACGGTGTCGCCGAGGTGACACTGGCGCTGGAGCCGCACCTGCGCAACCGCGGCAACGTGATGCACGGCGGCGCACTGTTCAGCCTGGTCGATATCGCCATGGGGCTGGCCTGTTCCAGCTCCCACGGTTTCGACAAGCAAAGCGTTACCGTTGAATGCAAGATCAACTACATGCGCGGCGTGCCGGACGGTGAAGTCACCTGTATCGGCACCGTTCTGCACGCCGGGCGCCGCACGCTGGTCGTCGAGGCCGAAGTGCGCCAGGCCGACAAACTGGTCGCTAAAGCGCAAGGCACGTTCGCGATCGTCTAGCTGTCCGATAGGAATATGGGTTAATTTCGGCGCAGAATCTGTGCACTGGCTCCACGATGGACAGCAGTGCCGAAATTATTCTGGGAGTTCCTGCAGGCAGGCCTGCAGGAACCGACAGCGACGGACATCGGCGTTCGGACCAAAAACGAGGCGAAAACGCCAGTTCCTTTCTTCACCCTTGTAGACCGCCATATCGCCCCCATATAGGGCCGACTGACGCGTGAAGGAATTCCAACTTGAGCGAACTTCTCAACCGCCGCCTGGCCGTGCTTGGCGAGCAATCCAACCTCTCCCTCCTGGAGAAGTGCTTGCATGGTATCGAGCGTGAATGCCTGCGCGTGACGGGCGAAGGTCGCCTGGCCCAGACGCCGCATCCCGAAGCATTGGGCTCTGCGCTGACCAACGAACAGATCACCACCGATTACTCCGAATCGCTGCTGGAGTTCATTACCCCGGCGCTGGCCAATCCTGCCCATACGCTGGAAAGCCTGGAGAAAATCCATCGCTTCGCCTACAGCAAGCTGGGCAACGAGTACATCTGGAGCCCTTCGATGCCGTGCCCGCTGCCGGCTGAGGAAGACATCCCGATCGCGTATTACGGCACCTCCAACATCGGCAAGCTCAAGTACGTGTACCGCCAGGGCCTGGCGCTGCGCTACGGCAAGACGATGCAATGCATAGCCGGGATCCATTACAACTTCTCGCTGCCGGAGGCAATCTGGCCGCTGCTGCGTCAGACCGAAGGTTTCGAGGGCAGCGACCGCGATTTCCAGTCCGAGAGCTACATCGGCCTGATTCGCAACTTCCGTCGCTACAGCTGGCTGCTGATGTACCTGTTCGGTGCATCGCCGGCGCTGGACGCCAGCTTCCTGCGTGGCCGTTCGCATCAGCTTGAGCAGTACGACGCCGACACGCTGTACCTGCCGTACGCCACTAGCCTGCGCATGAGCGACCTGGGTTACCAGAGCAACGCCCAGGCCGACCTGACGCCTTGCTACAACGACTTGCTGACCTACACCGACAGCTTGCGCAAAGCGGTGGCAACGCCCTACGCGCCGTATGTCGAAATCGGCACGCACAAGGATGGCGAGTGGATTCAGCTCAACACCAACGTGCTGCAGATCGAGAACGAGTACTACTCGACCATCCGCCCCAAACGCGTCACCTACTCGGGCGAACGTCCGATTCAGGCGCTGATGGCGCGCGGCGTGCAGTACGTCGAAGTGCGCTGCCTGGACATCAACCCGTTCCTGCCAGTGGGCATCGACCTGCAGCAATCGCGCTTCCTCGACGCCTTCGTGCTGTTCTGCGCCCTGCAGGAAAGCCCGCAACTGGCCGATTGCGAGTGCGGCAACGCCAGCAGCAACTTTCTGACCGTGGTCAAGGAAGGTCGCCGTCCGGGGCTGCAACTGAGCCGCAACACCTCGACCATCGACCTGAAAGTCTGGGCCGACGAGTTGCTGGACAAGATCGAGCCAATCATCGCCCTGCTGGACAAGAGCCAGGGTATCGACGAGCACGCCAAATCCCTGGCCGCCCAGCGTGCCAAGGTCGCGGATGCCTCGTTGACGCCGTCGGCACAGGTGCTGGCCGCCATGACCGAGCACAAGGAAGGCTTTACCGCGTTCTCGTTGCGCCAGGCACAGGTTCACGCCGAGCACTTCCGTAGCCAGCCGCTGAGTGTCGAGGATCAGACCGATTTCGAAACCAGGGCTCGGGAGTCTTTGGCGCAGCAGTCAGAGATGGAACAGACTGAGGAGCCAGTGGACTTCGACACCTTCGTCGGGGCTTATCAGGCGAGCATTCTGGCGATCAGTAACTGACCTGGATGCGGGGGTGAAAGCGGCGTGCCCAGGCACGCCGTTTTTTTTTGATGCAACATTGACCCTGTAGCAGTCCGGCTTGCCGGCGACGGCGTCTTCAAAATCGCTGTCGCCGGCAAGCCGGACTGCTACGGGTCGGGATTGCCCTTAGATCGCCTTCTCGAAAATCTTCGAATTACGCTGATAGTTGTACAGCGACGCGCGCGCGCTTGGCAGGCGGTCCACGCTGCTTGGCTCGAAGCCGCGCTCGCGGAACCAGTGCGCGGTTCGGGTGGTGAGCACGAACAGGGTCTTGATGCCTTGGGCCCGCGCCCGCTCTTCGATGCGCTCGAGCAACTCATCGCCGCGCCCGCCGTGGCGGTACTCAGGGTTCACCGCCAGACACGCCAGCTCCCCTGTCTCGGAATCGGCAATCGGATACAGCGCCGCACAGGCGATAATCAGCCCTTCGCGCTCGACCACACTGAATTGCTCGATCTCGCGCTCCAGCACCTCGCGGGAGCGGCGCACCAGAATGCCCTGCTCTTCCAGCGGGGTGATGAGGTCGATCAGGCCGCCCACATCGCCAATCGACGCCTCGCGCACCAGTTCGAACTGCTCCTGGGCCACCAGCGTACCGCCACCGGCGCGGGTGAACAGCTCGGACAGCAGCGCGCCATCCTCGACATAACTGACGATGTGACTGCGGGCCACGCCACCACGGCACGCCTGGGCGGCCGCATCCAGCAACTCGGCCTGGTAATTGTTGCCCAGACGCTGCAGATGCGCCGGGACTTGCTGTGGGCGCAGTTCACGCACCAGCCGGCCCTGCTCGTCCATCAGGCCGGATTCAGCGCCGAACAGCAGCAGCTTTTCCGCCCCCAGATCGACCGCCGCGCGGGTCGCGACGTCTTCGCAGGCCAGGTTGAAAATCTCACCCGTTGGCGAATAGCCCAAGGGCGACAGCAGCACGATGGAACGCTCATCGAGCAGGCGATTGATACCCTTGCGGTCGATGCGCCGCACTTCGCCGGTGTGTTGATAATCGACGCCTTCAAGCACGCCGATCGGGCGCGCCGTGACGAAATTGCCACCGGTCACGCGCAGGCGCGAGCCCTGCATGGGCGAAGCAGCCATGTCCATCGACAGGCGGGCCTCGATGGCGATACGCAGCGCGCCGACCGCATCGATCACACATTCCAGCGTCGCCGAGTCGGTCACACGCAGGTCACGGTGGAAATGGGGCGTGATGCCCCGTGCTTCCAGGCGGCTTTCGATTTGCGGGCGCGAACCGTGGACCAGCACCAGACGCACGCCCAGGCTGTGCAGCAGCACCAGGTCATGGACAATGTTCCCGAAGTTGGGGTGCGCGACACCGTCGCCCGGCAGCAGGACGATAAAGGTGCAGTCGCGGTGGGCATTGATGTAGGGAGACGCGTGGCGTAGCCAATTGACGTAATCGGGCATCTTCAAAAGGGCCTGTAGAAAAATGGACGAAGGGTGAAAACACTCACAGCGGCATGAGCTTTATCGTCGGAACAGGCATCGCAACACGCGTACTCTCCTTCTGGTTCTGGGTTGTGGCCGGCTCAGGTGACAGCACTCAAGGGCGGCATTGAAGGGCCGCATTCAAGGTGCAGCCAGGCAGTAATGCTGGATCAACTCACGCAATAGACGCACTGTAGGCTGCAAACGTGACATTTCGAGATATTCGCCGGGCTGGTGCGCGCAGGCAATGTCTCCCGGACCCAACACAATGGTTTCACAGCCAAGGCGCTGAAGATAAGGCGCTTCGGTGCCAAATGCCACCGCTTCTGCGGTATGTCCTGTCAGACGCTCGGCCACCCGCACCAGTTCCGCATCGGCGCTTTGCTCGAACGGCGAGACTTCTGCGAACAACGGCGCGTAGTCGATCTGCACCTGATGCTGTTCCGCAAGAGGTTGCAGCTTCTGGCGAATGGCGGCGCGAAGCATTTCCGGGTCCATCCCCGGCAACGGCCGCAAGTCGAACTCCAATGAACACTGGCCACAAATGCGGTTGGGGTTGTCGCCGCCGTGAATGCAACCGAAGTTCAGGGTGGGTTGCGGCACGCTGAACTGCGGATTGCTGAACTGTGTCTGCCATTGCTGCCGCAGGCCCTTGAGGGCGCCGATGGCGTCATACATCGCTTCCAGGGCGCTGTGGCCCAGGCTCGGATCCGACGAATGGCCACTGCGCCCCAGAATCTCGATGCGCTCCATCATCACGCCCTTGTGCAGGCGAATCGGCTTCAGGCCCGTGGGCTCGCCGATCACCGCAGCGCGGCCAAGCACGCCGCCGGCAGCCGCCAGGGCCTTGGCGCCGGACATGGAGCTTTCCTCGTCGCAGGTCGCCAGGATGATGAGCGGCTGCTTGAAGGGCTTGTCCAGCAGAGGTTGCAGGGCCTCGATCGCCAGCGCGAAAAAGCCCTTCATGTCACAGCTGCCCAGTCCTACCCAATTGCCGTCGACTTCTGTCAGCTTCAGCGGATCGGTCTTCCACAGCGCGTCGTCATAAGGAACAGTGTCACTGTGGCCGGACAGCACCAGGCCGCCGGGGCCGCTGCCGTAGGTCGCCAGCAGGTTGAATTTGCCAGGGCTGACCTGCTGGATGTCGCAGGCAAAACCCAGATCGCCTAGCCAGGTGGCCAGCAGGTCGATGACGGCGCGGTTGGACTGATCGAGTGCAGGTTGCGTACAGCTCACCGAAGGCGCGGCGATCAGGGCCGCGAACTGCTCTTTCATGGACGGCAATGGCATAGGCGACTCCTGGGTGCAGGTTGTCGAACATCATAGGGTGTTCGAGCAGCTGGAATAAACGGTCACGAGTGATGTCCTGTACACTGCACGACCCACGCAGCTGTGTCGATTCCGGCTGCGTCTCCTGTTATCAGTCATACAGCTCCTGGATTCTCCGGCCATGCAGAAAGAAACCGAAATCAAACTCCGCGTCAGCCGCGAAACCCTCACCGCCTTGCGCGAGCACCCGCTGCTGAAAAAGCGCAACAAGAGTGGCTGGGAGCGCCTGGAGCTGTTCAACCAGTACTTCGACACCCCCGAGCGCGAACTGGCTCACGCCAAGGTTGCCCTGCGCCTGCGCCGTGACGGCGATGCGATCATCCAGACCCTCAAGACCCGCGGCCAGAGCGTCGCCGGCCTGTCCGAGCGCAACGAGTACAACTGGGACCTGGCCAAGGCCAAGCTGGACTTGAAGAAGCTCGACGGCGAGTGCTGGCCGGAGCAACTGGCCGATCTGGACAAGAAAACCATCAAGCCGCTGTTCACCACCGATTTCGTCCGCGAAAAGGCCGAGATTGCCTGGGGCCGTGGCAAGTCCAAGGTGGTGATCGAGGCGGCGCTGGACCTGGGCAACGTGATCGTCGGCAAGCAGAAGGAAGAAATCTGCGAGCTGGAACTGGAACTGCGCGAAGGCGAACCGGCCGCCCTGCTGGAACTGGCCGCCGAGCTTGCCGAGAAGCTGCCACTGATGCCGTGCGATATCAGCAAGGCCGAGCGCGGTTATCGCCTGTTCGACGCCAGCAGCTACTCGATCAAGCTGCCGGTTCCGGAACTGCACGCTGAAACCTCCATGGACGATGCCTACAGCGCGCTGGCCTGGTTCCTGCTGGGCAGCAGCCAGCGTCTGGCCGAGCAATACCGCTTCAACGGTCACTGGAGCCTGCTGCAAGACTGGGTGCAGATGCTCGCTGAGCTGCGTGCCCTCACTGGCAGCCTGGGCCAGGCCGCACCGCGGTCCTCTACCCACGACCTGCGCGCCGCGCTGGACGCCCTGCTTGAAGACTGGCGCACGCTGGTTCAGGCCGGCCAGGAAGATCCGGATGTCCGCGCCGCTGCCCACGAGCAGTTCATCGAAGAGCTGCAAGACCCCCGTTGGGGCCTGTTCTCGCTGACCACCTCGCGCTGGCTGATGGAGCGCAGCTGGACCGTCGAGCGCACCAACCGTGGCAACCGTCAGGGCAATGCGATGCTCAGCGCCTGGCTGCCGCGCTTCCTGGGCGATGAAGCCACCGCGCTGAACCTTGCACGCTATCAGCAGCAGCCTGAAGATCTGGCCGAGCAACTGCCACGCATCGAGCGCATCCAGGTCTGGCTGCACCGCGCCCGCCAGACCCTGGAACTGCCGGAACTGGACCGCCTGTATGGCGAGCTGAACAAGCTCGAGCAACTGGCGCAGCTGGACATCACCGACGAAGTCCTGGATGCCCGCGAACAGCAGACCATTACCGTGCTGCAAAGCAAGGCGTGGAAAACGCTGCTAAAGATCTGACCTGCAGCGTTAACCCTGTAGCAGTCCGGCTTGCCGGCGATAGCGCCCTTGCAATCGTTCCCGCCGGCAAGCCGTGCTGCTACGGGTGGTGAGTCAGCCGCATAAGCGGAGATTGGGAAACCGCCATCGCGAGCAAGCTCACTCCTACAGGGCGGTGGGTCGGCCGGAAACGGGCAAACTCGTGGTCGATTTGATCTCCGACAGCGCCACCGTCGAGTTCACCTCCTGAATCCCCGGCACCAGCGACAGCTTTTCGAAGAAAAACCGCTCGTACGCCTCGATGTCCGGCGTGACGATGCGCAGCAGAAAGTCCACCGACCCCATCAGCACGTAACACTCCAGCACTTCCGGAAACCCGCGAATCGCCTCGGTGAATTCGGTGAAGTTGGAGCGCCCGTGGGCGTTGAGCTTCACCTCGGCGAAGATCTGCGTATTGAGGCCGATTTTCTTGCGATCCAGCAGCGTCACCTGTCGGCGGATCACCCCCTCATCCTTCAACCGCTGAATCCTGCGCCAGCACGGCGACTGGGACAGGCCCACCTGCTCGGCGATCTGCGCGCTGGAAAGCGAAGCGTCCTCCTGCAGCAGCGCCAGGATCTTGCGGTCATAGGCATCCAGTTCGATTTGCATAAGATATTCCCAGATTCAACAATCGACGCATAAACAAGTCGAACAGACTCGTAATTGTCCGATCATAGACCAGAAATTCCCCTTTCGGCATGCAAGACTTCCTCTCACTCAAACAGCTCGCTGCAGCCCGGCAAACGGGCAGCGAAAACAGGAGAGTTCAGCATGTCCCACCTACAAGCCGTCAACGCCACCCCGCTTCGTCACGATGCATGGTGCGTCAGCAATGCCCACTGTCGCTCGCGCTACCAGATCCTCGCCGAGGCCGAGCCAGACCTGATCTGCCGGGTGCTGAACCTCTTCGCCATGCAATACCTGATTCCGCAACAGGTCAGCGTGTTGCAGCAGGAAGGCATGCTGATGATCCAGGCAGAAGTCGACGGGATGACGTGGCACCGGGCCCAGGTGATCGGCGAAAAAATGCGCAACCTGATCAATGTTTGTTCAGTGGAACTGGAACCGATGGAGGATTTTCACGTCCTATCCGAGCCCGTCTCACTGGCGGTCGGTTGAGTACGCTGAAAATATTGGCAACGCTTCACTACCTGCAGGACGCAACAACTGGCACGCTTGGGACTACTCTTGCTTACCAACGAAGTAAGCCGTCTCGTCCAAAGGAGCCCGCATGTCCGTCCTTGCCCCATCTTCCCAGGACCGCTGGCTGGATCTGAATGAAGTCCTGCGCGACCTCGTCGCCCAGGGATACCTTGACCAGGACAACGCCGAATACGCATTGACCCTGCGTCGCACTGCGCAAAACCTGCAAACCCACCCGCTGGAATTCATCGCCGCGCAGCAGTTCGACAACCTGCGCCGCCCCGGCAAGAAGCTCGATCTGGAAACCGTCACGGCCTGGCTGGCCGAGCAATCCGGCCAGCCCTACATGCGCATCGACCCGCTGAAGATCAACGTCGCGGCCGTCACCCCGCTGATGTCCTACGCCTTTGCGCAGCGTCACAAGATTCTCGCGGTGGCCGTCGATCGAGAGGCCGTGACCATCGCCAGCGCCCAGCCTTACGTGAAGGCCTGGGAAGCGGACCTGATGCACGTGCTGAAAATGCCGATAAAGCGCGTGGTCGCCAACCCGGCCGACGTGCAGAAGCTGGCGGTCGAGTTTTACCGGCTGGCCAAGTCGGTCAGCGGTGCCAGCGCCACCGACCAGAAAGTCAGCTCGCTGGGCAACTTCGAGCAGTTGCTCAAGCTGGGCGCCAGCGATCAGGAGCCCGACGCCAACGACGCGCACATCGTCAATATCGTCGACTGGCTGTTCCAGTACGCCTACCAGCAGCGCGCCAGTGACATCCACATCGAGCCACGCCGGGAAGCCGGCACGGTGCGCTTTCGCATCGACGGCGTGCTGCACAACGTCTACCAGTTCCCGCCGCAGGTGACGATGGCGGTGACCAGCCGCCTGAAAAGCCTGGGCCGGATGAACGTTGCCGAGAAGCGCAAGCCGCAGGACGGCCGGGTCAAGACCAAGACGCCCGACGGCGGCGAAGTGGAGCTGCGACTTTCGACCTTGCCTACCGCATTCGGCGAGAAGATGGTGATGCGGATCTTCGACCCCGAAGTGCTGCTCAAGGATTTCGACCAATTGGGCTTCTCCGGTGACGATCTGCGGCGCTGGGAAGGCATGACCTATCAGCCCAACGGCATCATCCTGGTGACCGGCCCGACCGGTTCCGGCAAGACCACCACGCTCTACACCACGCTCAAGAAGCTGGCGACGTCGGAGGTCAACCTGTGCACCATCGAAGACCCGATCGAGATGGTGGAGCCGGCCTTCAACCAGATGCAGGTCCAGCACAACATCGACCTGACCTTTGCCAGTGGCGTGCGCGCGCTGATGCGGCAGGACCCGGACATCATCATGATCGGCGAGATTCGCGACCTGGAAACCGCCGAAATGGCAATTCAGGCCGCGCTCACCGGGCACTTGGTGCTGTCGACCCTGCACACCAACGACGCGCCGAGTGCGATCAGCCGCCTGCTGGAACTGGGCGTCCCGCATTACCTGCTCAAGGCGACGATTCTTGGCGTGATGGCCCAGCGTCTGGTGCGTACGTTGTGCCCCCACTGCAAAGCCCCTATAGAGCTTGATGAGGTGGACTGGCAGACCCTGACCCGACCGTGGCAGGCGCCGGTCCCAAGCGGCGCCCATCGCGCGGTGGGCTGCGCGGAATGCCGCGACACCGGCTATCGCGGGCGTGCCGGGGTGTACGAAATCATGTTGATGTCCGATGCCGTCAAATCCCTGATCACCGCCGACCTGGACCTCACGGCCCTGCGCCGGCAAGCCTTCAAGGACGGCATGCGCAGTCTGCGTCTGTCGGGTGCACAAAAGGTTTCGGCCGGCATGACGACCGTCGAAGAAGTGCTGCGCGTCACGCCACAGAGCGAACAACGCTAAGCGCCACCCTCAAGACCGCCCCGCCAGGTTCCCCCCAATGTTTATCGCCAGCACACAGGGTAGAATCGCTACAGATCTCCAACCATTGTTCAACAGGGATACGTTATGCAAATCGGTAGTGTGGTTTTACTCTTCGTCGCGTTGGCCATCGCCATCGTGTTCATGGGTTTCAAGGTGGTGCCGCAGGGCTACCAATGGACGGTCGAGCGCTTTGGCCGCTACACCAACACCCTGAAACCTGGCCTGAACATCATCGTGCCGGTGATGGACCGTATCGGCCACAAGGTCAACATGATGGAGACCGTGCTCGATATCCCGCCGCAGGAAGTCATCACCTCCGATAACGCCACGGTGCAGATCGACGCCGTCTGTTTCTATCAGGTGGTCAACTGCGCCCAGGCTGCATACGAAGTGAACAATCTGCAGCACGCGATTCGCAACCTGCTGCAAACCAACATCCGTACCGTGCTCGGCTCCATGGAGCTGGACGCCATGCTCAGCCAGCGGGACTCGATCAACGAACGCCTGTTGCGCATCGTCGATGAAGCCACCGCGCCGTGGGGCATCAAGATCACCCGGATCGAAATCAAGGACATCAGCCCGCCCGCCGACTTGATGGCGGCAATGAGTGGGCAGATGAAAGCCGAGCGGATCAAGCGCGCACAGATCCTCGAAGCCGAAGGCCTGCGTGCCTCGGCCATTCTGACTGCCGAAGGCAAGAAACAGGCGCAGATCCTGGAAGCAGAAGGCGAACGCCAGGCCGCGTTTCTTGAGTCTGAAGCCCGCGAACGCCAGGCCGAAGCCGAGGCCCGTGCCACCCAGGTGGTGTCCGAAGCCATCGCTGCCGGTGACGTGCAGGCCATCAACTACTTCGTTGCACAAAAATACATCGACGCCCTGGGCAGGCTCGCATCGGCCAATAACAGCAAAGTCATCCTCATGCCACTGGAAGCCAGCCAGATGATCGGCGCGGTCGGCGGCATCGGCGAAATCGTCAAGGCCACCTTCGACAAAGGCGCTGCCGACAAGAACAGGCCTGAAGCCGGCAAGCGAGTCTGAACCATGTGGGACTACCTGCAAAATCTGTCGTTCTGGGACTGGCTCGGGCTAGGCACGGTGCTGCTGATCCTGGAAGTGTTCGGTGCAGGCGGTTATCTGCTCTGGATCGGGGTAGCCGCAGCGGGCGTCGGGATTCTCACGTACATCATCCCGGCCATGAGCTGGGAAGTGCAGTTCCTGCTGTTCGCCGTGCTGTCGGTGCTGACCGCGCTTTACTGGTGGCGACGCCAGCGCAGTGTGTTGCGCAAGTCCGACCAGCCGGGATTGAACATGCGCGGCTCGGAGCTGATCGGCCGCACCTTCATCGTCCACGACGCCATTGTCAGCGGCCGCGGCAAGATCAAGGTGGGCGATGGCGTGTGGATGGTGGTGGGGCCCGATACGCCGGCCGGCATTCAGGTCAGAGTCGTTGCTCAGGATGGGGCGATTCTGAAAGTCGAGCCCGTGTAAAAGGTGGCAGTACGGAACTACCTCCGGCTTTGGAGTATCAAATCATTTCAGAACAACCAAAGTCGGAGTAACCCGCCATGCGTCTAAAACTTGCTGTAGCCACGTTAGCCCTGCTCTCCCTGCCGGTCGGTTCAGCCATGGCTGACGGCTTTCTGCGGGACATCATTTCGTCCGGTGCAACCACCGGCTCGACGTACCTCACGTTCCGCCATCACAAGCTGATCGTTGCGGCTCAGGATGACGCCGGTAGCTTCGTTGCCAGCGATGGCGCAATCCGTGGCCCATACCTGGAAGCGGCACTCGACCAGGTACGCAAGGACAATCCTGGCCTGAACGCCTCGGACATGGATCTGGCCAACGCGATTCTGGCGAAGAATCTCGTTGCTGAAGAGTAAAGGTCTTTAACGCCTACACCCTTTCGTAGCAGTCCGGCTTGCCGGCGTCGGCGACTTCAACATCGCTGTCGCCGGCAAGCCGGACTGCTACGTGGGCTAAACCCTGGGTGGTATTACCGGTAATCATCCACCGGCACACAGGCGCAGAACAGGTTCCGATCTCCGTAGACATTGTCGACCCGATTCACCGCTGGCCAGTATTTGTGCTGACGGGTGTGTGCGGTCGGCGTGATCGCCTCGGCGATGGTGTAGGGCCTGTCCCACCCATTGATGACGTCCTCCAGGGTATGCGGCGCGCGCTTGAGCGGGTTGTCCTCCGCAGGCCACACGCCCTTCTGCACCTGAGTGATTTCCGCACGAATGCTCAGCATCGCCTCGATGAAGCGGTCCAGTTCGGCCTTGGATTCACTTTCCGTCGGCTCGATCATCAGCGTTCCCGGCACCGGAAATGACATCGTCGGCGCATGAAAGCCGTAGTCCATCAAACGCTTGGCAACGTCCTCTTCGCTAATGCCGGTGTCTGCCTTGATAGGCCGCAGATCGATGATGCACTCATGGGCCACGCGATCATTGCGCCCGGTGTAGAGCACGGGGAACGCGCCGGTGAGCTGCTGCGCCAGGTAGTTCGCGGAAAGAATCGCCACCTCACTGGCATCGGCCAGTTGCGGCCCCATCATCGCGATGTACATCCAGCTGATCGGCAAAATGCTCGCACTGCCCCACGGCGCGGCACTGACCGCCGTATTCTGGGCATTGGGCCCTTCCAGCGGGATCACCGGATGGTTGGCCACAAACGGCGCCAAGTGCGCCCTCACCCCGATCGGCCCCATGCCCGGCCCGCCGCCGCCATGGGGGATGCAGAAGGTCTTGTGCAGGTTCATGTGGGAAACATCGGCACCGATGTCAGCCGGTCTTGCCAGCCCGACCTGCGCGTTGAGGTTGGCGCCGTCCATGTACACCTGTCCGCCGTGCTTGTGGATAACTTCGCAGATATCGCGAATGCCTTCCTCATAAACGCCGTGGGTCGAGGGGTAGGTCGCCATCAGGCAGGACAGCTTGTCCCCGGCCGCCTGCGCCTTGGCTTTAAGGTCCTCCAGATCGACGTTGCCGGCGTCGTCACACTCGACGATCACCACGCGCATGCCCGCCATCTGCGCCGATGCCGGGTTGGTGCCGTGGGCCGATGACGGAATCAGGCAGATATCGCGCTGCCCCTGCTTGCGGCTCTCGTGGTACTTGTGAATCGCCAGCAACCCCGCGTACTCGCCCTGGGCGCCGGAGTTGGGCTGCATGCAGATCGCATCGAAACCTGTGATCGCGCACAGCCAGGATTCCAGCTCATCGATCATCGCCTTGTAACCCGTAGCCTGCTCCACCGGCGCAAAAGGATGCAGGTTGGCAAATGCAGGCCAGGTGATGGGGATCATTTCACTGGTGGCGTTGAGCTTCATGGTGCAGGAGCCCAGCGGGATCATCGACTGGTTCAGGGCCAGATCCTTGTTTTCCAGCTGCTTGAGGTAGCGCAGCATCTCGGTTTCGCTGTGATGCGCGCTGAACACCGGGTGAGTCAAATACGACGAAGTGCGCGCAAGGCTTGCAGGAATGCCTTCGCCCAGCGCCTCGGCATCAAGCTCGGCGACGTTCAGCCCATGATCGGCGCCGCAGAGGATATCCAGAAGCTTATCCACCGTGTGCTCATCGCAGCTTTCGTCCAGGCTCACACCCAGCCTGCCGTCGCCAAGAATCCGCAGGTTGAAGCGCGCCGCGCTGGCACTCTCCAGAATCGCCGTCTGTGCGCCGCCGACGTCCAGCGTCAGGGTGTCGAAGAAGTGCTGATTGAGGTGCTTCACGCCCTTGCGCTCAAGGCCCGCAGCGAGAATGGCGGTCAGGCGATGCACCCGCTGGGCGATGCGTTTCAGGCCCTCCGGGCCGTGGTACACCGCGTAAAAGCTGGCGATGTTGGCCAGCAGCACCTGCGCCGTGCAGATGTTGGAGTTGGCCTTCTCACGGCGAATATGTTGCTCGCGGGTTTGCAGGGCCATGCGCAGCGCGACATTGCCCCGTGCATCCTTGGAGACACCGATGATGCGTCCCGGAATCCCCCGCTTGAACTCCTCCCTGCAGGCAAAATAGGCCGCGTGGGGCCCGCCGTAGCCCATGGGCACACCAAAACGCTGCGAGGAGCCGAACACCACATCAGCGCCCATTTCACCGGGCGGCGTCAGCAGCAACAGGCTCAACAGGTCGGCAGCCACGCAGGCCAGCGCTTGCTGGGCATGCAACTGCTCGATCAAGGGCTTGAGGTCGCGGATTTCGCCGTGGGTGTCGGGATATTGCAGCAGCGCGCCGAACACCTGATGGCTTGCAAGGTTATCCACAGCGTCGACCACCAGTTCGAAGCCAAAGCCTTCGGCACGGGTCTGCACCACGGACAGCGTCTGGGGATGGCAATTTTCGTCGACGAAGAAGGTGTTGCTCTTCGATTTCGAGATGCGCCGGGACAGCGCCATGGCTTCGGCTGCGGCAGTGGCTTCATCGAGCAGGGAGGCGTTGGCCATTGCCAGGCCTGTGAGGTCGATGGTCATCTGCTGGAAATTGAGCAACGCCTCGAGCCGGCCTTGGGCAATTTCGGGTTGATAGGGCGTGTAGGCGGTGTACCAGCCAGGATTTTCCAGCACGTTGCGCAGAATGACATTGGGCGTGAGGGTGCCGTGGTAGCCCATGCCGATGAGGCTGGTCCAGACCTGGTTGCGCTCGGCGTGCGCCTTGAGTTTGGCCAGGGCCGCCTCTTCGCTCAAGGCGGCAGGCAGGTCCAGCGCGCGATTGAAACGGATGGCCGGAGGCACCGTTTGTTCGATCAGTTCGGTTCGGCTGGCAACGCCAAGGGCGTCGAGCATGGCCTGCTGCTCGGCCGCATCGGGGCCAAGATGGCGACGCAGAAAGCTGTTGGGGTCGTGCAACTGGCCAAGGGGTGGCGACGTAGACATGACGGCCTCTCTCTTTTTGGACGACTAAAGCCGCAACGGGCAGAGCTTTAGAGTCTAGAAAGGGATTGGCGGTTGTGTGGATAAAACATTTGCGAGCGAACCCGCCCCGTAGCAGCCCGGCTGGGCTGCTACGGGATTGTGCTGGCTTACTCGCCGATAGCGGCCTTGTAGCCTGCGGCATCGAGCAGCTTGGCCAGGTCAGCCTGGGCGTCGGCTGGCTTGAGCTTGAAGATCCAGGCGCCGTACGGGTCGCTGTTGAGCGACTCGGGAGAACCGTCCAGCTCCTCGTTGACCGCAACGACTTCACCGGCAATCGGCGAATAGATGTCGGAAGCGGCTTTCACCGATTCAACGACGCCCGCCTGATCGCCTGCGGCGAAAGTCTTGCCAACTTCGGCCAGTTCAACGAACACCACGTCGCCCAGTGCTTCCTGCGCGTGGTCACTGATACCCACAGTCACGGAGCCATCAGCTTCCAGACGCGCCCACTCGTGGCTTTCGGCAAAACGCAGGTCGGCGGGAATATTGCTCATATTTTTATCCTCTATACATCATCAGGTCAGCGGAGAAACCCGCCAGGGATGGCTTGCAAAAACAAAGGTCAGATCAAAGCTTTGCCGTGGCGCACGAACGTCGGCTGAACCACTCGAACCGGGTACCACTTGCCGCGAATCTCCACCTCGGCACGGTCGCCAGTCGCCATCGGTACACGCGCCAGCGCAATCGACTTGCTTAGCGTAGGAGAGAAACTACCACTGGTGATCTCTCCTTCGCCAACTTCCGCTATTCGGACGACCTGATGCGCGCGAAGAACACCACGTTCTTCCAGCACCAATCCCACCAGCCTTGATTCCACGCCTTTGGCCTTTTCGGCCTCCAGCGCCTTGCGGCCGATGAAGTCACGGTCCGCAGGCGTCCACGCCACGGTCCAGGCCATGTTGGAGATCAGCGGTGAAACCTGTTCGTCGATTTCCTGACCATAAAGGTTCATACCGGCTTCCAGGCGCAGCGTATCGCGGGCGCCCAGACCAATAGGCGAGATACCGGCGCCGACCATGTCGTTGAAGAAACTGCAGGCCTGGTCGCTCGGCAGGATGATCTCCAGACCGTCTTCCCCGGTGTAGCCGGTGCGCGCGATGAACCAGTCGCCTTGCTGCTGGCCTTCGAAAGGCTTGAGGGTGTGGATAAGTTCGGCGCGGGCCTGGGTCACCAGTTCGGCGATCTTGTGCCGTGCAAGAGGGCCCTGAATGGCCAGCATGGCAAGTTCCGAACGGTGCGTCAGTTGCACATCGAAGCCGGCCAGATGAGCGTTCATCCAGGCCATGTCCTTGGCACCGGTGGCGGCGTTGACCACCAGTCGATAACCCTCGTCGGTCAGGTAGACGATCATGTCGTCGACAATGCCACCACGGGTGTCGAGCATCGCGCTGTACAGAGCCCGCCCCGTGCTTTGCAATCTGCCGACGTCGTTAGCCAGCAGATGTTGCAGCCAGGGCTTGGCGCCGCTGCCTGATACATCGATGACATGCATGTGCGACACATCGAAAATCCCACAGTCGCGCCGCACCTGATGGTGCTCCTCGACTTGTGAGCCGTAGTGCAACGGCATATCCCAACCACCAAAATCGACCAGCTTCGCGCCCAAGGCGAGATGCAGGTCAAATAAAGGGGTGCGCTGTCCCATGGGTTTCTCCTTCCGGGCTTGGCGAAGACGCGATCGGTCAGAACGCAGGCAAATCCCCCGTGACTTGGGGTGTGAAACCTTTGCTAATTTGCAGAATTGTCTGACAGACCACGTCGATTGCGGCGCATTGTAGCCGCAAGGGTGTGACCCCGCACCTAGCCGATCGGTCTGGCCGAACGTCTGATTAGGCCAATTACCGGTAGTAAACCGACGAGGACCAACGTAAGGGCCGGCAAAGCGGCACGCGCCCACTCGCCTTCACTGGTCATTTCGAAAATCCGCACCGCCAGCGTGTCCCAGCCAAACGGGCGCATCAGCAGGGTGGCGGGCATTTCCTTGAGCACATCGACGAACACCAACAGCGCGGCGCTCAACGCCCCTGGCACCAGCAGCGGCAGATAAATTTTGAAAAACAAACGTGGCCCACTGACACCAAGGCTGCGCGCAGCTTCCGGCAATGAAGGCCGAATGCGCACCAGGCTGCTCTCAAGCGGCCCGTAGGCCACGGCAATGAAGCGCACCAGATACGCCAGCACCAACGCGGCAAGGCTGCCCAGCAACAGGGGCTTGCCCGCACCACCCAGCCAGGCAGAAAGCGGCACCACCAGTTCACGATCCAGGTAACTGAACGCGAGCATGATCGACACCGCCAGCACTGAACCCGGCAACGCATAGCCAATGTTGGCCAGACTCACACCCGAACGGATAGCGCGGGTCGGCGCCAGACGGCGGGCGAACACCAGAATCATCGCTACGCTCACGGTCACCAGCGCCGCAATCCCTCCAAGATAAAGGGTATGGACGATCAGCCCGGTGTAGCGCTCATCCAGATCGAAACGCCCGCGCTGCCACACCCAGACGATCAACTGCAGCAGCGGCACCACGAACGCGCAGCCGAACACCAGACCACACCAGCCAGTGGCAGCGAGCGCCTTGATGCCCTTCAAGTGATACAACGCCTTGACCCGTGGTCGCTCATTGCTCGGCCGGCTTGCTCCCCGCGCCCGTTGCTCGCCGTACAGCACCAGCATCACCGCGAGCAGCAGCAGGCTTGCCAGTTGCGCCGCGCTCGACAGGCTGAAGAAGCCGTACCAGGTCTTGTAGATCGCGGTGGTGAAGGTGTCGAAGTTGAACACCGAGACCGCGCCGAAGTCGGCCAGGGTTTCCATCAACGCCAGTGCCACACCGGCACCAATCGCAGGCCGCGCCATGGGCAGTGCCACCCGCCAGAACGCCTGCCAGGGGGATTGCCCGAGAATCCGCGCAGCTTCCATCAGGCCCTTGCCCTGGGCGAGAAACGCCGTGCGCGCCAGCAGGTAGACGTAGGGGTAGAACACCAGCACCAGAACGATGACCACGCCACCGGTGGAGCGCACCCGAGGCAGGCGCAAACCGCTGCCGAACCACTCGCGCATCAGGGTTTGCACAGGGCCTGCGAAGTCCAGCAGGCCGACAAAAACGAAGGCCAGCACGTAGGCAGGAATGGCGAAGGGCAGCATCAACGCCCAGTCGAGCCAGCGCCTGCCGGGAAACTCGCACAAGGCGGTCAGCCAGGCGAGGCTGACGCCCAACAGCGTGACGCCCACGCCCACGCCCAACACCAGCGTCAGGGTGTTGCCCAACAGGCGCGGCATCTGGGTTTCCCACAGGTGGGACCAGATTTCGTGATCGATGGCCTGCCAGGAGAACAGCAAGACGCTCAGTGGCAGAAGCACCAGCGCAGCGATGGCGAAGACCAGGGGGTACCAGCGACGCTGGGCGGGATGGGCCAAAAAGGGTTACTCGATGTGATGCATTACCCGTAGCAGTCCGGCTTGCCGGCGTCAGCGACTTCGAAGGCGCCGTCGCCGGCAAGCCGGACTGCTACGGGGGTGTTTATTATCAATTCCAGCCAGCACGATCCATCATGCGGATCGCTTCGGCCTGGCGACGGCCAGCGACTTCCACAGGGATAGTGTCGGCCTTGAACGAACCCCAGCTCGCGACTTCTTCCGATGGCGCGACTTTCGGGTTGGCCGGGAACTCCTGGTTGGTGCCGGAGAAAATGGTTTGTGCTTCAGGCCCGGTCATCCACTCGACCAGCGCCTTGGCAGCCTCCGGGTGCGGTGCGTATTTGGTCAGGCCGATGCCCGAGAGGTTCACGTGCACGCCACGGTCCGACTGGTTCGGCCAGAACAGGCGCACGGCCAGATCGGGGTTCTGCTTGTGCAGGCGGCCATAGTAGTAGGTGTTGACCACGCCCACGTCGCACTGCCCGGCGTTGATCGCCTCAAGCACGGCAATGTCATCGGAGAACACGTCGGTGGACAGGTTGTTGACCCAGCCCTTGAGGATCTTCTCCGAAGTTTCGGCGCCGTGGGTTTCGATCAGCGTGGCGGTCAGCGACTGGTTGTAGACCTTCTTCGCGGTGCGCAGGCACAGGCGGCCTTCCCACTGCTTGTCAGCCAGGGCCTCGTAGGTGGTCAGCTCTTCGGGTTTGACCCGATCCGTGGAGTAGGCAATGGTCCGTGCGCGCAGGCTCAGGCCGGTCCAGCTGTGGGTGGAGGAGCGATATTGCGGCGGGATGTTGCTGTCGATCACAGGCGAGGTGAACGGCTGCAGAATGCCCATCTGTTCAGCCTGCCAGAGGTTGCCGGCGTCAACGGTGAGCAGCAGGTCGGCGGTCGCGTTCTGCCCTTCGGCCTTGATGCGCTGCATCAGCGGCGCTTCCTTGTCGGTGATGAACTTCACCTTCACGCCGGTCTTGGCGGTGTAGGCGTCGAATACGGGTTTGATCAGTTCATCGATACGGGAGGAATACACCACCACTTCGTCGGCAGCCTGTGCGGTATTGCCGAGCACGGCCAATGCCAGGGCAGCCAGAAGTCGCTTGCTCGCCTGCATGCTGAGGTCTCGTCTTTGCGGAATGAGGCGAAATGGTAGTGAATCTCATCAACGAAATCCGTGCGGAGCCGTTACGAGATGTTGCAAACCGTCAGATTTTGGCCAGCTCCGGCAAATCCCCGGTCAAACCCAACGCCTGACGAACAAACATCGCCTTGGCCTCGGCCGACTGGTCCACCATTTTCAACCCGGTGTTACGCAGCCAGCGAACCGGCAGCGGATCGGCCTGGAACAGTCGCTCGAAGCCTTCCATCGCCGCCATCAATGCCAGGTTGTGCGGCATGCGGCGGCGCTCATAGCGGCTCAACACCTTCTGATCGGCCAGGCGCTCGCCCCGCTCGACGGCATGGTGAAGCACTTCAGCCAGCACGGCAGCATCCAGAAAACCCAGGTTCACGCCCTGCCCCGCCAGCGGGTGGATGGTGTGCGCGGCATCACCGATCAGCGCCAGTCCTTCGGCCACATAGCGTTTGGCATGTCGCTGACGCAACGGCACACACACTCGCGGATCGGCTGAAATGACCTGTCCCAAAGTCCCCTCGAAGGCCCCTTCCAGTTCACGGCAGAAGGTCACGTCGTCCAGCGCCATCAAACGCTCGGATTCAGCCGGGGTCACCGACCAGACAATCGAGCACCAATGCTCGCCGTCACGATCGAGCGGCAAGAATGCCAGCGGCCCCTCATCGGTAAAACGCTGCCAGGCGGTGCTGCGGTGGGATTGCGCCGTGCGAACGCTGGTCACGATGGCGTGGTGCATGTAGTCCCATTCGCGGGTGGCGGTGCCGGTCATGCGTCGCACGGTCGAATTGGCGCCGTCGGCAGCCACCACCAGCGGCGCGCGAAGGGTGCGGCCATCGGCCAGGGTCAGCAGCCAGTCATCGCCGGAGCGGCGCATCTGCTCTAGCCGTGCGTTGGCCAACAGTCCGATATCGCATTCGTGCAGACGCTCGATCAACGCATCCTGAATCACGCGGTTTTCCACGATATGCCCCAGCACCTGGGCATGCACGCTGGACGCCGAGAAGTGCACCTTGCCTGTGCCGCTGCCGTCCCACACATGCATCTCGCCGTACGGGCTGGCGCGTCGCGAGACAATGCCGTCCCAGACATTGAGCCGTTCAAGAATGCGCTGGCTTGCCGCAGACAACGCACTGACCCGCGGCTCGAAAGGCGCGCTGTGGTCGAAGGGCTTGACGCTCAACGGGCTGCCGTCGACCACCAGAATGTTCAACCCGCTGTTTTGCAGGGCCAGCGCAAGTGCGCTCCCGACCATTCCAGCCCCGACAATCAGCAGATCTGCGCGCGTTTCCATGCTTTAAATCGTTCTCGTGTGTGGCGTACGTGGCATAGCCCGGCACTGAAAAATGGGGTCAGACATCCGCCCGCGTCCCCAGCCCCATGGCCTGGCGGGCGAACCAGCTCTTGGCCGACGGCAGCAGGTCCAGGCCGAGCAGGCCGATATTGCGGCCAGCGGTAATCACCGGCTGCCGGCTGCCGAACAGGCGGGTGACCTGATCGGAGAAGCCGACGGTGAGCTTTTGATCCATGAACTGGCGATCGCGATAACCCTGCAGGGTCGCTAGATCGCCGGGCGGCGTGTCGCTGGCCAGCAGCGCTTCGGCCAGCGACGCCGCATCACGCAGTGACAGGTTGAAACCCTGCCCGGCAATCGGGTGCAGGCTATGAGCCGCATTACCGAGCACCACCAGGTTCGAGCGTACCTGTTCCTGCGCCTGAACCAGCGACAGCGGGTAGGTATGACGCACTCCGACCTGCTTCAGCGCACCCAGGCGATAACCGAAAATGCCCTGTAACTCGTTGAGAAAACTGCGGTCGTCCAGCGACATCAGCCGTTGCACATCATTACCGGTGCGGGTCCAGACCAGCGCGCAGCGGTTCTCCGGCAGCGGCAGCAATGCCATCGGGCCTTCATCGGTGAAACGCTCGAACGCCTGTCCGCAATGGGCTTCGCCGGGTGTGATGTTGGCGATCAGCGCGCTCTGGTCATAAGGCGTGCTGTCCACGGCGATACCCAGTTGCTCGCGCAGGCTGGAACGGCCGCCGTCGGCCAGCACCGCCAGGTCGCATTCGATCTGGGTTTCGTCGTTCAAGGTCAGGCGGTAGCCATCCGGCAGCGCCTGCATCTGTTTCACTTCCGCCGGCACCCGCCAGGTGACCACGTCCTTGTCCAGGCCCTGCCACAGGCATTGGCCCAGCCAGGCGTTCTCGACCACGTACCCCAGCGCCGGCACGCCTTCTTCCATCGAAGACAGCCGCGCTGCGCCGAAGCGGCCTTTGTCGGACACCTGAATCTGCAGGATGGGCTCGGCGCGGCGGCTGATCTGCTGCCACAGGCCGAGCCGGTCGTAGATCTGCCGCGCACCAAAAGACAGCGCGGACGAACGTGCGTCATAGCTTGGCTGATAACTGTCGCCGGGGGCGAAGGGCTCGATCATCACAATCTTCCAGCCCCGCACCTTGGCTCCCGCCTGCAACGCCAACGCCAGGCTGGCGCCGACCAGGCCGCCACCGACTATGGCCAAAGTGAAGCGGCTCATGCGACTTCAGCTCGCGCAGCAGCCATCAGTTCCTCGATTTCAGCCACGGTCTTGGGCACATCGCCGGTCAGGATTTCACAGCCTTTTTTGGTCACCACGACATCGTCCTCGATTCGTACACCAATTCCGCGCCATTTCTTCGCGACGTTGTGGTTGTCCGGCGACACATAGATGCCCGGCTCGACGGTCAGCGCCATGCCGACTTCCAGCACGCGCCACTCGCCGCCGACTTTGTATTCGCCGACATCATGCACATCCATGCCTAGCCAGTGGCCGGCGCGGTGCATATAAAAAGCTTTGTACGCTTCGCTGGCGATCAGTTCATCGACTTCGCCCTGCAACAGCCCAAGCTCGACCAGGCCTTGGGTGATGACCTGAACCGTCGCCTCGTGGGCCTGGTTCCAGTGATTGCCCGGTTTAATCGCTGCGAATGCTGCTTCCTGGGACTTGAGCACCAGCTCGTAGATCGCCTTTTGCTCAGGAGAAAACCTGCCGTTGACCGGAAAGGTCCGGGTGATGTCACTGGCGTAGCAGTCGATCTCGCAACCGGCGTCGATCAGCACCAGGTCGCCATCCTTGAGCACTGCGTCATTCTCCTGATAGTGCAGGATGCAGGCGTTGCGACCGGAGGCCACGATGGAGCCATAGGCCGGCATCTTCGCCCCGCCCTTGCGGAATTCGTAATCAAGCTCGGCCTCCAGGCTGAACTCGTGGAGCCCCGCGCGGCTGGCTTGCATCGCATGCACATGGGCACGGGCAGAAATCCGCGCGGCCTCACGCATCACCTTCACTTCCGCGGCTGATTTATACAGGCGCATGTCGTGAAGCAAGTGATCCAGCGCAACGAATTCCTTGGGCGGCTGCGCACCCAGGTTCGCCTTGGAGCGAATGACGTTGATCCACTCCATCACATGACGGTCGAACTCGGGGTTGCTGCCCATGGACGAATACACCCGGTCACGGCCTTCGATCAGGCCCGGCAGGATGTCGTCGATGTCGGTGATGGGGAATGCATCGTCGGCGCCAAAGTCGCGGATCGCGCCGTCCTGGCCTGCGCGCAAACCGTCCCACAGCTCGCGCTCGGGATTGCGCTCGCGGCAGAAGAGCACGTACTCGCCGTACTCGCGCCCGGGAATCAGCACGATCACGGCCTCAGGCTCGGGAAAGCCGCTCAGGTATTGAAAGTCGCTGTGCTGACGGTACACATGTTCGACATCACGATTGCGAATGGCCACGGCAGCCGCCGGCAGAATGGCGATGCTGTTGGGCTCCATCTGCTCCATCAAGGCTTTGCGGCGACGGGCATATTCGGCTTTCGGGATATGGATCATGGGCAAGTACGGTCCTCCGGATGAACGCTGCGGCCGCTGGCGCGCTCAGGCGCCAGCGACCGGATTCGCGGCAGTGGGCAATCAATGCAGGGAAGGTTTGGCTTCAGGTTCCGCTTTCTTGTTGAACTCGGTGAACAGCAAGAGCGGCGCGACGCGCAGGTATTCCATGACTTCCATGTAGTCGCTTTCGCCGTCTTCGGACTCGTCCAGGGTGTCCTGGATCTGCGCGATGGCTGCCAGATCCTGCAGTACGTCTTTGGCATCGTCACTCATGGGCTGCCCACCGACACGGGCAAAGCCGTGGAGAAAGCCCTGACACCACTGACCCATTGCCGTGGTACGCACGGCCAGGGACTCATCGTCGCCGGGCAACAGCAGCACAACGGCCATGTCGTCGCCGGTCAGTTCGGCTTTGACCATTTCCTGAAGGCCGATCAGGGCCTGGCGGACGTTGGCCGGTGGCTCGGTCTCCAGCAATTCTTGCGCGTCGTCGAACCAGCCTTCGGCATCGAAGCCTGCGCCTGCACAACTGCGGCCCAGCAACAGGCCGTGCAGTTCGGCGGGAGTAACGGGGTGGCCTGCGTTACTGAGCAGGGTCGCAAAACCGGTATACGGGGAATTCTGTTTAGGCATGGGCAACTAGGCGCCAAGCGGCGCAATGTCTAGAATGAAGGCCTTGTATCGTAGCACCGGCAGACGCGCGCAAGCTATCCAGGCGACATTGAAGGCAATTCCTGACGCCAGCTCCTGCACCACTCATCAGAAAATAATCAGTGGAAAACGATGGAAGACAATGACCTGCAAGCGCTGATGGCTCGACTGGAGCTATTGATCGACCGTGTCGAGCAACTAAAAAGTCAAAACGGACTCTTATTAGCTCAGGAAAAAACCTGGCGCGAAGAACGCGCTCATCTCATTGAAAAGAACGAAATCGCCCGGCAGAAGGTCGAGTCCATGATTTCGCGCCTCAAGGCCCTGGAGCAAGACTCATGAGTAATGGCAACAGCATCACCGTTCAAATCCTCGACAAAGAGTATTCGATCATCTGCCCTCAGGAGGAGCGCACCAACCTGGTCAGCGCCGCCCGCTACCTGGATGGCAAGATGCGCGAGATCCGCAGCAGCGGCAAAGTGATCGGCGCCGACCGCATTGCAGTGATGGCCGCACTGAACATTACCCATGACCTGTTGCACAAACAGGAACTGCCGCAAACCCAGGCCAACGGCTCGACTCGCGAACAAGTTCGCGACCTTCTGGAGCGTGTGGACCTGGTCCTTGCCACGGATGAGCCAAAAGTACAAGGCTGATTGTTCAAACATCATTCGGTATACTGGCGCCGCTCCCTGGAGTGCTTGCCAGTCGGTCATGTCCCTGAGCCGATACGCACAACCACGGGGGTTGCACGTTGGGGTTGGTGTGCATGTCCGCTCGACGGAAAGCCTTAAAACCTCCTGCAATCTCCACCTTGAACTTTCGGGTTCAAGGGCTACACCGACAGCGGTTCGTCGGGGAGTCTCGAATTCTGTATCCATTGCCAGGCGTCCTGCCTGGCAATGGAGATCGTGATCGCACGATCCCTCTTTCAAATCGCACGGACCCGCCTGCATGACCTCTTCTGGCGCAGCCTCCCTGAACGATTCGTCTGCCCTCTCCCGCCCTCAATTACGCCGCGTCCTACGCAAGGCCCGTCGCGCACTCAATCGTGCAGAACAGCGACGAGCGGCACAGGGTTTGTACAAACAACTGGCACAAAACCCGCTTTTTCGGCGTGCACGGCATGTTTCTCTGTACCTTCCGATGGACGGTGAAATCGATCCGCGCCTGCTACTGCGTGAAGCACAGCGCCGCGGCAAGGCCACCTACCTGCCAGTGCTCAGCGCCTGGCCACGGACCAAGATGGTGTTTCAGCGTGTGAGGCCCGGGGATAAATTTCGCCCCAACCGGTTTCGCATTCCCGAGCCGCACATCAACCCGCGTCAGCAGCGCAAGATCTGGGCGCTGGATCTGATCCTGATGCCGTTGGTAGGTTTTGATGATCAGGGCGGCCGGCTGGGCATGGGCGGCGGATTCTACGACCGCAGCCTGGCGTATCAGGCACGACGCAAGGCCTGGCAAAAGCCGGTGCTGCTGGGCATGGCCCATGAGTGTCAGAAAGTCGGGAAGCTGGCGGTGGCCAGTTGGGATGTACCGCTTGCGGGAACGGTATCGGACAAGCGCTGGTATATGGCTTAAGCGGGAGAAACTCGTAGCAGCACGGCCGGGCGGCGTTCCGCTTGCCGGCGGGAGCGTCGCGTCAGGCGATGCATCTTTTGCTGATACACCGCCCCGCCGGCAAGCCGTGCTGCTACAGAGTCAGGCAGGCGAATCAGCGGTGGTACGGCTGCTGTTGCTGAGTGATTTCAACCGGCGCGTCGGTCTTGGCCGACCACAGACTCTGCGCGTAACCAGTGGTGACAATGCCCAAGCCGAACAAAATGACCAAAATCCATAGTAAATCCGGCTTGCGTTGCATTGATTGCCCCCCTTTGGCAAATCAAAACCCGGCGTCAACTGCCTCTGTAAATAGGGCTGCGTAGCGGTGTAGCGCTTGAAGTGGCGGCATTCTCCAACAACGTGACCCAACACGCAAATACTGGCGTCAACCGACTGTCGGTTTGTCACCAAAGCGTAGGACAACCTGTCCAGACCCCATTCAGGAGCCTCAAAAATGGCCTATTGGCTGATGAAATCCGAGCCTGACGAGCTGTCGATCGCAGACCTCAAGAAATTGGGCGAAGCCCGTTGGGACGGGGTCCGCAACTACCAGGCGCGCAACTTCCTGCGCGCCATGTCAGTGGGCGACGAATTCTTCTTCTATCACTCAAGCTGCCCGGAACCGGGCATCGCCGGCATCGGCAAAATCGTCGAAGCCGCCTACCCCGACCCCACGGCGCTGGACAAGTCCAGCCACTACTTCGACGCCAAGGCCAGCCCGGAGAAAAACCCCTGGAGCGCGATCGACGTCGCCTTCGTCGAGATATTTCCCAAGGTTCTGGGCCTGGGCTATCTGAAACAACAGGCCGCGCTCGAGCAGATGCCGCTGGTGCAAAAGGGCAGCCGTCTTTCGGTCATGGCCGTCACCCCGGAAGAATGGGCTGCGGTGCTGGCCTTGAAGTGATCGACACCCTGTAGGAGTGAGCTTGCTCGCGATGGCGGTGTGTCAGATATGAATAGGTATCTGACACACCGCCATCGCGAGCAAGCTCACTCCTACAGGATCAACGACACATCACTGCGCGATGAAGTTGTTGAACAACAGATCATCCACCACAGGCTTGCCCGTCTCCTGGCTCAACACCTGTTGAGTCTGCTTCAGGGCTTCCTGACGCAGCTTTTCCTTGGCATCGACATTGCCCATGCTGTCGACCGTCTGCTGGGTGAACAGCGCCACCAACTGATTACGAATCAGCGGCTCATTGGCCTTCACCAGCTTCTGCGCCTCGGCACCCGTCACGCGCAAGGCCACGTCAGCCTTGTACACGTGCAGCTTCGGCCCGCCATCGAGGGCATAGTTGCCCACGAACGGGGGTGTGAGGGCCACATAGGAGACCTTGTTCGGGTCTTCTTTCTCGCCACCCTCTTCGTTGGCCATTGCCACAACAGGCATCGACAACGTCAACAGCATCAAAATCCACGCTTTCGCTTTCAAAATCCTGCTCCTCTCATCCGGTGCGCCATAGCTTACAGGGCTCTGCGGCTTATGTAGGTCTATCAGGCCGGGTCATGCTCATTGACCCCAAAACCCCTCTACCTACACTTATCGGCCATCACTGGAAAAGGAATAGCCCCGATGAAAGCCGTGCTCTGCAAAGCCTTCGGTCCCGCCGCAAATCTGGTGCTGGAAGACATCGCCACCCCGGAACCGAAAAAGAACGAAATCCTTCTGGACGTGCACGCCGCGGGGGTCAACTTCCCCGACACCCTCATCATCGAAGGCAAATACCAGTTCAAGCCGCCCTTCCCCTTCTCACCCGGCGGCGAAGCCTCGGGCGTGGTGAGCGCAGTGGGCGAAAAGGTCAGCCACCTCAAGGTCGGCGACCGGGTCATGGCCCTCACCGGCTGGGGCAGCTTCGCCGAACAGATCGCCGTGGCCGGGTACAACGTCCTGCCCATCCCCGAGGCGATGGACTACACCACCGCTGCCGCTTTCAGCATGACCTACGGCACCTCCATGCACGCCCTCAAACAGCGCGCCCAGTTGCAACCCGGCGAAACCCTCCTGGTGCTCGGCGCCTCGGGCGGCGTGGGCCTGGCCGCCGTGGAAATCGGCAAAGCCATGGGCGCCCGCGTCATCGCCGCCGCCAGCAGCGCCGACAAACTGGAAGTCGCGAGAAACACCGGCGCCGACGAACTCATCAACTACAGCGAAACCAGCCTCAAGGACGAACTCAAACGCCTCACCAACGGCAACGGCGTCGACGTCATCTACGATCCCGTCGGCGGCGATCTCTTCGACCAGGCCGTGCGCGCCCTCGCCTGGAACGGCCGCCTGCTCGTCGTCGGCTTCGCCAGCGGCCGCATCCCCGAACTGCCCGTCAACCTCGCGCTATTGAAAGGCGCATCCGTCGTCGGCGTGTTCTGGGGCTCATTCGCCCAGCGCCAGCCACAGGACAACACGGCGAACTTCCAGCAACTGTTCAAATGGTACGGCGAAGGGAAACTGAAACCGCTGGTGTCGAAGGTTTATCCGCTGGAGCGGGCGGGGGAAGCGATTGATTCGTTGGGACAGAGGAAGGCGGTTGGGAAGGTGGTGGTTGGGGTGAAGTGAGGTGAGGTGAGCATGGGTAGGCTCAGCCGGTGGGCGGACCGAAGATTAGACAAGCCCGGGCGCAAAAAACATCACCAGTGATCTCCGTTAACCGAAAAGACGCGGGACTCTAGCGTATCGGATAAATCGCATGAAAAAACGATATATATCTATGACCCTTTGATTATCAAAAAACAATAACTTTTCACTCATACCAAAAAGGAGAAGGTATGAGTAATTCAATTGATCAAGACAGGATAGAAGGTGGCGTTTACTTTTCAGATCCTATACACATCGGCGACGAACCAAAATTTGAATTTGACAGCATCGGAACCGACCGCTTTGGCGATCAACTACCATCCTCATTGGATATTCAAAGCCCAAGCTTGGCTAACCGAGGAAAGCGAAGGCCTAGCACAATGGGTCCGGGAGAAAAAACATTCAGAAATATTATTCTAGAGGAACTTCAAAACTTTCACAAATCCAATGAAGACGATTTTGAAAGAAAAAATAAAAACCTAAACGAATCGATAGATAACGAAGTCGTCGAATTTCGCAAAACACTTAACAGCATTCCAAACACAGACAACCAGGACAGATATTTACGAGAATATGAATTTCTGCAGCATAAAGCAACGACCGCTCGCGAAGAATACACCTCTAAAACCCCTACCGCATACGCTTTTTATGGTGAGAGCCCCCTATATCTTTCTAGAGAACTGCCATTCAGGAGAGTCACCGAGCTAACCCAGGATAAGGCTCTAAACACCCTGGAGCAGATGGGAAAAGTCTGGACAGACTGGGATAACACAACGAAAGCTGCTCAAGATCTTAAACTCGCAGCAAGATCGATAGAGCTTTTGAGCAAAAAGCTTCAGTCTGCAGCAGATGCATCCAACCTGCACAGCCCTGAGGTTTCAACCAATAGCTCATCAGACAACCAAGCCATTTCTCATAAAATAGCTGCCATCGACTCCGAGACGTCACTAATTAAATGGCTGCTTCCGGACTTTCTGAACAAGCAAATTGAGAACTCAACATTTTCCGAAAACCTAACGCAAAGCGAGAAACTTAATAATCTAAAAGAAGCCTCAACTAAGCTTAGGCAAGAATACGCGTCCAATGCTGGGGGCTTTTCAATAGCAAATCCTAACATCACTAGCCCACTGCTCAAGCCTGAGCTAGAAGCATTGAAAAGGTTAGTAGAGGCCCAGGCGGCCAATAAACTTGGCCAGCGCTGGGCGGATTATCATAAGTCGCTGCTTAATTCAGAGGCCGCCAGGCATCTAGAAGCTTTTGCAGCCGATATGGCCTCACTCGAAGCAAGGGCCATCGCTGCCGCACAAGAGCAACAGAGGTTTAATGAACGAAGAGAAACATCTTTTCAAAATACGCTATCACGATTAGTTAAAGAGCAAGCATCAAGAAGAATGGAGCTTGACAGCAATTACGCAGCAAACCTGTCGAACCAAAATACAGTTAGCTCAACAAATGCCAACACATTGAATAGTAGCCACCCAACAGAGGATATACTGGATGCAAAAACAAAAATAATTCTACAAGCGATGCAAACATCAGACCTTCTGAAGAGCAAAATTGCATCCGCCCATTCGTTCTCGGGTGGCGATCCACTCGAGATCACCAACGATCAATATACGGATCTTCTTCGCGCACGCAGCAACAGTGCGGAACAAGCACAGAAAATCTACAATGATTGGGAGAGGTCTTATTCAGACGGCCTTGAAGCCAAACTTATCGCTCATGCCCTTACCGAACTTGAGAACAGGTCAAATCAACTATCTGAAAGTTATGCGGAGGCAGCTTGGAAGTCTAGTCATTCAGATGAAGCACACGATGACCCTGACACAAAAATAAATGATGCAGCGAACTCAAGTCGACTCTGGAATGCCGTGCAGGGTACAGCACTTCCTTCTTATGAGCTACCGAACATTGGTGATCTGGCTGCAGAGATATCTAAACAACTATTCTCTCGAAAAGCCATTGAAGTCATTGGCAACCGCCTTCCTTTAGTATTAGCGCTATACCCATCAGAACTGGGAAACAGCGAATTACCAGCCAAAGTACTTGCAACCCCGGCGAAGAATATAGGGGCTAATCCTAGCAGTCACAGGGAAACAGTCAATGGAAATGAGGTAGTTACAGTCACGCACCGTCTAATCCCTGTTCCAGGCTCGGAGGATGGGCGTCTTGAGTGGAAAAAGACTGACGGAGTCAGCATTGGATCGCAAGTTCGCATCAGACCGGCAGTCTTCGATCCTAATACCAATACCTACAATTTTACGCGCGATGGAGAATCAACTCCGTCGCTGACATGGACCCCTCAGCATCTTCCAGGCGATAGCTCTACAGTTTTGCCAGGTGCCTCTCCTGACACATCACCATACGTCGGTGCTGAGACACTCCCTGCATCCTTCGATTCCTATTCCAATCCAGAACATCTCTTGGAGCCAGATGACTACATAGTCGAGTTTCCTGCCGAACTTGGCCTTGAAAACCCTTACATCTATTTCAAAAATCCGAGAAATATACCTGGTATTGCAAGTGGTTCGGGACAAGCCATTTCCGGCACGTGGTTGGGGGAACAAACCCGAGGTGAGGGAGCACCTATTCCGTCACAAATTGCTGACGAGCTTCGGGGTCAACACTTTAAAAATTTCGATAAACTGCGCAATGCGATCTGGGAAGCCGTGTCAACTGATCCCGTTCTCAGCAAGCAATTCAGCAGACAGAATTTGGATCTGATGAAAAATGGGGATGCACCTTACCCACGGCAGGCAGATCAGGCAGGGGGGCGAGATAAATTTGAGATTCATCACAAACATGAGATAGCCAACGGTGGAGCGGTTTATGATTTTTCCAACCTTGTCATAATGACACCAAAACAACACATACAGCACCACAGGGGGACTAGCAAATGACCCATTTCAAACAACGACTTGAAGACTACACAGAATCGGAGTTTCTGGAATTTCTCGAGCAAATGTCCAAAAACCCCTACAATTTAAAAGGAAAAGAATACGGCGCGTACGTGGATAAATTTGTTGTTCATTTCGAAAACATAACAGAACACCCCAGAAAGTCTGATGTCCTTTTTTATCCAGAGCCCGGACAAGAAGACAGTCCACAAGGGATATTAAAAGAAGTCAAAGAGTGGCGCGCAGCCAATGGAAAATCCGGTTTTAAGCCCGACATCCCCTAACATGGACGTATTACACATGCATGAAATCAATCTTCAACTCAACCAACTGCCATACTCCATCCGAGCCGAACTGACGGCACACATAGGCGATACGTCCGGGTTCACGCCTGTCCAACTTGTCGCTCACCACCGGGCAGTTGCTCACAACCTCATCGCGCAAAAACGCTCTCGCTATGAACCTCTAGCCCCAGGTGATGAAATGGTAGGAGTTATCGCCGACATGCTGCAGGGAAAAGATCTCTCGTTCATTAACGGGCCGGCGCATCAACCCTTTTCGCGATGGGCCACACACGAGATCATCAAGTATCTGCAGGTGTTCATAAACAATCTCGCTCCAGTGCAAACCAGACTTGAGCAGGAGGCTCATCAGCGCGCCGTGCAAGCTGCGCAGGAGGCTGCCCGGCTAGCCGCACAGCGCCAGGCCGAAGAGGCAGAGCGGCGTCGAATTCAGGAAGAGGCGGCGCGCCTGCAAGCCCAGCGAGAGGCTGAAGCCGCTGCGCGTCTCGCTGCCGAACAGGCTGCTCGCCTTCTTGCAAGACAACAAGCCGAAGCAGCGGCCCAAGCATTCGCCCAGCGCAAAGCGGAAGAAGCCGCGCTTGAAGAAGCACGAGTGGCTCTTGCACTCGTGGAGGCGTCAATGCGGCAATCGGAAACTCCTGCCGAGGCAAACGATGGCAACACTGAGCAGTCAGCGGAGCACCGCCCTGCACGTGAAATCTTCTTCATTCCTGGCCCAGCCGCTATGGCGGAAATCGAACGCGCAACGTTGGTTCTCAAGCACAGCATTGACGCAGCCGTGGCTCAGTACGCTTCAGCCATCGGTCCGTATCTGAATACATCACCTGCGCTGGCAGCCACTGCACGCTAACCCAAAGCAGACGCGGTAACCGCAAGCAAAGGAGCGCAGATTCAATATCTGCTCTCCTTCGCCCCAGTCACTCCCAAAAACTTAAATCCGCGCCTTGATTCGCTCCGGCAACAAATCCAGATACTTAAGCTCGGGACGCTCCCGACACGTACTCAGTATCCCCGGCATCGCGCTTACAAACTGCTCATCGATTTCCCTGTCCGCCACAAATGACAACTTCTCGTTATGCGCCTTGCGGGCCAGCAACTGCCGGGTGTGGCGAAACGTAGGGATCTGGACCGCGTGCTCCTCGGACACGATCGGTCCAAGCAGCTGTTCAGCTGTATTCGTACATCAGCCGTACTACTCGGCAATGCCTGCACACGTACTTGTAAAAGACAAGATCCTCGTTCGGCACGTAATTACGAAATTCCGCAATCCAGTGTTCTCTGTGATCCTCCTGGCCTCCAAGAAATGCCTCGAACGTATCAGCGGTTGCGCCCTGAACATCCTGCGCAGAGGCATCGCCATGAAACTCGCATGCGTCACCACAGTGATGCAGCCACACCTTCTCCTGCCAGGAGCTATAGCTGGGCGTTCGCTCATTCACCTCCTTAACTACGGATTCAGGGATGCCCACTTCGATCAATGAATCAACGTCATTGAACGTCCCCTCAAACTCGGTGGCCGCCGAACCATCCGCGATGCACCACGGGCAAAACACGAGCTCGGCATCGCACTTGGAGTAAATACCACCCCGGTATATGTACCCTCGAGCACGCTTACAGCAATCGCACACCTCATCGCTACCGTCTATTGCCCCAGTCGCAATCGGATCCGGGTGATAGCAAAACACTGGAAGTACTTCTTTCATGACTCTCCTCTCCTTTCCCACGAAATCACCATACGCAGCCGCTTCTCCAGCCGCTCCTGATCGAACAGGTACTGGACCGACTCACCAATCACCGCCGGCATCTCATCCGTGGCGTCCCAAGGCTTGAAGCGCCAGCGTTTGACAGCAGAAACAACCACGTTTGCCGTTTTCTGGTCGGTTTGCTCCACAACCCTGATGCCGCTCACCGAGCCGTCATTGTGGATGTCGTAATGCACCCGCACGCTCGCAAACAACCGCCCTCCACGCAGCGCGGAGGGATAGACGGGAGATACGTACCGATCGAACCGGGGATGGGTTTCGTCCCGGGCGTAGGCGCCACCGAGCAGCAGCGCACTGAGCCCAACGATCCCTGAGAGCTTGCATAGCAACTTCACCTTCACCTCCACTCCAGACGCCTTGCGGCAGATGGCGGCGATGGTATGGCGGGGTGATAGCGCTGGTAAGGGAACGATTCCTGTTCTCAAGTAGGACGAATCTGAAAGACGAAATCCAGAGATACACATTCGCGCCATGTTCGTAATCCAACACGGCAAGTCGTCTGAATCCGGAAGTTTCAGCGTTGAGAAGCCTTCCTATTTTCTGTAATGAAAATGTAATATTCGAATTCGCATAACAAAACAAAAGCCACTGGAGTGTTCGATGTTTGCCTTTTTCCGCCCTGCCGCGCATCAGGCCCCGCTGCCTGCCGAGCGCGTCAATAGCACGTACCGTCGTCTGCGCTGGCAGATTTTCGCGGGCATCTTCTTTGGCTATGCGGGGTATTACCTGCTGCGCAAGAATTTCTCGCTGGCCATGCCGTACCTGATCGATCAGGGGTACACACGGGGGGAGCTGGGGGTGGCGATTTCGGCCATCGCGATTGCCTATGGCCTGTCGAAGTTCTTGATGGGGCTAGTGTCGGACCGCTCCAATCCGCGTTACTTCCTGCCGTTTGGCCTGCTGGTGTCTGCGGCGGTGATGTTCGTGTTCGGTTTCGCGCCTTGGGCGACGTCGAGCGTGACGATCATGTTTATTCTGCTGTTCATCAACGGCTGGGCGCAGGGCATGGGCTGGCCGCCGAGCGGGCGGACGATGGTGCACTGGTGGTCGCAGAAAGAGCGCGGCGGCGTGGTGTCGGTGTGGAACGTGGCGCATAACGTCGGTGGCGGCCTTATCGGTCCGCTGTTTTTGCTTGGCCTGGGCTGGACCAACGACTGGCACGCGGCGTTCTATGTGCCGGCTGCGGTGGCGCTGTTCGTAGCGTTGTTCGCCTTTGCCACCATGCGCGACACCCCGCAATCGGTGGGCTTGCCGCCGGTGGAGGAGTACAAGAACGACTTCCCGGAAGGCTACGATGCGAGCCACGAGGAGGAATTCAGCGCCAAGGAAATCTTCGTCAAGTACGTGCTGCGCAACAAGATGCTCTGGTACATCGCGCTGGCCAACGTGTTCGTCTACCTGCTGCGCTATGGCGTGCTGGACTGGGCGCCGACCTATCTCAAGGAAGCCAAGCACTTTGATGTCGACAAGACGTCCTGGGCCTATTTCTTCTACGAATGGGCAGGCATTCCGGGGACGCTGTTGTGCGGCTGGATGTCGGACAAGATCTTTCGTGGCAACCGTGGCCTGACCGGGATTGTGTTCATGCTGCTGGTGACGGTAGCGACCCTGGTGTACTGGCTCAACCCGCCGGGCAACCCGACCATCGACATGATCGCACTGGTTTCCATCGGCTTCCTGATCTACGGCCCGGTGATGCTGATCGGCCTGCAGGCCCTTGAGCTGGCACCCAAGAAAGCGGCGGGAACGGCGGCAGGCTTCACCGGCCTGTTCGGCTACCTGGGCGGTTCGGTCGCGGCCAGTGCGCTGATGGGCTACACCGTGGACCACTTCGGCTGGGATGGCGGGTTCGTGATGCTGATCGCGGCGTGCGTGCTGTCGATCGTGTTCATGGCCCCGACCCTGCGCCACACGCGGGTGGCGAGCCAGTCGCGGGAAGCTGTGGCTTAAGGCCGTTGGGCTTGATGTAGCAGCACGGCCGGGCCGCCCGGCCGTGCTGCTACGGCCTTCGGTTGGAGGCTCATCCGATGCCTATACCGCCAACAAAACCGGCCTGCAGCGCTTGAAGCGCTCTTCCAGGCTCACGTCCGGCATGGCGTGGGTGCGCAGGGCGTGGATGGTTTGTTCGACGTATTCCCAGGTCGTGCCGTAGCGGCCGGCGGCGTTGGCCAGGACCTGGGTCAGGATGCTGTCGGGCAGGTTGCCAGCGTAGCTGGGCAGGTGGCGTTCGAGCACGAAGCCCAGGGCCTGGACCTTGGTGCCGTCTTCGAGGCGGCAGCTCAGCCAGTGCGGGCGATACGAGGGATAAGGCATCTCCCGTTCCCACAACGCCAGCAGGGATTGCTCGACGTTTTCCTCGGGCAGGCGATAGGCAAAACCGCTGCACGAGCCGCCGCGATCCAGGCCGAAGACCAGGCCAGGCTGCTCGGGCGTGCCGCGATGTTCATGGGACCAGAGATAGAGCCCGCGATGGTAGCCATGCACGCGACCGCGCTGACGCTCCACGGCGGAGCACTCGGGGCGCCAGATCAGTGATCCGTAGGCGAACAACCAGATGGGCCCGCCTTCGTGACGGGACAGGGTGGCGTGCATGGACGCCAGGAGTTGCTCGTGGGTCAGTTTCGGGCCAAGGTCGATAACAGGTGGATAACTCAGCCCCAGACCCTCATGGACGGCTGCCACCAAGCTATTGATTTGATTCACCCTCTGACTCCTCGCTGGCCAACTCAAGGCCAGTGCAATGCTAAACGCCTGCCAAACGGGCCGAACGCGCCGTTTGCGACTGCATGACTATCAGACTCAACCCTGACGCAATCCGTCACGCTAGAAAAGCCGAATTAACGTAAAGATAGATGCAATTCGCACTCCATCCACCGCGCCGCCCGGCAGGATACGGCCTGCAGCCGGGCGACCACTTGTCGGTCGGTGGGTTAGGACGTTTCCTACACTACTATCGGAAACTTCAACTTACGCAGCAAATGGAGACTTCCGTATAAATCCGCGCGTTCGCGCCCAGTGCGCGCTGGCGATTAACGGAACGAGACGTGAATACATTCAGCAGATTCCTGCTACTACTGCTGGGCAGCGCCATCTGGGTCAGCCCGGCACATGGCGACCCCGACGACGGGGGCTTCTGGCAAGTGCAGACCAGCGTCTATACCCGACACTTCTCCCCCTCCTCGGAGCACACCAACCGGCAAAACCTGATCGGCGTGGAGCGCGATGAAGAGTCGGGATGGCTGTATGGCGGGGCGACCTTTCGTAACTCGTTCGGCCAGCGATCAGTCTATGCCTACGGCGGCAAGCGCTTCGACAGCACTGACCACCCGTTCTACGCCAAGCTCAGTGGTGGCCTGCTGCACGGCTACAAGGGCAAATACCGCGACAAGATCCCACTGAACCGGTTTGGCGTAGCCCCGGCGTTTATCCCTGCCGTCGGCATCGCCATAAAGCCCGTCACGGCAGAGCTTGTGCTGTTGGGCTCGTCCGCCGCGATGGTGAACATGGGACTGCGGTTCTAACGACGAGGTCAGGACCTGGGCGCGTAGGCGAACACGTCGGCGCGCATCTGCTGCGCGTCCATGCCTGCAACCACCAGGGCGTCGAGCGTTGAGTAGACCATGGCCGGCGATCCGCTGGCATAGACCTGTATGGATTTGAGATCAGGGAAGTCCTCGCAGACCGCCTCGTGCAGCATGCCGCAGCGCCCTTCCCAACCGCAGAGGTCGCTGACCACCTGATGCAGGTAGAGGTTATCGAGGGTTTTCCACTCGTCCCAGTGCTTGAGTTCGTAGAAATCCTCGGGGCGACGCACGCCCCAGTACACGTGGACCGGATACGGGAAACCCTTGGAGCGGCAGTGCTCGATCAGGCTGTGCATCTGGCCCATGCCGGTGCCGGCCGCGATTAACACCAGCGGGCCGTCGGGCAGTTCGCCCAGGTGAGTGTCGCCAAACGGCAACTCCACCCGCGCCATGCCGTCACGCTGCAACTGTTTGATCAGATTCTGCGCACTGGCTTCGCGGGCCAGTACGTGCAACTCCAGGTCGCGCCCGCTTTCCGGGGCGGAAGCCATGGAGAACGCGGACTTCTCGCCGTCGTCGCGAGCGATCATCAGGTATTGCCCGGCGTGGTAGCGCGGCGGCTTGCCGGCCGGAGCGCGCAACATCACGCGCCACACATCGCCGCCGACGTCGACACACTCTGTCACCTGGCAGGCGAACTTGCGCACCGGCAGCTCGCCAAGCGGCAGGACGCTGTCCCACACCACGACGCAATCTTCCTGGGGCACCGCCAGACAGGTGTAGATCTCGCCGTGGCCATGCAGCTCGCCCGCCTGTACGACACTGCCTTCAACCAGCAACGCCGAGCAGATGTGGCAATTGCCGTTGCGGCAGCTCTGTGGACATTCATAACCCAGGCGCTGGGCTGCATCGAGGATCCGCTCGCCGGGCAATGTCTCAAGTACTGCGCCCGACGGCTGCAAGGTTACACGCATCAATCTATTCCCAGCTGATTCCAGAGTTCGTCGATACGACGCGTGACGGCTTCGTCCTTGACGATGGCACGGCCCCATTCGCGGGTGGTTTCACCCGGCCACTTGTGGGTGGCATCCAGGCCCATCTTCGAGCCAAGGCCTGATATCGGCGAGGCGAAGTCCAGGTAGTCGATGGGCGTGTTGTCGATCATCACCGTGTCGCGCTTGGGGTCCATGCGCGTGGTGATTGCCCAGATGACGTCGTTCCAGTCCCGCGCGTTGATATCGTCGTCGGTGACAATAACGAACTTGGTGTACATGAACTGTCGCAAAAACGACCAGACACCCAGCATCACGCGCTTGGCGTGGCCTGGGTACTGCTTCTTCATGGTCACGACGGCCATGCGGTACGAGCAGCCTTCGGGCGGCAGGTAGAAGTCGGTGATCTCCGGGAACTGCTTTTGCAGGATCGGTACGAATACCTCGTTCAGTGCCACGCCGAGAATCGCCGGCTCATCCGGCGGGCGGCCGGTGTAGGTGCTGTGGTAAATCGGCTTGATGCGGTGGGTGATGCGTTCGACGGTAAACACCGGGAAGCGGTCGACCTCGTTGTAATAGCCGGTGTGGTCGCCGTAAGGCCCTTCATCGGCCATTTCGCCGGGGTGAATCACGCCTTCGAGCACGATCTCGGCGCTGGACGGCACTTGCAGGTCATTGCCTCGGCATTTGATCAGCTCAGTGCGGTTGCCCCGCAAAAGGCCCGCGAAGGCGTACTCCGAAAGGCTGTCGGGGACTGGCGTCACGGCGCCCAGAATCGTCGCCGGGTCAGCGCCCAGCGCCACGGACACCGGGAATGGCTGGCCAGGGTGCTTGTCGCACCATTCCTTGAAATCCAGTGCGCCGCCGCGATGGCTGAGCCAGCGCATGATGACCTTGTTGCGACCGATCACCTGCTGGCGATAGATGCCCAGGTTCTGGCGCTCTTTGTTCGGACCCTTGGTGACGGTCAGGCCCCAGGTAATCAGCGGGCCGACATCGCCGGGCCAGCAAGTCTGCACCGGGAGCATGCCCAGATCGACATCATCGCCTTCGATGACCACTTCCTGGCACGGGGCGTCCTTGACGACCTTGGGCGCCATGGAGATGACTTTCTTGAAGATCGGCAGCTTCGACCAGGCGTCTTTCAGCCCCTTGGGCGGCTCGGGCTCCTTGAGGAACGCCAGCAGCTTGCCGATTTCCCGCAGCTCGTCGGTGGATTCGGCGCCCATGCCCATGGCCACGCGCTCGGGCGTGCCAAAGAGGTTGCCGAGCACCGGGATATCAAAGCCGGTCGGGTTCTCGAAGAGCAAGGCCGGGCCCTTGTTGCGCAGGGTCCGGTCGCAGACTTCGGTCATCTCAAGCACCGGAGAAATAGGTACCTGAATGCGTTTCAACTCTCCGCGCTGCTCAAGCTGCTGCACGAAATCCCGTAGATCCTTGAATTTCATTAACCCGGCCACTTAACAAATAGATGCACATCCTACCTGCTCTGACGGCCGACAGCAGCCACCTGGCGTGCATTCATCCGCCTTTGGACAGGTTTTCACTGAGGAAAATCGGCGCCAGCAGGGGCTTCATGCGCTCCCCGCCCTTGTCGGAGAGGTGATTTTCATCCATGTATTGGGAATAACCCTCGAACTCCGCGCGACAGATGCCACCCGGACACATCAACGGCGCAGGGTCCAGAACATGCACTTGAGGGTCTTCGCTGCTTATCTGGCTGAACAGCGCATCGAGAAACTGCTGACGCGCCTGATGTTCGGCAATCGGCCGCCCCAACCGCTCAGCCGAACGTCCCACCATGGCAAGACTGGCAAGGCGGGCGACGGTGCCCTGACGTTGCAGCGGCACTTCCTTGAAGATCCACACCCGCGCCCCCGCCTCGCGCACGCTGTGCACCATGGCGCTGAAGTCTTTGGCCACTTGCTGTTCGGCAATCTGGCGGCTGTCGTTGCGGTAGAGCACGTGCTGCATGTCGCCGTCTTCTTCGCCGTAGAGATAAAGGCTCCAGCGTGCGGCCAGCACCACGTCGCGGATCTTGTTTTCGCGAATGGATTGCAGGGTCGCCTGGTTGAAATCCTGGCACTGCTGCCGGGTTTCATGACCCAGGATGGGCAGGCAACCGGACAGGCTCGCCAGCCACACCGGCGTGTCATAGCGCTTGGCGTCGGCGGCAATCGCCGGTAGCAGCGCTGCGGCATGACTGTCGCCCCAGACCAGTTGTACGGGGGGCGCGTTCCCGTCATCGGCAAAACGGCAGACTTTGGTCAGGTCTTCACTTTTGCGCTGCAGCAGGCAATCTTTCTGTCCCAACTGCCAGTCCCGCGCCTGGGCATATTGCTGCGCCTGCCCGGACAGCCGTTGCGGCATGCCGTCACCGTCTCGCACCAGTTGACCCACCGTTCCGATAATCAATAGTGTCGCCAAGCCTGCCCACAAAACGGGTTTGCGCCCCGCCAGAACCCGCTTCTCACGGAACGGCAACTCGACCAGCTTCCAGCTCAAAAACGCAAGCACCAGGCTGAGCACGACCCAGCCGCCGGCCTCCAGCGCTTGCATGCCATCGACGGAAACCGCGTTGGCGTAGACGAAAACCGGCCAGTGCCACAGGTACCAGGAATAGGAAATCAGGCCGACGCCCACCATCACCGGCAGGCTCAACAGCCGCCCGACAAGTGTAGGCGCGTGACCATTGGCCCAGATCATCGCCGTGGCACCCAACACCGGAAGCAAAGCCGCCCAGCCCGGGAACTGCGTGTACTTGTCGAAGCCGAAAATCGCATACAGCACCGCCGCAAGCCCGGCCAGGCTCACCCACTGGCAAGTCCTGGCCGATGGCGCGTGTCGGGGGGCGGGCAGCACCGCCAGCATTGCCCCGCAGAGCAATTCCCAGGCGCGCATCGGCAGCAGGAAAAACGCCGCATCAGGCTGGCGTTTGATCACCCAGATGTTTAGCGCGAACGACACCAGCAGAATACCGAACAGCATCCAGCGCCAATGCCGCAGGAAGCGGGTCAGCAACACCATCAGCAACGGAAAGAGGATGTAGTACTGCTCTTCGACCGAGAGAGACCAGGTGTGCAGCAGCGGTTTGAAGTCCGAGGCGGGATTGAAATAGCCGTCCTGGCGCATGAACAGGATGTTGGACACGAACATCGCCTGGTAGCGAACCGCGCGCCCGAGCTGCGAGTAGTCGTTGGCGGGCATCAGCAGCCAGCCGACCAACAGCGCCGCCAGCATCATCACGCTAAGGGCGGGGATGATCCGGCGCGCACGCCGCGCCCAGAAATCGACAAAGCTGAAGCGTCCGGCGCTGATTTCCCGAACGATGATCGAGGTGATCAGAAAACCAGAGATGACGAAAAACACATCGACACCGACAAAGCCACCGCTGAAGACGCCAAAACCGAAGTGATAGAGCACTACCGGAATGACAGCCAGCGCACGCAGCCCGTCGATGTCCCGACGATTGCCAAAGGTATGCATGACGCTCCTTGTCCCGCTTTTGAATTATTGATACCAAAAAAAATGGTGCCCCAAAGGGACACCATTTTTCTACAGCCGTTCAGCAGCTTATTTGCGCTTCATCGACAGGAAGAACTCATCGTTGGTCTTGGTCTGTTTCAGCTTGTCGACCAGGAACTCGATGGCCGCTACTTCATCCATAGGATGCAGCAGCTTGCGCAGGATCCACATACGCTGCAGCTCGTCATCGGCGGTCAGCAACTCTTCGCGGCGGGTGCCGGAACGGTTGATGTTGATGGCCGGGAAGACGCGCTTTTCAGCGATCTTGCGATCCAGAGGCAGCTCCATGTTGCCGGTGCCTTTGAATTCTTCGTAGATCACTTCGTCCATCTTCGAGCCGGTTTCGACCAGCGCGGTGGCGATGATGGTCAGCGAGCCGCCTTCTTCGATGTTACGAGCCGCACCGAAGAAACGCTTCGGTTTTTCCAGCGCGTGAGCATCGACACCACCGGTCAGCACCTTGCCGGAGCTCGGGATCACGGTGTTGTAGGCGCGAGCCAGACGGGTGATGGAGTCGAGCAGGATGACCACGTCTTTCTTGTGCTCGACCAGGCGCTTGGCCTTCTCGATCACCATTTCGGCGACTTGCACGTGACGGGTTGGCGGTTCATCGAAGGTGGATGCAACCACTTCGCCGCGCACGGTGCGCTGCATTTCGGTCACTTCTTCCGGACGCTCATCGATCAGCAGGACGATCAGATGGACTTCAGGGTTGTTACGGGTGATGTTCGACGCGATGTTCTGCAACATGATGGTCTTGCCCGCCTTCGGCGGCGCAACGATCAGACCACGTTGACCTTTGCCGATCGGGGCGCACAGATCGATGACACGACCGGTGAGGTCTTCGGTGGAACCGTTACCGGCTTCCATCTTCATGCGTACGGTCGGGAACAGCGGCGTCAGGTTTTCGAACAGAATCTTGTTCTTCGCGTTTTCTGGACGGTCGAAGTTGATGGTGTCGACCTTGAGCAGTGCGAAGTAACGCTCGCCTTCCTTCGGTGGGCGGATCTTGCCAACGATGGTGTCGCCAGTGCGAAGGTTGAAGCGGCGGATCTGGCTCGGCGAGACGTAGATGTCGTCTGGGCCGGCGAGGTAGGAAGCGTCTGCAGAACGGAGGAAGCCGAAGCCATCCTGGAGGATCTCCAGCACGCCATCACCCGAGATTTCCTCGCCGCTTTTAGCGTGCTTCTTCAGCAGGGAGAAAATCACATCCTGCTTGCGCGAACGGGCCATATTTTCTATGCCCATCTGTTCGGCCATTTCGAGCAGATCGGTAATAGGCTTTTGCTTGAGTTCAGTCAGGTTCATATAGGAATGACGTAATCATGTATGGAGGGGGAAATTAAGCTTTTGGCTTAATGAGGCCGCGCCGCAGAGAAGGCGACAGGATCGCGTACAAATCGAAAGGAGAGCGTCGGCGACGGCTAGCAGGGGGCAACGGAGAAGCCGTTGCGGGGCCGAATGTACCACTTGATTTTCCGAGCGTCTAGTGCAACGCCAGAAAAAAGCCCCGCAAATTGCGGGGCTTTAGCGCCATCAGATGTTGGCGTCGAGGAATGCTTGCAGCTGGGACTTGGACAGTGCGCCGACCTTGGTCGCCGCCACTTCACCGTCCTTGAACAGCATCAGGGTAGGAATACCACGAACGCCGTGCTTGGCCGGGGTTTCCTGGTTTTCGTCAATGTTCAGCTTGGCGATGGTCAACTTGCCTTTGTACTTCTCGTCAGCGGAGATATCGTCCAGAACCGGAGCGATCATTTTGCAAGGGCCGCACCACTCAGCCCAGTAATCCACCAGCACAGGGCCGCTAGCCTTCAGGACATCGGCTTCGAAGCTCGCGTCGCTGACGTGTTTGATAAGGTCGCTACTCATGAGATTTCTCCGAGGTCATAGGCAAAAAAACGTGGCCCATCATAACTGCGTCAAGCCGTGACAGGAAGGCGCTGGCGATTGTCTCTTGCTATGGGCCGTAATGACTAGCTTTATAGAAGTGACCCCGCACACCTCCGACCCGTAGCAGCACGGCTTGCCGGCGGGGCGGTGTGTCTGTGAATGATGCGCCGTCTGACACACCGCTCCCGCCGGCAAGCCGTGCTGCTACGGGGGTGGGGGCATTGTGATGGATCTGCGCAGACAGGCAGAGAGAGGTTGGCACCGACAGCTGTTGTCAGACCTGGTGCCGAGTGGGCATTAGCTTACACACCGGTCAATCAAATCTGCGAATGTCGACTTGGGCGCTTGTCCGATCTGCTTATCAAGGATTTCGGTTCCGGGTCCACTCTTGAATATGAAGACTGTGGGAATACTCCTGATACCGAACTTCGCTGGGGTTTTGGGGCTCTCGTCTATGTCTATCGCGCAAAACAACATCCTCCCCTGATACTCATCCTTCAACTCCTGGAGGCCAGGGAGAACCATCTTGCACGGGCCGCACCACACAGCAGTGAAGAACACCAGCACAGGAACATCAGACCCCATTATCGTTGCATCGAAATCAACATCCGTAATCCTATTCAACTCGCTTATGAGAAAAACTCCTTTTTCGTCCATGCGAACCACTGACTGCCTCCATGCTCCTTCCGGCAGTAACTTGAGTTTAGTCCCGCCCAATGGGACCCGCGCCGCCCACTCCGCCCAACGGTACGCCCACCTGTAGCAGCACGGCTTGCCGGCGGGGGCGGTATGTCTGTGAATGATGAGTCGTCTGACACACCGCTCCCGCCGGCAAGCCGTGCTGCTACGGGGGTGGGGGGTGTGCCCAGGCCACAGAGTACGACGACCATCTGTGGGAGCGGGCTCGCCCGCGAAAGCGGTGTGTCAGTCAACATAAACGAATCTGTCCCGACGCCTTCGCGAGCAAGCCACGCTCCCACGGCCTTCGACCAGAAGCTGCTATGCCGAAGGGGCGACGAAGACGATGCCGGTGCGCAGCGCAGCGCCTCTGATGTGTTCCTGCATGGCCTTCTGCGCGGGCCCCGAGGCGTTGCGGGCCAGGGCGCGGAGGATCTTGCGGTGTTCTTGCCAGGTTTCCATCGCCCGGCCGGGGCGGATGAAAGGCAACTTCTGGCTCTCAAGGAAGATGTCGGCGCTGGCAGTGATGATGTCGAGGATGGCCTGGTTGCCGCTGGCAACCAGAATTCGGCGGTGAAAATCAAAATCCAGCTTTGACGCACATTCAAAATCCCCCGCCTTCAGCTCAAGGCGCATGGCTTCGACGTTGTCTTCCAGCGCATCGCGTTCATCGGCGGTCAGCATGACCGCCGCAAGGCCTGCGGCAAACCCCTCCAGCGCGTAGCGCAGTTGAAAGGTCTCTGCTGGTGAGGCATGGGCAGCGTGCGGCCATGAAAAACCATGGGTGCTCTGTTGTGGTTCAACAATCGCCTGGACGAACACCCCCTTGCCCGGCTGAACGCTGACCACACCCAAGGCGCTCAGTGACGACAATGCCTCGCGCAGGGACGCCCGGCTCACACCCAGCCGGACGGCCAGATCGCGCTGCGAAGGCAAGCTGTCGCCGGGGCCGTAGCCCTGTTCATCGATCAGTTTGCGGATCGCCTGGAAGGCGGCTTCAGGTACTGCAACGGGGCTGGAATGCATGGCAATTCGGACGCGGCAACCAAAGGTAAGACCTCTTGTATCGCCATCGCGCCGATTCGGCAAGCGACGCCCAAGCCAGGTGCTTCACGGCATACAGCCGCTCCAAAGCGGGGCGCCAGTCTCGTCAACTGTTCAGACCAGTTAGACCACATATCCTCTGCAGCCCGCATTCCATGGTCGCTTTTGAACGGCTGGCATGGGCTGTGCACTGGCGCATGACATCAAACCCCGATTCGCCTTCACATCAGTTCGATCCGGAGATGTCCATGACCAAGCGTTACAGCGCCCTGCTCGCCGCCCTGTTTGCCAGCCTCATGCTCGGCCAGGCCCCTGCCCACGCCAACGGCCTGGATGACGTCACCTCACGCGGCGTCTTGAAAGTCGCCGTACCCCAGGACTTCCCGCCCTTCGGCTCGGTAGGCCCGGACATGAAACCTCGCGGCCTGGACATCGACACCGCACAACTGATCGCCGACCAACTCAAGGTCAAACTGGAGCTGACGCCGGTCAACAGCACCAACCGCATCCCGTTCCTGACCACCGGCAAGGTCGATCTGGTGATCTCAAGCCTGGGCAAGAACCCGGATCGCGAGAAAGTCATCGACTTTTCCCGCGCCTATGCGCCCTTCTACCTCGCGGTGTTCGGCCCGCCTGACGCTGCCATTGCCGGTGTCGACGACCTCAAGGGCAAGACCATCAGCGTCACCCGCGGCGCCATCGAAGACATCGAGCTGACCGCCGTCGCCCCGAAGGAAGCGACCATCAAGCGCTTCGAAGACAACAACTCGACCATCGCCGCCTACCTCGCCAACCAGACCGACCTGATCGCCAGCGGCAACGTGGTGATGGTGGCGATCAGCGAAAAGAACCCCAAGCGTATCCCGGCGCTGAAAGTGAAGCTCAAGGATTCGCCGGTCTACGTGGGCGTGAACAAGGGTCAGCCGGAGCTGCTGGCCAAGGTCAACGAGATCCTGGAAACCGCGAAGAAAGACGGCGCGCTGGAAAAGAACTCGCAAACCTGGCTCAAGCAACCGCTGCCAGCCGATCTCTAATTCGAGGCTCTTTAGATGGCGTATCAGTTCGACTTCATACCGGTTGTGCAAAACGCTGACCTGCTGCTGCGCGGCGCCTTGTTCACCCTGGAGCTGACCGCCATCGGTACATTGCTTGGGGTCAGCGTCGGCATCGTCGGCGCGATTGTCAGGGCCTGGAAGATTCAGCCGTTCTCGTCCCTGTTCGGGGTCTACGTCGAGCTGATCCGCAATACGCCGTTTCTGGTGCAACTGTTCTTTATCTTCTTCGGCCTGCCGTCACTGGGGCTGAAGATTTCCGAATGGCAGGCGGCAGTGCTGGCGATGGTGATCAACCTTGGCGCGTACTCCACCGAAATCATCCGCGCCGGCATCCAGGCGATCCCTCGCGGGCAGCTGGAAGCCTCGGCGGCCTTGGCGATGACGCGTTTCGAAACCTTTCGCTATGTGGTGTTGGTGCCAGCGCTCGGCAAGGTTTGGCCGGCCCTGAGCAGCCAAATCATCATTGTGATGCTGGGCTCGGCGGTCTGTTCGCAGATTGCCACCGAAGAGTTGAGCTTCGCTGCCAACTTCATTCAGTCGCGCAACTTCCGCGCCTTCGAGACGTACATGATTACCACGCTGATCTACCTCGCCATGGCACTGCTGATTCGTCAGTTGCTGGCCTGGATCGGGCGTCGCTACATCGCGAGGAACCACTGATGGAATTCACCCTTTGGGACATCGTGCGCAACCTGCTCACGGGGCTGCAATGGACGCTGGCCTTGTCGCTGGTGGCGTTCATTGGCGGTGGCGTGATCGGCCTGCTGGTCATGACGCTGCGCATCAGCGACACCCCGTTCCTGCGCGCCCTCGCCCGAGGCTACATCGAGCTTTTTCAGGGCACGCCGCTGCTGATGCAGCTGTTTCTGGTGTTCTTTGGCGTCGCGTTGCTGGGTGTGGACATCTCGCCGTGGGTCGCGGCGGCATTGGCGCTGACGCTGTTCACCAGCGCGTACCTGGCCGAAATCTGGCGTGGTTGCGTGGAGTCGATCTCCAATGGCCAGTGGGAAGCCTCAGCGAGCCTCGCACTTACGCCTTTCGAACAGCTGCGTTACGTGATCCTGCCTCAGGCGCTGCGAATTGCCGTGGCGCCGACCGTGGGCTTTTCGGTGCAAGTGGTCAAAGGCACCGCCGTGACATCGATCATCGGCTTCACCGAACTGACCAAGACCGGTGGCATGCTCGCCAACGCCACCTTCGAGCCTTTCATGGTCTACGGCTTCGTCGCCCTGGGCTACTTCCTGCTTTGTTATCCGCTGTCGCTCAGCGCGCGCTACCTGGAAAGGAGACTTCATGCCTCTGCTTAGAATTTCCGCCCTGCACAAGTACTACGGCGACCACCATGTGCTTAAAGGCATCGACCTGACTGTCGAGGAAGGTCAGGTCGTGGCGATCATCGGCCGCAGCGGTTCGGGCAAGAGCACCTTGCTGCGCACGCTCAACGGGCTTGAGTCGATCAACGATGGCGTGATCGAGGTCGATGGCGAGTACCTGGACGCTGCCCGGGCCGATTTGCGTAGCCTGCGGCAGAAGGTCGGCATGGTGTTCCAGCAGTTCAACCTGTTCCCGCACCTGACCGTGGGCGAGAACGTCATGCTTGCGCCGCAGGTGGTGAAAAAGGCCTCCAAGGCCGAGGCCGCGAAGCTGGCCAAGGAAATGCTCGCTCGCGTGGGCCTGGGTGAGAAGTTCGATGCCTTTCCGGATCGGCTCTCCGGTGGCCAGCAACAACGCGTAGCCATTGCCCGGGCGCTGGCGATGTCGCCGAAGGTCTTGCTGTGCGACGAAATCACCTCGGCGCTGGACCCGGAGCTGGTCAACGAAGTGCTGAGCGTGGTGCGCGAGCTGGCCAAAGACGGCATGACCCTCATCATGGTGACCCACGAAATGCGTTTTGCCAGGGAGGTGGGGGACAAGCTGGTGTTCATGCACCAGGGCAAGGTGCACGAGGTGGGCGACCCTCGGGAGTTGATGGCCAACCCGAAAACCCCGGAGCTGGCGAATTTTATCGGTTCGGTGGAGCACGCCTGAATATCTCACCAGGCCTGTAGGAGCGCGCTTGCCAGCGATGGCGTTTTGTCATGAAACGGAAACCTTAATGACACACCGCAATCGCGGGCAAGCGCGCTCCTAGAGCGATTTGCGGTGATTGATGCCAACTCGTTTGGCGACGATGGCCGTTCGTGGCACGATGTCGGGGTTAACGACCGAGACTTTTGACCATGCCGCCATCCACCGAACCAAACCTCTCGCTGATCGCCGCGATTGACCTGGGCTCCAACAGCTTCCATATGGTTGTTGCCAAAGCCCACCAAGGCGAAATCCGCATCCTTGAGCGGCTCGGCGAGAAAGTGCAGCTGGCCGCCGGGATCGACGACGAGCGCAAGCTCAACGAAGAATCCATGCAACGCGGGCTCGACTGCCTCAAGCGTTTTGCCCAACTGATCAACGGCATGCCACCGGGCGCCGTGCGGATCGTGGGCACCAACGCCCTGCGTGAAGCGCGCAACCGCAACGAATTCATCCATCGCGCCGAAGAAATCCTCGGTCACCCGGTGGAGGTCATCTCTGGCCGTGAAGAAGCGCGTCTGATCTACCTGGGCGTGTCCCACACCCTGGCCGACACCCCGGGTAAGCGCCTGGTGGCTGACATCGGCGGCGGCAGTACCGAATTCATCATCGGCCAGCGCTTCGAACCATTACTGCGTGAAAGCCTGCAGATGGGCTGCGTCAGCTTCACTCAGCGCTACTTCAAGGACGGCAAGATCACCCCGGCCCGCTACGCCCAGGCCTACACCGCCGCACGCCTCGAGATCATGAGCATCGAGCACGCGCTGCATCGCCTGACCTGGGATGAAGCCATCGGCTCGTCCGGCACCATCCGCGCCATCGGCCTGGCCCTCAAGGCTGGCGGCCATGGCAACGGCGAGGTGAACGCCGAAGGCCTGGCGTGGCTCAAGCGCAAGTTGATGAAGCTGGGTGAAGTAGACAAGATCGACTTCGACGGCATCAAGCCTGATCGCCGTGCGATCTTCCCGGCGGGCCTGGCGATTCTGGAAGCCATCTTCGACGCCCTCGACCTGCAACGCATGGATCATTGCGATGGCGCGCTGCGTGAAGGCGTGCTGTATGACCTGCTGGGCCGCCATCACCACGAAGACGTGCGCGAACGCACCCTGACCTCGCTGATGGACCGCTATCACGTCGATCTGGAGCAGGCCGAGCGCGTCGAGCGCAAGGCATTGTCCGCGCTGGACCAGGTGGCTGCGGCGTGGGGGCTGGAAGACGAGATGTACCGCGATCTGCTGAGTTGGGCCGCCAAGGTGCACGAGGTGGGTCTGGACATCGCCCACTATCACTACCACAAGCACGGCGCCTACCTGATCGAGCACTCGGACCTGTCAGGGTTCTCACGCGAGGACCAACAGATGCTCGCGCTGCTGGTGCGCGGCCATCGTCGTAATATTCCCAAGGACAAGTTCGCCGAGTTTGGCGATGAAGGCGTGAAGCTGATTCGTCTATGCGTGCTGCTGCGTTTCGCGATCCTGTTCCACCACATCCGCGGCACCCAAGAGATGCCGCAGCCTGTGTTGACCGCTGACGATAACCAACTGGACGTGCTGTTCCCCGATGGCTGGCTGGAAAACAACCAGCTGACTCAGGCCGACTTCGCGCTGGAAGCGGAGTGGCTGACCCGAGTCGGCATCGTCCTCAGCGTACGCTGAGGACCGGGTTGCTCAGCTTCTCCAGCAACGACGCCTGCACATTGCGGGCGTTCTGGTTGCCGGTCGGGGTGCTGCGCACGTAGCGCCCGTCCGGTTGCAGGATCCAGGCGTGGGTGTTGTCCGTCAGATACCCTTCGATTTCCTTCTTCACCCGCAGGATCAACTTCTTGCCCTCGACCGGGAAGCAAGTCTCGACGCGCTTGTCCAGGTTGCGCTCCATCCAGTCGGCACTGGACAGGAACATCTGCTCGTCGCCGCCATTGAGGAAGTAGAACACCCGCGTGTGCTCCAGGAAGCGGCCGATGATCGAACGCACCTGAATGTTATGCGAGACACCCGGCACGCCCGGACGCAGGCAGCACATGCCGCGCACGATCAGGTCGACCTTCACGCCGGTCTGGCTGGCCTTGTACAGCGCGCGGATGATCTTCGGATCGGTCAGCGAGTTGAACTTGGCGATGATGTGCGCAGGTTTGCCTTCGGCCGCAAACTGGGTTTCGCGGGCGATCATGTCGAGCATGCCTTTCTTCAGGGTGAACGGCGCGTGCAGCAGTTTCTTCATGCGCAGCGTCTTGCCCATGCCGATCAGCTGGCTGAACAGCTTGCCCACGTCTTCGCACAGCGCGTCGTCCGAGGTCAGCAGGCTGTAGTCGGTGTACAGGCGTGCGTTGCCGGCGTGGTAGTTACCGGTGCCCAAATGGGCGTAGCGCACGATCTCGCCGGCCTCGCGACGCAGGATCAGCATCATCTTGGCGTGGGTCTTGAAGCCGACCACGCCGTAGATCACCACCGCACCGGCGGCTTGCAGGCGGCTGGCCAGTTGCAGGTTGGATTCTTCGTCGAAGCGCGCACGCAGCTCGATGACCGCCGTCACTTCCTTGCCGTTACGCGCAGCGTCCACCAGCGCATCGACGATTTCCGAGTTGGCGCCACTGCGGTACAGGGTCTGGCGCACGGCCAGCACGTGCGGGTCTTTCGCCGCTTGGCGCAGCAGATCCACCACCGGGGTGAACGACTCGAACGGGTGCAGCAGCAGAATGTCCTGCTTGCTGATCACGTTGAAGATGTTTTCGCTGTTCTGCAGAAGCTTGGGGATCGCTGGGGTGAACGGTGTGTATTGCAGCTCGGGATGGCTGTCCAGCCCGGTAATGCTGAACAGGCGCGTCAGGTTCACCGGGCCGTTGACCTGATACAGCTCGGTCTCGCTCAGGTTGAACTGCTTGAGCAGGTAGTCGGACAGGTGTTTAGGGCAGGTGTCGGCCACTTCCAGACGCACCGCATCGCCGTAGCGACGGGAAAACAGCTCGCCACGCAGGGCGCGGGCAAGGTCTTCGACGTCTTCGGAGTCGAGCGCGAGGTCAGCGTTACGGGTCAGACGGAACTGATAGCAGCCCTTGACCTTCATGCCCTGGAACAGGTCGTCGGCGTGAGCGTGGATCATCGACGACAGGAATACATAGTTGTCGCCCGGGCCGCCGACCTCTTCCGGCACCTTGATGACCCGCGGCAGCAGGCGCGGGGCCGGAATGATCGCCAGACCCGAGTCGCGGCCGAAGGCGTCGATGCCTTCAAGCTCGACGATGAAGTTCAGCGACTTGTTCACCAGCAACGGGAACGGGTGCGTCGGGTCCAGGCCGATCGGGGTGATGATCGGCGCGATCTCGTCGCGGAAATAGCGGCGAACCCAGGTCTTGAGCTTGGTGGTCCAGTAGCGGCGGCGGATGAAGCTGACCTGATGCTTTTCCAGCTCAGGCAGCAAAATGTCGTTGAGGATTGCGTACTGGCGGTCCACATGGCCGTGGACCAGCTCGCTGATGCGCGCCAGCGCCTGGTGCGGCTGCAGGCCATCGGCACCGGCCTGCTCACGGGCGAAGGTGATCTGCTTCTTGAGGCCAGCCACGCGGATTTCGAAGAATTCATCCAGGTTGCTGGAGAAGATCAGCAGAAACTTGAGGCGTTCGAGCAGCGGGTAGGACTCATCCAGCGCCTGCTCCAGCACGCGAATGTTGAACTGCAACTGCGACAGCTCGCGATGGATGTAGAGGCTGCTGTCATCCAGGTTGGGAATCACGATGGCCGGAGTGACCGGAGGGTGCGGCTCTGGCGCGGGCACTACCTCGATGGTCGGTTCGACCATGGCAGTAATTTCCTGCGTCACGGCCTGGGGTTCAAGTTCAACTGCGGCTTCGGTAGATCCTTCGGTGCTCATGACTAATCCTGTGTGGCAATTGCCCTTGTGACGATCGGGCTGCGGGAGCGCTTGAGGGACCGGTTGACGGACTCCCCTATAAACCCCGCGATGAAAACAGAGACGAACAGTAGCGCAGACCGGTCACTGAGGCTACGCGCGGGCAAACGTGACAGTTATAAGCCAGCATTGTGACTCTTACATGACAGATACATTTCCTCGTATCACGTAAGACTCTAAACCCGCTTCCTAGACGACGATTCTCTTTAGCTTGTAGGAAACTTTAACGCCGAGACACATTTCCACACTTTCCTAGATGTCTTCGGCGAGTTAGGCTGCGCGTTCATTTCGCCAGCACCCATATGATGCTCCAGCATTTTTTACAAGAATTTGGCTACTTCGCCCTTTTCCTCGGAACCTTCTTTGAAGGCGAGACGATTCTGGTCCTCGCCGGCTTTCTTGCGTTTCGTGGGTACATGGACATCAATCTGGTCGTGGTGGTTGCCTTCTTCGGCAGCTACGCAGGCGACCAGCTCTGGTATTTCATGGGGCGCAAACATGGCCGCAAGCTGCTGGCGCGCAAACCGCGCTGGCAGATGCTCGGTGACCGGGCCCTGGAGCATATTCGCAAGCATCCGGACATCTGGGTCTTGAGCTTCCGCTTCGTCTACGGCCTGCGCACCGTGATGCCCGTTGCCATTGGCCTGTCCGGCTATCCACCGGGCCGCTACCTGCTGCTCAACGGCATTGGCGCCGCGGTCTGGGCTGCGGCACTCGGCGCGGCTGCCTACAAGTTCGGCGCAGTGCTGGAAGGGTTGCTGGGCAACGTCAAGAAGTACGAGCTCTGGGTGCTCGGCGCGTTGCTGGTGATCGGCGGCCTGCTGTGGATACGCCGCCGGATCAAGAACGCGCGCATCGCCCGGGAAGCCAAGCTGGCCGTTCCGGCTGCGGTTGACGTCAAGGACCGGCCAGACGAGTGAAGTGCCCCCGAGCGCAATACACCGCGATTGCGCTCGCCAGGGTGTAACTGAGCAGCACCACCCACCCCAACGCCGTAACCGGCCACAGGCCCACCGCAGGCGCCAGCGCCATCAGCGGCAGATTCGCTGCCAAGCGAAACCCCTCCAGTTTCAGCGCGGCAGGCCGGTTCTCCAGCGCCGCACCAAACACGAACAATCCCAACGCGACCCACGCCCAGCCGACGATCAGCGCAGGCCACGGTAACACTTCGCCATTGGACAGCAGGTAGCTGCCCAGCAGCGTGTACAGCGAAAACTGCACCCCGATGTATACCTGCGCAGCCAGGCTCAACGGCACCTCGAACTTGCGAAACTGGCCAAGGTCGGCCTTGTGGATCGGATGGCTGGCGGCCACATCCTCAGGGCGCCAGCCGGTGGGCATGAACCAGATCCGCAGCTTATCGCGCCACGAGCGCGTGCGCCGCGCATCCTGAAGCAACTGCGCGTAGAACTGCACGTTGGCCCACAGCGGGTTCCAGCTTCGAAGGGGTGTGGTCACGCCGAAGATAGGCGGCTCGCTGTCCAGCTCCTCCTGGAAGGTTCCGAACAGTCGGTCCCAGACAATGAACACCCCGCCGTAATTGCGATCCATGTAGACAAGGTTCTGCGCATGGTGGGCGCGATGGTTGGACGGCGTGACGAAGAACCACTCGAACCAGCCAAGCTTGGGGATGTGCCGGGTGTGGACCCAGAACTGGTACAGCAGATTGAGCGACGCCACGGCCACGAACACCACCAGCGGCACACCGATCACGGCCAGCGGCAGGTAGAAGATCCAGCTCAGCAGAAAACCGGTGCTGGTCTGGCGCAGGGCCGTGGAGAGGTTGTAGTCCTCGCTCTGGTGATGCACCGAATGCGCGGCCCACAGGATATTGCGCTCGTGGCCCATGCGGTGCAGCCAGTAATAGCAGAGGTCATACAGCACAAACGCCATGACCCAGACCCACAGGCTGTCGGCAGACAGCTGCCACAGGCCCAGATGCTTGAGCACAAAGCCGTAGGTCACAAGCCCCACGCCTTTGGTCAGCAAGCCCGTGGTGGTCGAGAGCACGCCGGTACTCAGGCTGTTGATGGCGTCGGCGACCCGGTAGTTACGGACCTTGCGCCAGCGGTCGGCCATCAGCTCCACGGCAATCAGCACAAAGAAAAACGGCACTGCGTACAAAATGAAATCCATGAACGCCCCTTGCTTTCAAACGTCAGAGATTAGGCTCGGCCCCGGCAAAGCCCTATGGCAACAGATGACAAATTAGTAGACATTTGAGGACATCACAGGCGCGGCGCGCGACTTGCCCACGTCAGGAAAACCCATGAGAGGGAGCACAGCATGAGCAAGAAAGTGGCCGTCATTCTTTCCGGTTGCGGCGTCCAGGACGGCGCGGAAATTCATGAAAGCGTGCTGACCCTGCTGCGCCTGGACCAACGCGGCGCCGAAGTGAAATGCTTTGCGCCCAACATCGCCCAGCACCATGTGATCAACCACCTGACGGGTGAAGAAACCGGTGAAACCCGCAACGTGCTGGTCGAATCGGCCCGCATCGCCCGGGGCGCCATCGAGGATATTCGCGAGGCTGACATCACTGAGTTCGATGCGCTGATCATCCCCGGTGGCTTTGGCGCAGCGAAGAACCTGTCGAACTTTGCCGCCGAAGGCGCGAACTGCAAGGTTCAGGCAGAAGTGCTGGCCATGGCTGAAGCTTTCGCCGAGGCCGGTAAACCCATCGGACTGATCTGCGTGTCACCGGCGCTGGCCGCGAAGATCTACGGCCCCGGCGTGACCTGCACCGTAGGCAACTGTCCGGACACCGCCGCGCAGATCACCCGGATGGGCGGCAAGCACCAGGAGTGCGACGTGGCCGACATCGTAGAAGACAAGGACCGCAAACTGGTCAGCACACCGGCCTACATGGTGGCCACGTCCATCAGCGAAGCGGCGTCCGGGATCAACAAGCTGGTGGATCGGGTGCTGGAGTTGGTGCAGGAGCAGGATGCCTGAAGCACGACCGTAGCAGCCCGGCCGGGCGGCGCTCCGCTTGCCGGCGGGAGCGGTGTATCAGCCGCGGGTCAGGCGCGTGAGGATCCGGTCCAGCGAGTTGGCGAAGGCCTGTTTCTCGCGATCGCCATAGGCCCCCTGCCCGCCTCCGGCCTGCCCTTGCTCGCGCAGGTCGGTGAACAGGTTGCGCACGGCCAAACGTTCGCCCATGTTCTGCGCATCGAACTCCTTGCCACGCGGGTCGAGTGCGGCGACGCCCTTTTTCACCAGACGGTCGGCCAGCGGCACGTCACTGCAGATCACCAGTTCCCCAGGCACGGCATGCTCGACCAGGTAATCATCCGCCGCATCCGGCCCGCTGGGCACCACGATCAGCTTCACCAGCGCGAACGACGGCCGAGGCACGGCCTGCCCGGCCACCAGCACCACCTCGAACTGGCGCTTGAGGGCAAATTTGACCACTTGATCCCGCGCTGCCTTGGGGCAGGCGTCGGCATCGATCCATACGCGCATAGGTTGTTAACCCGATTTTCAATTTAAACGCAAACCCTGTGGGAGCGAGCTTGCTCGCGAAAGCAGTGTGTCAGACACGCCGCCTTCGCGGGCAGGCCCGCTCCCACAGACACCTCAAGCGGTTTCGGCGCGGCGCTTTTCTGCCAGGCGACTGCGCCCGTACAGCACCACAATCGCGATCAACGCCACCGCCTGCGCCGCCAGCGAATACGCATCGGCGTGAATCCCCAGCCAGTCGAATTCAAAGAACGGCACCGGACGCGTGCCAAAGATGCCCGCTTCCTGCAACGCCTTGACCCCGTGCCCGGCAAACACCACCGACAGCGCGCACAACAGCGCGGCGTTGATGCTGAAGAACATCGCCAGCGGCAGTTTCGCCGAACCACGCAGAATCACCCACGCCAGGCCCACCAGCAGCACCAGTGCGGTCGCACCGCCCGCCAGCACCGCGTTGTGCCCCGCAGGACCTGCCTGAAGCCACAGGGTTTCGTAGAACAGGATCACCTCGAACAGCTCGCGATACACCGAGAAGAATGCCAGCACCGCAAAACCGAAGCGTCCGCCGCCACCGACCAGGCTGTTCTTGATGTAATCCTGCCAGGCCGCGGCATGGCGTCGGTCGTGCATCCACACGCCCAGCCACAACACCATGACCGCCGCGAACAGCGCCGTCGCGCCTTCGAGCAACTCACGCTGCGAGCCACTGACGTCGATCACGTACGCCGCCAGCGCCCAAGTGCCAAGGCCGGCCAGCAAGGCCAGCCCCCAGCCGACGTTGACGCTGCGCACCGCCGACTGCTGTCCGGTGTTGCGCAGGAACGCGAGGATCGCCGCCAGCACCAGAATCGCCTCCAGGCCTTCGCGCAGCAGGATCAGCAACCCGGAGATGAAGCTCAGCGACGTGCTCAGGCCATCACTGCCCAGCAAACCGGCCGACTCCTTGAGCTTGACCTTGGCCGTCTCCAGCCGTTGCGCCGCCTGTTCGGGGGGCAAGCCATCCTGCAGCGACTGCCGATAGGCCATCAGGGCCTTCTCGGTGTCCTTGCGCACGTTGGCGTCGACGTTGTCCAGGGAGCTTTCCACCAGCTCGAAGCCTTCCAGGTACGCCGCAACCGACAGGTCGTAGGCCTGCTCGCGGTCACCGGAGCGGTAGGCCGCCAGGCTCTTGTCCAGGGTCGCGCTGGTGTAGTCGAGCAACTGCGCAGGACCGCGTTGAACCTGCGGCGGCTGGGCACGCTGGGCGCGGAAGGCGGCAGCGGCCTGCGGGCCTTCGGCGGCAAGCACTTCTGCCGGGGTCTGGCGGGCCAGGTCGGCGAGGTTGAAGGTCTTGACCGCTTCGGCCTTGGCGTCGGCGGTGAAGCTGGCGATGTAGGTCGCGACGTCCCAGCGCTGGCGATCATCGAGCTGATCGGCGAAAGACGGCATATCAGTGCCCTCGATCCCCAGCCCCAGTGTGCTGTAGACGTCATACAGGCTCAGGCGATCAAATCGCGCCGCGTCACGCATGTTCGCCGGCGCCGGGCTCATGCCCACCGCAGCCGGGCCATCGCCCGCCCCTGCATCGCCGTGACACACCGAGCAATATTGCGCGTACAGCGGCGCTCCGCGGGCCGCGTCCGGCGTGATGATCGGCGCCTGGCTCACCTCATAGGCCACGGCCAGTTTCGCGCCCAACTGGCGCGCCTGGCGTGCGACCTGGGCACCGTCCTGCTTCTGCTCCACCGCTTCGAGCAACGCCTTGGTGCCCAGGGCAAGCTCCGCCTGTTCGGCCCGAGCGGGCAATGCCGTGATCAGATCCTGAACGGCGTTCAGAAACTCGACCTGTTCATGGTATTCGGCTTCATCGATGACTTTGCCGTCCGCCACAGTCGCCGGATAGTCGGCACTCACATAGTTGAACAGGTGCAGGGCCTGGGCGGCGCCGTCGACCGAGTCGGCCCGGGTGGCCACACTGAACAGCGTCAACAGCGCCAGACCCGCACAGGCCGCGAAGCGTGAAAGGGAAAACATGAGTGAATCTCAAATAGGAATGCGAAGGGTTGTTATTGTTCATGTCTGCCGTCGCGCACTCAAGCGCTACGGAGGCGATGTGAGCGGTTTTTACGGCAAATATGCCCCTGATCAGTGCCTCATGGTCGAGTTTTGGCCCGATGGCAGGATTGTGAACTGCTTGTCAGATGGATCCGAAACAGCTGTAAGTCAGCAAAAAGCCATTGTTTTAGCCTGAGTCCTCCTTATAATCTCGGCGCACCATGGCAGGCGGCCATCATCGCGCTGCTGCAAAACCGGGCCTCCCAGCCCCTCAAACGGACCCGCCTTCACTGGCTTAATCAAGCCAGGCCGGCTTTTTCCAAGGATTGATCTTGATGCCTTCCCGCGCCTTGACTGCACTCGCGCTGATTACGGCTGTGCAACTGACCGGCTGTGCCGCGTTTCGCAACTACGACAGCGAGCTGCAACAAACCAACCAGCAGCTCACCGGCGGGAATGTCGATGGCGCCCTGACCCTGCTGGAAAAGAACAACACCGGCGAAGACAAAGACCTGCTCTATTACTTCGAGAAAGGTGAACTGCTGCGCGCCAAGGGTGACCTGGCCGGCAGCCAGGCAGCATGGGGCCGTGCCGATCAGACAGTGATGACCTGGGAAGACTCGGTCAAACTCGACAGCGGCAAATACCTGGCCCAGTTCGGCAGCTACCTGGTGAACGACAAGGTTCGTCGCTACGAAGGCTACGACTACGAAAAAGTCATGCTCACCACCCAGATGGCCCTCAACCTGCTGGCCAAGAACGACTTCGAAGGCGCGCGCACCGAGATCAAGAAGACCCACGAGCGCGAGGCCGTTATCGCCGAGCTGCGTGACAAGCAGTACCTCAAGAGCGAGGACGAGGCCAGGACTCAGGGCGTCGCCACTCAGTACAAGGACCTCAAGGGCTACCCGGTCGAGTCCCTCGATGCGCCGGAAGTGGTTGGTCTGAAGAACAGCTATCAGAGTGCGTTCAGCCATTACCTGGCGGGCTTCGTCTATGAAGCACTGGGCGAGAAGGATCTGGCCGCGCCGGGTTATCGGCAGGCCGCCGAGCTGCGCCCGAACACCCCGTTGCTGGATCAGGCACTGCTCAACCTCGACGCCGCGGGCAGCAAGAACACCGCCACCGATGGCAGCGAAGTGCTGATCGTGGTGCAGACCGGCTTCGCTCCGGCCCGCGACTCGGTGCGTATTCCACTGCCGCTGCCGATCAGCAACAACATCGTGATTACCCCGTTATCGTTCCCGGTCATCAGGCCAGACAACTCGACGCCGTTCTTCAACCAGATCGGCCTGGACGGCCAGCAGGTCAACCTGACCTCGCTCAACAGCACCTCGGCAATGTCCCGCCGTGCCCTGCGCGACGACATGCCCGGCATCATCGTGCGCACAACCGTGCGCGCCATCACCCGTGGCGTGACCCAGAAGCAACTCAACGACGCCAACCCGCTGGCAGGCCTGGCGGTCGGCATCGCCTCGGCCGTGGTCGAAGGCGCGGACACCCGCACCTGGCGCACCCTGCCGGACAACACCCTGGTGGCCCGCATGCGCCTCAAGCAAGGCGAGCATCAGGTCGTACTGCCCTCCTCGCTGGGCGGCACCCATGTACAGGTCAAGATCGACCGCCCTTATCAAGTCGTCACCCTGCGCGCCGTCGGCAACCAGGTCTACAGCGACGGCCTGGCCGCCCACGTGATCCCGTCGAGCCTGCCGCAGGCCGTGGCTGCCAACAAACCCTGACCGGAGATAGTTCATGCGTTGCAAGATTCTGGGCGTGATGGCCCTCGCCTTACTCGCCGGTTGCGCCACCCCGCCACCGCCGGCCCCTGGCAGTGCCGCCAGCAAAGTAGTCGCCATGGGCGATCTGAAAAACATCGAGATCGGCCCGATGCGCATTGCGCGGGAAAACGGCTTCATGACCGTCAACGTCTCGCTGCATAACACCAGCAGTTACAACAAGACGATGTACTACCGCTTCGCGTGGCTGGGCAACGACGGCTTCCCCGTCGCCGAGCCCGAAGCCTGGAAAAGCCTGACGCTGTACGGCACCCAGAGCAGCTTTCTGCCGGCCATAGCCCCGGTGCCGAAGGCCTCTGATTTTCGCCTTGAAGTCAAAACCCCTTAATCGCTCAACATTCGCCTGGCCCAAGAGATCCTGAACATGTTTTCCATTCGCCTCTCGCTCATCGCCGCCGTCGCCCTGCTGGCCACCGGTTGCGCCAACAACTCGCCTACCCTGGGCAGCAAGAACATCAGCTACGGCGACACCAAGGCTGTCGAAACCGTGACCAACGAATTCGGCTCCACCGACCTGCAAATGATCGCCGAGAGCATGACCCGCTCCCTGGCCCAGTCCGGCACCCTGCAGGGCCGCCCGGTGGTTCAGGTCTATGACGTGAAGAACAAGACCAGCGAGTACATCGATACCCGCGAGATCACCACCAGCATCAAGACCCAGCTGATGAAGTCCGGCACCGCCCGCTTCGCCAGCGACAACACCGACATGCAGAGCCAGGTCGACCAACTGAAGCTGCAGAATCAGAGCGGCCTGTACAAGAAATCCACGGTCAGCAAGACCGGCAACATGGTCGCGGCCAAATACCGCCTGGAAGGCTCGATCAGCTCGATCGTCAAGCGCAGCAGTGACTACAAGGACGTCTTCTACAAATTCAGCCTGCAACTGATCGATGTCGAAAGCGGCATTGCTGAGTGGATGGACGAGAAAGAAATCCGCAAGACCACGGAGCGCTAAGCAATGCGTGCATGGATCGGCATTCTTGGCCTGCTGTGCGCCGTTGGCGCCCAGGCCGCCCCGAAAGTCGCGGTCACGGACATGGCCTTCGAGCAGCAGGTGGAGGAATACATCCACACTGTCTCGGCGCAGACCAGCTTCCAGGCCAACCGTTACAGTGCCAGCGGCTCGGCCAGCTACAGCGAGTACGAGGCGCGCAACACTTACATCGAGCAGGGCGAGCTGCGCAAATTCAGCGGCGACATCAAGGGCGAGATTCTCAAGTCCGGGATGTTCCAGCTGGTGCAGGGCACGCCGTACACCGCAGGTTCCAAGGAGGACGTGTACGACGTCATCAAGCGGATCAAGAACGGCAATTTCAAAGGCGCTGACTACGTGCTGTTTGGCACCGTCTCGGACATCGACTTCCATCAGGACGTCAACGAGATCGCCAACACCAACGCGCACTCGGCGGTGCTGGGCCTGACGCTGGTCGGTGATTTCAGCCTGATCAACACCCGCACCTTCGAAATCACCTCGGCCTTCACGGCCATGGGCGAAGGTCAGGACACCAAGCTGGTGAACGGCAACGACGTGCGCGTCACGCCCAACCGCGGCCGCGTGGTGAAGGAAGTGTCGAAGTCGATTGGCATGGACGTCGCGCGTCAATTGCGTGAGCAACTGCGCGGTGAAGTGGAGTACTCACAAGAGCTGCCTCCTTCGCGCAACAACCTGCCCCGCGACGAAGCGCCGAAAATCCTGCGCTGAGCTAAAGGCCTGCGCATATCAACTGTGGGAGCGAATTCATTCGCGAGGCGGAAGTACATCCAATCGATCTCTTTCGGATGCTCCGGCCTCTCGCGAATGAATTCGCTCCCACAGGTCCTTCATGATGCAACGTTATGCGCGATGCAATGTCGCCAGAAACGCCGCAGCACTGACGAACAAACCGGCAAAGGTGCGGTTCATGCGGCGTTGCTGCTTGGGTGTCTTGAGTGCGCGTAGCACCTTGGACGCCAGCCCTGTGTAACCGGCCATGACGGTCAGGTCCACCGCTACCATGGTCACGGCGATGGTCAGGTATTGCGGCAGCAACGGCAGGTGGGTGTCGATGAACTGCGGCAGGATCGCCAGCATGAACACCAGCGCCTTGGGGTTGCTGATGTTCACCAGAAAGCCTCGGGCAACCAGCGCCAGCGGCTTGCCAATCGGGCGGATGGCGGCGTTATCGGACAGATCGGTGGGCAGCGCGCGCCATTGCTTGACACCCAGGTACACCAGATACGCAACACCGAACCATTTGATCAGCGTGAACGCCAGTGCCGAAGCAGCGAGTACCGCGCCAAGCCCGGCGGCAATGATTGCGATCTGAACGATGAGCGCCAGTTGCAGGCCCAGCGCGTTCCAGTAGCCGCGCCAGAAACCGTATTGCAGGCCGCTGGACATCGACGCAATGGCACCGGCTCCCGGCGAAAGACTGATGACCCAGCAGGCGGCGAAGAAGGCCAGCCATGTTTCGAGCGACATTGCGCACCTCAGGCAAGAATGTAACGTTGCCCTAACCTAAGGTTTCTGCGGCCCGAAGACCAATTATTTCTAACTGTTGCACCGACTTGGCGGATAGCTGTGCAGGTGTGTCAGGCCTGGCCCTGCTCGCCCGCGCGCTTTTCGCCCGAGATGATCGGCGTGCCGTCGTTGCCCCGCCAGCGACGGATCGACTTCTGGAAGAACTGGCTGTTGGGCACCTGCACCAGCGTGCCGCCCAGTTCGGCCGGCTCCACCAGCGTAGTGAACATCAAGTTGATGGCCGTGACGCGGCCCTTGATGCCGGGCTTGTCGGTGGTGTCCACCAACTCCACCACATCGCCGATGCGAAACGGCCCCATGGTGAAGATGAACACCGCGCACAGCAGGTTCGACAGCACGCTCCACATGGCGAAGAACGCCACCGCCGCCACCGCTACGAACCCTGACAGCGCCGCCCACAACACCGACGCCGAAACGCCAAGGCGACCCAGCACCGCCACCAGCGCCGTGCCCATGATGAGCCAGCGCAGGCCGCCGCGCACCATCACCAGAAGCTCAGGTGGCAGCAACGGATAGCGCTCGGCGATGCGTGTCAGGAAGCGTGCGACGAAGCGCTGCAAGGTGTAGCCGATCAACAGGATCAGCAAAATCTGCAGCGCCACCAGAATCGGTTCGATCCAGTACGCGGGAACCGGCAAGGCCAACGACTCCATCAGGACAAGGCTTCCAGTTCCGCCTGCATCGACTCGAGCAGTTCCAGCGCCTCCATCCAGGCGTCTTCCACTTCGGACTCGCGAGCCTTGAGCTTGACCTGCTCGGCCAGCAGGTCGCGCAGCTTGTCCTTGTTGGCGGCCTCATAAATCGCGCTGTCACCGAGGGAGGCTTCGACCTTCGCCAGTTTCTCGTGAAGGGTGTTCAGCTCTTTTTCCAGCTTCTCGGCTTCACGCTTGTGCGGAGCCAATTGCTGACGCAGCGCAGCTGCCTGCTGACGCTGGGCCTTCTTGTCAGTCTTGTCGGCATTGACCGGGGTGTTGCTCACCGGTGCATTGCGTTGACGGTAATCGGCCAGCCAGCGGGTGTAGTCGTCCAGGTCTCCGTCGAACTCCTCGACCACGCCATCGGCCACCAGCAGGAAGTTGTCCGTGGTGCTCTTGAGCAGGTGCCGGTCGTGGGAAACCACCAGCACCGCACCGCTGAACTCCTGCAGGGCCATGGTCAGCGCCAGGCGCATTTCCAGGTCCAGGTGGTTGGTCGGTTCGTCGAGCAGCAACAGGTTGGGCTTGTCCCAGGCAATCAAGGCCAGGGCCAGACGGGCCTTTTCGCCACCGGAGAAATTCAGCACCGGCTCTTCCAGGCGCGCGCCACGGAAGTCGAAACCGCCGAGGAAATCGCGCAGGGTCTGCTCACGCTCGGTCGGGGCGATGCGCTGCAGGTGCAACAAGGGGCTGGCCTTGGCGTCCAGCGAATCGAGCTGGTGCTGGGCGAAGTAGCCCACCGTGGTGTTCTCGCCGCGGTACAGGCGCCCGCTCAGAGGCTCAAGCTCGCCAGCGAGGTTCTTGATGAGCGTGGATTTACCGGCACCGTTGGGGCCCAACAGGCCGATACGCGCACCCGGCGTCAGCTGCAGCTTGACCTTCTGCAGGATGGCCTTGTCGCCATAACCCAGGCGCGCATCCGACAGGTCCAGCAGCGGGCTCGAGATCTTGTCCGACTCGCGGAAGCTGAAGTTGAACGGCGAATCCACATGGGCCGCCGACAGCTCTTCCATCCGCTCAAGCGCCTTGATCCGGCTCTGGGCCTGACGTGCCTTGGTGGCCTGAGCCTTGAAGCGGGCGATGTACTTTTCCATGTGCGCACGCTGCGCCTGCTGCTTCTCGAAGGCTTGCTGCTGCTGAGCCAGACGCTCGGCGCGAGCCCGCTCGAAGGCGCTGTAGCCGCCGCGATACAGGGTGATTTTCTTCTGCTCGACGTGGGCGATGTGATCGACCACCGAATCGAGGAAATCCCGGTCGTGGGAAATCAGCAGCAGCGTGCCGGGATAGCCCTTGAGCCAGTCTTCAAGCCAGAGAATGGCGTCCAGATCCAGGTGGTTGGTCGGTTCGTCGAGCAGCAACAGATCCGACGGGCACATCAAGGCCTGCGCCAGGTTCAGACGCATCCGCCAGCCACCGGAGAAACTTCCGACCTGCCGTTCCATCTGATCGTTAGTAAAGCCCAAACCTGCGAGCAATTTGCGCGCGCGGGCGTCGGCGGTATAGCCGTCGGCGCTGTCGAGTTCAGAATGCAGGCGCGCCTGGGCAGCGCCGTCGTGGGCAGCCTCGGCGGCCGCCAGCTCATTTTGTACCTGGCGCAGACGGATATCGCCGTCCAGGACGTAGTCCACCGCCAGGCGCTCAAGGGTATCGACCTCTTGGCGCATGTGGGCGATACGCCAGTCGGCGGGCAGGAAGCAATCACCGTTGTCGGGAGATAGCTCCCCGCGCAACAAGGCGAACAGGCTGGATTTGCCGGCGCCATTGGCGCCGATCAGACCGGCTTTCTGGCCGGCGTGCAGGGTCAGCTCGGCGTCTTCTAGCAGACGTTGCGGACCACGCTGTAAGGTGAGGCTTTGAAGTCGGATCATAATGGCGGCGGAGTCTACCAGCTTCGTCCAGAACGGGTAGATGACTATGCATGCAGACCTATGGAGTTTCACCCTGGATTTTTACGCACGCCCTGGTGTTGAACAGGCGTGCCTGGCGCTACAAGCCCACGGCGGCAATGTCTGCGCGCTGTTGTGCGGCGTCTGGCTGGATCAGAACCGCACCCCGTTCGATGCGGCGCGAGCAGGACAAATCAGACAATTGGCGTCGCCCTGGCACGATGAGGTGGTCGGCCCTTTGCGCGCACTGCGCACGCAGTGGAAAAGCGCGGCCGGCACCGATGAGGAGCTGGGCGCGTTACGTGAGCGTTTGAAGGTGCTGGAACTGGATGCCGAGAGGGAGTTGCTGGTCAGGCTGCAACGGTTGATTCAGAACTGGCCAGAGCGAGGCGCGCAAAGGACTGGCGCCTGGCTGGAAGCGCTCGCGGGGGATGCCGCGAACCATGCCCCGGACGCACTGCAGATCCTGCAGCACGCCGGGGAGGACATCACTTAAGACGCGCTGTTTGGCGTCGAACCTGTCGCAGGGGTCGCTGCCGGGGTCGCAGGAGCCACTGAAGCCGCCGGCGCGGTGGCCTGAGTCGACGCTGCCGGAGCAGGTGTCGCAGGCTTGGCGGCAGCCGGGGTCGCAGGTTTTGCTGCCGGTTTGGCCGCTGCTGGTCTCGCTGCTGGCTTGGCTGCAGGTTTTGCAGCGGCTGGCTTGGCGGCTGCAGGCTTGGCCGCAGGTTTTGCGGCAGCAGGCTTGGCAGCTACCGGCTTGGCCGCAGGTTTTGCAGCGGCTGGCTTGGCTGCGGTTTTTGCAGCAGCCGGTTTCGCGGCAGGCTTGGCAGCAGCAGTGGCAGGCTTGGCTGCAGGTTTTGCAGCGGCAGTCCTGGCCGGCGCCTTGGCGGCAACCGGTGCTTTTGCAGCGGGTTTGGCGGCAGGCTTGCTCGCAGCTTTGGCAGCGACAGGCGCCTTGGCAGCAGCAGGCTTGGCGGCGGCGGTTTTAGCAGCAGGCTTGGCGGGTGCTTTTACCGGGGCCTTGGCCACAGGTTTTGCAGCAGCTTTGACCGGCGCTTTCGCAGCGGCTGTTTTGGCAGGTGCCTTGGCTGCAGCGGCTTTGGCTGCAGGTTTCGCAGCTGGCTTGGCGGCTGGTTTCGCAGCAGCCTTGGCCGCAGGTTTTGCCGCAACCTTGGTAGGAGCCTTGGTTGCACGGTCGCTCAGCGCCTTGCCCACGGCTTCCTTCACACGGCCAACGCCCTGCGCCAGCTTCAGGCTTTCCTGAGCGTCGCGCTTGAGGTTCTGGATGTAGGTACGGGTTTCGGTCTGACGATCTTTCAGTGCATCGAGCAACGCTTCAAGCTCACCAACGCTGGACTTGGCCTTGGCCTGCGCCTTGGCTTTGCCGGCAGTGGCAGCGTCTTGCAGTTTGGTGCGCGACTTGTGCAGTTTTTCTTGCGCTTTGCCGCGTTGTTTTTCGAGCTTGGCGAGCAACTTCTCGGCGTCAGCCAACGCTGTGGAACAGGCAGTTTCGAGATGTTCGAGCAAGCTGCTCGAGAGTTGTTGGAGCAAATGCAACGGAGTGTTTACTGGCTTCTTGTTGGCCGACATGACTTTCCTCCTGACTGATTTGAATGCGGCTCATACTAGACCTCTGCCCGCTACGCCGCTAGGGGCTGTTCCCCTTTACGCGCGAACCGCGTTGCTGGGCCAGATCTCGCCAGGCTAGGCGCAGGACGAAGGGAATGGCATTCCCTTTCCAAGTCCTGCAACGACGCCTGGCGAGATCTGGCACGCAACCCGAAGGGGCGGGCCCGTTTTCCCGCGATGCTGCGTTTCTCGACACTCATTTGGAACAACCAAACTTCGTGTCTCGTACCTTGCCTCGCGGGAAAACGTGCTCCGCCGCGGTCGTGCGTAAAGGGGAACAGCCCCTAGGCCATCTTGACACTACAAATCGAGGTCTGTTGCACTCGCGCTAAAAACAGCACATCTACCCATCACATACGGCCCCCGGCGCTGGCATAATCGCCACTTCCCAGGCCGGAGAGCATTCATGTCGCGCTACCTGTTTATGTCGTTGTTCCTCTTGGTACCCCTTGCTCACGCGACCGATGCCCCACCCTCCGACAATGCCCATGACCTGGCTTACAGCCTGGGTGCGAGCCTGGGTGAACGCCTGCGCCAGGAGGCGCCGGACCTGCAGTTGCCAGCACTGATCGAAGGCCTGCAACAGGCGTATCAGAACAAGCCGCTGGCGATAAAGCAGGAGCGCATGGAGCAGATTCTCAGCGACCACGACGCAGCGCTCACCCAAGCTGAAAACTCCGGCCAGTCCGAGCCACAGACCGAAGCTGCTCTCAAGGAAGAGCGCCGGTTCATGGACAGCGAAAAAGCCAAACCGGGCGTTCGCCAGCTCGCCGACGGCATCCTGATGACCGAGCTGACGCCAGGTTCCGGGCCCAAGCCCGACATCAATGGTCGCGTGCAGGTGAAGTACGTCGGGCGCCTGCCTGACGGCACGATCTTCGACCAGAGTCAGCAGCCTCAGTGGTTCCGTCTGGACAGCGTGATTGCAGGCTGGACGACGGCGCTGGCCGACATGCCGGTCGGTGCCAAGTGGCGCCTGGTGATTCCGTCCGCACAAGCCTACGGGGCGGAAGGCGCAGGCGATTTGATCGATCCGTTCACCCCGCTGGTGTTTGAAATCGAGCTGCTTGCGGTATCCCAGTAACAGAAAATCCAGGCAACAAAAAAGGGTGCCCGAAGGCACCCTTTTTTACATCACTCCAGCTTAGGCCTGGACTGCGGCCGACTCTTTGTGAGCGGTATGCAGCACTTCGATCAGGCAATCCTCAAGCTCGAACCGTTCATGGAGCAGGCCACCCAGCTCCTTGAACTTTTCGGCGACGCATTTGCCCTCGTCACACAGGTCGTTGAAGGCCAGAAGTTTTTCGGTGATGACGTCGATGCGTGGATAGAGGGTGTCGGCCAGTTCAAGACCGCGTTGGTCATTGAACGCCTTGGCTTCGCCGGTCAGTTGCTCGTAGATTTCGAAATGACCTGCTGATACGTAATCGACCAGGGTGCCGCAGAATTCCTGCAACTGCTTGGTGGTTTCGGACAAGGCATGGGGCTCTGCGCCTAACTCATCGTAAGCCGTGATGAGCTCGGCGCGCTCCAGCAACCAGCGATCGATCAGCTTGTGAACTCCGCCCCAGCGTTCCTGAGCATTCTGACAACTTTCCAGCATGATGTTCTCTCTTCCCTTCAGGGGCACGCTGCCTGAAATCGCTTGGCGATCCGGCCTGATGCTTATGAAAACCGGCTCTGAAAAACGTCGACAGCAGCCTAAATCCGATGACGCGTGCGGCCCAGATTATGCCCGCTCGACCAGGCCTTCAAGGTACGTCGCCGATAAAGTTCATACAAGCGTTTAATCCGCCGACCCCAAATCTATTGATCTGAACGGGCGAAATTCGATAGCCAGGTAGTACAGGGCAAACAGACCAAGACCTGAAAAAACCAGCAAACTCCACTCCGGAGCGCTGATGCCCAGAAGCGACCAGGTGATTTCTGAACACCCCGCGCCACCGATGAGAATCAGGTAGACGACCTTCCAGTAAGGTTGGGAGTCGAGCAGGTATTGCAGGTTCTCGGCACATGAAGCGGGTACGTCCACCGGCAGATCTTGTAACCACACCTGCCGCGCCGCGACCGCAGCGCCTGCCAGCGCGAAAACAAACAGCGCCCCGGAGTAAATACGCCAACCGGGCAGACCCGGTTTGTGCAATACAGCAATCAGGCAGACGCCCGAACACATCAGCAACAATGCGCGCTGCAAAAGACATAGCGGGCATGGCGCTCCGAACGCGACACGCTCGAGATAAAACGCCGCTCCCACAATCGATGCGCAGGCAAAAAACGCCAGGAAGAACAGAGAGCGCGTGCGAGCCAGATGCATGGAAAATCCGTAACAAAAGACGAAGGCGGTTACGGTAGAGGAAAGGCGGACTCGCTTTCAAGGCGGCCAGAGGCGGATATTTCCTTCTTTGCATGGGGATTTCCAGATTACAAAGATAGGAATTTGAACTGTAGCCTCCCGCATTGATGGCAAGGCTTATAGCATTCAGAGAAATGTCCTACACCTGGCGACGCGAAGACAGCAAAAAGGCCCGAATTCGGGCCTTTTGCGGCGGCAGAGAAGCAACGATCAAGCGCGTGCGAGAGCAGGCAGCGGACGCGCCAATAAACGCTCGTCAAGCAGCCCGAGCCCTTCCTGAAACAGCTGATTGCTGCGGTCGGTTTCACCCAGCTGTCCAAGAAGCCGGGCAAGCTCGGCACAAGCCTCAGGGTTGCGTTGCAGCCTGAGACTCGCCTCCAGATAGTCCCGCGCCTTGCCCCACAGGCTGCCTTGAAGGCACAGACGGCCCAGCGTCAGCAGAAGGCCCGGATCGTCAGAATGCCCTTTGAGCCAGCCCTCGGCGGTTTGCATCTGCCGGGCAGGATCGTTGCCCCGGACCAGCCCATACAGCCGCGCCAGATGGCTGTTGTAGTCGCGTTTCATGGCGTTACGCAGCACCTCTTCGGCCTGCGCATCGGCACCATGGCGACGAAGTTGTTCGGCATAAGCCAGAATCAGTGCAGGTTCCTGGCGCTGGGCCGAGGTCAGTTGCTGCCAGGCTTGTTCCAGCGCTGGCAGGCCTGCGGTCTCGGACTCGCTTCCAGTAGGCCGGTACGCAGCGAGCGAAAGGTTCTCGCCCCAGGCACGTTTTTCCAGTTCGGCCAGCTCCTGGGCAGGCAGGACCTTGTCCTTGCGCAGCTCGGGCATCAGGCGGATCAGCTCGGACCACTCGCCGCGCTGGCGATACAGACGCTGCAACTGACGCAGCACCTGCGGGTTGTGCGGATGACGCTCCTGCATCGCTTGCAGGGTCGAGAGCGCGCCATCGCTGTCGCCACGGTCGAGTTGCAACTGGGCGTGATTCAGTGCGATGGCCAGCTCGGCGTGGGGCTGACGCTCCAACGCGCGCTCGAGCAAATTGTCGCTGTCTTCGTAACGGCCCTGCTCATTGGCCGCACGCGCAGCGCCCAGGTAATACTGCAGCGGCTGAGGCTCGGCTTCCGCGGCGCGGATCAGATGCTTCTGCGCGCTGGCCCAGCGACCTTCGGCAAGGTCCATCTGCCCTTGCTCGATGGCGATCTGGGCGCGACGGCTGCGGTTGCGCCGGGACCACGGATTGACCACCCCGCCCGAAGTCGTCAACAAGGTCACCAGGCCGCGCACGATCCAGATCAGCAAACCGATCGCCACCAGCAAGCCCAAGGCGGCCCACAGGCTGGATTCGTAGCGGAAGGTGTCGTAAGCGATCAGCACGTAACCCGCATGCCGGGAGATGGCCAGCCCGACCAATGCCGCCACCACAATCAGTACGAAGACGATCACATAGGCGCGCTTCATGGCTTGCTCCCGGACTGCACTCCGTCAGCCGGCTGATCCAGCGCGCCGCCCACAGGCGTGTGACGCTGCTCCAGATATGCCTGCACCGCGCCAAGGCTCTGGGTCAGGTCCGGTGTGATGACAGAGACAGGCTGTTTGGCCAACTCATCCAGACGCTCGCCCAACACTTTGCTCTGCGGGTTGTCCTGATTGAAGTTCGCGTTCAGCACGCTTCGCGCCTCGGCCACGGCCTTGCTGTAGACCGGCGCCTCACCGTTGAGCGCCGCCCACTGCGCCTGCTCCAGTGCCAGGCTAAGGGCCAGGCGTACCTGGGTCAGGCTCTCGCCTGCCAGCAACGGACGGATGTTTTTATCGGCGTTGAAATCGATGCGGATGTACCGGGAAATCTTGTCCCACCACTTGGCCCAGTAGCTGTCTTCGCTGCCGTCAGTAAGGCCCAGCAGCGACTGGCCCTTGTCCTTGTACTCCGGTGCCAGCGCATTGAGTTGCACCGCCTGCTCACGCAGGGCCGCCAGTTGCAGGAACAGCCCGGTGCGGTCTGGCTGATCGACGCTGCGCAGGGCCGCCAGGCTCTTGGCCAGTTGCTCGCGTGCAGCGTAGGCGCCTGGATCATCCTGCTCGCGCAGGATTTCGTCGGCGCCCTGCACCAGTGCCTGGGCACTGTTGATGTCTTGCAACGCAGACAACCGCAGGCTGGCCAGACGCAGCAAGTGCTCGGCCTCGGCCAGGCGCCAGTCCTTGCGGCTGGCACCGAGCACGGTTTCCAGACGCTGGCTCAGGCGCTGTTGATCGCCCTGAAGCTGGGTGACCAGACGGCGACGGTCTTCCAGCTCCGCAGCAGGTGGCAGTTGCGCCAGGCGCGCTGCCAGTTGCTGCTCGCTCTGCTTGAGGCTCTGCGTCTGGGCGCTGATATCTTGCAGCTGCCCGGACTGCTGCTGATGGCCGGCCTGGATCGCTCGAAGCTGCCAGACGCTCCAGCCACCGACGGCGACGCCCGCCGCGCCCAGCAGTAACGCCAGAACAGCCAGCCCCGTGGCGGAGCGACGATGGGAAGGTTCTTTTTGCGCTGGACCTTGCAGCGGCTCAGATTTGGCCACTACCGGTTCAACGTCATCTTTGGGCAAGACTGTTTCGCTCACGTATCCATCCTGTGCATTTGGGCGCAATCGCGTCGTACGACTCGTCGATCACTGCGCCTGAGAGGCAGGTTCGGGTTGTTCCCGCAACGCTGCCAGCAAGGCCGCGGCACTCGCGCCACGACAGTCCACTACGCTCTGAGCCCCGGCTTCACGCGCAAGTTCTGCGACCCTGGGGCTCGGTACGAATAAAGGCAACCGCGCCAGTTGCGGCCAGGCATCGCCCGCCAACTCGCGCAGATGTTCAAAACCCTGTCCACTGCTGACCACCAGCCCGTTCAGGCGTTCCGCGTCGACCCGCTGCGGCAGGACGAACGCCGGATACTGCGGCAATGAACGACGGTACAGCGGCAGATAATCGACAGCAACTCCCTGCTCGCGCAGATGCTCGGCCAGCCATTCGCGGCCGTCTTCACCGCGCATGATCAGCACTTTGGGATCGTAGCCAGATATGGCGGCTTGCAGTTGCGGCAGAGCGACCAGCGCTTCGCTGTCATCGCCCTGCTCGGGGTAGAACACCCGCAGGCCGTAGTCATCGAGAATCTGCGCGGTGGCGGCACCGACTGCAAACCACTCCTGCATCGGCGGCTGCGGCCAGACCTCATCGACCAGTTCCAGCCCCAGCCGGGCAGCAGGCTTGCTGACCACGATCACCGCGCAATACGCGGCGAGGTTGTAGATGATTGAGCGATTTTCTTCCGAAACCGGCAGCGGCTGGATGTCCAGAAGCGGCAGGCTGCTGCTGAAAATACCCTCCTCGGCCAGGGTCCGGGCCAGTGCCTGGGACTCCTCGGCCGGACGCGTCAGCAGCAGGCGCCAGCCTTTCACTCCTCGCCCGCCTCGCCGTACACCGCCTTGAGAATCTGTGCGGCGCCCTGGTCCAGGAGCGCTTCGGCCACCTGTACGCCCAAGCCTTGCGCATCTGCAAGCGGCGCTCGCGCTTCGGCGTGCAGCAGCAGGCTTCCGGCAGGGTCGCCCACCAGGCCACGCAGCCAAAGCTGGTTGTTTTCGAGAACCGCGTAGCAGGCAATCGGCACCTGACAACCGCCGTTGAGGTGCTTGTTCAACGCACGTTCTGCGGTGACGCGCACGGCGGTGTCGATGTGGTGCAGTGGCGCCAGCAAGGCGTGAAGCTCAGTGTCGGCGGTGCGGCACTCGATGCCCACGGCACCCTGGCCACCAGCGGGGAGGCTGTCTTCGATGCTGATCGCCGAGGTGATGCGGTCTTCGAAGCCAAGGCGAATCAGGCCGGCGGCAGCGAGAATGATCGCGTCGTATTCGCCGGCATCCAGCTTGGCCAGACGAGTATTGACGTTGCCGCGCAGGAAATGGATTTTCAGGTCGGGACGGCGCGCCAGCAACTGGGCCTGACGACGCAGGCTGGACGTGCCGACGATGCTGCCTGGGGGCAGGTCATCCAGACTGGCGTAGGCATTGGAAACGAACGCATCGCGCGGATCTTCGCGCTCACAGATGCAGAACAGCCCCAGCCCCTCCGGGAAATCCATCGGCACGTCCTTCATGGAGTGCACGGCGATGTCTGCTTCGTTTTCCAGCAAAGCGGTTTCCAGCTCCTTGACGAACAGGCCCTTGCCGCCGATTTTCGACAACGGGGAGTCCAGCAGCTTGTCGCCACGGCTGACCATTGGAACCAGGGACACGGTCAGGCCGGGGTGGGCCTGTTCCAGGCGCGCCTTGACGTACTCGGCCTGCCAGAGGGCCAGCGCGCTTTTGCGGGTGGCGATGCGGATTTCGCGAAGGGACATGGATCAATCCGTACTGAGTGAGTGCGCCGATGATAACAGTTCGGCCCAGGCGGGCCGAATGACTGTCTTGTATCCGCACGCATCATGAACTCAATCGGTGCACGCAAGCCATGCGACGGCGTGTCGCTTTCAAGGGGTTGTGACCTGACCATGAATGTCATTGCCGGAAATCCGCCCCTACAGAGAACGGCGATGGCTCAAAGCTGTTGCATCATCTTGCGCACGCCCGCTACATGCCGGCGACTGACGATCAGGGCATCGCCATTGAGCCCTTTGAGGAACAGCTGGAAATGTCCCAGGGGCGTTCGCTGCAGGCGCTCGATGCGATCGCGGGCCACCAGGGCGTTACGGTGGATGCGCACGAAGCGATCACCGAACTCGTCCTCCAGCGCCTTGAGCGGCTCATCGAGCAACACCTCGCCGTCTTCGTGGCGCAGCGTGACGTACTTGTGGTCAGCGATGAAATAAATCACATGATCCAGCGGAATCAGCTCGATGCCTTTACGGGTGCGGGCGCTGATGTGGCTGCGCGGACCGGTGCCGCTTTCGGCGGCCGGGCGGGTCATGGCGGCAAGTTGCACGCGGTTGGGGCGCTCGGCCTTTTTCAGCGCTTCGAGCAGGTTCTCCGGACGCACCGGTTTGACCAGATACCCCACGGCGCTGACCTGAAAAGCTTCCAGGGCAAACTCGTCATGGGCGGTACAAAAGACCACTGCCGGAGGTGTGTCGCGCTCGCACAATTTGGCTGCAACCTGCAGCCCGTCGAGGCCCGGCATGCGGATATCGAGCAACACCACATCGGGCTTGAGGCTGTCGATCAGCGTCAAGGCTTCTTCGCCATTGGTGGCGCTGGGTTCAAGGACCCGATAACCCTCCAGGTCGCTAACCAGACGGCTCAGGCGATCGCGGGCTAGGGGTTCGTCATCAACGATCAGGACATTCATATTGCTCTGGCTTCCTGCGTGAGTCTCGCACAAGGATAGCGTAGACAGGTGAAGTGACGACCGTCACGGCGTTCCACGCTCAGACTCGCGAGAGGGCCAAAAAGTGCCGTGATTCGGGCGCCGATATTTGCCAAGGCTTGCTGAGTGCCGCTCGAAGCCTGCCTTAAGGAGGCTTCCTCGTAGGGATTACTGACACGCAATATGAATACTCCCCGTTCGTAGTTCGCCTCGACCCTGACCACCCCGCCTTCGACGCGGGGCGCGATACCGTAGATCAATGCGTTCTCAAGTAATGGCTGCAAGGTTAGCTGGGGAATCGGCACATCGTCGGGAATTGCACTGACGTCCCAGTCCAACTGTAGACGCTCGCCAAGTCGATATTGCTCAATCGATAGATATCGTTTGGCCAACTCCAGCTCTTCTCGCCACGTGGTCAGGCTGCCGGGCTTGCCCAGACTGGCGCGAAACAGGTCCGAGAGATCCAGCACCGCCTGCTCGGCCTTGTGCGGATCACTGGTGACCAGGCTTGCGATGCTGTTCAGCGTGTTGAACAGAAAGTGCGGCCGGATCCGCGCCTGCAATGACTCGATTCTGGCCCGCAGCTCCGCCTGTTGCTGTTTGCGCCACTGACTCTGCAGATAAAAGTAGCGCAACATCAGCGCAGACATGATGAGTGCAATCAACGAATAACGAAGATAGCGCTCGATATCCCCGTCGGCCGCACTGACGCCCTCGATCTGACAATAGTCAGTCACCCCGGTGCACGCCAACGTCACGGCCACCACCAGCAGGCAGCCCAGGGCACCGGCGATGCCGGGCTTGAGCCGCGCAAGCCATGGGCGCAAGCCGCACAGCAATGCCGCTGACAGCAGCACGATCCATTGCACGAACAACGAAATCAGCGCCAGGCGCACCCAGTCGAACCCCGGGTGCATGGGCTCGACCAGCACCAGGACCAGCACCAGCAGCTCGGCCAGCACGACCAGAACCAGCAGCGCCCCGGGCAGGCACAGTTCCGGAAGGAAAAACTCGGTTCCGGCCGCAGCGCTCTGGCCCGGATTGTTGCGCTCGTTTTGCATGGGTTCAGTCTCTGCCCTCGCGCCCGTGCGGGCAAGCCGCCCGGCATAAAAAACAGCAATGCTGTTATCATCGCCCGCGCCTTTTGAAAACGGCGACGCGAATTCTCAATCAGCACAGTAACCAGCACAGCAGCGAGCGAATCCATGAGCACCGACAAGACCAACCAGTCCTGGGGCGGCCGCTTCAGTGAACCCGTCGACGCCTTCGTCGCACGCTTCACCGCCTCCGTCACTTTCGACCAGCGCCTCTACCGCCACGACATCATGGGCTCGATCGCCCACGCCACGATGCTGGCCAAGGTCGGCGTACTGACCGATGCCGAACGCGACACCATCATCGACGGCCTGAAAACCATTCAGGGCGAGATCGAAGCCGGTGCGTTCGACTGGCGCGTGGACCTGGAAGACGTGCACATGAACATCGAAGCGCGTCTGACTGACCGCATCGGGATCACCGGCAAGAAACTGCACACCGGCCGCAGCCGCAACGACCAGGTCGCCACCGACATCCGCCTGTGGTTGCGTGACGAGATCGACCTGATCCTGGCCGAGATCACTCGCCTGCAAGAAGGCCTGCTGGGCCTGGCCGAGCGTGAAGCCGAGACCATCATGCCTGGCTTCACTCACCTGCAGACCGCGCAGCCCGTGACCTTCGGCCACCACATGCTCGCCTGGTTCGAAATGCTCAGCCGCGACTACGAGCGCCTGGTCGACTGCCGCAAGCGCACCAACCGCATGCCACTGGGCAGCGCGGCGCTGGCCGGTACCACCTACCCGATCGACCGCGAACTGACCTGCCAACTGCTGGGCTTCGAAGCCGTGGGCGGCAACTCGCTGGACAGCGTCTCGGATCGCGACTTCGCCATCGAATTCTGCGCCGCCGCAAGCGTTGCCATGATGCACCTGTCGCGCTTCTCCGAAGAGCTGGTGCTGTGGACCAGCGCGCAATTCCAGTTCATCGACCTGCCCGACCGCTTCTGCACCGGCAGCTCGATCATGCCGCAAAAGAAAAACCCCGACGTGCCTGAACTGGTGCGTGGCAAGAGCGGCCGTGTGTTCGGCGCGCTGATGGGCCTGCTGACCCTGATGAAAGGCCAGCCGCTGGCCTATAACAAGGACAACCAGGAAGACAAGGAGCCGCTGTTCGACGCAGCCGATACCTTGCGCGACTCGCTGCGCGCCTTCGCCGACATGATTCCTGCGATCAAGCCCAAGCACGAAATCATGCGTGAAGCGGCCCTTCGCGGTTTCTCGACAGCAACCGACCTGGCCGACTACCTGGTTCGCCGTGGCCTGCCGTTCCGTGACTGCCACGAGATCGTCGGCCATGCCGTGAAATACGGCGTGCAAACCGGCAAGGACCTGGCCGAAATGACACTGGACGAGCTGCGCCAGTTCAGCGACCAGATCGAGCAGGATGTATTCGCCGTGCTGACCCTCGAAGGTTCGGTCAACGCCCGCGACCACATCGGTGGTACCGCTCCGGCTCAGGTCAAGGCGGCCGTGGTGCGTGGCAAGCAATTGCTCACCACTCGCTAAGCCACATCAGCCAACTTTTCCGAGGAGTTCGCGATGAGCGACCAGATCGACAACGATGAAGAAGAATTCGCTGGATCGACCCTGATCCAGGCGATCGAAAACCAGATCGAGAGCGACAACCCGCCTGCCGCCAAAGCCACGTTCAACAAGCTGACGCTGGTGGGTTACGAGCGTGACGACATCCTGGAAATGATGGCCCACGTGCTGGCGTTCGAAATCGACGACATGCTCGAAGCCGATCGCCCGTTCGACAACGAGTGGTACGAAAAAGCCCTGCGCGCCCTGCCAGAGCTGCCACCGGGCGTGAAGCTCGAAGACGACGAGTAACGTTCTTTTCCTCGCGCTCATCACGCTTTGATGGTGGACGCCGCGTAGCAGTCCGGCTTGCCGGCGACAGCGATCTTCTAAACGCCGTCGCCGGCAAGCCGGACTGCTACGACGGCGTTCGCAACTGCATTGCGCAAGGGATGCCAGCCACCTGACGACCGGCCAGATACTTTCTGCAAAACCGCCAGACGCTTACTACACTCCAGATGCCCCGCTGCCGCTTCGAAAACGGGGTTGTCACGTCTGCGATGCACTCGCCGCGTCATCCATTAGAAAAAGTCTGGAGCCTCTATGTCGTTCACCCCTGAATTGGTTGCCGAACTGGAAATCCTGTCTCTGTTCAATCTGCGCAATACCCAGGAGGGCTTGAAGGTCCATCACGTGGCCGCCCCCGCAGCCATCGCTGCAGCCCAACGACTCTTTGACAAAGGCCTGACCACTCAGGTCGACGGAGGCTATCTCACCAGCCTTGGGCTGGACGCCGCCGAACACGCGCAATCGCTGCTCATCATTCTGTCTGCCGCCCAGGAAGCGGCCTGAGGTCGCCCGCTCGCGAAACCTTTGCTCAGGACGTGTGAAATAAAGGTTTCGCGAACCCTTCATTTATAAGATGCTGCGCCGATAGAATTCTGACGCCAGAAAAAACACTAACAGTCGCGTCAACGACCGTTGCTCGCCTTTGTCCGTTCTTCCTGACGTCCAGTTCGCCACCCCAGCAGTGCCGGTCGCCGGCCTTGAGTCGCGATGACGCGTAGTTTCGAAATTCGCCCCGACCTGGATGAGGGCATCGACCGCAAGGTTCTCAGCCAGTTGCGCAACCGCTTCCTGACCCTCAATGAAGGGCGGATCGCGCGTGCCAATGAAGGTCTCTCTACGCGCCAGCAATCGGTTCTGGCCCTGCTGCCGCTGTTTTTTCACGTCAATCACCCGCTGTTGCCCGGCTATGTGTCCGGCGCTACGCCTGCGGGGGTTTCGAACTACGAACCCGATGCACAGGCCCTTGCCGAGGCCCAGCGCCTGACCCGCTCGTTTTCCTACAGACCCAAGCGCGCAAGTGCGCCGCAACCGATCCACGGCATCTTCCTGATGGGCAGCCTGGGCACACTCGCCCAGGCCGACCACAGCGACATGGACGTGTGGATCTGCCACGACCCCCTTCTCCCGGCCGAGCAGGTGCTGGAGCTGCGCAAGAAATGCCAGGCGCTGGAAAGCTGGGCAGCGACCATGGGCGCCGAGGTGCACTTTTTTCTGATCGACCCGCAGCGCTTCGTGCTGGGCGAGCGCGACGCGCAACTGAGCGGCGAAGATTGCGGGACCACGCAGCATTATCTGCTGCTGGACGAGTTCTACCGCACCGCCATCTGGCTGGCCGGGCGTACGCCGATGTGGTGGCTGGTGCCGGTGTACGAAGAGTCCCGCTACGCCGAATACACCCATACTTTGCTGTCCAAGCGCTTCATCCGGGCCGACGAGGTCATCGATCTGGGGAACATGTCCCACATCCCGCCCGGAGAATTCATCGGCGCCGGGCTGTGGCAACTGTTCAAGGGGATCGAATCGCCTTACAAGTCGGTGCTCAAGCTGCTGTTGACGGAGGTCTACGCCAGCGAACATCCGAACGTGCAGTGCCTGAGCATGCGCCTCAAGCAACAGGTGTTCGCCAACCGCACCGACCTCGACGAGCTTGACCCGTACATGATGGTCTATCGCCGGATCGAGGAGTACCTGCTGGGCCGCGGCGAAACCGAGCGGTTGGAACTGGTGCGGCGCAGCCTGTACCTGAAAGTGAACAAGAAGCTCACCGGCCTGCCCCGCCAGCGCACCACCAGTTGGCAGCGCCAGTTGCTGGACAATCTGGCCAAGGAATGGAAGTGGGACGAACGCCAGTTGGCGCTCCTCGACAGCCGCAGCCAGTGGAAGGTGCGCCAGGTCGCCAGCGAGCGGCGGGCGCTGGTCAGCGAGCTGAACTACAGCTATCGCTTCCTGACCCAGTTCGCCCGAATCCAGAACGTCACCAGCTCGATCAACAAGCGCGACCTGAGCGTGCTCGGCCGCAGGCTGTATGCGGCCTTCGAGCGCAAGGCGGGCAAGGTCGAATTCGTCAACCCCGGCATCGCCCCGGATCTGGCCGAAGACACCCTGACGCTGGTGCAATCGCCCAACAAGCTTGAGCCCGGCAAATATCAGTGGGGCCTCTACAGCGGCAACCTCGGCATTCAGGAGTGGGAGCATTTCGCGCCGATCAAGCGCAGCCGCGAATTGCTGGAGCTGCTTGCCTGGTGCCATCGTAACAACGTGATCGACAGCAGCACCCGTCTGGCACTGCACCCCGGCACCAGCGATCTGACTGAATTCGAGCTGTTCAACCTGCAAGGCGCCTTGCAACAGAGCCTGCCGATGCCATTGGGCGTGGTGAGTGAAGAAGCGTTGTTGCGCCCCAGCGTGCCGACGGAAATCCTGTTGCTGGTGAACGTGGGCGTCGATCCGCTCAAGCACCACAAGGACCTGAACATCCTGATGACCACCGAGCGCACGGACTCGCTCAGTTACGCAGGCGTGCGGGAAAACCTGGTGCTGACCTTCGACCAGATCACCCTCAACAGCTGGAACGAGGTGCTGGTCAGCCGCTTCGATGGCCCGTACGCGCTGCTCGACTGCCTGACCGAACTGCTCAACCACCTGCCCGATTCGCAGCCCAAACCAGTCATCCGCGTGCGCTGTTTCTGCCACAACCGCGCCCCGGCCATCGCCCAACGGGTCGAGGAACTGGTCAACACCGCGCAGTTGCTACTGGCCAGGAGGCTGAATCATCGCTACCTGATCCAGATCGAGCAGAAGTATCACGTGCTGGAAATGACGCCGGGCCAGGTCACTCATGTGCCACTGGCGAACATGCCGGCGCTCTATGACTACCTGGGCGAGGAACTGCCCGACTACAGCCCGATTCACCTGGACCCGCAGGCGCTGGATGACAGCGATCTGTCACTGATCATTCCCCACGGCCAGCCCGAATGTATCCAGGTGTTCTACCGCATCAGCGAGCCCTACGCCGACCTGTACGTGCTCGACGAGCACAACGCGCTGTGGCATCAGCGCCTGCCCTGGCACGACGAGCCCGGCCTGCTGATGCCGATCCAGCGCTTCCTGCAATCGCTGATGTACCGGCGCGGCGCGTTGCTGCCGCTGGACAACCCGATGGACCCGCAGGTGCTGGAAACCCTGTACTACCGCATCACCCCGGACGGCAGCGCTCGCGCACGGCGCATCGAGCAGCGGCTGGCGCCCGTGACCCGGACCGACAAACCGTTTTATGACGTGCAGGCCATCGTCGAGGAGGCCTCGCCGGGTGAGGTCAATGTCACGCTGTATTGCGATGGCATGGAGTTTTCGGAGCTGGAATTTGGCGAGCAACTGTTCAGCATCGTGGCCCGGCAGATTCTTGATCGACGCAGCGAGCCACAGCGTTATCGCTGCTACATCACGGATCTGGATCTATCAGGCGTGCTGACGGAAACCCGCGGCCAGACGATCCTGTTCCTGCGCTACAAGGCCGAGCTTGAGAAGTCGCTGAATGATGCGATGGATGAGGCCTGAACTGAAACGATCCAGATATCCGCGAACGCTGAATCCCTGTGGGAGTGAGCTTGCTCACGAAGGCGTCATTTCCAACCATGAAGATGCGATGGATGCACCGGCCTCTTCGTGAGCAAGCTCACTCCCACAAATGCATATACATCCATCAGATCAACACTGTGCCCGGCGCTGATCGGCCTCGCGCACGATCTCGCGCCTGCGCTCATCCGTTGCCGCGCGCCATTCGCGGATGTCTTCGACGTGGCGCCAGCAGCCGGTACACACTTTCTGCTCATCGAGCCGGCACACGCTGATGCACGGCGAAGGCACCGCCGGGCTGACATTGCTGAACAGCGGCTTGGGCGCACGGACGGGGGCGGTGCTGGTGGTCACTTCCGGTTGCCGTCGCTGCCGTCGATGGCTTCGAAGTCGATTTCCACGCCGGCCTGCTGCTTGGCCAGACGCTGCAGCATTTCGCCCAGCAGCTCTTCGGACTTGTCACAGACCCAGCGCTTTTCTTCGGCGTCGTAGTCGAAGTGAAAACCACCTGCGACAGCAGCCAGCCAAAGCTGACGCAGCGGCTCCTGGCGGCTGAAGATGAATTGAGTGCCGTTTTCGAATTTCACGGTCAGCACACCCGCCGAACTCTCAAGGTCCAGGTCCAGGTCGCTCTCGTCGAAAATATCTTCGAGCTTTTCTTGGGTCGCATCGACCAGGTCGTGAAAACGGGCTTCGGTCAAACTCATTGCAGGAACCTCGAAAGTGTCTACTGATGGCGCAGCGACGCAAGATACGGTCGCTTCCAGCCAATTGCAAAGCATACCCGCCCTTCGGTGGCTTGCCGCGCCAAAAAAACCCACGCCGACGGGCAGCTTCCCCAACGGCTGCGTCAAAGCCCCGCCGGACGGGAACCCTGGCGCATAGGCAATCTGTCGGGTGGTGGGTATACTCGGGCGCAATTAATGCTTATACAAAGGATTTCGCCATGAAGCGCCTGATTTCCTCCCTGGCCGCGCTCCTCGCTGTCGCGTGCCTGGTCTCTGCCTGCGGTCAAAAAGGTCCACTGTATCTGCCAGACGACGAAAAGTCCGATGCACCTGGCGCTCAGAACCAATCGCACTCGCACAAGCATCAGACCTCGACCTACTAGGAATCAGCCATGGAAGCCTTCAACTACCGCGACGGTGAACTGTTCGCGGAAGGCGTGGCATTGTCTGCCATCGCCGAGCGTTTCGGCACGCCGACTTACGTCTACTCGCGCGCCCACATCGAGGCGCAATACCGCGCCTACGCCGACGCCCTGAGCGGCATGCCGCACCTGGTGTGCTTCGCCGTCAAGGCCAACTCCAACCTGGGCGTGCTCAACGTCCTTGCGCGCCTGGGTGCCGGTTTCGACATCGTTTCCCGTGGCGAACTGGAGCGCGTTCTTGCCGCAGGCGGCCAAGGCGACAAGATCGTGTTCTCCGGCGTCGGCAAGACCCGTGACGACATGCGCCGCGCCCTTGAAGTGGGTGTGCACTGCTTCAACGTCGAATCCACCGACGAACTGGAGCGCCTGCAGGTCGTGGCCGCCGAGATGGGCGTACGCGCCCCGGTGTCACTGCGCGTGAACCCGGACGTGGACGCGGGCACCCACCCGTACATTTCCACAGGCCTTAAAGAGAACAAGTTCGGCATCGGCATCGAGCAGGCCGAAGACGTGTACATCCGCGCGGCCCAGTTGCCGAACCTGGAAGTGATCGGCGTCGATTGCCACATCGGTTCGCAACTGACCACCCTGTCGCCTTTCGTCGATGCGCTGGATCGCCTGCTGGACCTGGTCGACCGCCTCAGCGATTGCGGCATTCAGTTGCGTCACCTGGATCTGGGTGGCGGCCTGGGCGTGCGCTATCGCGACGAAGAGCCACCGCTGGCGGGCGACTACATCAAGGCTGTGCGTGAGCGCCTGGCCGGTCGCGACCTGGCGCTGATGTTCGAACCGGGCCGTTTCATCGTCGCCAACGCAGGCGTACTGGTGACCCAGGTCGAGTACCTCAAGCACACCGAGCACAAGGACTTCGCCATCGTCGATGCGGCCATGAACGACCTGATCCGTCCGGCGCTGTACCAGGCCTGGATGAATGTCACGGCGGTCAAGCCACGCGACGGCGCCACCCGCACCTACGACATCGTTGGCCCGATCTGCGAAACCGGCGACTTCCTGGCCAAGGAGCGCGAACTGGCGCTGGCCGAGGGCGATCTGCTGGCCGTGCACTCTGCCGGCGCCTATGGTTTCGTCATGAGTTCCAACTACAACACCCGCGGGCGTGCCGCCGAGGTTCTGGTGGATGGCGATCAGGCGTTCGAAGTGCGTCGTCGTGAAACCGTGACTGAGCTGTTTGCCGGCGAAAGCCTGCTGCCGGAGTAAGCCCATGCTGCTGCGTTTTACCAAGATGCATGGCCTGGGCAACGACTTCATGGTGCTGGACCTTGTGAGCCAGCACGCGCACATTCTGCCCAAGCACGCCAAGCAATGGGGCGATCGACACACCGGTATCGGTTTCGATCAGCTGCTGCTGGTTGAAGCGCCAAGCAATCCGGACGTGGATTTCCGCTACCGGATATTTAATTCCGACGGCTCCGAAGTCGAGCAGTGCGGCAACGGCGCGCGCTGCTTTGCGCGCTTCGTGCTGGACAAGCGCCTGACGGCCAAGAAACAGATTCGCGTGGAAACCAAGGGCGGCATCATCGAGCTGGACATCCGCAACGATGGCCAGATCAGCGTCGACATGGGCGCGCCGCGCCTGGTGCCTGCCGACATTCCGTTCGATGCGCCGCAACAGGCCACCAGCTACACCCTGGATGTCGAGGGCGAAAGCGTCGAGCTGGCTGCGGTGTCCATGGGCAATCCCCATGCGGTGCTCCGGGTTTTCGACATCAACAATGCACCGGTTCACAGCCTGGGCCCGAAGATCGAGAACCATCCCCGCTTTCCGGCGCGGGTGAACGTCGGTTTCCTGCACGTCGTGGATCGTCAGCGCGCACAATTGCGTGTCTGGGAGCGTGGCGCCGGGGAAACCCAGGCCTGCGGTACCGGCGCATGTGCCGCAGCGGTTGCGGCCATCAGCCAGGGCTGGATGGACTCGCCACTGTTGATCGATCTGCCTGGCGGACGCCTGTCCATCGAGTGGGGCGGCCCTGGCCAGCCCGTGCTGATGACCGGCCCCGCCGTCAGGGTCTACGAAGGCCAAGTACGTCTATGAGTGAGAGCATGCAATGACCGACCAGCCTCAGACTTCAACCGAACTGCCCAGCGAATCGCCTGCCGATGACGCAGTGCCCGCCCTTGAAGCTGAGGCTGTCGCGGCATGGCTTTCACAACATCCGGACTTTTTCGCCGAGCACGATGAGCTGCTGACCGGCATGCGCATCCCCCACCAGCGCGGCGACAGCGTTTCGCTGGTGGAGCGCCAGCTCAAGCTGCTGCGCGAGCGCAACATCGAGATGCGCCATCGCCTGTCGCAACTGATGGACGTGGCCCGGGACAACGACCGCCTGTTCGAAAAGACTCGCCGCCTGATTCTCGCGCTGATGGACGCCACCAGCCTTGAAGAAATCGTCATCGCCGTGGAAGACAGCCTGCGCCAGGACTTCCAGGTGCCTTTTGTCAGCCTGATCCTGTTCAGCGACAACCCCATGAGCGTTGGCCGCTGGGTCAGCGCGGCCGAAGCCCAGAAAGCCATCGGCGGGCTGATGTCGGGCGGCAAGACCGTCTGCGGCGCCTTGCGTGAACACGAACTGGAATTCCTGTTCGGCGCCGGCCAGAGCAAGGAAGTGGGCTCGACCGCCATCGTCTCCCTGAGCCATCAAGGCCTGCATGGCGTGCTCGCCATCGGCAGCCGTGATCCGCAGCACTACAAGAGTTCGGTCGGCACCTTGTTCCTGAGCTACATCGCCGACGTACTGAGCCGCCTGCTGCCGCGCTTCACCAACGCCCTGCGTTCGGTTCGCTAGTCATGGAACGGCAGCTGGACGCTTACTGCACGCACCTGCGCAGTGAGCGCCAAGTGTCGGGCCACACGCTGCAGGCTTACCGCCGCGACCTGAGCACGGTGCTGGGCTACTGCGAAAAACAGCAGATAACCAGCTGGAAGGCACTGGACGCCCAGGCCATGCGCGGCCTGGTGGCACGCCTGCACTCACAGGGCCAGTCATCGCGCAGCATCGCAAGGCTGCTCTCGGCCGTGCGCGGCTTCTATCACTATCTCAACCGCGAAGGTCTTTGCGATCACGATCCGGCCAATGGCCTGGCGCCGCCCAAGGGCGAGCGGCGGCTGCCCCGCACGTTGGACACCGACCGTGCGCTGCAACTGCTTGAAGGTGGCGTCGAGGATGATTTCATCGCCCGCCGCGATCAGGCGATCCTTGAGCTCTTCTATTCCTCAGGCCTTCGCCTGTCCGAACTGACCGGGCTGAACTGCGAAAACCTCGATCTGGCCGACGGCCTGGTCCAGGTGCTCGGCAAAGGCAGCAAGATGCGCGTCCTGCCCGTGGGCAAAAAGGCTCGGGAGGCGCTGGAGCAGTGGCTCAAGCAACGCGCGCTGGCCAATCCGCAGGACGACGCGGTATTCGTCAGCCAGCAAGGCCGGCGCCTGGGGCCGCGCTCCATTCAGCTGCGCGTCAAGGCCGCCGGTGAGCGCGAACTGGGCCAGAACCTGCACCCGCACATGCTGCGGCACTCTTTCGCCAGCCACTTGCTGGAATCGTCCCAGGACCTGCGCGCCGTACAGGAATTGCTCGGCCACGCCGACATCACGACTACGCAGATCTACACCCATCTGGATTTTCAGCACTTGGCAACGGTGTATGACAGCGCCCACCCCAGGGCCAAACGCAAGGATTCTTCTGACCATGAGCATTAAGCTGATTACCTTCGACCTGGACGACACCCTGTGGGACACCGCACCGGTGATTGTCAGCGCAGAGGCCATGCTCCGGGACTGGCTGGCCGAGCACGCGCCGAAACTGGGCCCAGTGCCGGTGGAGCATCTGTGGGAAATCCGCTCACGACTGGTCGAAGCTGACCCGAGTCTCAAGCACCGAATCAGTGCGCTGCGCCGCCGCGTGCTGTTCCATGCGCTGGAAGATGCCGGTTATCCACAGGCCCAGGCGCAGGATCTGGCGGATCAGAGTTTCGAGGTGTTTCTGCACGGACGGCATCAGCTGGATATCTTCCCTGAGGTGGTGCCGACGCTGGAGGTCCTGACCCGCTCCTACACCCTGGGCGTGGTGACCAACGGCAATGCGGATGTGCGCCGTCTGGGGCTTGCAGACTTCTTTGCCTTCGCGTTGTGCGCCGAGGACATCGGCATTGGCAAACCTGACCCTGCGCCGTTCCTTGAGGCCCTCAAACGCGGCAAGGCCCAGGCCTTCGAGGCCGTACACATCGGCGACCACCCCGGCGACGACATCGCAGGCGCCCAACAGGCCGGCCTGCGCGCGATCTGGTACAACCCGGGGGGCAAGGTGTGGGAAGCCGACAAAAGACCCGATGCAGAAATCGAGAGCCTTACGCAGCTACCTGAGGTGTTGTCACGGTGGAGCTGAGTACCGGCGTCCTGTGCGTTCTGGCGCCCAAAAAAAAGCCCGCAGCGACAGCGGGCTTTTTCCAGCAGGCATCAGACACCCTCAGATAGGGCGGCTACCGTACTTGTTGTCAGGCTTCTTGGGCGGATCGGCGACCACGTTGGCCTCCACTTCCTGCACTTTGCCGCCACGGGCGAGGAACTCTTCCATCGCGCGAGCCAGAGCATCACGCTCCTTGTTCTTGGCCTCGACGCTAGGCAGTTCATCGACCGAGACCGCAGCCTTGGCCTTGCCTTTGGTTGGGGTTGCCGGGGCATCGGAACTGTCGTCTATTTCCGCGCCATCGTCTTCGGGAGCAGCTGCAAGCTCCTCACCGTCATCCTCGTCTTCCAGACCGTCTTCAACCAGATCGTCGTTGTCGTCGTCGCTCATGTTCTACCTCATGACTTGCGAAAGCAGATTAGTTATAGCCCAGCTGCGCTTAATTTCTAAGACCGCCGGAAAAAATTCAACTACCGCCGATTATCAGCGGTCGTGCCCCTCACCCTGAAGGGTGGCGAGGACTTTACGGGCACCGCCGTAATCGCGGTGCTCGCCTAAATAAACACCTTGCCAGATCCCTACTGCCAACCGTCCATCCGATACCGGAATAGTCAACTGGCAGCCTAGCAAACTGGCCTTGAAGTGCGCGGGCAGGTCGTCAGGACCCTCGTCGTCATGTTCATAACCTTGAAGTCCTTGTGGGACCAGCCGGTTGAAGAAACGCTCGAAGTCGCGCCGCACTGCCGGGTCGGCATTCTCGTTGATGGTCAACGAGGCCGAGGTATGCTGCAGCCACAAATGCAACAGTCCGACTCGACAATCACGCAGCCCGGGCAGCTGCGCGACGATTTCGTCCGTTACCAGATGAAATCCCCGAGGCCTTGCCTGCAGTGTGATTCTGGTCTGTTGCCACATACAGTTCTCCGCCCTTCGGCGCGCATTCTAACGCGCTGAAAAAAAAAACAAAGCGCGTAATGAGTGACGTTTCCTGTAAGCCGAAACCCACTCCCTGCATCCCGCCTCTACAACCGCCAGCAAGGCTCTGAATCGATGCGTTCAAGCCAACTGCGGACCGCCCCGACGCTTTGCGTATCCGGTAATGGCTATCGACAAACGCCAGACAAAAAAATGCCCGGTAAACCGGGCATTTTTTTAAAAAGCGATGATTACAAGTTGTAGCCACGCTCGTTGTGTTGCGCAAGGTCCAGGCCGACCGCTTCTTCTTCCTCGGTGACACGCAGACCCATGACAGCGTCCAGCACCTTGAGGATGATAAAGGTCACGATACCGGTGTAGATGACCGTGAAGCCTACGCCTTTGCACTGAATCCAGACTTGTGCGGCGATGTCGGTGACAGTGCCGAAGCCGCCCAGCGAAGGGGCTGCGAAGACGCCAGTCAGGATCGCGCCCAGGATACCGCCGATACCGTGAACGCCGAAGGCATCCAGGGAGTCGTCGTAGCCCAGTTTGCGTTTCAGGCTGGTGGCGCAGAAGAAGCAGACCACGCCAGCCGCCAGGCCGATCACCAGGGCGCCCATAGGGCCCACAGTACCGGCAGCTGGAGTAATGGCAACCAGACCGGCAACCACGCCCGAAGCGATACCCAGTGCGCTTGGCTTACCGTGGGTCAGCCACTCGGCGAACATCCAGCCCAGCGCCGCAGCAGCGGTCGCGATCTGGGTGACAAGCATCGCCATGCCGGCAGTGCCGTTGGCTGCAGCGGCGGAACCGGCGTTGAAGCCGAACCAGCCTACCCACAGCATGGCCGCGCCGACCAGGGTGTAGCCCAGGTTGTGCGGAGCCATCGGGGTGGTCGGGAAGCCTTTGCGCTTGCCCAATACCAGGCACGCTACCAGACCCGCCACACCGGCGTTGATGTGAACCACGGTGCCGCCCGCGAAGTCGAGCACGCCCCAGTCCCACAGCAGGCCGCCCACGCCGCTCCAGACCATGTGTGCGATCGGTGCGTAAACCAGGGTGAACCAGATGGCCATGAAGATCAGCATCGCGGAGAACTTCATGCGTTCTGCGAAGGCACCGACGATCAGGGCCGGGGTGATGATGGCGAAAGTCATCTGGAAGGTGACGAACACCGCTTCAGGGAACAGAGCGGCAGCGCCGGTGATGCTCGAAGGGGTGATGCCCGCCAGGAACGCCTTCGACAGACCGCCGACGAAGGAGTTGAAGTTCAAGACGTTGGCTTCCATACCGGTGGTATCGAACGCCAGGCTGTAGCCGTAGACCATCCACAGAATGCTGATCAGACCAGTGATTGCAAAGCACTGCATCATCACCGAAAGAACGTTTTTGGAGCGAACCATGCCACCGTAGAACAGCGCCAGACCTGGAATGGTCATGAACAGCACCAGCGCGGTGGAGGTCAGCATCCAGGCGGTGTCGCCTGAGTTGAGTACAGGGGCTGCCACTTCGTCTGCCGCCATGGCCAAGCCAGGGGTTACGAGGGACAACAGGGCTCCTAGCCCTGCGAATTTACGCAGAGTCATATTGTTTTCTCCTGGGGCGTTGGGTTTGGCGGCTTAGATTGCGTCGGTATCGGTTTCGCCGGTACGGATGCGAATCGCCTGTTCCAGATTGACTACGAAGATCTTCCCGTCACCGATCTTGCCGGTGTTGGCCGCCTTGGTTATCGCTTCGATAACGCGGTCCAGATCCTTGTCGTCAATCGCAACATCGATCTTCACCTTGGGAAGGAAGTCGACAACATATTCCGCACCGCGATACAGCTCGGTGTGGCCTTTCTGACGTCCGAAGCCTTTGACTTCAGTGACGGTGATGCCCTGCACGCCGATTTCAGACAGCGACTCGCGGACGTCGTCCAACTTGAACGGCTTGATGATGGCAGTGACTAGCTTCATGAAACTCTCTCCCGAATTGGTGGACTTGCCCCAGGAAAACAAACCCGTCTCAAGTCTAAGCGCAGTGTCTGGCTTTGTAACGCGTCGAAGGCCTCAAACAGACCCGACCCTCTCCAGAAAACCGCTTCTGACGAAACACTTCCCTGCTCCGCTTGCCGCACTGCATTCGTCACAGCGACTGCATCAGTGCATGGGTCATATGCCACTAAGCAGAAACCTTGCCACATCGTCACAAACCACGATTTGCCGGGCCTCGGTCCAGATCTTCCGATACCCAGATCGCCATCATTGAATTCATCCGCACAACAACGGTGCGCTCATGCACGGCGCCATGCGCGAAAACCGTGCAGCGCGCCACCGGCGAAGTCCCACAGGCACCGCGTGTTACACTGAACGCCTACTGATTCCGGAAAATGACCATGCTCGCGCCCAAAGCCTTTCTAGATGCCCTGAGCGGCCACGCCTCGCGGTTGTTCAACGGCGAAACCCCGCTGCCACGCAACGAGTTCGAAACCCAGTTCAAGGCACTGATGCAGAGCGGTTTCAGCAAGCTTGATCTAGTCAGCCGCGAGGAATTCGACAGCCAGATGGTCGTCCTGGCCCGCACCCGTGCACGGCTGGAGGCGCTGGAGGCGAAGATGGCGGAGCTTGAGGCGCAGGCGACGGGGCAGATCAAGGAGTAACTTCCCGGCGACAGGAAGTGCCCTTTGCCGAAGCGACGCTGCTCACAAATAGGGCTGCTTCCCCGCCAAAGCGTTGTGCCAGACACATGCAGCACCACTTGCAGCCGAGCCAATCACTGCTCCGATGACTATCCTTGAGCACGCCGCAGGAAGCGGTGCCGTTCAAGGATCGATCATGTCTCTGGCCATTGTTCTCAGCCGCGCGCAGGTTGGCGTCGAAGCGCCTGCTGTCACTGTCGAAACCCATCTGGCCAACGGCTTGCCAAGCCTGACGCTGGTCGGTCTGCCTGAAGGCGCGGTGAAGGAGAGCAAGGATCGGGTGCGCAGTGCGATTCTCAATTGTCGCTTGGAGTTTCCCGCCCGGCGCATCACGCTGAACCTCGCTCCCGCTGATTTACCCAAGGACGGCGGGCGTTTCGACCTTGCGATCGCGCTCGGCCTGCTGGCCGCCAGCACGCAGATTCCGATGCAGGCGCTCGATGGCGTGGAGTGTCTGGGCGAACTGGCGCTGTCCGGGGCGATCCGGCCGGTTCAGGGTGTGCTGCCCGCCGCCCTGGCGGCACGGGATGCGGGGCATACGCTGATCGTCCCGGCGGTCAATGCCGAAGAGGCCTGTCTTGCTTCGGGGCTGAAGGTGATTGCGGTCAGTCATCTGCTGGAGCTGGTGTCGCACCTCAACGGCCACACCCCGATTGCGCCGTTCAAGTCCAACGGGCTGATCCTGCAAAGCCTGCCTTATCCCGATCTCAGCGAAGTACAGGGCCAGACGGCCGCCAAGCGTGCGCTTCTGGTGGCCGCTGCCGGGGCCCACAACCTGCTGTTCAGCGGCCCGCCGGGCACTGGCAAGACCTTGCTCGCCAGCCGTCTACCCGGCCTGCTGCCGCCGCTGGACGAGCGCGAGGCGCTGGAAGTCGCGGCCATACAGTCGGTCGCCAGCCATGCCCCGCTGACCAGTTGGCCACAGCGGCCCTTCCGGCAGCCTCACCACTCGGCTTCAGGCCCCGCGCTGGTAGGCGGCGGCAGTCGTCCACAGCCTGGTGAAATCACCCTGGCGCACCATGGCGTGCTATTCCTCGATGAGCTTCCCGAGTTCGAGCGGCGCGTGCTTGAGGTATTGCGGGAGCCTTTGGAGTCGGGCCATATCGTGATTTCCCGCGCTCGCGACCGGGTGAGGTTTCCCGCCCGCTTTCAGCTGGTTGCCGCGATGAACCCTTGCCCCTGCGGTTATCACGGCGAACCTACAGGCCGTTGCCGGTGTTCCACCGATCAGATCCAGCGCTACCGCAACAAACTCTCCGGCCCCCTGCTGGACCGCATCGACCTGCACCTGACTGTTGCACGGGAGGCCACCTCGCTTAACGCCCCGCCTCAGAGCGGAGAAACCAGCGCCAAGGCCGCGCTTTTGGTGTCCGAAGCCCGCGATCGCCAGCACAGGCGCCAAGGGTGCGCCAACGCCTTTCTTGATCTGCCTGGGTTACGTAAGCACTGTGTGTTGCAAGCCGAAGACGAAGCCTGGCTTGAAACCGCCTGCGAGCGTCTGAGCCTGTCGCTGCGGGCTGCGCACCGCCTATTGAAAGTGGCGCGCACGCTGGCGGATCTGGATCGGGTGGAGGAAATATCCCGAAGCCATATCGCCGAGGCGTTGCAGTATCGGCCGACGTCGGGATGACAGCTGGAGACTGCCTGTATCTCAAATGAGATACATAGTGAGCTTTTTGGAGGGATTCATGATGGCGACACAGACCTCGATGCTGCACGTGAGAATTGATGAAGAGCTCAAGACTCAGGCGGCGGAAACGCTCGCTAAATTTGGACTCACGGTGTCCGACGCGGTGCGGATTCTCCTGACGCGAGTTGCGAAAGAAGGCGCCCTGCCTCCCGGCTTCACCAGCGATGCAGAGGCTTACGACAAGTGGTTCAAGGCCAAGGTGCGCGAAGCCATGGAAGACTCTGGCCCGACCCTCTCCCATGAAAGCGTGATGGCCGAGGCAACGGCGTTACTCAAAAGGAAGCGTGGTGCTCGGTAGCAGCACGGCTCGCCGGCGGGGCGGTGTGTCAGGCAAGTATTGTTTAACTGACACACCGCCCCCGCCGGCAAGCCGTGCTGCTACAAGATCTTGATCGGGGCGTTAGCGAAACCGATCCACTTCCTTGCGCAGATCCGCCGCCAGTGAGTTCAGCTCCTGGGCCGTCACTGCCAGGTTCGACACCACTTCACGCTGTTCACTGTTGGCCAGGGCGATGCTCTGCAAGTTGGCACTGAGTAGCGTCGCGGTGTTGCTTTGTTCCTGGGTAGCGGTGGTGATGGACGCGAACTGCTCGCCCGCCGAACGGCTCTGCTCGTCGATCTGAGCCAGTGCCGCGGCTACCTTGGCGTTGCGCGAGAGGCCTTCCTGCATCAGCGCGTTGCCCTGTTCCATGGTGCTGATGGCATTGCCGGTTTCCTGCTGGATGCTGGCGATCATGCCGGAAATTTCGTCGGTGGCCTGGCGGGTGCGCGAAGCCAGGTTGCGAACCTCGTCAGCAACCACCGCAAAGCCGCGGCCTTGCTCACCCGCTCGCGCCGCTTCGATAGCGGCGTTGAGGGCCAGCAGGTTGGTCTGCTCGGCAATCGAGGTGATTACGCTGACAATGCCGCCGATCTCCTGGGAGCGCTGGCCCAACGTATCGATAACCGCCGCCGTGCTCCCGAGCGAGCCTGCAATCTGCTCAAGCGAAGCCGAGGCTTCTTCCATCGACGCGCGGCCGATGCGGGTCTGCTGGGCGTTGCCCTGGGCCAGACGCTCAGTGTTGCCCATGTTGTCGGCGATGGTCAGGGCAGTGGCGCTGAACTCTTCGACGGCACCGGCCATGCTGGTGATCTCGCCAGACTGCTGCTCCATGCCTTCATACGCACCACCGGACATGCCGGAGAGCGCATGCGCCCGGCCGCTGACTTCCTGGGCTGCGGTGCGAATGTGCGAAACCATGGTTTCCAGCGCCTGCCCCATCTTGTTGAAGCTGCCTGCCAACTGGCCGATTTCGTCGTGGCTTGCGATATTCAGGCGCACGCTCAGATCGCCGGCGCCCAGGGCCTCGGCTTGCCTCACAAGGTCCGACAGCGGTTGCAGCTTGCTGCGCAGCAGCCAGATCGCGGCGCCCACGGCGATCAGCATCGCCAACAGGCTGCCAATGGCCAGCTGCGTGCCAACGCTCCAGGTCACGGCACTGATTTCGGCCTTGGGCATAACTGCAAGAATCGACCACGGCCCGCCCTTGAACGGTTCGGCAATGGTGTAGAAGTCGTTGCCCGCGTCCTGCCAGAAACGGCCTTTGCCTGGGCTTTTGACGAGCTCGGACAAGGTATTGCTCGCCTGATCCAGATCCTTCACGCCTGCCGGCGGCACCAGCCATTTGTTCTGTTCGTCCAGCAGTGCCAGGGAGCCGGTCGAGCCGATGCGGAAGCTCTTGAGGTTGTCGAACTGCGCCTTCTGCGCGTCGGTGTAGTCAAAGCCCACGAACAACACCGCAATGACCTTGCCGCTGTTGTCGCGCACCGGCGAATACTGGGTCATGTACAGGCGGTCGAACAGCAGCGCGCGCCCCACGTAACCTTGCCCGGCCAGCAGTTTTTCATAGGCCGGGTGCTTGTGATCGAGCACCGTACCGATGGCGCGGGAGCCATCCTGTTTGCTCAAGGAGGTACTGACGCGAATGAAGTCATCGCCACTGCGCACGAAAACCGTCGCTACACCGGCCGTCATCTTCTTGAAGTCATCGACCTCGGTGAAATCATTGTTCAGCGCATTGCCATTGAGCAGCAGCGCCGGCGTCTGCACGCCCGCAACCGCGATCTGCTGATCGGCCTGCACGCTGAGGTTGGTGAAGCGCTTCTCGAACAGCCCGCTCAGGCGCTGGGTGCTGTCGCGCAAGGTGCTGTGAAAGGTGGTGAGCTGGTCGGCGAGCAGTCGCGCTTCGCTGCCCATGTGTTCTTCGCGGATGGCCAGGTTCGCCGAGTCCAGTGAACGCAGGGCGAACACGGTGCTGCCACTGATGACAACGGCCAGGACGATGGCCAGGGCAATGCCGAGCTGTGAGGCAATTCGGGCGCGGGGCGCAGACATGGAGACTCCTTGCCGAACGACTGGATCGTCCTGATCTCAGCAAACGCATTCGGACTGATTTAATAGATGGGATCGATGACGCATTTGGAACTAGCGTTCTGCAATTACACATTCGGCTGACAAGCGGAATACTTGAGTCCTACGCCCGGTCTTAGGACGGGAAGCTGCATTTCCAGATGTTTCGCGCTCCGGGCGCAAACGTTGAGACCCGTAGCAGTCCGGCTTGCCGGCGTCGACGATCCCAAATACGCCGACGCCGGCAAGCCGGACTGCTACGGGACCGGGTTGCACCTTAATCATTCTAAAATAGTGACTTCCGGCAACTCCATCGCCTGCACTTCGGCCTGAAGAAAATCACTGAGCCTGCGCAGGCGCTCGCCGCCGGGGCGGGTCTTGGGCCAGACCAGGTAGTAGTTTTCGCCACTGACCACCGCCGTACGCCATGGCAGGCTCAGCCGACGCTGGCTCACATCCTCGGCGACCATCAGCAAATCGCCCATCGACACCCCGTAGCCCCGGGCGGCGGCGATCATGCCCAGTTCGAGCGTGTCGAACACCTGCCCACCACGCAGCGAGATCTGATCCGACAACCCCATGCGTTCCAGCCAGTTGCGCCAGTCGCGGCGATCGGGCGTCGGGTGCAGAAGCTCGGCGCTGGCCAGCCGTTCGGCGTCCCAGGGCGCATCATCGAGCAGGCTCGGCGAGCCAACCGGAATCAGCAATTCCGGGAACAGGTAAGTGGCTTCCCAGTCCGCCGGAAAATGCCCACGGCTGAGCAAAACGGCACAGTCGAACGGCTCCTGAGCGAAGTCAACGGCGTCGATGTCCATCCAGGCGCTGGTCAGTTGCACTTCGTTGCCGACCTGCAGATGACGAAATCGGCTGAGCCGCGCCAGCAACCAGCGCATGGTCAGGGTCGAAGGCGCTTTCATGCGCAGGATGCCCTCTTCGGCCATCAACGCACTGCACGCCCGCTCCAGCGCCGAGAACCCTTCGCGAACGCCGGGCAACAGCTCCCGGGCCGCTTCGGTCAGCTGCAGGTTGCGACCGTTGCGGCGAAACAACTTGCAGGCGAAATGCTCCTCCAGCGTGTGGATATGCCGGCTCACCGCACTCTGGGTCACCGAAAGCTCTTCGGCTGCGCGGGTGAACGAGCTGTGCCGTGCAGCGGCCTCAAATGCGCGCAGCGCATACAAGGGTGGGAGACTACGAGACATGAGGCGCTTTCCTACTTGAGGATCGTCGATACCGACCACTGTACTGCAAAATTATCAGGATGAGTTTTACTCATGCCAATGATCGGATTTATCCCTTTGTGCATCTGGATCTGAACCACGACAATGAGTCGCTCATCAATGCCCCCTCTTTCCTGAGCGACACGCCCATGCATCAGCACGCTTTCAAAGAACTGTGGATCATCCTGCGCCTGGCCGGGCCGCTGATTGCATCCCAGATGGCGCACATGCTGATGGTCTTCACCGATACCGTGATGATGGGCAAGCTGGGCCCTGAGTCCCTTGCGGGCGGCGGCCTGGGGGCAGCCAGCTACAACTTTGTGTCATTTTTTTGCGTGGGCGTGATGGCCGCAGTGGGCACGCTGGTGGCCATTCGGCGCGGCGCCAACGACGACGCAGGCGCCACCCGTCTGACCCAGGCCGGGCTGTGGCTGGCGTGGGGCATGGCGCTGATCGCCGCGCTGATCCTGTGGAACCTTGAGCCGATCCTGCTCAACTTTGGCCAGGACGAAGCCAACGTGCACATGGCCAGCCAGTTCCTCATCACCCTGCCGCTGGCCCTTCCCGGCCTGCTGAGCTTCATGGCGCTGCGGGGCTTCACCAGTGCGCTGGGGCGTGCCACGCCTGTGATGGTCATCAGCCTGGTGGGCGTGGTGCTCAACTTCGCCCTCAACTACGCCTTCATCCACGGGCTGTTCGGCTTGCCGCACTGGGGGCTGATGGGCATCGGGCTGGTGACCGCCATTGTCACCAACGGCATGGCGCTGAGCCTTGCCCTGTATATCCGCTATCACAAGGCGTACGCGGCCTATCCGATCCACAAGAACCTGATGAATCTGTCGCGCCCTGATCTCAAGGAGCTGTGGCGCCTGGGCTTGCCGATTGGCGGCACCTATGCGGTGGAAGTCGGACTGTTCACCTTCGCGGCCTTCTGCATGGGCGCCATGGGCAGCACGCAGATGGCCGCCCACCAGATTGCCCTGCAGTCGGTGTCGATGGCGTTCATGATTCCCGTGGGGATTTCCTACGCGGTCACCATGCGCATCGGTCTGCATTACGGCGCGGGGAATCTGCTGTTGGCGCGTACTGCCGGGCGCATGGGCATCGCCTTCGGCGGCCTGCTGATGCTGGCCTTCGGGATTCTGTTCTGGGTCGCGCCGCATCTGGTCATCGGGCTGTTCGTGGACCTGAACGATCCGAAATTCCAGGGCGTGGTGGAACTGGCGGTGAAACTGCTGGCGATTGCAGCCTGGTTCGAGATCCTCGACGGCACACAAACCATCGCCATGGGCGCGATTCGTGGATTCAAGGATGCCAAGACCACCTTCCTGATCGGCCTTGCCAGTTACTGGGCCGTGGGCGCGCCGCTGGCCTGGGGCCTGGGTTTTCTCGCGCATCAGGGTGCCGAAGGCGTGTGGTGGGGCCTGGCGGTGGGGCTGTTGTGCTCGGCGGTGGCGTTGACCTGGGCATTCGAACGCAAGACCACCCGGTTACTGCGCAAGGAAGCGACCGGTGTGGTGGTGATGGGATAGACACAATCCCGAACCGTAGCAGTCCGGCTTGCCGGCGTCGGCGCCATCAAAATCGCTGTCGCCGGCAAGCCGGACTGCTACGAGGGTTTGGGTTGTTTACAAGAATTGCGTCCAATCGATGCGCAAACCACCTCACATCCCCTGTATCAATCGCCCTTTCGCCTGGTCGAACATCAGGTAATCCAGCAGCTCGGGCAGCGCCAGCGGGTGACTTATCAGGTAACCCTGGACCTGATCGCAATTGAAGCTGCGCAGCAACGCCAGTTGCTCCGGCGTCTCAACGCCCTCGGCGACCACTTCCAGGCTCAGGTTGTGCGCCAGGTTGATCATGGCGTGAACCAGCTTGCGGTTCTCCTCGCGCTGTTCCATTTCCCCGACAAAACTGCGGTCGATCTTGAGCAGCGTGATGGGCAGGCTGTTCAGGTGCACGAATGAAGAGAAGCCAGTACCGAAATCGTCCAGCGAGAAGCGCACGCCGAGCCGCCCCAGAGCGTCCATGGTCTGCTTGACCAGATCGCTGCGGCGCATGACGGCGGTTTCGGTCAGCTCGAATTCCAGCCACTGGGCGTCCACGCCACGGTCGGCGATCAGGCGGCCCAGGGTTGCCAGCAACTGATTGTCCTGAAACTGGCGGAACGACAGGTTGATCGCCATGTGCAGCGGCGGCAGGCCTTTTTCGCGCAGGGTCTGCATGTCGCGCAGGGCCCGGGAAATCACCCAGTAGCCCAGCGGCACGATCAGCCCGCTCTGCTCGGCCAGCGGCACGAACTCGCTGGGCGGCAACAGGCCACGCTCGGCATGGCGCCAGCGCACCAGCGCTTCAAGCCCCAGGATTCGCCCCGAATTCAGGCACAGGCGCGGCTGGTAATGCAGTTCCAGCTCGTCGCGACGCAACGCGCGGCGCAATTCGCTTTCCAGGTCAGCGAGGCTGCGGGCGTTGCGGTTGATGCGTTCGTTGAAGATATGAAAGGTGCAGCCCTGCACGCCCTTGGCCTGCTGCATCGCGATGTGCGCGTGCCACATCAACGGGTCGGCGCCGGCGTCGGCTCGGGCATGGGCGATGCCCAGGCTGCAACCGATCAGCAGGCTTTCCCCGTCGACCCAATACGGCTCGGACAGCGCCTCGGTAATGCGCTCGGCCATCCACTCGGCACGCTCTGGCGCGCGGCGGGTGTCGATCAGCAAGGCAAATTCGTCGCTGCCAAGGCGCGCCACTTGATCGCAGGCCTCAAGCTGGCTTTTCAAGCGCGAGACGACCTGCAAAATCAGCCGGTCGCCTGCCTGATGCCCCAGTGCATCGTTGGCACGACGGAAGTTATCCAGGTCCAGATGCCCCAGCGCCAGCCCGCGACCGTCGAACTCTGCCAATCGGGCTGTAAGAAGCGTCTGAAATCCCTGGCGGTTAGCGATACCCGTCAATGGGTCTTGCTCCGCCAGGCGCTGTAGGGTGTTTTCCAGCAGTCCGCGCTCGCGAACGTGGCGCAAACAGCGGCGCACGCTGTGGGTGGTCAGGGAATCACGCACCAGCCAGTCAGTGACGCCCACCGGATCATGCTCGGGCTCGGCGTCGAGCAGCAGCACCGTGGGCCAGTGGCATTGCCCCGCAAAAGGCTGCAGCTGCGGGGTCGTCAAAAGGATGTATGAGTGTGCGGGGTCTATCCAACTGCCAATAGCTTCCCAGCTCGAGGCACTGTCGAGAAAAACGGCGTCCCCCAGGGGGGCCAGGCACTCGCGTAACAACGCTGACCAATGCGGCGGTTCCGCCAGCAGCAGCAAACGCAAGGGTTCGACGGGCGTAGACAAGCTAGATCCCCACACAATCCAAAGACATCGGCGCCCATTCGGATGAGGGTCGCCGAACGCGTGAATCCCACGTGATGCGCAAATGTAACAAATCGGAGAAATATTGACAGCGCGGCGCATCACAGTGTCAGACGGTCGCTGCACAATCCCCGGACCCTGTTAAAATGCTCGCCCATTTTTACAGCGACCTCCTCAATTCCCCATGTCCCGACTCAATCCCCGGCAACAGGAAGCCGTGAACTACGTCGGCGGCCCTCTTTTGGTGCTCGCCGGTGCTGGCTCCGGTAAGACCAGCGTGATCACACGCAAGATTGCCCACCTGATCCAGAACTGCGGCATCCGTGCCCAGTACATCGTCGCCATGACCTTCACCAACAAGGCGGCGCGGGAGATGAAAGAGCGGGTCGGCACCCTGCTGCGTGCAGGCGAAGGGCGCGGCCTGACCGTTTCGACGTTCCACAACCTGGGCCTGAACATCATCCGCAAGGAACACGCTCGCCTCGGTTACAAGCCAGGTTTCTCGATTTTCGACGAAACTGACGTCAAAGCGCTGATGACCGACATCATGCAGAAGGAATACTCGGGCGACGACGGCGTCGACGAGATCAAGAACATGATCGATTCCTGGAAAAACGACCTGATCCTGCCCGCCGAGGCCCTGGCCAACTCGCGCAACCCCAAGGAGCAGACCGCCGCCATCGTCTACACCCACTACCAGCGCACGCTCAAGGCGTACAACGCGGTGGACTTCAACGACCTGATCCTGCTGCCGGTGAAGCTGTTCCAGGAACACGCCGACATCCTCGAAAAATGGCAGCACAAGGTCCGCTACCTGCTGGTGGACGAATACCAGGACACCAACGCCAGCCAGTACCTGCTGGTGAAGATGCTCATCGGCACGCGCTGCCAGTTCACCGTGGTGGGCGACGATGACCAGTCGATCTACGCTTGGCGCGGCGCGCGACCGGAAAACCTGATGCTGCTCAAGGACGACTACCCGTCGCTCAAAGTGGTGATGCTGGAGCAGAACTACCGCTCCACCAGCCGCATCCTGCGCTGCGCCAACGTGCTGATCTCCAACAACCCCCACGAGTTCGAGAAGCAGCTGTGGAGCGAGATGGGTCACGGCGATGAAATCCGCGTGATCCGCTGCAAGAACGAAGACGCCGAAGCCGAGCGCGTGGCGGTCGAGATTCTCAGCCTGCACCTGCGCACTGACCGGCCCTACAGCGATTTCGCGATCCTCTATCGCGGCAACTACCAGGCCAAGCTGATCGAGCTGAAACTGCAGCACCACCAGATTCCCTATCGCCTGTCGGGCGGCAACAGCTTCTTTGGCCGCCAGGAAGTGAAGGACCTGATGGCCTACTTCCGCCTGCTGGTTAACCCGGACGACGACAACGCCTTCCTGCGGGTCATCAACGTGCCGCGCCGGGAAATCGGCTCGACCACCCTGGAAAAACTCGGCAACTACGCCACCGAGCGCAAGGTGTCGATGTACGCGGCCACCGACGAAATCGGCCTCGGCGAACATCTGGACGGCCGTTTCACCGACCGTCTGCGCCGCTTCAAGCACTGGATGGACGGCGTGCGCCAGCAGTGCGCCACCCAGGACCCGATCGCCGCACTGCGCAGCATGGTCATGGACATCGACTATGAGAACTGGATTCGTCAGAACAGCTCCAGCGACAAGGCCGCCGACTACCGCATGAGCAACGTATGGTTCCTGATCGAGGCGTTGAAGAATACGCTGGAGAAAGACGAAGAAGGCGGCATGACCATCGAGGAAGCCATCGGCAAACTGGTCCTGCGCGACATGCTCGAACGCCAGCAGGAAGAGGAAGACGGCGCCGAGGGCGTGCAGATGATGACGCTGCACGCATCCAAGGGCCTGGAATTTCCCTACGTGTTCATCATGGGGATGGAGGAGGAAATCCTCCCGCACCGCTCCAGCATCGAAGCCGACACCATCGAGGAAGAACGCCGCCTGGCCTACGTGGGCATCACCCGCGCCCGCCAGACCCTAGCGTTTACCTTCGCTGCCAAGCGCAAACAGTACGGCGAGATCATCGACTGCCTGCCGAGCCGCTTCCTGGACGAATTGCCACCGGACGACCTGGCCTGGGAAGGCAACGACGACACACCAACCGAAGTGAAAGCCGTTCGCGGCAATACGGCACTGGCGGACATTCGCGCCATGCTGAAAAGATAAACAACCATTTCGCGCATCTTTTGCGCACCGAGGAACTGCCGTGGAAGCACTGCACAAGAAAATTCGCGAGGAAGGCATCGTACTTTCCGAGCAGGTACTGAAGGTCGACGCGTTTCTCAACCATCAGATCGATCCGGCCCTGATGCAGCAGATCGGCGACGAATTCGCCACGCTGTTCGCCAATTCGGGCATCACCAAGATCGTCACCATCGAGGCCTCGGGCATCGCGCCTGCGGTGATGACTGGCCTGAAACTGGGCATCCCGGTGATTTTCGCGCGCAAGCATCAGTCCCTGACCCTGACCGAAAACCTGTTCTCGGCAACGGTGTACTCGTTCACCAAGCAGACCGAGAGCACCATCGCCATCTCCACGCGCCACCTGACCAGCAGCGACCGCGTGCTGATCATCGATGACTTCCTGGCCAACGGCAAAGCGTCTCAGGCGCTGATTTCAATCATCAAACAGGCCGGCGCCAGCGTCGCGGGCCTGGGGATCGTGATCGAGAAGTCGTTCCAGGGCGGCCGCGCGGAACTGGACACCCAGGGCTATCGTGTAGAGTCACTGGCCCGCGTGAAATCCCTGGCCGACGGCAAGGTGACATTCGTGGAGTAATCCACATCGTAGGAGCGCGCTCCTACAGTCGGCAGCAACAGACGGAGAGAAGCATGAACATCGGCGAAAAACTGAGCGTTGAAGCCTTCTTCGACCCGCAGACCTCGACCATCAGCTACCTGGTGACCGACCGTTCGACACTCAAGGCGGCGGTGATCGACAGCGTGCTGGACTACGACCACAAGTCCGGGCGCACGCGCACCGAATCGGCTGACAGGCTGATCGCCCGAATCCGTGAAACCGGCGTGTCGGTGGAGTGGATTCTGGAAACCCACGTTCACGCCGACCATCTCTCCGCGGCGGCCTATCTCAAGGAACAACTGGGCGGCACGGTCGCCATCGGCAGCCACATCACCCGTGTGCAGAAAGTCTTCGGCACGCTGTTCAATGCCAAAGGCGAATTCGCCCGGGACGGCAGCCAGTTCGACCGGCTGCTGGAAGACGACGCGCACTTCCAGATCGGCTCGCTGCAGGCTCGCGCCATGCACACGCCAGGGCATACCCCGGCCTGCATGACGTACGTGGTCGATCTGGGCGATGACGCCATCGCGTTCGTGGGTGACACCCTGTTCATGCCGGACTACGGCACCGCCCGCTGCGACTTCCCCGGCGCCGATGCGCGCACGCTGTACCGCTCCATTGGCCGGATTCTCAGCCTGGCGCCGCAAACCCGGCTGTTCATGTGCCACGACTACCTGCCCAACGGCCGCGACCTGATGTACATGACCACCGTCGCCGAACAACGCGCCAGCAACATTCATATTCGCGAAGGCATCGACGAAGACGCCTTCGTGCAGATGCGCGAAAAACGAGACGCGACGCTGGAAATGCCGATGCTGATCCTGCCTTCGGTGCAAATCAACATGCGCGGCGGCCACATGCCCGAGCCCGAGGACAACGGCGTTCGCTACCTCAAGATTCCGATCAATGCACTCTGACGCTGCATAGGTAGCAGTCCGGCTTGCCGGCGTCGGCGTCCTCAAGATCGCTGTCGCCGGCAAGCCGGACTGCTACGTTTGAATCAATGAGCCCAACCAGAATAAGCCCCACTGAACATGACTGAACACGAAATGATCGGAGCCGGCCTCGGCACAATCATTGGAGCGGTATTGGCGCTGACAGGCGCCGGCGGCGGGATTCTTGCGGTGCCGCTGCTGGTTTTCGCCCTCCACCTGAGCATGGTCGAGGCGGCACCCGTGGGCTTGCTCGCCGTTGGCCTGGCCGCGGCAGTCGGGGCGTTGCTGGGCTTGCGTCAAGGTATCGTGCGCTATCGGGCAGCGCTGTTCATCGCCCTGATCGGCATGTGCCTGACACCCCTGGGCCTGTGGCTGGCGCACCAGATCCCCAATGCGCCACTGGCGCTGGCGTTCGCCGGGGTGCTGGTCTACGCCTGCGGGCGCATCTATCGCAAGGCGGCCCACGAACTTCACCACGGCAAGCCACCGGAGCGCGCGGCGTTCCTGCCCTGCGTGCTCAACCCGCTGGAAGGCCGCCTGCGCTGGACCCTGCCCTGCGCACGCTCGCTGGCGATCACTGGCGTGGTGTCTGGCGTGCTGTCCGGGCTGCTCGGCGTGGGTGGCGGCTTTGTCATCATCCCGGCGCTGACCCGCTACACCGACCTGGACATGAAAAGCATCGTCGCCACGTCGCTGGCGGTGATTGCGCTGGTGTCCACCGGCAGCGTCATAAGCGCCAGCTTCAGCGGGGTGATGCATTGGGCGGTCGGCGTGCCGTTTGCGGCAGGCGCCGTGGTGGGGTTGATCGCCGGACGGCAGATGACGCGGTTTCTGGCCGGGCCGAGGTTGCAACAGTTGTTTGCCGTGACCGGGTTTGTTGCGGCGCTGCTGTTGATCGTCAAAACCCTTTCCTGAAACACCGCAATCCCCGTAGCAGCCCGGCCGGGCGGCGCTCCGCTTGCCGGCGGGGCGGTGTGTCGGTCAACGCATCCGTCACAGGAACACCGCTCCCGCCGGCAAGCCGTACTGCTACGGGGTGGTTTGGGTGGCTTGCAACCCTGCCAGCAGCAGTCGCTGGTACAGGTCCTCGCGCAGCCCATGCGGTTGGTCCAGCTCCATCCGCCGCAGATGCTCAGGAAACGCCTCCGGCTCCGGCGCTTCGAGCGCTGCTTTGCCCAGCTCCAGAATCTCGGTGAGCTTGAACTTGCTCTTGAGCCAGTTCAGCGCCCGCAGCAGATCCCGCTCCACCGGGGTGAAATCAGTCCCCAACGGGTATTCCACGAACAATGGTGCGAACTGGTCGCGAATGTCCTTCAACCGCTGCGGCGTGTTCTGGCTGAACAACGGGTCGAGACGGAACCCCTTGGGCAACTTGCCGGCCTTCTGCGCCTGATCGATCAAGCCCTGCTGAAAACGTGAGTCGGTGACGTTGAGCAAGGCTTCGATCACCGCCGCATCGGTCTTGCCCCGCAGGTCGGCGATGCCATATTCAGTCACGACGATGTCGCGCAAATGCCGAGGAATCGTCGTGTGCCCGTATTCCCAAACGATGTTGGAGCTGACCTCGCCGCCAGACTCACGCCAACTGCGCAGAATCAGGATCGAACGTGCGCCCTCCAGCGCATGGGCCTGGGCGACGAAGTTGTATTGCCCGCCCACGCCACTGACCACGCGGCCGTCCTCCAGTTGGTCGGACACCGCCGCGCCCAGCAAGGTGACGGTAAACGAGCTGTTGATGAACCGGGCATCCTTGCGCTGGGCGCGTTTGAGCGCCTCGTTGCCGTACAGCTCATTGATGTAGCTGATGGCGGTCATGTCGATCTGCGCCAGTTGTTGTGGCGTGAACTCGCTCAAGCGCTGGTAGAAGCTGCGCGGCCCCAGGAAAAATCCGCCGTGGATCAGCACGCCGTTGTCATGGATCGACTCATCGAGCAGGCCCGCGTCCGCCTGCTGCTGCAAGGCTACGTCGGGATATACCTTGCGCCGGATGATCCCGGCATCCAGCAACACCAGCAGGCCGTTGACCAGCATTTCGCTGCAGCCGTAAAGCCCGGCGACAAAGGGCGCGACCCCGCCTTCGGCCTCGATCAACGGCCGCCAGGTGGAAATTCCGTCCAGCTCGGCCAGGCACGCGCGATACATGTCGTTATTGGCCTGCCGCGCCAGCAAGGCCGCCGTCAGCGCATCGCCCATCGAGCCGATGCCGATTTGCAACGTGCCGCCATCGCGCACCAGCGTGCTGGCGTACAGGCCGATGAAATGATCCTGAAACCCCACCGGCATGTTGGGCGTGGAGAACAGCGTGCTGCGCTCGGGGTGCTCGATCAGCAGGTCGAAGGTGTCGACGTTCACCTCGGCATCGCCCGGCATGTAGGGCAAGTCGGCATGGACGTGGCCAAGCAGGAGAACGTTTTCGCCCTGGGCACGGCGTTTTTCCAGCATCGGCAACAGGTCGAGGGTGATGTCGGGGTTGCAGCTCAGGCTCAGGTGATCCGGGCGCTGGGGATCGTGGGCCACCAGTTGTGCGACCAGGTTAAGCCCATTGGCATTGATGTCCCGGGCGGCGTGGCTGTAGTTGCTGCTGACGTAGTCCTGCTGCGCCGCAGGGCTGCCCAGGAGGCTGCCGGGCTGCATGAAGAACTGCTCGACGTGCACGTTCTCGGGCAGGCTGTTCTTGTGCAGGTCCGTGAGAAAGTCCAGCTCGGGGTAATCGCCGAACACTCGTTCGAGGAACGGCTCCAGAAACCGTGCCTGCAACCCGTCGCCCGCGTTGGGACGCCCCAGGCACAGCGCGGTGTAGATCGTCAGTTGCCGCTCGGGCAAGGTCTTGATACGGGCATACAACGCGTTGGCAAAGCGATTGGGCTTGCCCAGCCCCAACGGCATGCCCATGTGAATGTGCGGCGGCAGTTCGGCCAGTACGTGGTCGACAGCTTGCTCGATCGAGCAGGAATGGGGCATCCGGCCTCTCCTGGAAGGGTCATTCGATGGAGCTTGGACCTAGCGTGGGCGGGTTTTGCTGCAAACAGAGGCGTAACCGTCGTAGCAGTCCGGCTTGCCGGCGACGACGTCAGTATGATCGCTGTCGCCGGCAAGCCGGACTGCTACGGGACCGAGTGGGGGTTACAACCCAGACATCTTCTTGATCGCGCCCTTGAGCTCTTCGTCCGAGCAATCGGCGCAGGTGCCTTTGGGTGGCATGGCATTGATGCCGGTGATCGCCTTGGCCAACAGACCGTCCAGGCCGCCCTGCTCCTTGGCGCGCTTGCCCCAGTCGGCGCTGTCGCCGATCTTCGGCGAGCCCAGCAGGCCCGAGCCGTGGCAGGCGTTGCAGTGTTTGCCGATCACATCGTCGGGCGACTTCGCACCCCCACCGCCGCCCGCGGTGGCCGCGACGTCCATGCCCGGGCACTCCTTGCCTTGCACGCAAACCTGCCCGACCGGTTCGAGTCGCTTGGCAAGATCGTCTTGAGTGGTGGCCTGGGCAGTCAGCACCCACATGGCCAGACCTGCAACTGCAGCCAGGATCTTATTGGTATGGTTCACGCTTTCACCCTCATGGTGGCTATAACGCTCCTGCGATCACGGTAAGTCGCAGGTGACGAGATTATAGCGGGTCGCCCGTTGGTCGTAACATCCCTGAAAATAGCAGGGTTATTGACACATCGACCAGAGCGCTTGCCTCCCCACCGGCGCACGGATGGGGAGAACGGGTGAATCAGAAGTTCGCCGGGGTTGCAGCGCTGATGAGCCGCGCCGGAGCGTCGAACGGGTTGCGAAAGCGATGGGGTCGGGTGCTTTCGAAATAGTAGCTGTCGCCAGCCTCAAGCACATAAGTATCGAGACCGACCACCAGTTCAAGGCGTCCTTCGACCAGAATGCCGGTCTCCTCGCCTTCGTGGACGAGCATTTCGTCGCCCGTGTCGGCGCCCGGCGGATACACCTCGGTGAGAAACGCAATCGCCCGGCCAGGATGGGATTTGCCGACCAGCTTCATGGTCACGGCACCGTCCGAAATATCGATCAGCTCGCTAGCCTTGTACACCACCTGCGTGGGGTTCTGCGGCTCAAGCTCTTCGGAAAAGAACTCCACCATGGACATTGGAATGCCGCCCAGCACTTTTCGCAGGGAGCTGATCGAGGGGCTGACGCTGTTCTTCTCGATCATGGAAATGGTGCTGTTGGTCACGCCCGCTCTTTTGGCGAGTTCACGTTGCGACAGACCTTTTAGTTTGCGAATGGATTGCAGTCGTTCGCCGACGTCCAATGCGGGGGTCCTCCTTATAGTCAATCACGGTCTACGGGTCGCAATGATCGCAACCGCGTTCAGTATTTACAACACTTGACCAGATTAGCAAAGGGACCCGCACCCGCCAGCGTCGGCGGGTGTTTGTCTGAGGCGGACGCCTGTGCGGCCTCAAGCCTCGGAATAGAGCCGTGGCACGCGCTTGAGGTTGCAGAAGATCTGATAGGGAATGGTGCCGGCACTGGAAGCGACGTCGCTGGCCAGCACGTTCTTGCCCCACAATTCGACGCGGCTGCCCAGGCCTGCGCCGGGAACGTTGGTCAGGTCGACGCAGAGCATGTCCATGGACACGCGCCCCAGCAGCTGGCTGCGATGGCCGTCGATCATCACCGGCGTGCCAGTGGGTGCCTGGCGCGGATAGCCGTCGGCATAACCCATGGCCACCACGCCGATGCGCATGGGGCGCTCGGTGACGAAGGCGCCGCCATAGCCTACGGGCTCGCCAGCGGGCAGTTCACGGACGCAGATGACTTTGGATTCGAGGGTCATGACCGCCTGCAAGCGGTCGGCCACCGGTTGCGACTGATCGAAAGGTGTCGCGCCGTACAGCATGATCCCGGGACGTACCCAGTCGCTCGGCACCTTGGGCCAGCCCATTACGCCTGGGGAATTGCGCAGGCTGATCTCAGCCGACAGCCCTTCGCGTGCTGCCTGGAAGATCGCCACTTGCTCATCGGTGCGCGTGCTGTCGAGTTCGTCGGCGCGGGCGAAGTGGCTCATCAACACCACCTTGGCCACCTTGCCGCTGGCCAGCAGGCGCTGACAAGCCGCCTGGTATTCGGCAGGGTGGATGCCGACGCGATGCATGCCCGAATCCATCTTCAGCCAGACCGTCAGCGGCTTGCCGACTGTCGTGCGCTCGATGGCCTCAAGCTGCCAGGTGGAATGCACCACGCACCAGAAATCGTGCTCAACAATGAGCGACAGCTCGTCAGCCTCGAAAAAACCTTCCAGCAGCAGAACCGGCGCACGAATGCCGGCCTGGCGCAGTTCCAGGGCTTCCTCGATGCAGGCCACGGCAAAACCGTCGGCTTGCGATTCCAGCGCCTGGGCAACCTGTACCGCGCCGTGCCCGTAGGCATCGGCCTTGATGACCGCGAGCGCTTTGGCGCCTGTGGTGTCGCGGGCCAGTTGGTAGTTATGGCGCAGGGCTTGAAGATCGATGAGGGCGCGGGCTGGACGCATGGTGGTGAAGTTCTGATCTGAAGGAAGTTGAGAACCTGTGGGAGTGAGCTTGCTCACGAATGCGGCGGGGAAGACGACACATCTGGGTCGTCTGTCATCACGTCTTCGCGAGCAAGCTCGCTCCCACAGGGACGGTGTTGGATCGATGATTTACGGCAATGCAGCGATAACCGACATCTCGATCAGCACATCCGGCGCGGCCATCTTCGCTTCGACGGTAGCACGGGCAGGAGCGACGCCTTTGGCCAGCCAGGTGTCCCAGATGCCGTTCATGGTGGCGAAGTGCGCGCCGATGTCATTCAGGTAGATCGTTACCGACAACAGGCGGCTCTTGTCGGTGCCCGCCAGATCCAGCAGGCGCTCGATGTTGCCGAGCACCTCGCGGGTCTGCTGCTCGATGCTCCCGGTCATGTCGTTGGCCACTTGGCCGGCAAGATAAACCGTGCCGTTGTGGATGACGACCTGACTCATGCGCTCATTGGTGAGCTGGCGCTGTACTGACATGTTTAGCGATCTCCTTGGAACTTCCATAGCGGGAAATATCGAGGCCTTCGGCGCTGATCTGTGGCTTTTTGCGGGCGATCAGATCGGCCAGCAAACGACCGGAACCGCAGGCCATGGTCCAGCCCAGTGTTCCGTGGCCGGTATTGAGGAACAGGTTGCGATACGGCGTGGCACCCACGATAGGCGTGCCATCCGGGGTGGTCGGGCGCAGGCCGGTCCAGAAACTGGCTTGGGTCAGATCGCCGCCCTGAGGATAGAGATCGTTGACGATCATCTCCAGCGTTTCACGCCGGCGGGGGTTGAGCGACAGGTCAAAACCGGCGATCTCGGCCATGCCGCCGACGCGGATACGGTTGTCGAAGCGGGTGATCGCCACCTTGTAGGTTTCATCAAGGATGGTCGACGTCGGGGCCATGGCGGAATGGGTGATCGGCACGGTCAGCGAGTAACCCTTGAGCGGATACACCGGTGCCTTGATGCCCAGCGGTTTGAGCAACTGTGGAGAGTAGCTGCCCAGCGCCAGCACGTAGCGATCGGCGGTTTCCAGCTTGCCGTTCACGCGCACGCCGTTGATCCGGTCGCCGGCGAAATCGATCGACTCGATCGACTGGCCGAAACGGAATTCAACGCCTAACTTCACACACATCTCGGCCAGGCGAGTGGTGAACATCTGGCAGTCGCCGGTCTGGTCGTTCGGCAGACGCAGGGCGCCGCTCAGAATATTGCTGACGCTGGCCAGCGCGGGTTCGACCCGGGCGATGCCTTCGCGATCCAGCACTTCGTAAGGCACACCGGCCTGTTCCAGCACGGCGATGTCCTTGGCGGCGTTGTCCACCTGCTCCTGGGTGCGGAACAGCTGGGTGGTGCCCAGGCTGCGGCCTTCATAGGCAATACCGGTTTCGGCGCGCAGTTCGTCCAGGCAATCGCGGCTGTACTCGGACAGGCGCACCATGCGTTCCTTGTTCACGGCATAGCGGTTTTGCGTGCAGTTGCGCAGCATTTGCGCCATCCACAGGTACTGATCGATGTCGGCAGTGGCCTTGATCGCCAGCGGAGCATGACGCTGCAACAGCCATTTGATGGCCTTGAGCGGCACGCCCGGCGCGGCCCATGGCGAGGCATAGCCAGGGGACACCTGACCTGCGTTGGCGAAGCTGGTCTCCATGGCAGCGGCAGGCTGACGGTCGACGACAGTCACCTCGAAGCCAGCACGGGCCAGGTAATAAGCACTGGTGACACCGATTACGCCACTTCCAAGGACCAGAACGCGCATGTTGATTTCCTCATCGCGGATATCCGCTGACGTTTTCAAGTTTTAAACAAGGATGTGCGCAGTATATGCAGCGATGAGCAGTGCATTTAACTGTATAAGATCCTATATTCAGCTTTAATTCTCGACAACGAAAGCTTTGACCAGAGGGGGTTGTTCGATGCGCACCCAACACCAGTCCAAACGTGAGCTGGACAAGATCGATCGCAACATCCTGCGCATCCTGCAGGGCGACGGCAGAATCTCCTTCACGGAGCTGGGCGAGCGGGTGGGGCTGTCTACCACGCCCTGTACGGAGCGGGTCAGAAGGCTTGAGCGCGAAGGCATCATTATGGGCTACAGCGCCCGCCTCAACCCGCAGAATCTGAAGGCCAGCCTGCTGGTGTTCGTCGAAATCAGCCTGGATTACAAGTCCGGCGACACCTTCGAGGAATTCCGCCGCGCCGTGCTCAAATTGCCCCATGTGCTGGAGTGCCACCTGGTGTCGGGGGACTTCGACTATCTAGTGAAGGCGCGCATCTCGGAGATGGCGTCCTATCGCAAGCTGCTGGGCGACATCCTGCTCAAACTGCCCCACGTGCGGGAGTCCAAGAGCTATATCGTGATGGAAGAGGTGAAGGAGAGCTTGAACCTGCCGATTCCGGAGTGATCCACACGCCCATTCGGCGTCAGACCAACACCTGCCGCGTCGAGGCGATGAATTCGTGGACCTGCTTCTCGACCCTGGGATGGATCAGCACTTCAGGGCGGCGGCCATTGGGGCATGGCAGCGACTTTGTGGTGCCAAACAGCCGGCAGATCATCGGGCGTTCGTCATAGACCGTGCAGCCGTGTGGCCCCAGGTGCACGCAGTTCAATTCGTTGAGGGCCGCTTCCTGCTCGGCGGCCGTCTTGCGCGGCAGGCGGGCCATTTCTTCGGAAGAGGTGGTGACGGGGCCGCAGCAGTCATGGCAGCCGGGCACGCATTCGAAGGACGGGATCTGCCGCCGCAAATCGCGGATTCTCTGGCTGTTGCAGCTCATCGCGTCAGTTTTCCCTGTGAAAGGCCCTATTGTGCCTCACACCTGGCGCGGGCAAAACCTGCGGGCGATCCCTGCCCTTCTTGCGCCACTCCAGGCTTTGCGAGAGATCGCCCGGCTCAGTCTTTCCAAAATGGTTTTATCCCCTCGTTACGCGCCTGCTCATAGCTCAGGCCGATATCGCGCAACTGATCAGCGGTAAGCCGGAGCAGCGCACGACGGGTCGCCCGACGATGCTGAAACAATCCCCACAAGCTCAACCCTTCAGGCGCATTCACCCGGACCGATACGCCCTGCTCTTCGACCAGCTCCTGTGCATACAGCGTCAACCTGACATCGCTCATCCCGCTCATTTCCAGACACCTCACCATGGGTTTGCAGTGAGTCCATGATGCGTCTGTATGGAAAACCATTACAGATCCAAAGAATTCCAATTTTTTGCATACAGATTCAGCACAGCCTCAGCTGAATGCTGTATTTTTGCCCTATCTGTATCGGTCGAGCACCGGAACGTCCTGCGAGAGTACGTCATGACCCTCTACGTCAATCTTGCCGAACTGCTCGGCACGCGCATCGAAAACGGCTTTTATCGCCCTGGCGACCGGCTGCCGTCGGTTCGCGCCTTGAGCCTTGAACACGGCGTGAGCCTGAGCACCGTGCAGCAGGCCTATCGATTGCTGGAAGACAACGGGCTGGCCTCTCCCCGGCCCAAGTCGGGTTATTTCGTTCCCGCCGGGCGCAAGACAGCAGCCCTGCCCGCCGTAGGACGCCCTGCACAAAGGCCTGTGGATATTTCCCAATGGGATCAGGTGCTGGAACTGGCCCGTGCTACACCCAGCCCGGATATCGTGCAACTGGCCCGCGGCATGCCGGACGTCACCAGCCCCACCTTGCGTCCCCTCATCCAGGCACTCGGCAAGATCAACCGCCGCCTGGACATGCCCGGCCTTTATTACGACAACATCCACGGCACCCGGGTACTGCGCGATCAGGTCGCGCGGCTGCTGCTGGACTCGGGCACAGGCGTTGCGCCGGACGACCTGGTGATTACCACCGGCGCGCAGGAGGCGCTGGCGGTGAGCATCCGCTCGATCTGCGAGCCTGGCGACATCGTCGCCGTGGATTCGCCTAGCTTTCACGGCGCCATGCAGGCTCTCAAGGGGCTGGGCATGAAGGCGCTGGAAATCCCCACCGACCCCATCACCGGCATCAGCCTGGATGCGCTGGAGCTGGCGCTCGAACAGTGGCCGATCAAGGCCATACAGCTGACGCCCAACTGCAACAACCCGCTGGGCTACATCATGCCCGAGGACCGCAAGCGCGCCCTGCTGACCCTGGCGCAACGCTTCGACGTGGCGATCATCGAGGATGACGTGTACGGCGACCTCGCCTACAACTACCCTCGCCCGCGCACGATCAAATCCTTCGACGAAGATGGCCGCGTGCTGCTCTGCAGTTCTTTCTCCAAGACCCTGGCACCGGGCCTGCGGGTGGGCTGGGTGGCGCCTGGGCGTTATCTGGACCGCGTGCTGCACATGAAATACATCAGCACCGGGTCCACCGCGACCCAGCCACAACTGGCGATTGCCGAATTTCTGAAGGCTGGTTTCTATGAGCCGCACATGCGCCGGATGCGCGGCCAGTACCAGCGCAGCAGGGACTTGATGACCGATTGGGTGACGCGCTATTTCCCGGAGGGCACACGGGTCAGCCGACCACAGGGCGGCTTCATGCTCTGGATCGAGCTACCGGAAGACTTCGATTCCTTGCGCCTGAATCGCGCGCTGGAAGGCCAGGGCGTACAGATTGCGGTCGGCAATATCTTTTCCGCCTCCGGGAAATACAGAAACTGCCTGCGCATGAACTTCGCCGCCAAGCCCACTCCCAAAATCGAAGAGGCGGTGCGCAGGGTGGGCGTCACGGCAGCGCGGCTGATGGGGCAAACTGAACCGGCGTGACATAACCTTTTGCCGAAAATGCGGTCATAACGCCATGGTGGGCCTATCGGATGACTGCGTTGACACACAAATGGGCACTGCCCTCATTTTTGGCTTTTGCCCTGGGTCTGGTTGGTTGCACACACTCGCCCGTGCAACAGGACGGCCCGACCCAGGCGCTGCTGGCATCAGAATCGGCCTTTGGCCGCTCGATCCTGGCCCAGGCTGCGCCCCACGAAGGCCGCTCCGGCTTTCGACTGCTGCCCAACAGCACCGAAGCCTTCATGGCGCGGGCCGAGCTGATCCGCAACGCCAAGACCAGCCTGGACCTTCAGTACTACATCGTCCACGACGGTTTGAGCACCCGGGCACTGGTGGACGAATTGCTCAAGGCCGCCGATCGCGGCGTGCGCGTGCGCATCCTGCTGGACGACACCACCAGCGACGGCCTGGATGAAGTCATTGCCACGCTCGCCGCGCACCCCAACATCCAGATCCGGCTGTTCAATCCGCTGAATCTGGGCCGCAGCACCGGCGCCACCCGCTCGCTGGGCCGGCTGTTCAACCTGTCGCTGCAACACCGGCGCATGCACAACAAGCTCTGGCTGGCCGACAGCGCCGTGGCCATCGTCGGCGGGCGCAACCTGGGCGACGAATACTTCGACGCAGAGCCCAACCTGAACTTCACCGACATCGACATGCTCAGCGTCGGCCCGGTCGCCGAGCAGTTGAGCCACAGCTTCGACCAATACTGGAACAGCACGCTGAGCAAGCCGGTCGACGATTTTCTGTATTGGCCGCCGGACATGAAGGATCTGGCCGAAGCACGCAAGCGCCTTGCGGCATCCCTTGAGCAGTCTCACGTCGAGAAAAAGGCCCTGTATGAACGACTGATGGCCTACAAGACCCATCCGCGCATGAAGACCTGGCTCAACGAACTGATCTGGGCCCATAACCAGGCGCTATGGGATGCGCCGACCAAGGTGCTGTCTCGCGGCGAGCCCGATCCGCACCTGCTGCTGACCACCCAGCTGAGCCCGGACCTGCTGAACGTGCATCAGGAACTGATGATGATTTCGGCGTATTTCGTGCCCGGCCAGCAGGGCCTGACCTACCTGACCGGCCTTGCCGACAGCGGCGTATCGGTGAGCCTGCTGACCAACTCGCTGGAGGCCACCGACGTGCCTGCGGTGCACGGCGGCTACGCGCCCTATCGCAAGGCGCTGCTGGCCCATGGCGTGAAGCTGTTCGAACTGCGCCGCCAGCCTGGAGACCCGAGCAATCGCGGCAGCGGACCGAGGTTTCTGCGCACCAAGACTTTCAAGGGTGGTTCCGAATCGAGCCTGCACAGCAAGGCGATGATCTTTGATCAGCGCAAAACCTTCGTCGGCTCGTTCAACTTCGACCCACGCTCGGTGCTGTGGAACACCGAGGTCGGCGTGCTGGTAGACAGTCCCGAACTGACCGGCTATCTGCGTGATCTGGCCCTGCAGGGTATGGCGCCGGCTATCAGCTACCAGGCCAAGCTGGAGAACGACCGCGTGGTGTGGGTCACCGAAGACAACGGCAAGATGCACACGATCTACAAGGAGCCCGGCGACTGGTGGCGCAGGCTCAATGCCTGGTTTGCCAGTGCGGTAGGCCTTGAACGGATGCTTTAAGCCGCGACAGGTTGCGGACCGAACGCCTCACGACGCCGGGACAGCACCACCAGGCCCATGGCGCCCGCGGCCATCAGCAGCGGCAGCGCCTGCCCGCTGATCCACTGGCTCCCGGCCCCAGCCGCCAATGGCCCGAGCAGACAGCCAACGCCCCACAACTGCGCGACGTGGGCGTTGGCGCGCACCAGTGCGTCGTCGCGATAACGCTCGCCGATCAGAATCAGCGATAGTGTAAACAGCCCGCCCGCACTAGCGCCGAACAGCACCCACAGCGGCCAGATCGCAATCGTGTCGATAAACAGCGGAATCGCCAGGCTCGACAGCATCAGGGCCAGCGCGCAGCCAGAGAACAGGCTACGCCGGGAGATTCGGTCGGCCAGCGCGCCAATGGGCAATTGCAGCAAGGCGTCCCCGACCACTACGGTACTGACCATCGCCAGGGCGATTTCAGGGGTAAAGCCCTGTTCCAGGCAATAGACCGGCAACAGCGTCAGAATCATCGCCTCAAATCCGGCGAACAATGCAATGGCCCACGCGATGGCAGGCAATTCCCGACAGAAGCCGCCCAGATCGCGCAGGGTGACGTGGCTCTCCTCGGCACTGGGTGCGCCGGTTCGCCCCAGCAGCACGAACGGCGAGACAGCCAGCAAGGCCGTGCCGATCCAGAAGCCGTAGTCGTGCCCGGTGCCAATCACGCCCAGCAGCACCGGCCCGCCCAACTGGCTCAGGGCGTAGCAACTGCCGTACAGCGCCACCAGCTTGCCGCGCAGGTTTTCGGTGACCAACTGGTTGATCCAGCTTTCGCCAAGAATGAACACCATGGTCAGGATCACGCCGAGCATCAGGCGCAAGCCCAGCCAGATCCAGTAATGCGGGAGCAGCGCCAAGAGCCCCACGGAAATCGAACCGCCCCACAAGCACAGGCGCATCAGGTTCGCCGTGCCCAGCATCGCCGCCAGGCGACTGGCCAGGCCTGCGCCCAGCAACACGCCGATGGCCGGCATTGCAGCCATGACGCCAATCGCGAAGCTGCCATAGCCCCAGGCCTCAAGGCGAAGCGACACCAGCGGCATGCTCACGCCCAGCGCCAGACCGACACTCAATACGGACGACAGCACCGCAAAATAGGTACCCCAACGCATTACTGGCCTCCCGCTGAGACAAAACAGCCGGGCTCTTTTGAGGGAAACCCGGCTGGTCATGATATCGGTGTTGCCTGAACCGACGCCTTCGCGAGCAAGCTCGCTCCCACAGGTGTAAGCGATCCCTGTGGGAGCGAGCTTGCTCGCGAATGAAACCTCCGCGCAGTTCAGGCGCCTGCGCGAACCCTTCTTACAACTTGATCCAGGTCGCTTTCAGCTCGGTGTACTTGTCGAACGCATGCAGCGACTTGTCGCGGCCGTTGCCCGATTGCTTGAAGCCGCCAAACGGCGCGGTCATGTCGCCACCGTCGTACTGGTTGACCCACACGCTGCCGGCGCGCAGCGCACGAGCCGTCAGGTGCGCCTTGGACAGGTCAGCCGTCCACACCGCCGCCGCCAAGCCATATGGCGTGTCGTTGGCGATCTGTACCGCTTCTTCTGCGGTATCGAAGGTGAGCACCGACAGCACCGGCCCGAAGATTTCTTCCTGGGCGATCTTCATGGCGTTGGTCACACCGTCAAAAATCGTTGGCTCCACGTAGGTGCCGCCGGTTTCCTGAAGAATGCGCTTGCCGCCAGCGACCAGCTTGGCGCCATCGGTGTGGCCGGCTTCGATGTAGGACAGGACGGTGTTCATCTGCTGGGTATCGACCAGCGCACCCACGTTGGTCGCAGGGTCCAGCGGGTTGCCCGGCTTCCAGGCCTTGAGCGCCTCGATCACCATCGGCAGGAATTTGTCCTTGATCGAACGCTCCACCAGCAGGCGCGAACCGGCGGTACAGACTTCGCCCTGGTTGAAAGCGATGGCACTGGCCGCCGATTCAGCCGCAGCCTGCAGATCAGGCGCGTCGGCGAAAACGATGTTCGGGCTCTTGCCGCCCGCTTCCAGCCAGACACGCTTCATGTTGGATTCGCCGGAGTACACCAGCAATTGCTTGGCGATCTTCGTCGATCCGGTAAACACTGCTGTATCGACGTCCATGTGCAGCGCCAGCGCCTTGCCGACGGTGTGGCCGTAGCCCGGCAGCACGTTCAGCACGCCAGCGGGAATACCGGCTTCGATTGCCAGTTGCGCGACGCGAATTGCGGTCAGCGGGGATTTTTCCGAAGGCTTGAGCACCACCGAGTTACCGCTCGACAGCGCAGGGCCCAGTTTCCAGCAGGCCATCAGCAGCGGGAAGTTCCACGGCACGATGGCCGCGACCACGCCGATTGGCTCGCGGGTCACCAGACCCAGTTGGTCGTGGGGGGTGGCTGCAACTTCGTCATACAGTTTGTCGATGGCCTCGCCGCTCCAGCTCAACGCCTGCGCGGAGCCCGGGATGTCGATGCCATAGGAGTCGCTGATCGGCTTGCCCATGTCGAGGGTTTCGAGCAGGGCCAGCTCTTCGATGTTTTCCTTGATCAGCGCCGCGAAGCGGATCATGGCCGCCTTGCGCTTGACCGGCGCCAGACGCGACCAGGCGCCGGAATTGAACGTCTTGCGGGCGCTTTCCACGGCGCGCTGGGCATCGGCTGCATCGCAGCTGGCAACCTTGGCCAGGAAACGGCCATCGACCGGGCTGATGCAATCGAAGGTGGTGCCGGATGCGGCGTCGGTGTACTCGCCATGGATGAAGGCACGGCCTTCGATCTTCAGATTCTGGGCGCGTTTTTCCCAGTCAGCTTGAGTCAGGGTGGTCATGAAACGTCCTCCTCTTGTGAATTGTGCGCGCCCTCGCGCTCATGAACCGTGCTGCAGGAGATCACCTGGCGCGCTGCCGGATCGGCCAAAGGCATCCGTCACCCTAAACCAGCCTTGAGGGAATTTCCAATATATTGGACAAAAATAGGCTAAAAGGCGTTTTATCGTGCATTTTATTCAACAGCCGGTCTGTCAGTCCTTTGAAAAGATCTGGCACTATCGTAAACAACCATCCTCCATCGCCCATTCAGGAGCCAGGACATGAGCATCGAAAGCATCGTCGACTTCAGCGAAGCCAGCACCCGCGCAGAACGGTACACGCCAGCGGCAGAAAAGATCCTCAAGGGCGACCCGGCGCAAACCCTCTACAACCACTACAACAGCCCCTGCGGACAGATGAACGCGGGCGTGTGGGAGGGCGAAACGGGCCAGTGGAAGGTCAACTACACCGAGCATGAATACTGCGAGATCGTGCAGGGAGTGTCGGTACTGCGCGATGAGCAAGGCAACGCCAAGACCCTGCGCGCAGGAGACCGGTTCGTGATTCCGGCGGGGTTCAAGGGGACGTGGGAAGTGCTGGAGGCGTGCCGCAAGATTTATGTGGTGTTCGAACAGAAAGCCTGAATCACTCCTACAGGGGCCGAGAGGTGGCCGAACTGCGCCCACAAAAAAGCCCGCATCGCTGCGGGCTTTTTCGTAAGAGGCAAAAATCAATTACTTGATTTTGGCTTCTTTGTAGATCACGTGCTTGCGAGCAACCGGATCGAATTTTTTAATTTCGATTTTGTCCGGGGTGGTGCGCTTGTTCTTGTCGGTGGTGTAGAAGTGGCCGGTATTAGCGGTCGACACCAGACGGATCAATTCACGCATGATTCTCTCCCTTAAACCTTGGCGCCAGCAGCGCGGATTTCGGCCAGAACAACCGTGATGCCACGCTTGTCGATGATACGCATGCCTTTAGCAGATACGCGCAGACGTACGAAGCGTTTCTCTTCTTCAACCCAGAAGCGATGATGCTGCAGGTTTGGCAGGAAACGACGACGGGTTTTGTTGTTTGCGTGGGAAATGTTATTCCCGGTTACCGGACCCTTACCGGTAACTTGACAGACTCTCGACATGCCTCAGCCCTCTAAAACCACATGCCCAACCCGGCATGGGTTGGCCGCTTAATCTCTCAGTCATTTGGCGCCAGGCGCCGCGTTTCTTCAGGGGTCTTACCGGCCACACCTGCGGTGAAGGCAGCGGGCCCCTAGAAAAGAGCGCTGCTTTATACCAGAAACCCTTAAGTGCAACAACACAAACGACGAATTACCTGCAAGAAACTCAGGGCTTTGGGTCTGGCAGGGCCAGCGGCAAAGGGCGCGACGGGAAATATACCACTCGTCGCGCCACAGCGATTGTTCTGAGCCGACGCATGGTCTAGGGTTAATCCCTCTCCAGACTGCGCCGGCAGATGGGCCATTTCAGAAAGGAAACTCGCCATGCGCCTAGCTGTTTTACCCCTGTTGCTTGCGTCCCTGTCCGCCCCCCTGATGGCGCAGGCCGCGACCAGCCTGAGCGTTTGCACCGAAGCCAGCCCTGAAGGCTTCGACGTTGTGCAATACAACTCGCTGACCACCACCAATGCCTCGGCCGACGTGCTGATGAACCGCCTGGTCGATTATGACGCCCAGACCGGCAAGCTGGTGCCCAGCCTCGCAGAAAGCTGGAGCGTCTGGCCGGACGGGCTGACCTATGACTTCAAATTGCGCGCCGGGGTGAAATTCCACCACACCGATTACTTCACCCCGACCCGCGACTTCAACGCCGATGACGTGGTGTTCAGCTTCCAGCGCATGCTCGACCCTGCCAACCCGTGGAACAAGGTCGCGGTGCAGGGTTTCCCGCACGCCCAGTCCATGCAATGGCCGTCGCTGATCAAGAAAGTCGAGGCGCCGGACGCCAATACCGTGCGCATCACTCTGGACCACCCGGACGCGACCTTCCTCGCCACCCTGAGCATGGGCTTCGCGTCTATCTATTCGGCCGAATACACCGCGCAACTGATGAAAGCCGGCACGCCGGAGAAGCTCAACAGCCAGCCAATCGGCACCGGGCCGTTCATCTTCAAACGTTTTCAGAAGGATTCGGTGGTGCGCTATGAAGCCAACCCGGACTACTTCGCCGGCAAACCCGCCGTTGATGCGCTGATCTACGCGATCACCCCCGACGCCAACGTCAGGTTGCAGCGCATCCGCCAGAACGAATGCCAGATCGCTCTTTCGCCCAAGCCGCTGGATGTCAGCGAAGCAGGCAAGGATCCGAACCTGAAAGTCGAAAAGACTGACGCATTCATGACCGCTTTCATCGCGATCAACAGCCAGCATCCGCCGCTGGACAAGCCAGAGGTGCGTCAGGCAATTAATCTCGCGTTCGACAAGGGCACCTACCTCAAGGCGGTGTTTGAAGGCTCGGCACGTGCCGCCAATGGCCCGTACCCGCCGAACACCTGGGGTTACGCCAGCGACCTGCCCGGCTACAAGCATGACATGGCAAAAGCCAAGGAGTTGCTGGCCAAGGCCGGATTGAAAGACGGTTTCAAGACCACGATCTGGACCCGCCCTTCCGGCAGCCTGCTGAACCCTAACCCGAACGCTGGCGCGCAACTGCTGCAGAACGACCTCGCGGCGGTGGGCATCAAGGCTGAGATCAAGGTTATCGAGTGGGGTGAGCTGATTCGCCGCGCCAAGACTGGCGAGCATGACCTGCTGTTCATGGGCTGGGCGGGCGACAACGGCGACCCGGATAACTTCCTGACGCCGCAGTTCTCCTGCGCGGCGGTGAAGTCCGGCACCAACTTTGCGCGTTACTGCGATGAAGGCCTGGACAAGCTGATCAGCGAAGGCAAGGCCGTGCCGGACCAGGAAAAGCGCAGCAAGCTGTATCACCAGGCCCAGGAGCAGATCCAGAAACAGGCCCTGTGGCTGCCGCTGGCACACCCGACCGCCTTCGCCCTGACCCGCAAGAATGTGCTGGGTTATGACGTCAGCCCCTTCGGACGGCAGGATTTTGCCAAAGTCATGGTGAAGTAGGACGAAGGATCCCTGTTTCCCTGTGGGAGCGAGCTTGCTCGCGAAAGCGGCGTGTCAGGCGGTGTATCCGTCGCACACATTACGCAATCGCGAGCGAGCTCGCTCCCACAGAAGGCGTTGTTACATCAACCCATGCTCCACCATCGACAACGGATCGCCGTCGCCGATGATCACGTGGTCAATCACCACGACATCGACCATCGCCAGTGCTTTCTTCAGGCTTTGCGTCAGGTCGATGTCCGCCTGGCTGGCCTCGCACACGCCGGACGGATGGTTGTGGCAGAGAATCACCGCGGCGCAATTGTGCGCCAGCGCCCGCTTGACCACCTGCCGGGCATGCACGTGGGCGATGTTGATCGAGCCCTGAAACAGCGCCTCGAACGCCTGGACGCGGTTCTTGCTGTCCAGAAACAGACACCCGAACACCTCGTGAGGCTCGTGCCGCAGCAGGGCCTTCAGGTAGGCGCGCACCTGTGTCGGGCTTCTAAGCACCGAGCCGCGCCTGAGGTTCTCGCCCATGTGCCGCCGGGCGATTTCCATGACGGCCTGCAATTGCGCGAACTTCGCCGGCCCCAGACCCAATTCGCCGCTGAATGCGGCAAGGTTGGCGTCAAGCAGTGCCCGCAGGCTGCCGAACCGGCTCAGCAGATGCCGGGCCAGGTCCACGGCGCTCTTTCCCGACACACCCGTGCGCAGGAAGATGGCGAGCAACTCGGCATCAGAAAGACTTGCAGCCCCTCGTTCGAGCAACTTCTCCCGGGGCCTTTCGGCGGCTGGCCAATCGCGAATACTCATAGCACCTCCCTGTCAGTGGGCGCCGCTGTTCCCGTGCGGTCGCTGTGCTATCTTAGCCATCTTTTTTACGCGGCAGCCGGGCCTTGGGAGGCGACTTGTTTGCCGCGTGTAAACTCGACCAAAAGGCAGGCCTATGCAGCGGCTGTATCGCAAACGAATCGTTCTTGGCGTCGGCGGTGGCATCGCGGCTTATAAAAGTGCAGAGCTGGTGCGTCGATTGCGCGACCACGGCGCTGAAGTGCGCGTGGTCATGACCCGCGGCGGCGCCGAGTTCATCACGCCACTGACCATGCAGGCGCTGTCCGGCCACCCGGTTCACCTGGACCTGCTGGACCCCGCGGCGGAAGCCGCGATGGGCCACATCGAACTGGCCAAGTGGGCTGACATCGTGCTGATCGCACCGGGCACTGCCGACCTGATGGCACGCCTGGCCCAGGGTATCGCCAACGACCTGCTCACCACCGTGGTGCTGGCCACCGACGCCATCGTTGCGGTTGCTCCGGCAATGAACCAGGCCATGTGGCGCGACCCGTCCGTGCAGGCAAACCTTGCGACCCTCGAATCCCGCGACTTTCGCATCTTCGGCCCTGCCAGTGGCAGCCAGGCCTGTGGCGACGTGGGATACGGCCGCATGCTCGAACCCAACGATCTTGCGCAACTGGCCGCCGACTGCTTCGAGCGCCTGACATTGACCGGCAAGCACGTGCTGATTACCGCCGGTCCGACCCAGGAAAACATCGACCCGGTGCGCTACATCACCAACCACAGCTCCGGGAAAATGGGCTTCGCCCTGGCTGAAGCCGCCGCAGAAGCCGGTGCGCGCGTCACGCTCATCACAGGTCCCGTCAACCTGCAGACGCCGGACCGGGTGTCGCGCATCGACGTGGTCAGCGCCCGCGACATGCTCGCCGCCTGCGAAGCCGCAATGCCGTGTGACCTGTTCATCGCGTCCGCCGCTGTTGCTGACTACCGTCCGGAAGTCGTCGCCCCACAAAAATTGAAGAAAGACCCTACAAAGGGAGATGGCCTGCTGCTGCAGATGGTCCGCAACCCGGACATCCTGGCCACCATCGCCCAACGTGAGGATCGCCCGTTCAGTGTCGGTTTCGCCGCTGAAACCGAGCACCTGCTCGACTACGCTGCCCGCAAGCTCAAGGACAAGAACCTTGATCTGATCATCGCCAACGACGTCGCCAACCCAAGCATTGGCTTCAACAGCGAAGAGAACGCGTGCAGTGTGATCGACCGGGGGTTGCAGGAAACGCTTTTCGCCCAGACCAGCAAGGCCAAGATCGCCCGCCAGCTGGTGACTTTTATCGCTGAACGTATGAAACAGGTTTAATCAAGTATGCACGCTCTACAAGCCAAGATCCTCGACCCTCGCATTGGTGGCGAATTCCCGCTTCCGGCCTACGCCACCACTGGCTCTGCCGGTCTGGACCTGCGCGCCATGCTCAAAGAGGACACGGTGCTTGAACCCGGCCAGACCCTGTTGATCCCCACCGGCCTTTCGATCTACATCGCAGACCCGACCCTTGCCGCACTGATCCTGCCGCGTTCGGGCCTGGGCCATAAGCACGGCATCGTGCTGGGCAACCTGGTGGGCCTGATCGACTCCGATTATCAGGGCGAACTGATGGTGTCCTGCTGGAACCGTGGTCAGACCGCGTTCAAGATTTCCATCGGCGAGCGCATCGCGCAATTGGTATTGGTGCCCGTGGTCCAGGCGCACTTTGAAGTGGTTCAGGAGTTTGACGAAAGTCAGCGTGGCGCAGGCGGGTTCGGACATTCCGGCAGCCATTGATCGTGCGGCGTTTTCCCCTGGCAAGCCTGCCGATGACGCTCTGAACGGGCGAGGCACGATGCAGAACATCTAAATCCGCACCCGCAAGACCGAGCAGGGAGAGTCGAGTTTGAAAGGCATCAAACGCACAGCCAAAACGGCCACACGCCAGGAAACGACTGATGCAACGGTCAAGGACGCCAACCTGAGCCTGGCAAGTCCGGGCCTTCTCCCCTCGCTCATCGGCATCGTCGCTGCGGCTGTGCTGGTCTGGCTCGGCGTGATGAGCCAGCCCCAGCAACAGGACCAGCTGGCTCAGGCCTGGGGCACCGCTCAAGCGGGTGCCATCGGCAAGGCCTTGCGCCAGATCAACGCCGGAACCCAGGCCGCAGGCGAGGATCCTGCACTGAGCCAGGCCCTGCAAAGCAACGACCCGGCCCGGATCGAAGCCGTCCAGAATCAATTGGCTCATCGCGACAGCGTGATTGGCGCGCGCCTGAACCCCATTGGCTTCAACAACGTCGACAATCAAGGCGCCCTGCCGATCAGCTTCGCCACCCTGGACATGCTCGCCAAAGCCACAAAAGGCGAGACGCCCACCCCCGAAGCCCGCAAAGTCGGCGACAACTGGGTGATCTACAGTGTTGCCCCGGTGCGCGCCGCTGCCGATGCACCGGTCACCGGTACCCTCTTGCTGGGTTTCAAACTGCAACGCCTGACCAACGCCCTGCCGGACGCGCCCGCCGATGTCGGCCAGATCGTGCTGAGCCAGCAGTTTGGCGATGCCACCGCCCAGAGTTTCCTGACCCGCGGGCAAACCGACGGCGGCCGCCCGATAGACTTCGCCACGGGCTTCCCCAACTGGAAGCTTACGTTCAGCCCCGGCCCCGCACTGGCCTCGTCGCCGCCCTCACTGATGTTGCTCCTGGCGGCGCTGGTAGCGATTGGCAGCGTGCTGCTGGGCCTGTACCTGAACGAAAGCGCACTCAAGCGCCGGATCAACGCCGATGTCCGACAGCTTCAGCAACTGCTCGAAGAACTCTCGGGCGGCAAAGCCGTCAAAGCCTTCAGCCTTAGCCTGCCAGCCCTCAACGGACTGGCGCAGAGCATGGCGCGGATCTCGTTGCACACGGCGCCGGCCCCGGTCGTCGTAGCGAGCAACGGCTCTGCCGCAGCCCCGTCCAGCTCGCCGAGCAACAAGGCCGTCTTCGACTCGCGCGATACCGATGACAACGAGCTGACCGACCCACTGTTTCAGGACACAGACATTCTCGACCTCGACGTGCTCGACGAGTCGCCATTTCTGGAGTCGGAGCAATCCCACGCAATGAGTAGCACCGTTTCCATCGCACCAGAATTTCCGGACACCATCTTCCGCGCCTATGACATTCGCGGCATCGTCGGCGAAACCCTCAGCGGCGAGACCGCCTACTGGATCGGCCGCGCCATCGGCGCCCAGACCCAGGCACAGGGCGAACCCAACGTCAGCGTCGGTCGCGATGGCCGCCTGTCAGGCCCGGAGCTGGTGGCACAACTGATAAAAGGCCTGTACGACAGCGGCTGCCATGTCAGCGATATCGGCCTGGTGCCGACGCCCGCCCTGTACTACGCCGCCAACGTGCTGGCCGGCCGCACCGGCGTCATGCTCACCGGCAGCCATAACCCCAAGGACTACAACGGCTTCAAAATCGTCATCGCTGGCGACACCCTGGCCAACGAGCAGATCCAGGCGCTGCACGACCGCATCAAGCGCAACAACCTGCCACCGGCCAGGGGCAGCGTGAGCAAGGTCGACATCCTTGACCTCTACAAAGGCCAGATCATCAACGATGTGGTGCTGGCGCGGCGCATGAAAGTGGTGGTGGATTGCGGCAATGGCGCAGCCGGGGTCATCGCGCCCCAACTGCTCGAAGCCCTCAATTGCGAAGTCATCCCGCTGTTCTGCGAGGTCGACGGCAGCTTCCCCAACCACCACCCGGACCCGGGCAAACTGGAAAACCTCCAGGACCTGATCGCCAAGGTCAAGGAAACCGGCGCCGACGTCGGTCTGGCATTCGACGGCGATGGCGACCGCGTAGGTGTCGTCACCAACGCGGGCAGCGTCGTATACCCTGACCGCCTGTTGATGCTGTTCGCCCGCGACGTGGTCAAGCGCAATCCGGGTGCCGACGTCATTTTCGACGTCAAATGCACACGGCGCCTGATTCCGTTGATCCAGGAGTACGGCGGGCGTCCGGTGATGTGGAAAACCGGTCATTCGTTAATCAAGAAGAAGATGAAGGAAAGCGGCGCGCTGCTGGCTGGCGAGATGAGCGGCCACATCTTCTTCAAGGAACGCTGGTTCGGTTTCGACGACGGTATCTACAGCGCTGCGCGCCTGCTGGAAATACTCAGCCAGGAAAAACTCAGCGCTGAAGAGCTGTTCCAGACCTTCCCGAACGATCTGTCTACACCGGAGATCAACGTCAAGGTTACCGAGACCAGCAAATTCAGCATCATCCAGGCGCTGGAGCGTGATGCGCAGTGGGGCAACGCCAACCTGACGAGCATCGATGGCGTACGCGTCGATTATCCGAAAGGCTGGGGCCTGGTTCGGGCTTCCAATACCACCCCGGTGCTGGTATTACGCTTCGAAGCCGAGACCGAGGCCGAACTGCAACGGATCAAGGACGTGTTCCGCACCCAGTTGAACAACGTAGCACCGGACCTAGAACTTCCTTTTTGATCAAACTTTCTTCAGTGGAGCCCAAATGACCCTCGAACGTGATGCCGCAGCCAACGCCGCCAAGGTCCTTTCCGAAGCGCTGCCTTACATCCGACGCTTCGTCGGCAAGACGCTGGTGATCAAGTACGGCGGCAACGCCATGGAGAGCGAAGAGCTGAAAACCGGCTTTGCGCGCGACATCGTGCTGATGAAGGCCGTGGGCATCAACCCGGTCGTGGTTCACGGCGGCGGCCCGCAAATCGGTGATCTGCTCAAGCGCCTGTCCATCGAGAGTCACTTCATCGACGGCATGCGCGTCACGGACGCCCAGACCATGGACGTGGTGGAAATGGTCCTCGGCGGCCAGGTCAACAAAGACATCGTCAACCTCATCAACCGTCACGGTGGCAGCGCCATCGGCCTGACCGGTAAAGACGCGCAGCTGATCCGCGCGAAAAAGATGAACGTGACCCGCCAGACCCCGGACATGACCAAGCCGGAAATCATCGACATCGGCCACGTTGGCGAAGTCGTGGGCATCAACACAGACCTGCTGAACATGCTGGTCAAAGGTGACTTCATTCCGGTGATCGCGCCGATTGGCGTGGGCGCCGATGGCGAGTCCTACAACATCAACGCCGACCTGGTGGCGGGCAAAGTCGCCGAAGCGCTGAAAGCCGAAAAGCTGATGCTGCTGACCAACATCGCAGGCCTGATGGACAAGGAAGGCAAGGTGTTGACCGGCCTGACCACCGAGCAGGTCAATGGCCTGATCGCCGACGGCACCATCTACGGCGGCATGCTGCCCAAGATCCGTTGCGCCCTTGAGGCCGTGCAAGGCGGCGTGACCACCTCGCACATCGTCGACGGTCGCGTACCGAACGCCGTGCTGCTGGAAATCTTCACCGACACCGGCGTCGGCACCCTGATCAGCAACCGCAAGCGCGGCTGATTGACCTGTAGAGGGGTGACTGTGGGAGCGAATTCATTCGCGAAAAGTCTTGCAGGCGATAGAGATGTATCGTCCTTGCTGACCCATCGCGAATAAATTCGCTCCCACAGGTTGGGCTCAAGCCACGGCGTGCTTGCACCTACCGTTACTGGGAAAGCAACTGCTGCAATCGCGCGCGGTCTTGTGCGAAATCGGCATCCGCCTGCTTGCGGGTCGCCTGATACCGCAGAATGTCGGCTTTGAGGTTCTGCTGCTGGTCGCGCACATCACTCATCTGATCGATCAGACTTTGCGGAACCTGACGCCCCGCGCGCTCCTGATCCGCCGCCTGGCCTTGCAACGCGCCTTGCTGGGCCGCCAATCCCTGGATATTGCCCTGGGCCACTGAAATCAGTGCATCCAGTTCAGACAGTTTGCGCGTCCGGGCACGGTCGACGTCAGTCAAGCTGCTGTACAGATGCAGTAATTGGGCATCGGCATCGGCCTGGACTTTCGCTGCCTGCGCGGCCGCCTGGGCCTCGCGCATTTCGGCGGCGGTCGGCGCAGGCGGCACCACCTGGATGACGCGCCCGCGCTGATTCAGCACTTCATAGCCCTTGCCGGAATACTCCGCCGGCACCTGACGATCCATGACGGTCACGCCACGGCTGTCGATGTACCGGTAGAACATGATGCCTGGACTGTCATCGGCTTGAACGCCTGCGGTGCAACCGACACTCAGCAACAACCAAAGACCTACTGCGCCCGGCTTGAGCATAAAAATCCCGATCCTCTGACGACTCAGATTCCGTACTGAGCCCGGTACGCCTCAACGGCTGGCAGATGCTGCTTGAGCTGCGGATCGTCTGCCAGGAATTCCAGCACCTGATTCAACGATACGATGCTCACCACCGGGATACCGAAGTCACGCTCGACTTCCTGGATCGCGGAAAGCTCGCCATTGCCACGCTCCTGGCGGTTCAGCGCGATCAGCACGCCAGCGGCATTGGCGCCCTGGGCGTTGATGATTTGCATGACTTCGCGAATCGCGGTGCCTGCGGTGATCACATCGTCGATGATGAGCACGTTGCCCGCCAGTGCAGCGCCCACCAGGCTGCCGCCTTCGCCATGATCCTTGGCTTCCTTGCGGTTGAAGCACCAGGGCGTGTCGATGTCATGCCGGTCGGCCAAAGCCACGGCAGTCGTGGCCGCCAGGGGAATACCCTTGTAGGCCGGGCCGAACAGGACATCAAAGGAAATACCGCTTTCAACCACGGCGGCCGCATAGAACTTACCCAGTTGGGCAAGTGCCGAACCGCTGTTGAAAAGACCGGCATTGAAGAAGTAAGGACTGGTCCGTCCGGACTTCAAAGTGAACTCACCGAAGCGCAAAACCCCACGATCGATGGCAAAACGAATGAAATCTCGCTGATACGCATGCATGAAAAAAGCCCCGAATACCACGGATTTAGCTAATTAGGTAGAGCTCGGGTATCATACACGCACGTGATTTTTGGGGCCATTTATGCGGATCATCAGTGTGAACGTTAATGGTATTCAGGCTGCAGTCGAGCGTGGTTTGCTCAGTTGGCTGCAAGCCCAGAATGCCGACGTCATCTGCCTTCAGGATACCCGCGCCTCCGCCTTCGAACTGGACGACCCGGCCTACCAACTGGACGGTTACTTCCTTTATGCCTGCGATGCCGAAGTCCCCACTCAGGGTGGCGTGGCACTTTACTCGCGGTTGCAACCGAAAGCGGTCATCAACGGTCTGGGCTTTGAAACAGCCGACCGTTACGGGCGTTACCTGCAGGCCGATTTCGACAAAGTCAGTATTGCAACTTTGCTGCTTCCTTCCGGGATGAACGGCGATGAAGACTTGAACCAGAAGTTCAAGCTCATGGACGACTTCGGCAAGTACCTGGACAAGCAGCGGCGCAAACGTCGCGAGTACATCTATTGTGGCTCGCTGTATGTCGCGCAGCAGAAGCTGGACATCAAGAACTGGCGTGACAGCCAGCAATCCCCGGGCTTCCTGGCGCCAGAGCGTGCCTGGATGGACGAGATCGTCGGCAATATGGGTTATGTCGATGCCCTGCGCGAAGTCAGCCGCGAAGGCGACCAGTACAGCTGGTGGCCGGATAACGAACAGGCCGAGATGCTCAACCTGGGCTGGCGCTTCGATTATCAGCTGCTGACCCCAGGCCTGCGCCGTTTCGTACGCAGCGCACGCCTGCCACGCCAGCCGCGCTTCTCGCAACACGCGCCGCTGATCGTGGACTACGACTGGACGTTGACCATCTGACGTTCAGTTGACCAAAAGAAAAGCCGACGTGAAGTCGGCTTTTGCTTGTCTGCACCCCGAGAACACCCCCAATCGCGTAGCAGTCCGGCTTGCCGGCGTCTGGGATCCTGAAGACGCCGACGCCGGCAAGCCGGACTGCTACGGGACGGTGGGCAGCGGATTACTTGATCAACCGCCAGGTGAACGGATAGCGATAGGCAACGCCGTCATTGGCCTTGATCCCGGCGATGATCGTCAGCACCAGCGCGCCGACGCCTACCAGCATCAGCAGCGGGAAGCCGATGACAATCACCATCAGCAGGAAGCAGATCATCGCCGCAATCGCCACGGTGATCTGGAAGTTCAGGGCTTCCTTGCCCTGGGCATCGATGAAGGGGTCAGCCTCTTTCTTCAACTGCCAGACAATCAACGGCCCCAGCAGGTTGCCGAACGGAAAGATCAGGCCGAAAAACGCCGCAAAGTGGCACAGCATGGCCCACTGGCGCACTTCCTTGCTCGGCACTGGCAACGGCGGTTGACTGTCGATCATCGAACATTCCCTTTTCAGATGGTGGTGAAGCCCGAATCAGTCGGCCAGCGCGGCCTTCTGCAATTCGAAGATTTCGTTCATGCCTTTCTGGGCCAGCGCCAGCATCGCGTTCAGCTCTGCAGGCTGGAACGGCGCGCCTTCAGCGGTGCCCTGGACTTCGATGAAGCCGCCGGTGCTGGTCATGACCACGTTCAGGTCGGTCTCGGCAGCGGAGTCTTCCAGGTAGTCCAGATCCAGCACTGGCTCGCCCTGATACATGCCCACCGAAACGGCGGCGATCATCTGCTTGAGCGGGTCGCCGGCTTTCAGGCCGCCGCGCTTCTTGATGGTCTTGAGGGCGTCGATCAGCGCCACCATGGAACCGGTGATCGATGCGGTGCGAGTACCGCCATCGGCCTGGATCACATCGCAGTCAACGTACAGGGTGATGTCGCCCAGCTTGGACATGTCCAGGGCTGCACGCAGCGAACGGCCGATCAGGCGCTGGATTTCCAGGGTCCGACCGCCCTGCTTGCCCTTGCTCGCTTCGCGCTGGTTACGCTCGCCCGTTGCCCGAGGCAGCATCCCGTACTCGGCGGTCAACCAGCCCTGGCCCTGCCCTTTGAGAAAACGCGGCACGCCGTTTTCGACGCTGACGGTGCAGATCACCTTGGTGTCACCGAACTCGACCAGCACAGACCCCTCGGCGTGTTTGGTGTAGTTGCGGGTGATGCGGATCGAGCGCAGCTGATCGGCAGCGCGACCACTTGGACGTTTCATCTGGGATACCTGTACTGAGACGGAAAACTTGGGTGCATTATAGAGGCGCAAGCTCGCGCTGGGGCATCTAATGAGCCCTCGATGACCGCTGGCACGCTTGCGAAACGACAAAACCGAACGCCTCACATATCCGATGGCCAATTCCCACGGCAGTTGCGGCATTTGGACATTTGGGCGCGCGACCCGCACTGCGCTACAATCTTGCGCCTTTATAGCCTGTCGTTTTTTGCACGACATTCATTCGGGCAGATCACCGCCCCGAACAGGCTACCGCCAACGCCTGACTTTATAGAGGTACTTGCCATGGTGCACAGCATGACGGCATTCGCCCGCGCCGAACGCGCCGGCACCCAAGGCACGCTGAGCTGGGAGCTGCGCTCGGTCAACCATCGCTATCTCGAACCGCACCTGCGCCTGCCCGAATCATTCCGCGACCTTGAAGGCGCCGTTCGCGAAGCACTGCGTCAGGGCCTGTCCCGCGGCAAGATCGAGTGCACCCTGCGTTTTACCGAAGAAAGTGCCGGCAAACCGCTGCAGGTTGATCGCGAACGCGCCAGCCAACTGGTGGCGGCGGCCGAGACCGTTGCCAGCCTGATCAAGCAGCCTGCTGCGCTGAACCCGTTGGAGGTCCTGGCCTGGCCGGGCGTTCTGGTCGGCGACGCCACCGACCCACAGGCGCTGAACAACGACGCCCTGGCACTGTTCAACGAAGCGCTGAACGAACTCAAAGCCGGTCGCGCACGTGAAGGCGCGGATCTGGCCAAACTTCTCGACGAACGGCTGACCTCCATCAGCACCGAGGTCGCTACCCTGCGCACCCTGGTGCCGCAGATGCTCGCCACCCAGCGCCAGAAAGTGCTCGATCGCTTCGCCGACATGAAGGCCGAGCTCGATCCGCAGCGCCTGGAACAGGAAATGGTCCTGCTGGCGCAGAAAAGCGACGTCGCCGAAGAACTCGACCGCCTGAACACCCACGTCACCGAAGTACGCCGCGTACTCAAGACCGGCGGCCAGGCCGGGCGCCGGCTGGACTTCCTGATGCAGGAACTCAACCGCGAAGCGAACACACTGGGCTCCAAAGCCTTCGATCCTCGTAGCACCCAGGCTGCGGTCAACCTCAAGGTGTTGATCGAGCAGATGCGCGAACAAGTGCAGAACATTGAGTAAGGCCACCTCCGACATGACCCACAGCACCGGCACTCTTTATATCGTTTCCGCCCCTTCGGGCGCGGGCAAGACCAGCCTGGTCAAAGCCCTGATCGATGCCCAGCCGCAGATCCGCGTTTCCGTTTCCCACACCACCCGCGCCATGCGTCCGGGTGAAGTGGACGGCGTGAACTACCACTTCGTCGACCGCACCGAGTTCGTGAACATGATCGAACACGGCGACTTCCTCGAACAGGCAGAGGTCTTCGGCAACCTGTACGGCACTTCGCAAAGTCGCCTGCAGCAAACCCTGGACGAAGGCCACGACCTGATTCTGGAAATCGACTGGCAGGGCGCCGAGCAGGTGCGCAAATTGATGCCCCACGCCCGCTCGATCTTCATCCTGCCGCCGACTCAGCAGGCCCTGCGTCAGCGCCTGACCAACCGTGGCCAGGACAGCGACGAGATCATCGAAGGCCGCATGCGCGAAGCCGTGAGCGAGATGAGCCACTACGTCGAGTACGACTACATCGTCATCAACGACGATTTCGCCACAGCGCTGGAAGACTTGAAAGCCATCTTCCGCGCCAACCTGCTGAGCCAGGAACACCAGCAGCAGCGCCACAACCAACTGCTGACACAATTGCTGGCATAACATACGGACCAGCACGGCTTGCCGGCGAGAGGGGTGTATCGCAAACGATGTATCGCCTGACACGCCGCTCCCGCCGGCAAGCCGCGCTGCTACGGGTCCGATATTCGCCGCAAGCAGCGCTGAAAAACGACCGCCTGTGGCTTGCCGCTTGAAGCTTTTGCCTGTCCACTTGTAAACTACCGAGTCCGCTCGCCCATCCGGGCACCGCGCATACCGCATTTGCTACGAGGAATACCCATGGCCCGCGTGACCGTTGAAGACTGCCTGGAACATGTAGATAACCGCTTTGAGCTGGTCATGCTCGCCACCAAGCGTTCGCGTCAACTGGCTACCGGCGGCAAAGAGCCGAAGCTGGCCTGGGAAAACGACAAGCCTACCGTTGTTGCCCTGCGTGAAATCGCAGCTGGCCTGATGGACTACGCAGTCATTGCAGAAGCCGAAATCGTTGAAGATGAACCACTGTTCGCAGCGTTCGAGGACGAGTCCAACGAGGCCGTCTAAGCCTATGCCCGGTCGACGTAGCAAGGCGCAGGGTCACAGTCCTCGGCAAGGAGTCCTATCTTGCCGAGCATAGACGCCCTCGCCGATCGCCTCTCGACCTACCTCGGCACCGACCAGGTCAATCTGGTCCGCCGAGCGTACTTCTACGCCGAACAAGCCCACGACGGCCAACGCCGTCGCAGCGGTGAAGCCTACGTCACGCATCCGCTGGCGGTGGCCAATATCCTTGCCGACATGCACATGGACCATCAGAGCCTGATGGCCGCGATGCTGCATGACGTGATCGAAGACACCGGTATCGCCAAGGAAGCGCTCTGTGCGCAATTCGGCGAAACCGTGGCCGAACTGGTCGACGGGGTCAGCAAACTGACCCAGATGAATTTCGAGACCAAGGCCGAAGCGCAAGCCGAGAACTTCCAGAAGATGGCCATGGCCATGGCGCGCGATATCCGCGTGATCCTGGTCAAGCTGGCCGACCGCCTGCACAACATGCGCACGCTGGAAGTGCTGTCGGGCGAGAAACGCCGCCGCATCGCCAAGGAAACCCTCGAAATCTACGCGCCCATCGCCAATCGGCTGGGCATGCACAGTGTGCGTATCGAATTCGAAGACCTGGGTTTCAAGGCCATGTACCCGATGCGCTCCACGCGCATTGGCCAGGCCGTCAAACGCGCCCGCGGCAACCGCAAGGAACTGGTCAACAAGATCGAAGAGTCGCTGAGCCACTGCCTGGCGGTCGATGGCATCGAAGGCGAGGTCAGCGGCCGGCAGAAACACCTCTACGGCATCTACAAGAAGATGCGCGGCAAGCGTCGGGCCTTCAACGAGATCATGGACGTCTATGCGTTCCGGATCATCGTCGACAAGGTCGACACCTGCTACCGCGTGCTCGGCGCTGTACATAATTTGTACAAACCCCTGCCCGGCCGCTTCAAGGACTACATCGCGATCCCCAAGGCCAACGGCTACCAGTCGCTGCACACCACGCTGTTCGGCATGCACGGCGTGCCCATCGAAATCCAGATCCGTACCCGGGAAATGGAAGAGATGGCCAACAACGGGATCGCTGCGCACTGGCTGTACAAGTCTTCTGGCGACGAGCAGCCCAAGGGCACTCATGCTCGCGCCCGCCAGTGGGTCAAGGGCGTGCTCGAGATGCAGCAACGCGCCGGCAACTCGCTGGAATTCATCGAGAGCGTGAAAATCGACCTGTTCCCGGACGAGGTCTACGTGTTCACGCCCAAAGGCCGGATCATGGAGCTGCCCAAAGGCTCCACGGCGGTGGACTTCGCCTATGCGGTGCACACCGACGTCGGCAACAGCTGCATTGCGTGCCGGATCAACCGCCGCCTGGCGCCGCTGTCCGAACCCCTGCAAAGCGGCTCGACGGTCGAGATCGTCAGCGCTCCGGGGGCACGGCCTAACCCTGCCTGGCTCAATTTCGTGGTCACCGGCAAGGCGCGCACCCATATTCGTCACGCCCTCAAGCTGCAACGACGCTCGGAGTCCATCAACCTGGGCGAGCGCCTGTTGAACAAGGTGCTCAACGGCTTCGAAAGCAGCCTGGACAAGATTCCCCGCGAGCGCCTGCAAGCGATCCTTGCCGAATACCGGGTCGAGGTCATCGAAGACCTCCTCGAAGACGTCGGCCTCGGCAACCGCATGGCCTACGTCGTGGCGCGCCGCCTGCTGGCCAGCGAAGGCGAGGAACTGCCGAGCGCCGAAGGGCCGCTGGCGATTCGCGGCACCGAGGGCCTGGTGCTCAGCTACGCCAAGTGCTGCACGCCGATTCCGGGCGACCCGATCGTCGGCCATCTGTCGGCGGGCAAAGGCATGGTTGTGCACCTGGACAACTGCCGCAACATCAGTGAAATCCGCCACAACCCGGAAAAATGCATCCAGCTTTCCTGGGCCAAGGACGTCACCGGCGAATTCAATGTCGAGCTGCGCGTCGAGCTGGAACACCAGCGCGGGCTCATCGCCCTGCTGGCCAGCAGCGTCAACGCAGCGGACGGCAACATCGAAAAAATCAGCATGGACGAGCGCGATGGCCGCATCAGCGTGGTTCAACTGGTGGTCAGCGTGCACGACCGTGTGCATCTGGCCCGCGTGATCAAGAAACTGCGCGCCCTGACCGGGGTGATACGCATCACCCGCATGCGCGCGTAGCCAAACTGCCAACAGGAGTTTTTCATGAGCAAGACCGTCATCTCCAGCGACAAAGCCCCTGCCGCCATCGGCACTTACTCGCAGGCGATCAAGGCTGGCAACACCGTCTACATGTCCGGCCAGATCCCTCTGGACCCGAAAACCATGGAACTGGTCGAAGGCTTCGAAGCCCAGACCGTTCAGGTCTTCGAGAACCTCAAGGCCGTGGCTGAAGCGGCTGGCGGTTCGTTCAAGGACATCGTCAAGCTCAACATCTTCCTGACCGACCTGAGCCACTTCGCCAAGGTCAACGAAATCATGGGCAAATACTTCGAACAGCCTTACCCGGCACGCGCTGCAATCGGCGTTGCGGCCCTGCCACGTGGCGCCCAGGTTGAAATGGACGCCGTGCTGGTCCTCGAGTAAATCCCTTCGCGGAGCGCATCCACGCTCCGCTACCCCCGAGCAAAGAAAGGACTCCGCATATGCGCATCGCATTTGCCCTCTCGCTGCTGGCCGCCCTATTGAGCGGTTGCGCCAGCCATTCCAACAAGACGCCCGACGGCGTCTGGATCAACCAGGCCGCCATCGATGCCGCTGCCGAAGGTGGCAACCTGCGCCAATCGCTGCTGGCGTATGGCCCGACGCTGGAATGGAACATCAACAGCGCGGCAGGCCAGGCTACGTCCTACAACGGTTTTGAGCTGACCGAAGGCAAGATCGCCAAGGATCCCGAGGGCCTGTGGAAGGTCAACGTCTATGGCAGCGCGTCTGACGATCTGAAGCTCAAGGGCGATGAACTGGTACAAAACGCCAGCGACACCGGGCCAGAACAGCACTTCCGTCAGCCCAAGCAAGCCGCGCAGGCCGGCGCGCAGCCGGGTGCCACCTTTGAGCGGGCGCTCTACACCGCCTACCTGGGTGGCAAGTGGAAAATCGTCAATGGCGAGGGTGAAGGCAGCATCGTCGAGTTCCAGCCCGACGGCACGGTCAGCGGTCTGCCCGGCAATGACCGTTACGCGCTGTGCCTGGCGGGCGACTGCGCTGCCATGAGCGGCGAATACGACAGCATGTGGCTGGAAAAGAACGAACGCGGCAATCCGTGGGTGTTCGTGCGTACGGGCAAACAGCTGGAGATTTTCCAGGCAGTGAACAACGCCCAGCCAACCGAAATGCCTGACCTGCGTCCGGGTGAGCGGCATTGGGTGCTGGAGAAGAACTGATTCGCACCTTCACGTAGCAGCACGGCTTGCCGGCGGGAGCGATCTTGAATACGCCCCCGCCGGCAAGCCGTGCTGCTACGGGTCAATTGGCATCAGCCAACATCGCCTCATACCCTTCCTTATAGCTGGCATAACGCGGCACCCAGCCCAGCGCTTTGGCCCGTGCATTGCTGCACCGCTTGCTGCCTGCGCGGCGAACGCTGTTTTCATCCGACCACTGCGTCACTCCCAACCGCTGGCGCATCCAGTCGACCACCTCGGCCAAAGGCACCGGCGCGTCATCGACACCCAGGTAGCAATCCTTGAGCGCCACGCCGCGTGCATCAGCCTGTAGCAGGAACGCCAACAAACCCGCCGCATCGTCGGCATGAATCCGGTTGCCATATAAAGGCGGCTCCACGGCCACGCTGTAGCCCTGACGCACCCGGTTCATCAGGTCGCTGCGCCCTGGCCCGTAAATCCCGGTGAGCCTGACAATGCTGGCCGGGATCCCGCACCCCAGTGCCACTTGCTCGGCTTCACGCATCACCTGGCCGGAAAACCCGGAGCCTTCAGCGGGCGACGTCTCGTCGACCCACTCCCCGTCCTGCTGCCCGTACACGCTGCTGCTGGAGACGAACAGAATCCGCCTGGGCCTTTGCCCGCTGCGCTCGGTCCAGGCGAGCACATGGCGCAAGCCCTGAACATACGCCGCGCGATACCCTGCTTCGTCGCGCTGGGTCGGCGTCGCGCTGTAGACCAGATAATCGATGCGCCCCTCGGGCCACTGCTCGGGCATGCGCGCATCGAACAGGTCGCCACTGACCCCGCGCACCCCACGGGGCAGCTTTCCCACGTTCCTGCGCAACCCGTAGACCGTCCATCCCTGAGGCAACAGCTCAGCGGCCAGACGCCCGCCAATATCCCCGCAGCCAGCTATCAAAACGGATGGCACCGTCATGGCCAATCTCCACATCAAAAGTAGGTTCTAGTTCGTAAAACAAGGCTGCAATGCGACCATCGGGACGCATTCGTGTTAAAAAAAGATACTCTATTACTTTTGTTAACAAGAATTACTTGCAATAATATCGGCCCTTTGTTCTTCACCGCTCGCCTCGTGCCAGCGCGTCGCATTCAGAACGAAACACCTTTTTCATATCAGGTCGGGCCAGCATGACACTTAATCAATCTCCCGCTTCGTCGATCACGTCTTCGGCTCTGCCACGTGCAGGTCGCGCGATTGCCGCTGTATTGTTCAGCCTCATGCTGGCGCCTGTCGCGCTTGCCGACTCGAACGCCCCGGCGCAATCCCCGGCACCGGCGGTTCAACCTGCAGCCCCTGCCGCTACGCCAGTTGACACCACCGCAGCCCCTGCCGTTCAGGATGCTGCGCCGGTCGAGTCGGTTGAGGCCGCCGAAGACAATAGCCTGGGCATGTCCCACGACCTGTCGCCTTGGGGCATGTACAAGAACGCTGACATCGTCGTCAAAGCCGTGATGATTGGCCTGGCCATCGCCTCCATCATCACCTGGACCATCTGGATCGCCAAAGGCTTCGAGCTGCTGGGCGCCAAGCGTCGCCTCAAGGGCGAAATCGCCGCCCTCAAGCGCGCCCGTACTCTGGACGAAGCCAGCGCCGGTGCCAAGAAGCAAGGCACCCTGGCCAACCTGCTGGTGCATGATGCCCTCGAAGAGATGCACCTGTCGGTCAACAGCCGCGAGCGTGAAGGCATCAAGGAACGCGTCAGCTTCCGCCTGGAGCGCCTGGTTGCCGCCTGCGGTCGCAACATGAGCATGGGTACCGGCGTGCTGGCTACCATCGGTTCCACCGCGCCCTTCGTCGGCCTGTTCGGTACCGTGTGGGGCATCATGAACAGCTTCATCGGCATCGCCAAGACCCAGACCACCAACCTTGCAGTCGTCGCTCCGGGTATCGCCGAAGCACTGCTGGCCACCGCGCTGGGCCTGGTTGCGGCGATTCCTGCCGTTGTCATCTACAACGTCTTCGCCCGCTCCATCGCAGGCTACAAGGCGCAGGTATCGGACGCGTCGGCTCAGGTGCTGCTGCTGGTCAGCCGCGACCTGGATCACCAGCCAACTGCCGAGCGTGCCCAGCAACCGCACATGGTAAAAATGGGGTAAGCCATGGGCCTGCATCTGAACGAAGGTGGCGATGACCTCGCCGAGAACCACGAAATCAACGTGACGCCGTTCATCGACGTCATGCTGGTGCTGTTGATCATCTTCATGGTGGCGGCGCCTCTGGCCACCGTGGACATCAAGGTCGACCTGCCCGCCTCCACGGCCAAGCCGGCGCCCCGACCCGAGAAGCCGATCTTCCTGAGCGTCAAGGCCGACCAGAGCCTGTACCTGGGCGACGAGAAGGTCGCTCGCGAGCAGATCGGTCCGGTACTGGACGCCAAGACCAAGGGCAAGAAAGACACCACCATCTTCTTCCAGGCCGACAAGGGCGTGGATTACGGCGACCTGATGGAAGTCATGAACGCGCTGCGCGGGGCTGGCTACCTGAAAGTCGGCCTGGTCGGTCTTGAGACGGTTGGTAAGAAATGATCAATACGCGCCAAAAACTGACGCGCTATAGCGGTAGTCTGTTGTTGGTGCTGGCGTTCCATGCCGTGGCGATCTTCGTCGCGCTGCATTGGTCCGCCCCGCAGGCCATCGAGCTGCCACCGGCGGCGATGATGGTTGAGCTGGCGCCTGTACCCGAGCCGGCTCCGCCTCCACCGCCCAAAGTGGTGCAACCGCCGCAGCCGCCTGCGCCGGAAGAGGAGCTGCCGATTCCGCCAATCGCCGAAGCGCCGAAGCCGGAAATCGCCATTCCAAAACCGGTCAAGCCCAAGCCAAAACCACAGCCGCCCAAGCCTGTGAAAAAGGTTGAGCCGCCCAAGGAAGAGAAGCCTGCCGATGACAAGCCGGTAGACACCCAGCCTTCGAACGCAAAACCCGAAAAATCGGCCGCACCGCAACCGGCTCCGCCAACGCCACCGAGCACCGCACTGCCAAGCTGGCAGGGTGATCTGTTGCGCCACCTGAGCAAGTACAAGAAGTATCCGGAAGATGCGCGTCGTCGTGGCATGCAGGGCATCAACCGTCTGCGCTTTGTCGTGGATGGCGAAGGCCGCGTACTGTCGTACGAAATCGCCGGGGGTTCAGGCAGCGCAGCACTGGATCGGGCCACTCTGGAAATGATTCGTCGTGCCCAGCCGTTACCCAAGCCGCCAGCCGAGCTCCTCAACAATGGCACGCTGGAAGTGGTCGCGCCCTTCGTTTATTCCCTTGATAAACGTTGAAACGTTGATTTTGCGACAACAGAGGGTTTGATAACGTGCGTCTATCGATTGCACCCGCTATGCTGGGGCCGCAACTTCATGGACGCACGCTATGACCCTCACAGAATTGCGCTATATCGTTACCCTCGCTCAAGAGCAGCATTTCGGCCACGCCGCCGAACGCTGCCACGTCAGCCAGCCGACCCTGTCGGTGGGCGTGAAAAAGCTGGAAGATGAACTCGGTGTGCTGATTTTCGAGCGCAGCAAGAGTGCGGTACGTCTGACGCCGGTTGGCGAGGGCATCGTGGCTCAGGCGCAGAAGGTGCTCGAACAGGCCCAGGGCATCCGTGAACTGGCCCAGACCGGCAAGAACCAGCTGACCGCACCGCTGAAAGTCGGCGCCATCTACACCGTCGGCCCTTACCTGTTTCCCCATCTGATTCCGCAACTGCATCGGGTCGCCCCGCAGATGCCGTTGTACATCGAAGAGAACTTCACCCACGTACTGCGCGACAAACTGCGCAACGGTGAACTCGACGCGATCATCATCGCTCTGCCGTTCAACGAAGCCGACGTACTGACCATGTCGCTGTACGACGAGCCGTTCTACGTGCTGATGCCGGCCGATCACCCTTGGACTCAGAAAGCCACCATCGACGCCGCAGCGCTCAACGACAAGAGCCTGTTGCTGCTCGGCGAAGGCCACTGCTTCCGCGATCAGGTGCTCGAAGCCTGCCCGACCCTGGTCAAGGGCGGCGACAGCGCCAAGCACACCACGGTCGAGTCCAGCTCCCTGGAAACCATCCGCCACATGGTGGCCTCGGGCCTGGGTGTTTCTATCCTGCCGATGTCGGCGGTCGACAGCCACCATTACGCTCCTGGCGTGATCGAGGTTCGCCCGCTGTCGCCACCGGTGCCGTTCCGCACCGTGGCCATCGCCTGGCGCGCCAGCTTCCCGCGACCAAAAGCCATCGAAATCCTCGCCGACTCGATCCGTCTGTGTTCCGTCGCACGCCCTAAAGCCCAGGCTCAAGCGAGTTAAGTGGCGGTATGACGGAGCTGTCCCACGTCTCGGTCACGGCGCTCAAGGGCGTCGGCGAGGCCATGGCGGAAAAGCTGGCGAAGGTCGGCCTGGAGAATATTCAGGACGTCCTCTTTCACTTGCCCCTGCGCTATCAGGATCGCACCCGCGTGGTGCCCATCGGTGCGCTGCGCCCTGGGCAGGATGCGGTCATCGAAGGCGTGGTCAGCGGCGCCGACGTGGTGATGGGCAAGCGTCGCAGCCTGTTGGTGCGGCTGGGCGACGGCACTGGCGTGCTGAGCCTGCGCTTCTATCACTTCAGCAATGCGCAGAAGGACGGCCTCAAGCGCGGCACTCACGTGCGCTGCTATGGCGAGGCGCGGCCGGGCGCATCGGGGCTGGAGATCTATCACCCCGAGTACCGCTCGATCACCGGCGAAGAACACATCGCGGTGGAGCAGACGCTCACGCCGATCTACCCCACCACCGAAGGCCTGACCCAGCAGCGTTTGCGCCAGCTGTGCCAGCAAAGCCTCGGCATGCTCGGCCCCAGAAGCCTGCCCGACTGGTTGCCTGAAGAGCTGGCGCGGGATTACCAGCTGGCGCCGCTGGCCGAGGCCATTCAGTACCTGCATCACCCGCCTGCTGACGCCGACGTCGAAGAGCTCGCGCTGGGCCATCACTGGGCGCAGCATCGGCTGGCCTTCGAAGAACTGCTGACCCATCAGCTGTCGCAGCAACGCCTGCGCGAAAGCCTGCGTTCCCAGCGCGCGCCTGCCTTGCCGCTCGCCAAACGGCTGCCCAAGCAGTTTCTGGCCAATCTGGGCTTCCCGCCGACAGGTGCTCAGCAGCGCGTTGGCAAGGAAATCGCCTACGACCTCAGTCAGCAAGAACCCATGCTTCGGTTGATTCAGGGGGATGTGGGCGCGGGCAAGACCGTTGTCGCCGCCCTCGCCGCCCTGCAAGCCCTTGAAGCGGGCTATCAGGTCGCGTTGATGGCGCCCACCGAGATCCTTGCCGAGCAGCACTACATCAACTTCACCCGTTGGCTGGAGCCGCTGGGCATCGAGACCGCATGGCTGGCCGGAAAACTCAAGGGCAAGGCCCGCGCGGCGTCGCTTGAGCAGATCGCTAGCGGCACCCCGATGGTGGTCGGCACTCACGCGCTGTTTCAGGATGAAGTGCAGTTCAAGAACCTCGCGCTGGTGATCATCGACGAGCAACACCGCTTCGGCGTTCAGCAGCGTCTGGCCCTGCGCAAGAAAGGCGTCGGCGGCCTGATGTGCCCGCACCAGCTGATCATGACCGCCACGCCGATTCCGCGAACTCTGGCGATGAGCGCCTACGCGGACCTCGATACCTCGATTCTCGACGAACTGCCGCCGGGGCGTACTCCAGTCAACACGGTGCTGGTTGCCGACAGCCGCCGTATCGAAGTGGTCGAGCGCGTCCGCAATGCCTGCGCCGAAGGGCGTCAGGCCTATTGGGTGTGCACGCTGATCGAAGAATCCGAGGAGCTCACGTGTCAGGCTGCCGAGACCACCTTCGAGGAGCTGACCAGCGCCTTGGGCGAACTCAAGGTTGGACTGATTCACGGCCGCATGAAGCCTGCGGAAAAAGCCGCGGTCATGGCTGAGTTCAAGCAAGGCAACCTGCAGCTGTTGGTGGCGACGACTGTGATCGAAGTCGGCGTAGACGTACCCAACGCCAGCCTGATGATCATCGAAAACCCCGAACGACTGGGCCTGGCGCAACTGCATCAGCTGCGCGGGCGTGTCGGGCGGGGCAGCGCGGTCAGCCATTGCGTGCTGCTCTACCATCCGCCGCTGTCGCAGATCGGCAAACAGCGACTGGGCATCATGCGTGAGACCAACGATGGATTCGTGATCGCCGAGAAGGACCTGGAGCTTCGTGGCCCGGGCGAAATGCTGGGAACCCGACAAACGGGCTTGCTGCAATTCAAGGTTGCCGATCTGATGCGCGACGCAGACCTGCTTCCTGCCGTCAGGGACGCGGCTCAAGCGCTACTGGAACGATGGCCGCAACACGTCAGCCCCCTGCTCGAGCGTTGGTTGCGCCACGGGCAGCAGTACGGCCATGTGTGAAGTGGTAAGCATTAAGAACGTGTCTCACCTATAGAACAACTAAGCTGGTTATACTTCGGTAATTGTAGGAATCTGGATACAGGCCATGACAGAAGTTGCCCAAATAGACGCAACCCAACACGCCCCGTCTGTCATCCGGCAGTTGCTTGGCAAAGCCGCCATCAACTACCGCGAAGTCATGGACGACGAAACGCTTCCCACCGCGCAAAAGGTGCAGGCCATTCTGGTCCATGACACCGTGGGCGCGTTGCTGATCCTGTTTCCGCAAAACCAACTGCTGGACCTCAACCGCATCACCGAGTTGACCGGCCGCAAGCTGACTGCCGTTTCTCAAGATCATCTGGACCAGATGCTCAGCAAGAACAATCTGCGCAGCCTGCCTGCCCTTCCGGCCCTGACCAGTTCGCCGTGCCTGTACGATGAACGCCTCCTGCAGGAGCCGTCCGTGCTGATCGAATCGGGCGAGCCAGGCCTGCTGCTGGAAATCAGCAGCGACGACTTCAAGACCCTCCTGAGCAAGGCCAGCGCTGCGACGTTCGGCCAGCTGGTTGCGGCTGTCACGCCGAACCTCAAGCGCCCGGACGACGACCGCGAAGAAATCACCAAGGCCGTGCAGAACTTCACCGCGCGCCGCATCCAGCAACGTCTGGAAGCGACCGTGGAGATCCCGCCGCTGGCCGACACCGCGCAGAAGATCATCAAACTGCGGGTCGATCCGGACGCCACCATCGATGACATCACCGGCGTGGTCGAAACCGACCCTGCGCTGGCGGCTCAAGTGGTGAGCTGGGCGGCATCGCCGTATTACGGCTCGGCCGGCAAGATTCGCTCGGTCGAAGACGCCATCGTGCGCGTGCTGGGCTTCGATCTGGTGATCAACCTGGCCTTGGGCCTGGCACTGGGCAAAATCCTGGAACTGCCGAAAGACCACCCGCAGCACGCCACGCCTTACTGGCAGCAGTCGATCTACACCGCAGCCGTCATCGAAGGCCTGACCCGTGCCATGCCGCGCGCCGAGCGCCCGGAAAGCGGCCTGACCTACCTGGCCGGTCTGCTGCACAACTTCGGTTACCTGCTGCTGGCCCACGTGTTCCCGCCGCACTTCTCGCTGATCTGCCGCCAGATCGAGGTCAACCCGCACCTGCACCACAGCTTCGTGGAACAGCACCTGCTGGGCATCACTCGCGAGCAGATCGGTGCTTGGCTGATGCGCAACTGGGACATGCCGGACGAGCTGTCCACGGCGCTGCGCTTCCAGCACGACCCGCACTACGACGGCGAGCACCACAAATACGCCAACCTGGTGTGCCTGGCCGTGCGCCTGCTGCGCAAGGAAGGCATTGGTTCGGGCCCGATGGAAAGCATTCCGGAGGAGCTGTTCGAGCGCCTGCAACTGCCGCGCGAGAAAGCTGAAGACGTGGTGCAGAAGGTGCTGGAAGCCGAAGTGCTGCTGCGCGAACTGGCTTCGCAGTTTCACTGACAGCACATGACCCGTAGCAGTCCGGCTTGCCGGCGTCGGCCATCTTGAAGGCCCCGACGCCGGCAAGCCGGACTGCTACGGGATCTACTTCTTCTTCGGTTTCAGGTACTTCGTCAGGCCCTGAAACCACATCACCAGGCCGGTATTGCCGGTCACCTGAATGTTCTTGTCCTGAATCCCCTGCATGAACGCCAACTGCTTGTTCTTCGCCTGCATGGTGTCGAAGCCGTAGGCGGCGTCACGGAATGAAATGGCGAACGCTGGCGATACTGCGGCGCCACCCCGGCTGACGATGCGCTGGTCACGCACGACAAAATGCCGGGCCACCTTGCCGTCAGTGGTCTGTAGCTGAAAGGTCAAATCCTTGCCCGCAAGCTGTTGCTGGAACGCGGGATTGTTGCGGCTGGCGCGGGCCATCAACTGGCCCAGCATCCAGAGAAGAAAGCGAAACTTCATGTCCAGGACCTCTACCGTTGAGCAGCCAATGCAGCTCTCAGCGCCAGTGTATCGGGCTTGATCGCAAGGGACAGAAGCAGAACCTGCCGGTCGCAAAGTGGTTGCGGCACCACACGAATTGCGGGCAATAAAAATGGGCATCCCGCTGTCCGGGTATGCCCATCTGTACGCTGTTCGCCCTCCGCAAGGCGTCCAGCGTGGTATTACGGGTTAACGCTGTCTTTGAGGAACTTGCCCGGCTTGAACGCAACGGTGTTGCTGGCCTTGATTTTCACCGGCTCGCCGGTCTGTGGGTTTTTACCTGTGCGTGCGCCGCGATGGCGTTGCAGGAAGGTGCCAAAGCCAACCAGCGTCACACTGTCCTTCTTGTGCAAGGCGTTGGTGATTTCATCCAGGACGGCATTGAGGACACGATTGGCTTGTTCTTTGGTGAGATCTGCTTTTTCAGCAATAGCGGCTGCGAGTTCTGGTTTACGCATATGAAGCCTCTTTTACGGTTTTTTGTTTTTATGTCCCGTGCAGCCCTTCCAGGGGCAGCGAGCAGGTGCCGCAACGGCTCTACGTAGCGGCAGACCGCAATGAGGATGGCATGGCGCCGATTCCGACGCCAGTGCGTGAGCGACGTTTGTATCAACAAAAACGTGCCTTATCCGACAGAACGACAGTTATTTACGCCAGCAGCGGCGGCAGCACCTTGTTCAGCGCCAGTTTCTCCATCACCGCAGCGCCTGTCAGGGCGTATCCCAGCAGGTTTCCAGCGGCGTCGTGGCACAGCGCCTTGATGTCCGCGCCCTGCCCTTCGACCGTCCAGACGCCTTCCATACCCTTGGGCACGGGGGAAACAACCAGCGGGCACACCGGGGTTTTCACGGTGATCGGCATCGGCCCGTATTTGACGGCGGTCGGGGTGCCCGCCAGGGTTTGCGCCAGCGCCCGGGCGCAGCTCATCAGCGGCATCACGTACAACAGGTTCAGACCATCGACCTCGGCACAGTCACCCAGCGCGTAGATGTTGGCGTGAGAGGTTTTCAGGTGACGGTCCACCACCACGCCCCGACCTGTCTCAAGACCGGCAGCGGCGGCCAGATCCACCCGAGGGCGCAGGCCGATGGCCGAGACCACCAGATCGCACTCGATGACCTGCCCATCGGAGAGATGCGCCTCAAGGCCGTCTGCGCGGCGCGAAAGCCGCGTCAGCACCGGGCCCAGATGGAATCGCGCGCCCAGGCCTTCGAGTCCGGCCTGAACCGCCGCCGCGGCAGCAGGATGCAACAGCGTCGGCATCACCTGTTCGCACGGCGCGACCAGATCCACCTCATGCCCGCCGACGATCAGGTCATTGGCGAATTCGCAGCCGATCAGGCCCACGCCCAGAATCAGTACCCGGCGCTTGCCGGCCGCAGCGGCGCGAAAGCGTGCGTAGTCTTCCAGATCGTTGATCGGGAAGATCGCATCGCCGGCATCGCCTTCCACCGGCACGCTCACCGTTTGCGCGCCCCAGGCCAGGATCAGGTCGCGGTAGTGCACCGCTTCCTCACCGATCCACAGGCGCTTGTGGCCAGGATCAATGCCGCTGACCCGCGTATGGGTACGCACTTCGGCGTTCAGCTGCTCGGCCATGGCGCCGGGTTCGGCCATGCTCAGGCCATCGGCGTCCTTGTTCTTGCCAAAGCCTGTGGAGAGCATGGGTTTGGAGTAGGAGCGCCCGTCATCGGCGGTGATCAGCAGCAGCGGCGTTTCGCCATCGAGCTTGCGAAATTCCCGGGCCAGGTTGTAGCCCGCAAGGCCAGTACCGACAATCACCACAGGTGCGTTCATTCATCTCTCCTTAAATCAGTTGGGGAATGGCGAATCAGGCGATTTCGATCATTTCGAAATCCATCTTGCCCACCCCGCAGTCCGGGCAGAGCCAGTCTTCGGGTACGTCTTCCCAGCGAGTGCCAGGCGCGATGCCGTCATCAGGCCAGCCATCGGCTTCGTTGTAGATCAGGCCACAGACAATGCATTGCCACTTTTTCATGGTTCGGTTCTCTCGTTTTCCAAGGCTAAACGTGCCCGGCCGCCGCGCTGTGCTCGCGCAGGTTTTCAACCGGGTCAGGGCGTTGTACTGATCGTGGGGCGATGACGCAAGTTTGATTGACGCCAAAGCCGCGTGCCGGCCTCAAGCGATGCCCTGCAATCATGCTAAGCTCGCCGCCTCGATTACTGCCAATGTTTGCTCACTGTGATCCAGCAAAATCCTGCAAGTCCGACACCTCGATGGCTGCTGCGCGATGAACTGACGCAAGCGCCCGAACCTGTCGTCCTCGAGTGGCTGTTCCACGAAGACTCCCTGACCCGCCGCCTGACCCGTTTGTCCCACGATGGCTTCAGCGTCGCGCCGCAGTTCGAAGGCTGGCAGATCCTGCGCGCCGATGAATGCAGCGCCTTGCAGTTGCCTGAAGGTAGCGAAGGCTGGGTGCGCGAGGTGTACCTGCAAGGCCACGGCCAGAAGTGGGTGTTCGCCCGCAGCGTGGCCGGGCGCAAGGCGCTGGAGCACGATGGCCTGCACATGGATGAGCTGGGCACCCGCTCACTGGGCGAGCTGCTGTTCAGCGACCGCGCCTTTGCTCGCGGCCCGTTGCAAATCTGCCAGTATCCGCAAGAGTGGTTGCCGGCTGCCGATACCGCGCAAGGCCTGTGGGGACGCAGATCGTGCTTTAGCCGTGGTCCGCTGAGTATTCTGGTGGCCGAAGTGTTTTTGCCGACCGTCTGGCAGGCCATCGATCAAGCTGCCGACTTCAACAAGGAGCGTCACTGATGTACCTGTCGCTGCTCAAGTCCCTGAACCGTCTGCATCCCCGCGTCTGGGACTTCATTCAACTGACCCGCGTCGATAAACCCATCGGCATTTACCTGCTGCTGTGGCCGACGTTGTGGGCCTTGTGGATCGCGGGCAAGGGTTCGCCGTCGCTGGGTAATGTGCTGATTTTCGTGATCGGTGTGTTCCTGATGCGGGCCGCAGGCTGCGTGATCAACGATTTTGCCGATCGCAAGGTCGATGGCCACGTCAAGCGCACCGAGCAACGTCCGCTGGTGAGCGGCAAGGTCAGTTCGAAAGAAGCGCTCGCGCTGTTCGCGGTGCTGGTGGGGCTGAGTTTCGCGCTGGTGCTGCTGACCAACGCCACGACGGTCTGGCTGTCATTCGGCGGCCTGGCACTAGCCGCCACCTACCCCTTCATGAAGCGCTACACCTATTACCCCCAGGTGGTGCTGGGTGCTGCATTCTCCTGGGGCATGCCGATGGCGTTCACCGCCGAGACCGGCAGCCTGCCCGCCGCCGCCTGGCTGTTGTACATCGCCAATCTGCTGTGGACGGTGGGCTACGACACCTATTACGCAATGACCGACCGCGAGGACGACTTGAAGATCGGCGTGAAATCCACCGCCGTGCTGTTCGGCGATGCCGACCGCGTGATTATCCTGACCCTGCAATGCCTGGCGCTGTTCTGCCTGATGCTGGCCGGCTCGCGCTTCGAGCTTGGGCTGTATTTCTTCCTCGGCCTTTTGGTTGCGGCCAGTTGCTACGCCTGGGAGTTCTGGTCGACACGGGACAAGGATCCGCAGGCCTGCTTCAAGGCATTCCTGCATAACCATTGGGCGGGGCTGGCGATTTTCGTGGGGATCGTCGTGGATTATGCGATGCGCTGACCCCGACAGGGCCAGCGCAGCGTGAATGTCAGATCAAGGCTTGGCAACGTGCCAGACGCCGCCTTTGCCGTCGCCGGTCTTGTCGCCGGCCTTGTCATCTTTATAGGTGTACAGCGGCTTGCCTTTATAGACCCATTGCGAGGCACCGTCTTCGCGCTTGATGATGGTCCAGTCGCCTTCGGCCTTGTCGTCGGCACCGGCCTTGAGCGGCGGCCAGTTGGTTGCGCACTGGTCGTTGCAGACCGACTTGCCGGCCGAGGTGTCCTTGTCGAAGGTGTAGAGCGTCATGCCATGGTGGTCGGTCAGTACGCCGTCCTTTTCCATCGCCTGATGATGAGCGAAGGCCAGGCTGGATGACACCAGCGCGGCAGCGCCCAAGAGACCCATAACAGCAGTGGAAATTCTAGCCATAGGTACATCCTCTTTTTGTTGATCGAAGGTGGGTGGGACAAGACCACAAGCGTAGCTCTGGACCGGACATTACGCCCGTGGCCAACTAACCTGTCACACGACTGCAATAATTCCGTTATCTAATGCGCCCCAAGACAGTTAAATGACATGAGGTTCGAGGCATGGTTGGCAGGAGCATTCTGATCGTCGACGACGAAGCGCCCATTCGCGAAATGATCGCCGTTGCGCTGGAAATGGCCGGCTATGACTGCATGGAGGCGGAGAACTCTCAACAGGCCCACGCCGTCATCGTCGACCGCAAACCCGACCTGATCCTGCTCGACTGGATGCTGCCCGGCACGTCCGGCATCGAGCTGGCCCGTCGTCTGAAGCGCGACGAGCTGACCGGCGACATCCCGATCATCATGCTCACGGCCAAGGGTGAAGAAGACAACAAGATCCAGGGTCTTGAAGTTGGCGCCGATGATTACATCACCAAACCATTCTCTCCTCGCGAGCTGGTCGCACGCCTCAAGGCCGTGCTGCGCCGCGCAGGCCCCAATGATGGCGAGTCGCCAATCGAAGTCGGCGGCCTGCTGCTCGATCCGATCAGCCACCGCGTGACCATCGACGGCAAACCTGCCGAGATGGGCCCGACCGAATACCGCCTGCTGCAGTTCTTCATGACTCACCAGGAACGCGCCTACACCCGCGGGCAGTTGCTCGATCAGGTCTGGGGCGGCAACGTCTACGTCGAAGAGCGCACCGTTGACGTACACATTCGTCGCCTGCGTAAAGCGCTCGGTGATGCCTACGAAAATCTGGTACAAACCGTCCGCGGTACTGGCTACCGTTTTTCCACCAAAAGCTGAGCCAGCTTTTGGGAGCGAATCCGTTCGCTGAAGACAAGGACGCGTTAATTGAACCACAACTGGCATGGCACCCTGATCCGCCATCTGCTGCTACTGATCACAGTCTCGCTGCTGGCGGGCCTGGTCAGTGGCCATTATGGCTGGTGCCTGGCAATCGGCCTGGGCTTTTACCTGGCCTGGACCCTCAAACAGTTGATGCGCCTGCATCACTGGCTGCGCCATCACAAGCCCGACGAGCCGCCACCGGATGGATACGGCCTGTGGGGCGAAGTCTTCGACAGCATCTATCACCTGCAACGCCGCGACCAGCGCGTGCGAGGCCGCCTGCAGGCGGTCATCGACCGCGTTCAGGAATCCACCGCAGCGCTCAAGGACGCCGTCATCATGCTCGACAGCGAGGGCAACCTGGAATGGTGGAACCGCGCCGCTGAAACCCTGCTGGGCCTCAAGACGCCCCAGGACAGCGGACAGCCGGTGACCAACCTGGTGCGCCACCCGCGCTTCAAGGAATACTTCGAGCAAGGCAGCTACGCCGAGCCGCTGGAGATACCCTCCCCGGTCAACGACCGCCTGCGTATCCAGATGCTGATTACCCGCTACGGCAACAACGAGCACCTGATGCTGGTGCGCGATGTGACCCGGCTGTATCAGCTTGAGCAGATGCGCAAGGATTTCGTCGCTAACGTATCCCACGAACTGCGCACGCCGTTGACCGTGATCTGCGGCTATCTGGAAACGCTGCTGGACAACGTCGACGAGATCAACCCGCGCTGGGCCCGCGCGCTGCAGCAGATGCAGCAGCAAGGCGGACGCATGCAGACGCTACTCAATGACTTGTTGCTGCTGGCCAAGCTTGAAGCCACCGACTATCCCTCCGACAACCAGCCCATCGCGGTGCCGGCGCTGCTGCAGAGCATCGCCAACGACGCGCAGGCGCTGTCGGGCAGCAAGAATCAGAAGATCACGCTGGATATCGACAGCGACACGAACCTCAAGGGCAGTGAAGCGGAATTGCGCAGCGCGTTCTCCAACCTGATCTTCAACGCAGTGAAATACACCCAGGCAGAAGGCCAGATCCGCATCCGCTGGTGGGCCGACGGCCGGGGCGCGCACCTGAGCGTGCAGGACTCCGGGATAGGCATCGACCCCAAACACATCCCCCGCCTGACCGAGCGTTTCTATCGGGTGGACTCCAGCCGCGCCTCCAACACCGGCGGCACGGGGCTGGGCCTTGCGATCGTCAAGCACGTTCTGTTGCGCCACCGCGGTACGCTGGAGATCAACAGCGTGCCGGGCAAAGGCAGCGTATTTATCTGCAACTTTGCGCCCGCTCAAATGACCAAACCCTAGCAATGCAGGCGTATAGCCGCTAAATTGCGCTGCTTATGCCCTCCATTTGTGAGGGCTTATTTCATCCCTGCACTTATACGGAACCTGCAAAACTCCATCATGGACCCTTCCCCTGGTATTAGCCTGGCTTCAATTTTCGCCGATTTCGGCATGATTCTCTTCGCAATGATCCTGGTCCTGCTCAACGGCTTCTTCGTTGCGGCAGAGTTCGCCATGGTCAAACTGCGCGCCACGCGCGTGGAGTCCATCGCCGACAAGAACGGCTGGCGCGGCCGCATCCTGCGCACGGTTCACAGCCAGCTCGACGCTTATCTGTCGGCCTGCCAGCTGGGTATCACCCTGGCCTCGCTGGGCCTTGGCTGGGTCGGTGAACCGGCCTTCGCCCACCTCTTGGCACCGCTTCTGGAAGCTGTCGGCCTCGGCTCGCCCGAGGTCATCAGGGGCGTGTCGTTCTTCTCCGCCTTCTTCATCATCTCCTACCTGCACATCGTGGTCGGCGAGCTGGCGCCCAAGTCCTGGGCCATCCGCAAACCCGAGCTGCTGTCGCTGTGGACGGCGGTGCCGCTGTACCTGTTCTACTGGGCGATGTACCCGGCGATCTACCTGCTCAACGCCAGCGCCAACGGCATTCTGCGCATTGCAGGCCAGGGCGAGCCTGGGCCGCATCACGAGCACCATTACAGCCGCGAAGAACTTAAACTGATCCTGCACTCCAGCCGTGGCCAGGATCCCAGCGATCAGGGCATGCGCGTGCTGGCGTCGGCCGTGGAAATGGGCGAGCTGGAAGTGGTGGACTGGGCCAACTCCCGGGAAGACCTCGTCACCCTGGATTCCAACGCACCGCTGAAAGAAATTCTTGCGCTGTTCCGCCGCCACAAATTCAGCCGTTACCCGGTGTACGACGCACAAAGCGGCGAGTTCGAAGGCATTCTGCACATCAAGGACCTGCTGCTGGAGCTGGCGGCGCTGGATCACATCCCGG
>Ga0207713_1000078_pt1 | contig 175087 bp, 163 predicted proteins | sample KBSS64metaG_FD_184404 | JGI IMG/M metagenome (GOLD analysis project Ga0207713, IMG submission 184404) | Switchgrass rhizosphere microbial communities from Kellogg Biological Station, Michigan, USA - KBS S6-4 metaG (SPAdes) (version 2) | ecosystem: Host-associated > Plants > Roots > Rhizosphere... | reverse complement strand
CAACTGCATGATTCAGGGCAACGGCAAACTGGTCACCGTGATCGGCCTGGACAACATCGTGGTGGTCGAGACCAAGGACGCCATGATGATCGCCCACAAGGACAAGGTTCAGGGCGTCAAGCAGATGGTCAACACCCTCAACGACCAGGGCCGCAGCGAAACCCAGAACCACCTGGAAGTCTACCGCCCGTGGGGCTCGTACGACTCGGTGGACATGGGCGGCCGCTTCCAGGTCAAGCGCATCTCGGTCAAGCCGGGCGCCAGCCTGTCGTTGCAGATGCACCACCACCGCGCTGAACACTGGATCGTCGTGTCGGGCACCGCTCAGGTGACCTGCGATGAGAACGTGTTCCTGCTGACCGAAAACCAGTCGACCTACATCCCGATCGCCTCGGTGCACCGCCTGCGCAACCCGGGCAAGATCCCGCTGGAAATCATCGAAGTTCAGTCCGGCAGCTACCTGGGCGAAGACGACATCGAGCGTTTCGAAGACGTTTATGGCCGTTCGACGCCGGGTATTGAAGCGGGTGTGAGAACCCAGACCATCGCTCGCTGAAACAACGACAAGAAACGGTTGTAGTACCCCCGCCCGCCCCCTGTGTATTCCCCATCCACAGGGGGTGGGCGGGGGCTTTTTTATTTCCAGGAGTGCGCATTCCCAAGCTGAATGATGCCCTTCATTCTCATCCTTTTTTCAATCTGGCCCTCATGGCGACTCAGATTGACGACGTCCTTCTCGCCCCTCAAATCTGCCACGACGTCGGTGTAGAGCTTTTTCAGTTTGGAATCCTGGCTCGTCAGTACCTGCGTGAATATGCCGGGGCCAGTCGTTCCAGACACAATCTTCATTTTTTCGTGAATTTGATCAGCAGTGTCGGCCGGCATCGAAGTGAGTGTCGCCCCCAACCCTAGCCCCCTGTACGGTTCGTATTTCTTGTTGATTTCCTTTATCAGCGTACTCAGCGTGGAATTTTTGGCATGAGAAGCGAAGGCATTATTGTTGATCGAGTAGGTTCCGCGCGCCCAAGGCACTTCAACAACCCCCATTGTAAAGACACGATTTTTTTTGGGGATGAAGTCACCTGACCTCACCGGGCGCCTGAACTTATCGTCCACGTCGGCGTAAATCCCTCCGTAATGGTTGATCAAGCTATAGCGAAGCACATCGGTGGCAGCAGCATAATTGCGAGCGTCGTCCCCAAAAAGGTCGCTATAAATAGAGCCGGAGGGCGATGAGCTGAAGGATTTGAAAAACGCCTCATCACGAAGCTGGGTCACACTCAGATTTTCAGCGCCGCCCAACAGTTCACTTATCGTCTCGCCACCGCGATCGTTATGATGGAGATCCGTGTGCAGGGTGATCTTGAAATCAGGATTGCGCGCTGCAGCCTCTTTGATATTAGGTAAATACTTGATCAGCGAGTCGCTCTTTCCGATCCATATATAGTGGATCTCTTGCGGCACTTCAGCTTTCTGTCCATGCCGATCTATATATCTTATCGGGTTGTTCAGCACCATCTGGTAGAGGTTCAACCCGCCCTCCTCGCCTTGAGGATCCGGGTTCAACCAGCGACATAACCATGGCGCGTAATACCGCAAACCGTAGTAATAAAGCCCTGTCGCGTCACGCTCTTTCCCGGAGTAACGAACCGTTTTGTACTTGCCTTCCAACTCGCTTCGCGCGGCGAACCAGGCGGTTTCGCCGAAGGGAAAATAGATCTCTCGGCTGATGAGTTGTCCGCCTGCGTCCAGCTCAAGGGTGCTTGAGCCGAGATAGTCAGCCAGCGAGTAACGCGCCTGATCGTTTTCCATTTCTGCCGGCTGCTCTGTTTGCCAGTGCAGCACCCGCACATCGCTGCTTCCTGCGTTTGCAATGACCACGTGCAGCACTTCACCGTTTGCGCTGTTGCTGCGAACTTCCAGGCCGGGCAGATAGCGCACTTCGCTCAGATGAGTCAGAGTTTTTGCCTGTATCGAGCGAACCTTTCGAACCCGCGCACCGGCAGCGTCGTATTGGTAGACCTCCCGATCATTAATGCCAGACTCGCGCTCCACCGGCGTGACTTCGCTCAATTGATTACGCAAATCCCAACGCAACGTCTGCCCCGGCGACAGTTCACGTAAATTGCCATTGGCATCGAAGCCTGCCGCAATTTGTTCTTCTGTCGGCGGGCGTTCGCTCGTCTGCAGCAGAGAGCGATTGCTGTACCGGGCAGTTGCGAAAGTGCGCGTGTGATTGCGCGCGCCGGTGTGAATCAGTTTTTGCAGATTGCCTCCGGCATCGTATTCGTAGCGTTGGGTGTAGTTGCTGAGTTCATTGGCGGTGGCAAAAGAGTGCGCCCACGGACCTTTGTTTGCGCTCGCACACTCGTAACCCGTCGCCTCAGTGAGTTGATAAAGCGTGTCGTAGGCAAATGTACGCAGCGACTCAATCTGCTGATTGGCGAAGTACCGCGTCGGTTGCGCCAGGTCTTCAATGCTCAGCACATTGCCCGTCGGGTCGTAGGCGTAAGAAAGGTTTTGCAGTCGTCCGTTATCGGCCCGCAGGCTGAGCAACCGGCCATCCACTGCATCGAAAACCTGCGAGATGACCACGCCATTGCCAGCCGTTTGCGATTCGATCCGGTTATGCGCGTCGTAATGAATGTCGCTGACCAAATCGTGCGAAGCTCGCCCGTTCAGTTGCAAGCGCGTGCTCTTCAAGTGTCCCGACACGGTGTATGTGAACAACTGTCTATTGCCGACTGCATCTATCTGATCAATTGCGTCACCCATGGCGCCGAACCGCCAGGCCGACACAGCGCCCTCGTCAGGTTCAAGCAAGGCATCGCGCTCTGCCAAAGACATAGGCCAATCCGGCAGATCCAGCGCATTCAAAAACGTGCGCGACTGCTCGATGACGTGTCCGCCCAAACCATAGTGTGAATTGAACAACGACCCTGCCGGATCATCATGCCGAATCAGGCGCCCACCTTGATTGGTTAACGCGTTGTCAGGCCCGCCATAGCCCAAACGCTCAACACAGTTTTCAGAAGTACCCTCACTTTCAAACACCGCAACCGGTCGCCGGCAATCATCGTATTCAATCCGTCGAAGTTGCCCTTTTGCGTCCCAACACAATTGACTGTCGCCACTCTCAGCCAGCAACTCCAGACGCCAACCGGCATCCACGCTGTCATTGAGCAGCTCACGTCCACTCAAGGAATGAAGCGAGCGCAGGTTGCTGCGAACACTCCGCGCCGCCCATAGCCTGGGATCCCAACGATCCACCCGCCGCCCTGCAAGGTCATACACAGCGCGATCGAGCCGCTCGCCAACCAGGTCATCAACCTGCGCTCGACAGAAAGCCACCGAGCGCACCAATAAACCGCGCGGCTCGAAGACAGAAAGAACAGGGGTATGGGTGTGCAGATTCATGACCGGCGCAATCCATTGCTGCATGTCCCTGAAGATTAGCCAGTCGCGGCAAGAATAAGCGACCGTTAGTCCGGCACGCGGCCCAATCGCCAATTGGTCTATCTCTCCCCTTTCGGTAGGATGCCCCTATCTGCATTCGCGAGACCGAACACATGATTATCGGCGCCGTACTGATCCTCACCTGGCTGGTCCTGCTGCTGCGCTACCCGGCCAAGGCGTTGCCGGTTTCGCTTGCGGCTGCGGTGGGCCTGGCCATCGTGGCCGGTATCGTGGTCTGGCAGGACAAACGCGACGCCCAGCGTCTGGAGCGCCTGCAATTGCGAATCAGCTTCGCGCCACAACAATGCCCGGTCGGCCGTCCTCTACTGGTGCTGATCGATAACGGCAACGATGTACCGTTGCAGGAACTGCGCTGGAAAGTGGGGGCTTACGCGCCAGGCGACACCGTCAATCTGGCCGACGACACCTACACCGCCCCGCGCTACCGTGGCCCTGGTGAATTGCTGCCCGGCAGCCAGTGGCAGGATTGCCTCCCGCTGCCGCCGCTGCGCAATGGCTATCGCGCGCCAACGCTGGAGTTTCGTGCCGAGCGCCTGCAAGGCACTTTCTCAGGCTGAGCCCTCTCATTTTTCAAGGAATGAATCCCATGTCAGTCGTATTGATTACCGGTTGCTCCAGCGGCATCGGCCGCGCCATGGCCGATGCCTTCAAGGGCGCCGGCCATGAAGTATGGGCGACCGCCCGCAAGGCAGCGGATGTCCAGGTGCTGGCGGCTGCCGGGTTTACCGCCGTGCAAGTGGACGTCAACGACAGCGCTGCCCTCGCCCGCCTGGCCGAGCAACTGCAAGCACATGGCAAAGGGCTGGACGTGTTGATCAACAACGCCGGCTACGGCGGCATCGGCCCGCTGCTCGATGGCGGTGTCGAGGCCATGCGCAGGCAGTTCGAAACCAACGTGTTTTCCATCGTCGGCGTCACCCGCGCGCTGTTCGGCCTGCTGCGTAAAAACAAGGGGCTGGTGGTGAACATCGGCAGCGTTTCCGGGGTGCTGGTCACGCCGTTCGGCGGCGCCTACTGCGCATCGAAAGCCGCCGTGGGCGCGATGAGCGATGCCTTGCGCATGGAGTTGGCGCCATTCGGCATAAAGGTCATGGAAGTGCAGCCCGGTGCCATCGACACCCAGTTCGCGAAAAATGCCAGCCAAGAGGCCGAACTGGTCATTCAGGAAGGCTCGCCCTGGTGGCCGCTGCGCGAAGGCATTCGCGCCCGCGCCAACGCATCGCAAACCAACCCAACCCCCGCCAGCGACTTCGCCCGCGACGTGCTCGCCGCAGTCAGCAAACCCAACCCGCCGCGCCTGCTGCGCTCCGGAAACGGCAGCCGTGCACTGCCGCTGATGGCACGCCTGCTGCCCAAGGCCGTGCTGGAACGGATTCTGAGCAAGCGTTTCAAGCTGCACGGCCCGCTGTAAAAAGCCCCGCCGGCAAGTCGTGCTGCTACGGGGCGGGACGATCTTGCGACCGAATACATTCCCGCCAACCCCCCCGTGCGACGGGTTAACACAACCCCGTAGCAGTCCGGCTTGCCGGCGTCAGCGATCTCAAGGACAGCCCCAGCCCCGTAGCAGCCGGGCTTGCCCGCGGGGACGATCCTGCGGTCGATCACATCCAGCCTAGGGAACCGGATTGACGATCACCGTGCACGTAATCCCCGCCGCCAGCACCACGCTGTCCGGTACGCTATCCAGATGGATGCGTACCGGCACGCGCTGAGCCAGGCGCACCCAGTTGAAGGTCGGGTTCACGTCGGCGATCAGTTCGCGGCTTTCCGGGTTGTCGCGGTCGTAGATGGCCCGGGCGATGCTCTCGACGTGGCCTTTCATCACCTCGCCGCTCATCAACTGCATGTCAGCCGGGTCGCCGACCTTCACGTGGGGCAGCTTGGTTTCCTCGAAGAAGCCGTAGACCCAGAACGAATTGCGGTCCACCACGGCCATCTTCGCCTCGCCGATGCGCGCGTAGTCGCCGCGGTGCACATTGAGGTTGGTGACATAGCCATCTACTGCTGCCAGCACTTTGGTGCGTTGCAGGTTCAACTGCGCTGCGTCCAGTTGCGCGACCGCCAGTTGGTAGTCCGCCTGGGCGGAGTTGGCGACGTTGGAGGCGTCTTCGCGGTTTTCTGCGGAGATCACCAGCGCGTCCATGTCCTTGCGGCGTGCCGCGTTCACCTTGCGCATCTCCCAGGTGGCCTTGCGCGAAGCCACCATCGCTTCGGCCTGCTTGACCGCCAACTGGTAATGCTCGGGATCGATCTGCATTAACAGGTCGCCCTTTTTCACTGGCTGGTTGTCCTTGACCGGCACATCGACGACCACGCCGCTGACGTCGGCGGCCACGTTGATAACGTCCGCCCGCACGCGCCCGTCACGGGTCCAGGGGGTGTCCATGTAGTGAATCCACAGCAGTCGGCCGATCCAGATGGCCAGGGCCAGGATCAACAATGTGGCGATCAGGCTAAAAAACTTTTTCATCTTTGAACCATGCACCTCAATGGTAAACAGTGAGCGCCATCGCGCCGAAAATGCAGCTGAACAGGCTCAGGCGCAGCAGCGCCGGATGCCAGAAAAAACGGTACAGATCGAACCCGGACATGAAGCGGTCCAGGGCCCAGGCGAGCACCATGGCCACCAGGAACATGACGGTCACGGTGGGCATGTAAACGCCGTGGAAGGCGATTTCACGAGGCATGGGAAAGTCCTTGCGCGGCTTGGGCCGGCGCGTAGGCGGCCAGTGGCGATTGCGGGTCGAGCAGGCAGGTGCGAATGAAGTGCAGGTAGCTCTTGACCCGCCGCAGTGCCGAGGTATCGAAGTGCGGGGCGAACGGCTCGTCGGTGTTCTGCACGCAGATGATCGCGTGGTCCACCGCATACAGGCTGCGCGCCAGGTTGTGGCGATCGGGAGCTATGAACAACCGAACCAGTGAACGCCCCATGGCACGGATCGCCTGGCGCCAGGCCTGGGATTCGGCGTAGCTGGGATGCACGGGCAGCGCGTCCTGCTCGCGGCGCAGTTCGATGATCGCGTGGCCGATCTCCTGCACCACGAACATCCAGCGCAGCAGGTTGCGCTGCACCTCGGGTTTGCCAGCGGCCAAGCCGTAGGCCTGATGCATGATGTCGCGGGTACGGCTCTCGAAGTTCGAACGGATGCCCTTGAGCGGCGCGCTGATGGCGAAACTCACCTGCTGGCGCAAGTCGCTTTCCAGCCTGCGCCAGAACCAGCGGCTGTTGGGCGGCATGATGATCGCCCCCGCCGCCGCACACAGCAGCATGCCGATGACCATGGCGATGTAGTCGTTGATGAATGCGTAGGGGTTGTAGACGGTCAGGTTATCCGGCGCCGAACCGATGCTGAAAAAGATCAGCAGCCCCAGCCCGACGCCCACCCACTGCGGCCGTGTGGTCAGGAACGCGCCGAAGGCGAACACCGGCGCCAGCACCATGCACAACAGCGGAAAACCGTCGATCTGCGGGAACACGAAAAAGGTTTCGAAGAAGCCGATCAGTGCACCCAGGGCCGTGCCGCAGCCCATCTGAAACGCCATCCGGCGCGGGTTCGGCGTGGTGGCCGACAGCGCGATGGTCGCCGCCGACACCAGGGTCATGGTCGCGCCACTGGGCCAGGCGGTCGCAACCCAATACGCCGACATCACCCCCAGAATCACCGTGGCGCGCAGGCCCGAGGCCAGCGACAGCATCCAGTTGGTGGTGTTGACGAACGGCTCGACCCATTTCTCCCGTTCGTGGCGGTGATCGGCCAGCGAGGCGTGGGTTTGCGCGTAATCGTGCATGTCGTCGACGAAGCGGTAAAGCAGCTCGAAAGCGGTGTGGAAATCCAGCAATGCGTCGTCAGTCGGGTCGGTCTTGACGAACTCCGCGCGCAGGCTGCGAACCTGGCTCGGCAGCTCGGTCTTGTAGACGCTCAGGCGCGCGGCGAGCGACGCGGCATCGGCGTCGGTCAGGGCGCGTCCGGCGAAGTTTTCGAGCAATTCGGCAAGGGTGCGCAGCCCGGGCTCGATGGCTTGCATGGCAGGCGTCTCGCCGCGACGCCGCAGGCGCTCAAGCAATTGATGCAGCGCGTTGAAGCGCGTGGTGATGCTCATGAATTCGCTGTTCAGGCGGTTCAGGCGGCCGTTGCGCCTGCGCATGTGCGGATCTTCGAACACCGTGACCGCGCGCAGGCCTTCCAGACCCACGGCATCGGCGATGAAACGCACATTACTGGCCTCGGTCGCTGCGGGGTCGGTCTCGCCGCGCAGCCCGTTGACCACGAATCGCGCAAAAACACCGAAGCGCTGATACAGCGCATTGCGCATGGCGGCGCCCGAGCTTTGCGGCAGGATCGCGGCTGTGACCAGAGTCGAGCAGACGATCCCCAAAGAGATTTCCAGCACCCGCCACATGGCGGCCATGAAAGCGGTTTCCGGATGGGCCAGGGCTGGCAGGCCGGTCATCGCCGCGGTGTAGCCGGCGAGCACGAAACCGTAAGCGCGAAAGTTGCGATAGCGCGCAGCTCCGGCGCAGCAGAAACCGACCCAGATCGCCAGGCTGCCAAGGAACAGCTCGCTGTTCTGGGCGAACAACGCCATCAGGGTGACCATCACCACAGAGCCTGCGAGGGTGCCCATCAGGCGGTAGAAACTCTTGGCGAACACATGTCCGCTCTGCGGCTGCATGACGATGAACACCGTGATCATCGCCGTGCGTGGCTGCGGCAGTTCCAGGCGCATCGCGACCCAGTAGGTCAGGAAAGCGGCGAGCAGCACCTTGGCGATGTAGATCCACGTCACCCCGTCGCTGCGCGCCCAACCGTTGAGTTCGCGGCGCCATTCCAGGGATTTGAACCCGCTCAGGACCATTTCAGTTCAGGACCTGTGTTGGCAGACCTGCCGCTTTCGTGAGCAAGCTCACTCCCACAGTGTCCGTGGTGAGTCGGGCATCTCTGGAAAAGCCCCGCTACCTTGTGGGAGCGGGCTTGCCCGCGAAGGGGCCGATAGTACGGGCACATAATCATCTGCCTCACCGCCCCAACGCATTCAACAACGCCGGTGTTTTCGGCGCGGCGGTTTTCTCGGGCGCAGGTGAATCATTGCCTGCCATCAACCCGCCACCCAAGGCCACCACCAACTCGGCGTGCACGGTCAGGCGCGCGGCCTGGACCTGCTGCTGCACCTGCTCCTGATGGAAGAGCAGCGTCTGGGCATTGAGCACATTGAGGTAATCCGTCAGCCCGCGTTTGTAGGCAACCATGGCGATGTCGTAGGTTTTCTGCGCCGCTGCCACCGACTGATCGGCGAACACCTGTTGCTTGTTCATCGATTCGCGGCGAATCAGCTGATCGGAAATGCTCTTGAGCGCGATCACCAGGGTTTCGTTGTACTGCGCGACCGCCGCGTCATAACCGGCCGAGGCCACACCCAGTTCAGAGCGCAGACGCCCACCGTCGAAGATCGGCAGGCTGATGGCCGGGCCGACGCTGTAGTTGAATTTCTTGCCGGTCAAAAATTCCAGCATGCCGCCACCGGTGGCCATGTAGCCCAGGCTGCCCATCAGGTCCACATTGGGATAGAACCCGGCGTGGGCGACGTCGATACCCCGTGCCTGTGCGGCCACGCGCCAGCGGCTGGCGACCACGTCCGGACGCTGCCCGAGCAGTTGCGCAGGCAGCGCCGATGGCAGTTTCAGCGCGGCGTTCAGTGACAGGCCCGGACGTTGAATCGAGGCGCCCTCACCCGGCCCTTTCCCCGCGAGCGCAGCAATCTGGTTGCGGCTCAGGGCGATGGCTTCATCCAGCGAGTCGATCTGGCGATGGGTCTCCGGCAATGGCGTTTCGGCCTGGCTGACTTCGAAATGGGTGCCAATGCCGCCTTTGAGGCGACGCTGCGCCAGCTCCAGAATCTGTTGCTGCTGGGTCAGGGTCGCCTCAACGATGTCGCGCTGGGCGTAGTTCAACGACAGCTGGATGTAGGCGCGCACGATGTTGTCTTGCAGTTCCAGTTGCGCCTGGCGCTTCTGGGCCGCGCTCATATGCGCCAGGTCCAGCGCCTGCTCGGTGTTGTTGCTTTCCCGGCCCCACAGGTCCAGGGAATAGCTCAGGCCGATGGACGCGTTGTTGTCCCAGGTGCTGGTGTTGGACAGCTCGCCGGGGCCGTAGAACTGGTCGGTGGGCCAGTTGTGGCGCTTGAGCGTACTGTCGCCGTTGATGTGCAGGGACTCGGCCGACTCGGCAATCCCGGCCATGGCCTTGGCCTGCCGCACACGGGCAGCGGCCATCGCCAGGCTCGGGCTGCCCAGGGCTGCGAGCTCGATCCAGTGGTTGAGCTGATCGTCGCCATAGGCACGCCACCATTGACCATCGGGCCAGTGGGCGTCTTTGGCGGCCTCCTTGATCGCCTCGTCCGTCGCCAGTGAATCGGGCGAGAGCGAGGTGTCTTGAGGCGCAATGCCCCCGGTTCCGATGCAGCCGCTGATGAGTAACGTTAAAGCCCAGACACTGAGGGGCTTGAGCCCTCTGAGGATGCGACGCGGCACAGCTGCAATTACCCGAATGGAGGAGGAAATGAAGTGAGCCGCGATTCTAGGATGCGCCTGATACGGCGATAAGCCGGGACTTCTGTGAATCTTTGTTACCAAACCGAAGATAATCCATTGGTATAGCTGACATGGGTCAGCAACTTCATGTCACAATTTGCCATCTCACCAGAGAACGGCCCATGGACACTCTGCAAAACATGCGCGCTTTCAGTTGCGTGGCACAGGCGGGCAGCTTCACGGCTGCTGCGGCTCAACTGGACACCACCACCGCCAACGTGTCGCGTGCCGTTTCCAATCTCGAAGCGCACTTGCAAACCCGACTCCTGAACCGCACCACCCGACGCATCGCCCTGACTGAAGCCGGCAAGCGTTACCTGCTGCGCTGCGAGCAGATTCTCGGCTATGTCGAGGAGGCGGAAGCCGAAGCCAGCGACGCCCATGCGCGTCCGGCCGGGCAACTGAAGGTGCATTCTATGACCGGCGTCGGCCAGCATTACGTAATCGATGCCATCGCCCGCTACCGGCGCAACCACCCGGACGTGTCCTTCGATCTGACCATGACCAACCGCGTGCCGGACCTGCTCGAAGAAGGCTACGACGTGTCCATCGTGCTGGCCAGCGAGTTGCCGGATTCCGGGTTCGTGTCCCAGCGCCTGGGCATCACCTACAGCATCGTGTGCGCCTCGCCCGCCTACATCAAGGCATTCGGCATGGCACACAAACCGGCGGACCTGCTCAACCACGCGTGCCTGCGCCTGGTCAGCCCGGTGTTCCCGCTGGAAAAATGGGCGTTCGATGGCCCCGAAGGCCAGGAAACCGTGACCATCACCAGCTCGCCGTTCCTGGTGAACTCGGCTGATGCAATGAAAGCGGCCATCAGCAGCGGCATGGGTATCGGAATTTTGCCGATCTACTCGGCCATCGAAGGGTTGCGCAATGGCTCGCTGGTTCGCGTGCTGCCGCACTACCGCTCCCACGAGCTGAACCTGTACGCCATCTACCCATCGCGCCAGTACCTGGATGCCAAGATCAAGACCTGGGTCGAGTACCTGCGTGGCTCGCTGCCGGAAATCATGGCAGCCCATGAGGCGGATCTGCAGACCCACGTGCTGCCGGAGATGGTGTAAGCCGCAAACACCGCTAAACCTGTGGGAGCGAATTCATTCGCGAGACATTCGTACATCCGACCCAATTTTGTTGGCTGTACTGACCTCTCGCGAATGAATTCGCTCCCACAGACCTCACTCCGACGTTACGCCTGCGCCTGCCCTGCCAATCCCGCCGCAAGAATGTTAGCGTGCTACGCACTTCCCATCTGAACCGCCCGAGAGAAGCTATCCGATGAAAAAGACCGTCCTTGCCTTCAGCCGCGTGTCCCCGGAAATGGCCGAGCGCCTGCAGCAAGACTTCAACGTGATCATTCCGGACCCGAAAAAGGGTGATTTGAACGAGCAGTTCAACGATGCGCTGCCCCACACCCACGGGATGATCGGGGCGGGCCGCAAGCTGGGTCGCGAGCAGCTGGAAAGCGCAAAACAGCTGGAAGTGGTTTCAAGCATCTCGGTGGGTTACGACAACTACGACGTCAGCTACCTCAGCGAACGCGGCATCATGCTCACCAACACCCCGGACGTGCTGACCGAAAGCACCGCTGACCTGGGCTTCTCGCTGATCATGAGCAGCGCCCGTCGCGTCGCCGAGCTGGATGCCTACACCAAGGCCGGCAACTGGAAACGCAGCATCGAAGCGCCGCACTTCGGCACAGATGTGTACGGCAAGACGCTGGGTATCGTCGGCATGGGCAATATCGGCGCGGCCGTGGCTCGTCGCGGTCGCCTGGGCTTCAACATGCCGATCATCTACAGCGGCAACAGCCGCAAGACGGCGGTCGAGCAGGAACTGGGCGCGCAATTCCGCACTCTGGATCAACTGCTGGCCGAGGCGGATTTCGTCTGCCTGGTGGTGCCGCTGAGCGAGAAGACCAAGCACCTCATCAGCACCCGCGAACTGGGCCTGATGAAGAAGAGCGCGATTCTGGTGAATATCGCCCGCGGCCCGATCGTCGACGAACCTGCGCTGATCCAAGCCTTGCAGAACGGCACCATTCGCGGTGCGGGGCTGGATGTGTACGAGAAGGAGCCAATGGCTGAATCGCCGCTGTTCCAGCTCAGCAACGCCGTGACCCTGCCGCACATCGGCTCGGCCACCCACGAAACCCGCCAGGCCATGGCCGACCGCGCCTACGCCAACCTGCGTGCGGCGTTGTTGGGTGAAAAGCCACAGGATCTGGTGAATCAGCAGGTGTGGAAGGGTTGATGGGTAACGCGTTGTAATCCCTGTAGCAGCACGGCTTGCCGGCGGTGGCGTCATGGAAATCGCTGCCGCCGGCAAGCCGGACTGCTACAGGGGATTGCACACCTCTGGCAAATTCGCTTAAGCCAGCTTCGCCCCCACCGGCACCACCGCCTTGGGTTTCCTGAACACCAGCACGTTGCCCACCATCACCAGCACCAGCCCCATCAGCGCGGGCAGCGTCCATTGGTAGCCTTCGGCATAGGCCGAAACGTTGAGCGCCACCACCGGAAACAACACCGTGCAATACGCGGCGCGCTCCGGGCCCATGCGGCCGACCAGCGTCAGGTAGGCAGTGAAGCCGATCACCGAGCCCGGAATCACCAGGTACAGCAGCGAGCCGATGTAGCGCGCATTCCACTCGAACGCGAACGGCGTGCCACTGACCAGGCAATAGACGCTCAGCATCGCCGCGCCATACAGCATGCCGTAGGCGTTGGTGGTCAGCGGGCGCAGGCCGGCTTTCTGTTGCAGGCTGGACAGCATGTTGCCCGCCGAGAAGCACAGGGTGCCAAGCAGCGCCAGGCCCAGACCGATCAGGGTTTCACGGCTGGCGCTGTGCCCTGACAGCTCAGGCCAGAACAGACAGCCCAGTCCCAACAAGCCAAGCGCGCCGCCGGCCAGCACGTTGCGAGCGATCTTCTGTTTGAAGAACACCCGTGCATTGAGCGCGTTCCACAAGGTCGAGGTCGAGAACACCACAGCCACCAGGCCGCTTGGTATCCACTGACTGGCGTGCAGAAAGCACATGAAATTGACGCAGAACAGGCACAAGCCCTGGGCCAGACAGATCAACTGCCCACGACGATTGACCTTCTGCAGCTTGCCGCTGACCAGCAGCATGGCGAACAGAATCAGCGCCGCCAGGCCAAAGCGGTAAACGATGGATACCGGAATCGCTACGTCACCCAGTTGCAGTTTCAGGGCGATCCAGGTGGTGCCCCAGATCAGGACGGTCAGCAGATACAACGAGATGTTCATGACGGGCTCCTCAATGAAGCTTGAGTCTGAGGGGCGCCGCGGGCGGGCATTTGCAAAATCTTGCGCTTTTGATCGCACAGCGGCTGGCAGCGTGGCGCCTACGGAGTAGGATGCGAAGCATCAAGCACGAGAACCGGCATGTCGTCACTCGACCAGATCCAGGTGTTTCAATCGCTCAACAGCTCGCCCCACGCGCAGCTGGAGCAGAGTGCTGCCCTGGGCGATGGCGTGGTGGCAGCGCTGTGGAACAACCGGCACGACTCCCAGGATTATCACGCGCCGAGTCATCACACCCTGTCCTGCTACATCGCGGGCGGCACCGGCACCTTCCGTCGCGACCAGCCGCACCTCAAGGGCGCACCGGACAAGCTCTGTGTGCTGCCGGCCGGGCATCAGTCCTCGTGGGTGATCAATGGCGACATCCGCCTGGCCCACCTCTACATCAGCCCTGAACAGTTCGCCCTCAACTGCGTCACCCTGCTGGACCGCGAACCCCGGGAGATGATGCTGCGGGAAAACACCTTCATCGACGATCCGCAGCAGGCCGCGCGCTTTCATCGCCTGATCGGCATGAACTGGAGCGAACCGGGTGAGCGCCTGCAGACCAGCAGTCTGGCCCACGAACTGCTCGACCACCTGATCCTGGGCCAGGTCGGGCTGCGCGAGGGCCTGCGCCTGAAAGGCGGGCTGGCACCGCACCTGCGCCGGCAACTGGTGGAATTCATCGAGCAGAACCTGGCCGAGCCGCTGAGCCTCGGGCAACTGGCTTCGATGTGCGCGCTGTCCGAATACCACTTCGCCCGCATGTTCCGCGAAAGCTTCGGCCTGCCTCCGCACCAGTACCTGCTGGCCCGCCGCATGAACCGTGCCCGGGAACTGCTGCGCACGACGCGCATGGCCTTTGGCGAGATTGCCCTGGAATGTGGTTTTGCCAGCGCCAGCCACTTCAGCAACAAGTTCAGGCAGGCCATGGGCGCCACGGCCGGGGAGTATCGGTTGGCGTTTCAATAAAGGCGCAAGGGTTCAAAACTCCAGCGTCGTGGCCAGAATCACCTGCCGCGAATCCCCCATCGACACGAAGAACCGGCTCACTGCCGAGCTGTAATAGGTGCGGTCGAACAGGTTCTTCACGTTGAGCTGAAACTTGAGCTTCTGCCCGTCCAGCCGGGTTTCATAGGTGGCGAAGGCGTCGGCGACGGTGTAACCGGGCAAGTCGAAATCGTTGTCCGGATTGCCGGCGCGCTCGCCCACGTAATGCGCCCCGGCGCCTGCCCGCAACCGGTCGCCGCCCAGCAGGGGACCTAAGTCATACACCGCCGACAGCGAGCCACTGTGCCGGGGCACGTTCTGCAGGCGATTGCCGGCAAGCGTCGGATCCTTCTCCACCCACGCATCGGTGAAGGCATAGCCGCCGATCAGGCTCCAGCGTTCTGAGAGCTGACCGCTCAGGTCCAGCTCAACGCCTCGCGAGCGGACCTCGCCTGCGGTGGTGTACACCGTGTTGGTCGTCAACGAATCGAAATTGGCCACCAGCACATTGCGTTTCTTGATATCGAACAGGGCAAGGCTTGCACTGAGGCCGTCGTCCGAATCCCACTTGGCGCCCAACTCCCAGGCCCGGGACTGCTCGGGCAGCGTGGCCGAGTCCAGCACCGTGCCGCCGGCCAGCGCGGCGATGCTGGAGTTGGGCTTGAACGACTCGGTGTAGCTGCCATAGAACGACAGTTCATCGGTGTAGCGATACACCAGCCCTGCGCGGGGGATCCACTTCTGGCCATTCAGATCGGTGTTGCGCGTGAAAGGCGTGCCCTTGCCTGCCTGCTGATCGAACACCTGATAGCGGGCGCCCGCCACCAGAATCCATTGATCGGTAAGGTGGATCGAATCCTGATAAAACACTGAATCGCTGCGCAGGATATCCACCTGGTTGCTGTCCGCCACGCTGACCTGAGTGCCCTTCACGTCCTGGCCGTAGACCGGGTTCAGATAGCTGAAAGCGTTGAGGCTCCTTTGCCGGATCAAATCGCCGCGATAGATCTTGCGGTACTCGTCGTCGAACCCGAACAGCAGATCATGTTGCATGCCCGCCAGGGTGACGTTGCCGTTGAGGGTCAGGGTGGTGAAGCGGTCGGTGCTCAGAGCATCGCCAGTGCCATCCATTGAGCGCGTCAGCGTGCCGTTGGCCGGGTTCACCGCGGTGATGCGCACCTGGCTGGCGTCGTAGGTTTCGCGGTTGTAGCTGTAGCCCAAGTGGCCTTGCCAGTTGTCGCCGAACTGATGATCGGCCTCGAAACGGTAGAGGTCCGAGCGCCCTTCCATGTTGTTGAACGGCTCATCCAGACGGCGGCTCGCGGGGATGTCCAGCGGACGGTTGGTGCGCGGGTCGATGGCTGTGCCCCGGTCGAACGGCGAGACGAATTCGCGGTGCTCGTATGCGGCCAGCAACTGGGTGTCTTCCCCGTACCAGGCCAGCGAGGGGGCCACCAGCGATTCACGGTGCACGCCGTAATTGCGCCAGTAATCTTCGTCCTGATGATCGACGATCATGCGATAGGCCAGCCCGCTCTGGTCCAACGGCCCGGTACTGTCCAGCGTGGCGCCGCTGCCATTCTTGCCCGAGCCGTAGGTCGAGCCCCGTGCGGTCAGCGCATTGTCGGCCTGCAATTGCGGGCGCTTGCTGAGCACGTTGATGACCCCGCCAGGGTCTTGAATGCCATACAGCAGCGACGCCGGCCCCTTGAGCACCTCGATGCGCTCGGCAGTGGCATTGAGGCTGCGGCCTTGCACCACCGGCATGCCGTCTCGGATGATCGCGCCGTCGCGGTTGTCGCCAAAGCCGCGCTTCATCAGGGTGTCCTGGGTGCTGCCCAGTGTGTTGCCTTGGGTCACGCCGCTGACGTTGCTCAGGGCATCGTCGAGATTGCGCGGCGCCTGATCGCGCAACACCTGCGCGGGCACCACGCTGATGGTTTGCGGGGTTTCCAGCCATGATGCGGATGAGCGCATCACCGAGGTGCTGACCGGGGGCTGATAACTTTCGGCTGTGTTGCGGCGCGAGTCGATGCGGGTCAGGCCCAGGGTAAGGGCGTCATCACTGACAATGGGCTCCAGCGTGAAGGTGTCGGGCGTGACACGGCGAAAGGTCAGGCCCGTTCCGCCCAGCAACTGCTGGAGGGCCTGCTCGGCGCTCATGGAACCGCTGATGGCGGGCGCATCGACGCCGTAGGGGGTGTCCTGGGTGTAGATGACGCCCTGCCCCGTGACGCGGCTGAAATCGCTGAGCGCCTGGGGCAAGGGCCTGGCCGGGATTGAAAAGTCATAGGCAGGCTGCGCCGCCTGAAGGCAGGTGCTCCAGGCGGTAAACAAAGAAATGCCGAGCCAGATTTTCAAGCAGACGACGCTCCCAGACTCAACGGATCACAATCACCCGCCCCAATGCCACGTACTGCTCGAACCCGACGACTGACTTCAACGCCGTCAACACCGCCAGCGGGTCGTTGCTGGGGAAGCTGCCGCTGACTTTCTTCGCCGCCAGTTGATCGTTGAGCACGATGATGCGACCTGGGTAATAGCGGCTCAGGTCGTTGATTACATCGGCCAGCGGGGTGCGGTAGTAGTTGAGCCAGCCCTGGCGCCAGGCCAGTTGGTTTTCACTGTCCACCGGTTGCGGATCGGTGGTGTGCGTCTGATCGTAAGTGACACGCTGCCCTGCCGTGATTATCTGCTGGGGCAAGTCGATGGCCGCTTTCACGCCCACTCGCCCGGACAAGACCGTCACCTGCGCACCGGAAGGCTCAAGCCGCACCTCGAACTGCGTGCCCAGCACCCGGGTTTCGCCGCGCCCGCCTTCGACCACGAACGGCTCGCCGGTGTGGGTTACTTGAAAGAACGCCGCGCCCCGACGCAACTGCACGTGGCGCTCGCCGCCCGCGAAATGCACGGCGATGGCACTGTCGGCATCCAGGGTCACCTGCGACTGATCGGCCAGCGTCACGGTGCGCACCTGCCCCGGCGCTGACACGTAATCGGCGCCGAAATCATCCGCCCAGCGCTGCGGCTGCCAGCCCAGGCCCATGCTGACCATCAGCAGCAGGCACGCCGCCATTGCCAGCGACGCTCCCCAATTCAAGCGGGAGCGGCGCGGTGGTGCATCCATGGCCGCAAGCAGCGCCTGCAAGGCCGCGTCGTCTTCCTGGGCGAGTCTCGCGGCAGGCTCCTCGCTCATCTCCCAGATCACCTGCGCCTGAGCGTAGGCCTGGGCGTGCGCGGGGGCGGCCTGCAACCAGCGACTGAATCGCGCCTGGTCCGCAGCCGTTGGCTGGTTGTGCAACAGGCTCAGCCAGCTCAACGCCGCATCCTGTTGTTCGGGGGTGATCATGGCAGTGGATTCCAGGGGCGCTTTCATCGACGAGCGTCCTGATCCAGGCTCGCCTTGCAGGCTTGCAAGGCGCGCATCATATGTTTTTCCACGGCACTTTGCGAAAGCCCCATGGCCTTGGCGATCTCAGCGTATTTGCGCCCATGGATGCGGTTGAGCAGGAATATCTGCCGGGTCTTGTCCGGCAACCCACGCAGCGCCGTTTCGATGTGGCGCAGGTCGTTGCTGGCCTCCAGCGCAGCCTGGGGCTCGTCATTGCGCAACTGTTGCTCGTCGGGGATCAGGCCTTGGTTGATCCGCGCCCGCGTACCTTCAGTGCGCAAATGATCGATGGCGATGTTGCCTGCGCAACGCAAAAGGTAGGTATTGAGTTCCTCGACCTGCACCAGCGGCCGGCGCCAGAAACGCACGAACAGGTCCTGCACCAGATCGGCGGCGGTGGCTCGGCAGCCGACCCGCCGGCTCACCAGCGCCTCCATCTGCGGGCGCTGGGACAGGAAGACCTTCAGAAAATGAGCGCGAGCCGCCTGAGGGGCGTCCTGATCGGCATCCGTGGGAGCCGCACCAGGCGGCGGGGTGAGGTCGATCATCGAAAAGGCTCAGGCCAGAAGTTGAATGCAGGCAGCCACCGGGCAGAGCACTGCACCGATTGCCGCCAACGACACGGCCAGCCTTGGCCAATAAGACATCACGAAAACCAGAACAAACGCACTGCCCATGAGCGCGGCAAACCATTGCACCAACGCCTGGCCCACGCTCAGCGAAACCAGAGCGACCCACAATGACAAGGCCAGCACCACCCAGCCCAGCCACCTCGCCGCTCGGCTACGCGCACCTGAAAGTGCAGCGCCAAGCAGATCCTCGGCGTGGCGGTTCATGGACAGGCACAGCGCAGTGAAACCGGCGTAGCAGAGCAAGGTGGCCAGGAGCATCAGCGGGCCTCCTGTACGGTGGTGCCTTCGCTGACGCCTTCGCGAGCAAGCTCGCTCCCACCGGTCAGTGTCTGGCGAGAATCCTGCTTACGACTCGAACCTGTAGGAGTGAGCTTGCTCGCGATCACGCTCTGCCCCTCACCGCGAAACCTGAAGGCACCCCACGCCAGAAAAATCCCGGTGGCCAATGCCGTCAGGTCCAGCGCTGCCAGCGTCCACTGCCCCTGCCTGATCGAGCCCCACAGATAGCTGCCGGCGGTGAGCATATCCAGCACCGGCAACAGGCAATACAACGCCGCCGCCAGGATCAACTGCTCACGCCAGGCGGTGCGTCCGTCACGGAAAAACACCCGGCCAAAGGCGTGCAGCAATGCCAGACCCCAGATACAGAAAAACGTTTTCACTTCCCAGTCACTGCGTGCGGCGAGGCTCACCGGCAACATACGGTTGGCCCAGAAGAAGCTCACCACCGCCAGCATCAAGCCGGACATGCTCGCCACGTTGAGCATCTCCACCAGCTTCAACTCGAACGGCAGCACACCAGACTTGGCGTGCTTGAGCCGGCGCTTACCGAGCCAGATCACCAGCCCCGTGGCGATCATCGCCGTGCCGCCGATCCCGGCGAAGAAGTACAGCCAGCGCAGCAACGTCCCGGCGAAGTGGCCCATGTGCAACCCGTACATGCCGCCGGCCAGCAGCAGGGACGCAGCGGTCATGCTGCTCTGCTGGGTCAGCTCGCCGGTGACGCCATTGAAGACCAGCGACGTGCCCGGCTCGTGAGGAATGTGATCGGCGCCATTGCTGCCCAAGGCCACCGTGGCGTTGGCCTTGCCGGGATTGTTCACGGTAATCAGCCCGACCCGGGCGCCGTCCCATTTCTGCGCGGCCACTTCGAGCATGGGCACAATGGACGCCAGCGGCGCGGTTTCAGAAACCGGCGGGGCTGACTTGAATGCCGGAAACAGGTCGTCGAAGAATGCACTGGTGTTGCTGCCGTAGGTCGTCAGGATACTGGCCGGCATGACCATGGTCATGAAGATGACCAGGCTGCTGTAGGTGATCATCAGGTGGAACGGCAGGATCAACACCGCCACTGCGTTGTGCCCGTCCAGCCAGGTGCGCTGGCCCTTGCGTGGGCGAAAGGTGAAGAACTCCTTGAAGATTTTCTTGTGGGTGATGATCCCGCTGATTAGCGCAACGAACATCACCATCGCCGCCACCGACGCCAGCCAGCGCCCCCATGGGTGGGGCATCTGCAACTGGAAATGGAAGCGATAGAAGAACTCGCCGCCCATGCTTTCACGGCCCTGCACAGGCTGGCCGCTGACGGAATCCAGGGATTTGCGTTCGAAACCGCCGTTGGCCGGGCTGTAGGTCAGAGCGATGTCCGGGTTGCGCTCATCAGGCAGGCGGATGAACCAGCGCTTGGCATCGGGGGCATTGGCTTGCAGCCATTGCTGGCCGCGCTCGGCAGCCACTGCGTCGGACACTTCGTGGGGGACGATTTCCGGCTGGGTCCACTGGGTGATTTCTTCCTTGAAATACGAAAGGGTGCCCGTGAGGAAAATGGCGAACAGCAACCAGCCAAACACCAGCCCCGCCCAGGTGTGCAACCAGGCCATCGCCTGACGAAAACCCTCTTTCACACAAGCCACCGTGCGCAGCCGTAGACGGCCCCCAGGACAGCGCTCGGCACCAGCAGCCCTAGCCATGCGCGCAGAGCCGTGCGGCAGGCGAAACACCAGAGCACAGCCGGCAGATAAAACAGGAAGGAAAGGGTCATGGACAGCACCGCCGCCTCGGCCCGGGACGACTGGAACAGCAGCGGTAGAAAATACGCAAGGCACACACTGGCAAGCGACGCCAACAGATACCCGCCGATGACCGCCGCCAGCACGCGGGATGCCACTGCCAGCCGCCAGCGCATGGAGACTTCGCCTGCGCCGCTTTTCTTCGGCGCGCGGGGGCGCTTTTCAGGCACAGGCCCAGGGGCCATCGCAGCGTCCATCAGCAATCAACTCCGATGAAAGCGCAGGTGCCTGAAGGGCATTGAGGGTGAAGGGTCATCGACGTGATCTTCCTGAAATCGATCGCACAAAAATACACCGCGTCAGGGCGGCGTACAAAAGAACGCAATATTAATGATAAATATTCTCATATGCAAAAGAGTCTGACAGAATCGCCGCCTTTACTGGCCCAATCCCGGATCGCCGCTGTCCATGTCCACCGCCCCTTCTGCCCTGAACCCTACCGTTGAAGGTCTATACAACGCCCATCACACCTGGCTCACGGGCTGGTTGCGGCGGCGTCTGGGCTGCCCGCACAACGCGGCGGACTTGGCTCAGGACACGTTCGTCAAGGTCTTGCTGGCCCGGGAAACGCTGCAATTGGTCGAGCCTCGCGCCTTTCTGACCACCATCGCCAAGCGTGTGCTGTGCAACCACTATCGTCGCCAGGACCTGGAGCGCGCCTACTATCAGGCCCTGGCCGAGTTGCCCGAAGCGCTGGCGCCGTCCGAGGAAGAGCGGGCGATCATTCTGGAAACACTGGTAGAACTTGACCAGTTGCTCGACGGCCTGCCGGTGCTGGTCAAGCGCGCCTTTCTGCTGGCTCAGATCGACGGGCTGACCCAGGCTGAAATCGCCGCACGGCTGGGCATTTCCGTAGCCACCGTCAAACGCCACCTGACCAAGGCGGCGATGCGCTGCTACTTTGCCCTATGAACGCCCGCTCACAAGGGCTGGGTGGCGACTCGATGAACCGCCCGGAAATCTCCCCGCAAGTCGCCGAGCAGGCCGTCAACTGGCTGATCGAAATGCAGAGCGGCCATCTGGATTCCGGCCGCCAGCAAGCCTGGCAGGCGTGGTTGAACGGACACAGCGATCACCAGCGCGCGTGGGCGCATATCCAGCGGGTCAACCAGCGGCTGCACGGCCTCTCATCGCCTCTGGCCCACGCAGCGATCAACGCGCCAGCCTCCAGCAGCCGGCGCCAGGCGCTCAAGTTGCTGCTGTTGCTGGGCGCAGGCTCCGTGGCTGCCTGGAGCATGCGGGACAGGATCGATCTGCCGCCGCTGCTGGCCGACTACCGCAGCAGCATCGGCGAGCGGCGCAAACTGGCACTGACCGATGGCAGCCAGTTGCAGTTGAACACCGGCACGGCGCTGGACGTGCGTTTCGACAACGGTCAGCGACTCGTCAAACTGCTCGAAGGCGAAATCATGCTGACCGTCGCCAACGACCCCAGACCGCTGCACCTGCTGACCGCCGAAGGCAGCCTGCGCGCTGCAGCCAGCGGGGCGCGCTTGAACCTGCGGCAGTTGACCGGACGAACGCAACTGGCGGTATTCGCAGGCAGCGTCGAGCTGAGCCCCTTCGAGCGGACCGACTCGACGCTGCTGGTCAAGGCGTCGCAACAGGTGGTGTTCAACCGCAGGCACTGGGACCCGGTACACTCAGTGGACAGCAGCAGCGGCGCCTGGGCCGACGGCATGCTGGTGGCATCGCACATGCGCCTGGCGGACTTTCTGGGCGAACTCTCCCGCTACCGTCGCGGGCACTTGAAATGCGACGAGAAAGTGGCCGACCTGTTGATCTCGGGCAGCTACCCGCTCAATGACAGCGAACGGATTCTCGACATGCTCGAAGTGGCGCTACCAGTAAAGGTGCAGCGGTTCACGCGGTATTGGGTGAACATCCAGAGCCGCGTTTGACCAAACCCAATGAAACGACGAACTCCGACCCTGTGGGAGCGAATTCATTCGCGAGACGTCGGTACATCCGGCTCAAATCCGTCGTCTGCAACGGCCTCATCGCGAATGAATTCGCTCCCACAGTGATCAGACCACACGATCACCTCCAGAAAATATTTCAAACCCGTGAGCTGTTTTCCCACCCTCGCGTGACAGACAGGAAAAGCCCCCTTTATTCGTCTCGCCAAAGGACTCCTGCATGTCATCCCGACCGTCCACTCTCTCGCCCCTGACGCGCACTTTGCGCCATGTGCTGTTCGGCGCCAGCCTTTCGCTCACGGCAGGCTCCATGGCCTTCGCCGAAGAGACTCCCGCCAAGGCATACCACATCGCACCCACGGCCCTCGAAACCGCGCTGAACCAGTTTGGCCGTGAAGCCGGGGTGCTGATTTCCTATGGCTCGGACGTAACCAGCGGCTTGAATACTCGTGGTCTGGAAGGCAACTACACCACCGAACAGGCGCTGGCCGCCCTGCTCGAAGGCACCGGCCTGCAGGCCAAGGGTGACGGCCAGGGTGGCTTTACCTTGCAGGCTGCCAACACCGAACAGCCCAGTGGCCAGATTGAACTGGGCGCCTCAAGCGTCGTCGGCGACTGGCTGGGCGAAGCGCAGCAGATCAATGTCTTCGAACACCCAGGCGCGCGGGATGTGATCCGTCGCGAAGAATTCGAGCGCGCTGGCGCGACGTCAGCACGGGAAGTGCTCAACCGCATCCCCGGCGTCAACGCTCCGGAAAACAACGGCACCGGCAGCCACGACATGGCGCTCAACTTTGGCATTCGTGGCCTGAACCCTCGCCTGGCGGCACGCTCGACCGTATTAATGGACGGCATTCCCGTGCCGTTCGCACCCTACGGCCAGCCGCAACTGTCTTTCGCGCCGATCAGCATGGGCAATATGGACGCCGTGGACGTGGTACGCGGCGGCGGTGCGGTGCGCTACGGCCCGCAGAACGTGGGCGGCATCGTCAACTTCGTGACCCGCGCCATCCCCGACACTGCGACCGTCAAAGGCGGAATTCAGACCGAGACCAGCCCGTCTTCCAGCCACGATGGCTTCAAGACCACCGGCAACCTGCTGGCGGGCGGCACCGCCGACAACGGCCTGGGCGGCGCGATTCTGTACTCCGGCGTGCGCGGCGGTGACTGGCGCGAACACAGCGACACCCAGATCGACGACCTGATCCTCAAAGGCAAATACCAGATCGACGAAGCCAACAGCCTGAACGCCGAAGCCCAATATTACGAAGGCGAAGCCGACATGCCGGGCGGCCTGAGCGTGGCCGATTACGACGCCGATCCGTACCAGTCCACGCGCCTCAAGGACAAATTCTGGGGCCGCCGCACCATGTTCAACATCGGCTATCGCTATCAGGAAGATGCGCGAGAATTCACCGTCAACAGCTTCTTCACCAAGACCCTGCGCAGCGGCTATCTGGACCAGGGCTCGTTCGTTTCGCTGTCGCCGCGGGAATACTGGGTGCGAGGCCTGGAAACCCGGTTCGCCCAGGGCTTCGGGTTGGGTAGCACGCAGCATGAAGTCGGTGTCGGGTATCGCTACATTAACGAAGCCGGTCACGAACTGCGTTATCGCGAAAATACTGCGCTCAACCTGCTGCCTACCACCGACAGCCGCAATGATCGCGATACCCGAGGATCGACCGAAGCTCACGCATTTTTCATCGACGATCGCATCGATATCGGCAAGTGGACGTTCACCCCAGGCATTCGCTACGAGATGATCGACTCGGCCCAGTCCAACAACCTGACCCACGTCAAATACCAGGGCGATTACAACACCGCCCTGCCCGCTCTGAATGTGCTGTACCACATGACCGAGAACTGGAATCTGTACGCCAACACCGAGGGTTCGTTCGGCTCGGTTCAGTACAGCCAGATGCCTAATCGGGTAGCTGGCGGCGAGGTCAAACCGGAAAAAGCGCGGACGTGGGAGCTGGGCACACGCTACGACAATGGCAACCTGCGGGCGGAGATCGGCGCATTTCTCATCAACTTTGATAACCAGTACGAAAGCAACCAGACCAACGACACCGTCATTGCTCGCGGTGAAACCCGTCACCAGGGCATCGAAACCAGTATCAACTACGCACTCGACGGCCTGAGCCCGATGCTGTCCGGTTTCGACGTCTACGCCACCTACGCTTATGTGGACGCAAAAATCCGCGAAGATGGGCCTAACAAGGGCAATCGTGTGCCGTTCTCGTCGAAACATAAAGGCAACCTGGGCGTGAGTTACACCGACGGCCCGTGGAAACTGAACATGGACAGCTCGTATCAGAGCAGCCAGTTCGCGGACAACGCCAACACCACAACCGAAAGCGCTGACGGTAGCACCGGTCGCATCCCTGGCTACATGCTGTTCAGCAGCCGCGCAGCCTACGATTTCGGCCCAAAGATGTCGGACCTGAACGTTGCGGTCGGGGTGAAAAACATCCTCAACCACGAATACTTCACCCGCTCGTTCGACGACAACAACAAGGGCAAATACGTAGGCGAACCGCGCACGTTGTACGTGCAGACGTCTGTGGCGTTCTGACCACTCCCAGGTCCACTTACCTTGTGGGAGCCGCCTTGGTGGCGAATACGTTTTGTCTGTGCCGCAGATGCCGGCTGACACACCGTTTTCGCCACCAAGGCGGCTCCCACAACTGCGCGTCTGACTGGAAGAATATTTCTACTTCGAAATATTTCTCTCACACAGGGGGTTGAAATGTTCTTCGTTCGGCGCCAACACTGTGAGTGAGGGCAGACGAAAATTCATCCTCGTCGAGACTCTCCCGAGCAAGCCAAAGTAAGGGAAGAACTATGCAAATCCAGGTCAATAGCGATAACCACATCGAAAGCAGCATCCGACTGGAGGAGTGGGTACGAACCACCGTTGAAAGCACGCTCGACCGCTACGAAGAAGATCTCACTCGCGTCGAAGTCCACGTCCGCGACGAGAACGGCGACAAACCTGGCCCGCATGACATCCGCTGCCAAATGGAAGCCCGGCCAAAAGGCCACCAGCCCATATCCGTCACCCACAAAGCTGATTCCATCGATCAGGCCGTGGACGGCGCAGCCGTCAAACTCGAACACGCACTGGGACATCTGTTTGGCAAACTGCGCAGCAAACGTGGCGGCGTGACGTCCATCGACAGCGTGCGAGACGAAGACGATCTGGAGAGCCCTGACGCCCTGCTGCAGGAAGAATTTCTGGAAAAAGACGAAGCCCTGCACGGTTAAGCCAGCGGCTTTATAAATCGATTAATGGAAAAAGGCGGGCCTGTGAACACAGGCCCGCCTTTTTTATATGCACTCAAAGCAGGCAAGCCGCGCGCAAGTGGTGCTCGCTTGCAACTTACGAAGCAATTGGCCAGTACTAAAGTATTAATGAATAACGGTGAACCTGTTCACAGCGTTATCGCTGAAAGGATTCATTGAGCGGTTAATCACGCCGTTCGTCCTGAATGGCCCGAACCCTGCAAGTTTCTGATTATCGAGCCTCCACCCTCTGCAAGCCCCGATTTTTCTGGCTCGACGGGCAATTGACTGACCGTTGCACAGCTCGCGTTTTTTCGACATCTGCGCAAGCGTCGAGAACTAAACGCACTGACGCCCAGTCAACTAACGCAGACCGATCATCAGGTAACCGCTCATGGATAACCCTTTTCAACTGATCACCGATGCATTTCACCCAGACTATCGGGTCAACCTGAGCATCCAGGATCTGGACGGCACTATCATGCTGACGCTGTCCAACGAGTCAGGTGTGGTCGCCAAGCGCCTGATCAGCACCGAGCAGCGCAACTCGCCCAAACGCCTGCGCCGCCTGATCGAGAGCGTGCAGTTCGGCATCGCCATCGAACAGGGCCACAGCGCCGTGAAAATCCTCACGGCCATGACAGACGGCGACCTCAAGCAGCTGACTCCGCGCAACCATTTCTGCAATCGCCCACAGCTCAACGTGGGTATCTGATGCACATCACCATCCCGTAGCCGCCGGCCGGGCTGCTACGGACACCTGTCGTGATGAAGCTCGCTTAAATCTCGCCCTTCTCCTCGATCACCGCACCCTTCTTGTTGCTATGCGGATCCGGCACCTTCACCGAAGGAAATTGTGACGAGGCGTAACGCACCACCAGAATCGCGAACGCCAGCAGCAAAATCGCACCACTGAGGTACACCACGCCCAGGTCCGGCGGCGCATGGTGCGACACGTCGGAGATCAGCAAGCGGGTCAGTGCGGTGATCGCCACGTAGATCAGGAAGCGCACCGGCATGTGGTTGGTCTTGACGACGCCGAAATCCTGCGCCGTCACAAAAAAGACATTTTTAAAACCGTGAAAAACTCTTTCATGATTTTAATGTCATGAACGCTGATGCTCCTCCTGATGGAGCATATCTATGAAGGTCGTGATCCCTGCATACGCCGTAAAGCTTTTTACAATTTTTAAAACATTTCTAGCGTTAATTCTTTAACACAACCGACAGAAAGGCCAGTGTGAATTGCAAGGCTTTCAGCTTGTAGATTTATAAAGCTGCCACTAGCCTTTTGAGGCTTGTTTTTTACCCCCATGTCTTGCAACTCTTTTCTTGATTTTCAAATTTCCACCCATTTGGATATTGGCGCCGCAATTCCCGCTTTTTTTGGATCATTCAGTTAGCCCTGTTTTCTATGAAAAACCAAGATACGACGGCTATTTCCAGTCCGCTGAACATCGATCTGGATTTAAAGCGTCCTAGACACACTCAAACAGCGCTCTTATTAAAAGGATATCTATTCAAAAAAAGAAGACACAACAGCTCCGTTCTGGCTTCAATGTTTTTTTCATCGGCTAACCTAGCGCATAACTCCATGACAAAATCCTCTGACCTCCTCGTCATAAGGGTAATAAGATCTAGCATCGAAAAGTTATAGTCATTACCATCAAAAGCAATACCCCCAATGATTTCGTCAGATAACGCAGCAAGGTCAGCTGAATTAAAATCAATACGTTTGAAATGATCACCATTACCGCAAAACATTTCTAAAAGCTTTGGCTCTAGCCAAAGTTTAGTGCCAGCAGGCAATTCGAGTGAGGTTTTTAACTCTTGACCAGGAATCTCTCGCCGATCCGACAGGCTAGCATCAACAGTGGCACTATGAAGTAATGAAAGCGCTGCCTTGCAACCATAAGCAGTTTGTGGATTAACTATAAAAAGCGATGAAAATCGAGTGAAGGCTTGAGGCGGATTTTCAATAAGTCCAGGTATATGAATCTGAAGCCAGCATTGAATAATTGGTGGTTTTTTAGAGAAAAAATTTACTTTTTGAATTTTTTCAGAAACAGTTCTGAGAGCGTTTTGGACGACATCTCTGGCATGGTCATTGGTCACCCCCATAGTTAGCCCATTATGGCTGTAGGCTACTTTTGTTACATCCAATGCTATTACACCATAGCATCTATTCAAAAAGCGCTTTTTCAAAGGGATTCTAGATAATATCTGCTGTCTAGCTTTCAAAAGATTTTCCTCCAACTGCTTGCCATTGGAAACTCTTTTGCATTCAATATAGAAACAATGCCTTCCCTTTGATGCGACAATATCGGTATCAGTAGACAGGTCAACCAGAAAACCTGAGAGACAAAAGTAGCTAGCGATTCGAAGCTCGAACTGAATATTTCTTGACTCTGAATTCTTATCAAGAGCTGCAAAGTCAGAGCCGCCTACTACCTTCCTTAGTCTCTCATCTATACCCGCAGGAACAAACACCTTCAGCCCTTTAACAATATGAAGTAGTTCATCTACCTCCCTCAACACATAAACATACCAATCTAGGCCATGCTGGAAGCGATCATCTGTAACATTTTTAAACACACTATTAGGATTGGTTTTTTCCAAGCCAATCTCTGAAAGCGCTCGTAAATATTTCTGATATCTATCGATACGAGTATTCTTCGTCTCAATCCCCCTAGCACTCAAAAAGCCCCTTAGATCTTCCAAATCTGAAAACCGATCTTCAATGGAAATAGCTGGCAATGAGTGAGTCGGCCTTGGGTAAGAAATTTGCTCTGTCATGGAAAAACGAAATCCTTTTATGACAACTACGTTTTATTTTTTACATACATTGCAGCGCATTCATATAATAGTTTCAACCTAACATGAACATCCAATAGCCGCAAACAACTCTTGATACTATGCCTTTGAATACCTCATGCCATGTGTCCGAGGCTTTAAAATCCTGAGCTCTCTTTGGCCCATCAGCGCCAATGGCCACCAATGGCAGTATTGCGGCGTAGACAATGAGGATGAAGGTCACTGGCAGTCCCTGCAGAGTGAATGAGGACTGGCATCATCCCGGCGGCTGATCAAGGCAGCAAGCAATCTTGCCTCTCATACTGGCCTGATGACATAGTGGCGGCTCGAAAGACACTGGTAAGGGATGCGCTGTGGAGTCGAAACGGATAGCGCTGCTGATTGACTGTGACAACGTAAGCCATGCAGCTATAGGCGGCGTGCTCGACGAACTTGCGAAGTATGGAATGGTGAACATCAGGCACGCCCACGGTAACTGGAGTTCTCCCCACCTCGCAGGGTGGGTCGAGAAGGTTCACCCTTACGCCATCCGGCCCATGCAGCAGTTCGCTTTCACGAAGGGCAAGAACGCCACTGACTCAGCAATGATCATTGATGCAATGGACTTGCTATACAGCAAGAACGTCGATGCTTTTGCGCTCATGACAAGCGACAGCGACTTCACGCCGCTCGTGCTGCGTCTTCTCGAAAGCGGCCTGCCGGTGTATGGCTTCGGCGAAACGAAGACTCCCAAGCCGTTCGTGGATGCTTGCTCGCAGTTTATCTACACCGAAAACCTGATGAACGACGATCAGGAGAAAGCTGCAGAGGGTGAGCTACCCAAGTCGACGAAGCGCTCTCGCAACGAGCTGCGAAGCGATACATCTCTCGTGCGATTGCTCAGGACTGCTGCAGAGAAAACCGCCGATGATGCTGGGTGGTCGCATCTCAGCCAGGTTGGGGAATTCATACGCAACAACAGCTCCTTCTCAGCGGTAAACTATGGCTACCGGACGTTGGGCGACCTCATTCGCACCTCAGAGCTTTTCGAGATCGATGTGCGCCATGGCGGCACAGCAATGTTCATCAAGAACCCACGCAAACCAGCCGCAGCAACGCACCATCAACACGAGTCCAGCACATCGTAGAGCGCCGGGTCCTTAGCGCGTTCAGAACGCTTTCATATTTAGTTCTGAACGCACCCTGAGGACTTTCATATTTCACTAAAAACAGAGTCACATCTACTTGCAGGAATAGCCGCAATGAAATTCATTGACGATATTTTAGAGTCAATATCTGGAAGCACGAGAACAAAAATTGAAGACCCATTCATCGGCGCTTTCATTGGCTCGTGGCTAATTTGTAATTGGGATAGCTTAGCGCTGCTGGTGTGGGGAGAGGGAACCGCCACAGATCGAATTGCAGCCATTAGCAAGCACTACCACGAATTGAGGATATTCGAATTCAACTCACTCGTGGCAATCCCCCTATTCATGACAGCTCTATTTATTTTTGCCTTTCCTTGGGTGTCATGGGTTTTGAAATCCATACTGAAATACGCCAACGAGCGCCTGCACGAGCAAGCGGTAGCGATAGAGATCAGTAAGGTCGAGCGGCAAGAAGCTCTAAACAAAAAAAGACTTTTAGCTGATCCCGAGAAGAAATTCTTGGAAGAGAACGTCAGCTTAGACATTGAACGTAGAAAAGAGGTGATTGAGCAACTGAAACTCAGAACGGCTCGATTCAAGGAAAAAGCTGATGCAGCGGCCTCGGCAGCAGCTGAAGCGAAAGCTGCGTTAGAGGTTACTGCGGCTGCAGCCGCAGAGACGAAAAGTCGCGCAAGTCAGGCCGCACTCGACGAGGAGAAAAGGCATGCAAATGCAGAGCTTGAAAAACAACGTTTCAGCTTAGCAAGCGCGCAGCTAAAATCAGCACAAGCATCAAATCGGTTTCCTTCAGCTTATGCCCTTATGCAAACGCTAGAAGAAAGCCTCAAAAATGACGATATTTATTTATCATTGGAAGGGCTTGGAGAGATTGTAGCAATGATTTTTGGCTACAAAAGCTTCAACACACTCGTGCATGACGAGAATTTCAATAACAAGACCTTGGCACAGGTTGCATACATCTATTATGACCGAGATGAATTTGCAACGACTCTGGAAACCATCGTTCAAAACGAAGGCTCCAGAAATGAGGACTTGGACGCTGAATCGCTATTCGACCATGTGATCTCAATCTTCGACAATCTTGATTTTAAACTACTCCCAAAAGATGAAGTCGAAGAAGTCTGCCGAGAAGCATGTAACAACATGCGATATGACTTACTGAATAGCGAGGAGCTCTCAGGCCCAATCGCTGAGTCGGATACGATTTTCGATGAGGTTGAGATTGACGACCTGGAAGACATCACCTTTGAAAATGGGCTGAGTGTTACTTTTTCTGGCACAGCAAGTGGAAACCACAGAAAAGAATACGACATTTCTGGACGTGATATAGAATTCAGCATCGAAATAAAAAGTGCATTATTGGTCGGCACCAAAGGATTAGGTGAGCTGGAGCTTGGCGAAGTGTCAGCCAATCTGGTTGATTACGACTATGAGCCAGAAAATGAAGCGGATGAAGGTTGAGCAATTTTCAATCTCGATATTTGAATCAGATCTCGTAGCCTGATGGCGTATGCTCACGCAACAGCGGCATTGAATCACTCGGAGCCTTGTAGCCCAAGCACGCCACCGGTTCACCTCTTCGCCTGTGCTACGGATGTGTGCTTGAATCGCTCTCCTCGCCTGCATCTAAGTCTTCCTGACCGCGCAGCATATGCTTGATACGTTAGAAAAAAAGCCGCTCGAAAGCGGCCTGAATCATTTAGTGAGCTGTCAGTCTGTCTTCTCTCTCACTGACGGGAAACGGGCCGAGGCATATCGCACTACGAAAATCGAAACGGAAAGGAGCACCACACCACCCGTGAGGTAGAGAATGCCCTCGTCCGGGGATTTATGATGCGACACGTCACTAATCAGCAGCCGAATCAAAGCCGTAACGCCAATGTAGAGAAGAAAGCGCAATGGCATATGGTTTGTGCGGAAATAAATTCCGCTCATAGCCAGCAGCTCGAGATAGATGAACAGCAGCAGAATGTCATCGACGCTGATTTTGTCTTGATGGAGCATGTCAATGAAGGTGGTGATGCCCGCGTAGACCGTGATCGCCCCGATCCCGAAAAGCGCAAGGTAATGGAACAGCTCAACCCCCAGGTTCCCAAGGCTATTTGCCCCAGCATGAACCTTTATGCGCATCCGATCCGCCCATTTCATACCTACTCTCCCCCGCACATGCCGAAATCGGCAGAAAAAATCAACACAGTATTTCAGAATAAAAAAGAAGGAATACTACGCCGTAAGCCAATGATTTTGCTCGGATTTTATAGAAATAATGCACTGAGAAAAAATGTTAGTTACAGGATGGTTGGTCTTGAAGTAGATCCCCACCATCGCCCCCAATTCCAGGTAGATGAACAGCAGCAGGATGTCATCCACCGTGATGTGGCCCTTGTCCAGCATCCCCAGAAAAGCCATCACCGCCGCCCAGGCCGTGACGGCACCGATGGCGAATAGCGCCAGGTAGTGGAAGGTCTCGACGAACAGGTTGCCCAGAGATTCGGCGCAGGAGTGTACGCGCTGACGCAGGGACTCGGCCCAGTTGATTTTCACGATGTACTTCCTTGAATAGCCCGAAAAGATGATGCACCACGCGGGTGACGCTTTTGCTTGCGCAACTCTGCCTGCGCAAAACCCAAGCATTAAAGGGGCCATGGGCTATGGTTGAGAACGCGACCGGTTGTCGCAAGGCAGCGCACGTAAGCTGTAAATGAATGTGAATTGCCACTATTCAGGCAACGGCGATTGCCTTATGCTTTGCACTGTATATAAAAACAGTACCTGTAAAAAATCCTCGCCTGTAGCCATTCGAGGTGGTGAATGGCCGTCAGAGTGGCATACCGCAGCAGCCGGGATCTGTAGCGTCGACTCCTCAATTTGGCTGCCTGGTGAGCCTTGCGGGCCTGGAGGGAGGGGCGGGACCGGGATCATCTCCGGGTGAGCATGAAGCACTGCGCTCATGCTCAACTTTCACTGGACAATACGAAGAGGCCAAAATGGCGGTTGAAATCCTTTACCGCAGTACCCGCGATCTGGAGACTACTTTCGTGGACCGAAAACTCGCAGATGCGCACGATCAGATGCTTGAGCTTGCAGAGCTACTCACTGACGTGCTGATGAAGAACGTCGCCGGGCTCTCTGAAAAACAGGCAGAGGATGCGAGCATCTACATGGCGAAAAATCGCGCCGTCTTTGCAGCTGCCTTTAAAAATAATGCTGGGGCGCTTAGCGAGCTGTCTGCGCCCAGCGATTCTGAAGCCTGACGCGGCCTCATCGGTGTCGAGCCGCATTTGAAATGCCAGCGGCTATCACGATCTGCCAGGGATTACTTGAGTTTCGCCAGCATGGCCACAGCGACTGCCTTGGCCGATTGTGGGTTCTGGCCGGAGATGACTTCACGGTCCTCGATCACGTGCTCACTCCAGGGCTTGGCTTCAGAGAAGTCAGCACCGGCAGCCGTCAGGCCATCCTGAGGGAACAATTTCATGTGCCCGCCGCCGAGGAACCCCTTGGCCTGCTCTTCTTCTGCATCGGTGAAAGCAGTGACTTTGTAGCCCTTATAGATCCAATTGGCTGGCGCTGCCGTTTGCTTGCCCGATTCCAGCGATGAGACAAAGCCGTGAGCATCAGGCATCGCCGATAGCATGGCGATAGTGCCATGGCAGGTGAAGCCGGTAACCTTGCCTTTTTCGTGGAAGTTGGTCAGCAGTTGGCCCAACTGCTTGTCCTTCAGCAAATCCTGCATCGGGATATGGCCGCCCGGCACGAATACGGCATCGAACTTGTCGTAACCGATTTTCTTGACCTGGGCGAAGCTGATTGCCGGCGAGTCGTTCTTTGAGGTCAGCTTCAGCGTGGCCAGCAGCGCCAGACTTTCCTGCCGGGCCTTTTCATCCCCACTCCAGAAGCTCACGTCGTTGGATTTCTGGTCAGCAGTCGGCGCTTTGCCGCTTGGGGTGGCAAATACGACGGTTTGACCCGCCGCGATGAAGGTCTGCACAGGCTGCATTAATTCATTGAGGAAGAAACCTGTTTGCATGACCTTGCCATCTTTGAGGTCTAGCTGAGCCTGATCCGACAGGACGACTAACACCGTTCCGGCGTTGGCATAGTTCGCAGCAGCGGCAAGCAGGGCGGCAATAATGGTTTTCTTCACGTGATGCTCCAGTAGGAATGGTTTGCGGCGACCATCTTATTACTGGAGCTGGAGGCGAAAGAGTGAGCATATTGGATTTCAGTTGTTACACAGAGTTATCAATGTTCGCCGCACACCTTACTCAATCAAACGCGCTTCTAAAACGCTCAAGTCAATTGAAAGCGCTGCGATAGGCAAACAGGCCAGGCAAGCCGCCGGTCATCACAAACAGCAGGTTGCTCCCTGCCGGGTAGTCGCCTCGGCGCACGGCAGCTAGCAACCCTGCGAAGGCCTTGCCACCGTAAACCGGATCCGTCAGCAGGCCCTCAAGGGAGGCCAGCAACCGCACCGCTTCGAGCATAGACTCGGTGGGGGCGCCATAGGCGTCGCCACGTTGACTGCCGTCCACATTGATCGCGCTTTCCAAAAGGCTTGCGGACGGGTCCAGCAGCTGCAGCGTTTTGCGGGTTTTTTCCAGGGTCGTGGACTTGGCCTGCTCCTCTGTTGCCAGGACAGAATACCCGATGATTTGCGTTGATGATCGAGCCAGTGCAAGACCGGCCTGCAATCCTGAATGGGTTCCGGCGCTGCCGTTGGGAATGATGATCCGTTCGAACTGAACACCGAGCGCGTCTGCCTGGCCAAGGATCTCTGCCGCGCAGGCAGCGTAGCCCAGACTGCCCCTGGGGCTTGAGCCGCCCAATGGCATGACGAAGGGGTTTTTGCCCTGGCTTCTGAGGGTGCCGAGCAATTCGGCAGCGTAGCTATCCGGCGTCATACCTGGCGCCAGTCGATGGACCTTTGCACCAAACAGGCCATCGAGCAATACGTTGCCGTTGTGGCAAAAATCGTCATCGCTGCGCACTGCGGACGGGGTCAGGATAAGCTCGCTGGCCAGGCCGTGGCGGGCAGCGACGGCAGCGGTCAACCTGGCGTGATTGGATTGAAAACCGCCCCAGGTTATCAGTGTGTCCGCGCCCTCGGCCAATGCTTCGCCCAGCAGGAATTCGAGTTTGCGCAGCTTGTTGCCGCCGCCGCCGACGCCCATCAGATCATCGCGTTTTACGTAAACATTGCAGCCATGCAGTTCGGGTAACCGGCTCAGGCGGGACAGCTTTTGAATCGGTGTCGGACCTTCCAGAAGTGCCACTCGGGGATAAGTAGCCAGCGCAGTTTGCAGTTGATTCAAGTCGTGGTGCATGAGGGTTCACTCGAGGCTGAAAGAACGAAGTGGGTCGACCACTTTAAGAAAGCCCCGGTGCGAAGATATACCGTCGCGGTGGAATTACTGTTGATACGCCATGTAATCAAAATCGTTGCTGTGGAGCCCTCCTGCAAGAATCAGCCGGATGCGCAGGATGAACTGCTCAGCGGTGAAGCGCCGGAGTAAAACACACAGCCCGTAGCAGCCCGGCCGGGCTGCTACGGAACCTGCGTCTATCAGACCTCTTTGACCAGCACATCCGCGATGCGAATGCTCAGCGCCGCACCGGTGAGCGTCGGGTTCACGCACGACGATGACGGCATCACGCTGGTGCCGGCAATGAACAGGTTGTGGTGGTCATGGCTGCGGCAATCGCGGTCGACCACCGAGTCTTTCGGGTCGTCGCCCATGATGGTGGTGCCCATGATGTGCTGACGGTTCTGGAACCCGGTGTCGGTGCTCAGGATGTCGGCGTCCAGCAGCTTGGCGAACTGCTTGAAATCCTCCAGGGCCTTGTCCTTGCCGGCGTGCCAGTAGTCCGGAACGCTGTAGTAGATTTCCGGCACCGGCAGGCCGATGGCATCGAACTTGGTCTTGCTCGGCACGACCCGGTTTTCCGGCAACGGCAAGGTTTCGAAATCCACCGCCCAGTTCAGCGAGCGCGCCGATTGCAGGCGAATCTGCTCGTCGAGCTTGGAGCCCAGCACGCCCTTGGCGATCAGGTTGGAGGTGATCTGCGAGGTCGGAACCGTGTTGCGAACCTTGATCTTGTAGCTTGGGTAGTCCTTGCGGAAGCCGCCGTCACGGCTGTTCAGGTACACCAGCAACTGTGTCGGACCCTCGCCCGGCCACATGTCTTCCTTGGCCATCACGTTCATGCTGATGCCGGTATGGTCCATCAGGTTACGACCCACCTGGTCGGAAGAGTTGGCGATGCCGTTCGGGTATTTCTCGGAGGTGGACATCAGCAGCAGCTTCGGCGATTCGATGCCGTAGGCGGCCAGCACAAAATAGCGCGCGGTCAGTTTGTGTTTGGATTTGTCAGGGCGCATGTACCAAACGGCAGTGATCTTGCCGTCGTCGCCGGCTTCGATCTTGTACACCACCGAGTTTTCCAGCACCTTGGCGCCGTGCCGTTCGGCTTCGTCGATGTGCATCGAGCCGTCGTATTTGGCGGCAATCGGGCAGACCGGGTTGCAGTTGTTGTTGCCTGCGCACGGCGGACGCTTGCCGTAAGGACGCGTCGCCCGGCCGTTGGGCTCCAGGATCGGGTTGTAACCGCCCTTGCCCAGCATTTCCGACAGCCGAGTGAACATGTAGCTCGGCTTGAGGCCTTCCATCGGGTACGGGATCGAACGTGGCGGATACGCATCGCCGCCCTGCCCGCTTTCGTCCTGCCCATCGACACCGGACACACCCAGCTCGGTCTCGGCGCGGGCGTAGAAAGGCTCCAGTTCGTCGTAGCTGATCGGCCAGTCGCGGCCACGACCGTACAGCGATTTGAGGCGGAAATCGTTAGGCAGCATGCGCCACAGGGACGAGCCGAAGTGCCAGGTGGTGCCGCCAACCACACGCAGATACGAGGTGTTGTATTTGACCGGCCCCACTTGCTGCAGGTAGTCGCCGTAGGTGGACGGCGCATGTGGCAGGCTCGGATACGGCGAGCCCGCGCCCTGCAGCTTGGCGTTGGCCAGCGACAGTTTGATTGGCGCGTTGCGGAAGGTTTCCACGATGTCACGGCGGTTCACCCGAGGACCCGCTTCGAGCACGATCACCGATTTGTTTTCTTTGGCAAGGCCGGTGGCGATCAGGCCACCCATGACGCCGGAGCCGATGATGACTACGTCGGCATCGAATTGATCGGTGCTCATACTTTCGAATCCTGAATGACTGCGGGTTTAGGGCCCCACGAAGCCGGGCCGCCACCGTAAGTGGGAATAGCAAGAATGCCGTGGGTCGGTTGGTACATCACGGCTTCGGAATAACTGATCAGCTCGGCATCCGCAGGCTCGCCGACGATGCCCAGGTACCAGGCCGAAATGATGCTGGTCGCGGTGGCTCTCAGCGATGCATCGGGCTGCGCCTGCGCCAGGTACTCATCGACATGCTTGTAGCCTTGCGCGTCGATCAGCGCCTTGAGGGCGATGACATTGCCGGCAAAATTCGGCGCACGCTTGGCCAGCGCCGCCTGATAACGCGAGGCCAGCACGGGATTGACCGGACGGCTGATCAAGAACTGCGACAGCGCGATGAAATCACCGGCGCTGACTTCTGCGGCGAATACCGATTGCAACGGCGTCAGGCCGCCAAGCATCGCTGCCAGGCCCAGCGTCACCGAGCCACGCAGCAGGCTGCGGCGGGAAAACGCCAAGGAGGTTGGGACTTGAACCGCTGTGGTGGTGTTGCTCATGGATGTGTCCATTACTCAAGCCCCCTTGCGACGGCGGGAAATCAGCGCCCATACGGCCAGCCCGATCAGCACGCAGACCAGAATGATTGCCGGGATCGTGAACTTGGCCATGACGGCCAGCGGCGCTTTCGGGCCACCTTCACGCACTTGCGCAACATCGGCAGCGGTGACTTTCAGGCCAGCGTTGCCGTAGTGGGTCAGCACGTAGTTGCTGACGTCGGCGATCTGCTGATCGTTGAGGCGATCGGTAAACAGCGCATCAGGACCGAAACCCGGCATGTCGATGGCCACGCCGTCGACTTCGCGGTGCACGCCATAGACGATGGTAGCGATCAGGTTGTCGGCGCGGCTGGTGGCCGTGTTGTGGAACAACGACGGGTATTCCTTGTTGCCCTGGCCGTTTGGCTGGTGGCAGTTGGCGCAGGTGCCGCTGAAGATGTGCCAGCCCGGATTGTCTTCCGGCTTGCCGCCGCGCAGGGTCAGCTCATCGACCGAAGCCTGGCCGTAGGAATGGCGGGGACGGGCTTCACCGGTGTTGATCGGCTGGGTCTGCAGCAGGTACGCCGCGATGGCTTTCAGGTCGGCGTCGTTTAAGTGTTGCAGGCTGTTTTCCACTGCCTCGGCCATAGGGCCTGCCGCTTGCGCCTTGCCTTCGACATGACCGGTGCGCAGGTACGCCACGATTTCATCGCTGGACCAGGCGCCAATGCCGCCGACCTTGTCGGAGGTGATGTTCGGCGCGTACCAACTGCCCAGGGAACCGCCCGCCAATGCCTTGCTGTTGTCAGCGGCCATCAGCACATTACGCGGGGTGTGGCAGGTGTCGCAGTGAGCCAGGCCGTTGACCAGATAGTCGCCGCGATTGACCTCGGCAGATTTACTCGGGTCAGGGGTGAAGCGCTTTTCGCTGTGAAACAGCGCGTTCCAGCCCAGCATCGAGGCACGGACGTTGAACGGGAAATCCAGCGCCGTTTTTGGCGTTGGCGCATCGACCGGCTGCACTTCGTGCATGAAGTAGGCGTACAGCGCGGCGATGTCGCTGTCGGTGATCTTCGAGTACGAGGTATACGGCATCGCCGGGTACAGGTGTGTACCGTCCGGCGTGACGCCATCTCGCACGGCCCGGGCGAACTGCTCCTGAGTGTAATTGCCGATCCCTGCCGTTTTCGACGGCGTGATGTTGGTCGAATAGATCGTCCCCATGGGCGAGCTGAGCGGATAGCCACCCGCGAACGGCTTGCCCCCCGGCACGCTGTGACACGCCACGCAATCCGCTGCCACCGCCAGACGCTTGCCCGGCGAAGCGCTGTCGTCCAGCGCTTCGCCGTGGGCCGAACTTGCGGTCATCAATACCAGCGTGAACAGACCCGCAATGGTCTTGCCCACGCCCCTCCCCTTACCCACGTAACGCAACATGATTCCTGCCTCAGGCCACTGAATTCTTGGTTTTTTTCACGGTTGATAAAACGGCGGACGCATCGATGCCGCGATCCGGAAATACGGATCAAGAGGTACGATGTCTTATGATATATATGAATATTTCACAAAGAATAACATCTTGCAACACAAAGCGGCGGCAAATTGCCACACCTTTTTAATTAGCACAAACGCTCTATATCAATGCTTTTTGAATAGGCATGTCCCGCCTCGGCGGAAAATTAATATTTGGTAACCCTTTAGTGATGGACAGGAACGCCGATAGACATAGGACAACCGTCCGTCGGACTAATCCCGGTTGTGTCTCTACCTATTCCAATTACCCTCGGCAGGACGTCAGATGAGCTGGACCCACGATGCAAAACTCTCGACCAAATTGATCTCGGCTTTTGCGCTGTGCGCGCTTATCACCTTGGGTGTGGGCGTATTGGGCAGTCGGGGCATTTCACAGCTCTCGGCGAGCCTGAATCAGGTGTTCAGCAACAATCTGGTGTCCGTCGTCAACACGGACCAGACCAAGATCAAGGCCATCGGCCAGACCCGCGACATGTACCGCCTCTATGTCGCGACCCAGGCCGGGTTGCCGCAAAGCGTGAAGGACGAATTCATCGCCTCGATGAACGCCAACCAGGCCGCCAGCGAGAAGGCCTTCGCCACCTATCGCAAGACCGTGCTGGCCGATGACGAACGCGCGGCCGGCGACAAGATGGATCGGGACTGGCCCGCCTATCAGGCCATCGTGCAACGCTATGTCGCGCTGATGAAGGCCGGTGACGTGGAAAATGGCCGCGCCTTGCTGATGGGTGATCTGCAGAGCGCCTACCGCACGGTCATGGACGAAATCACCGTGATGACCAACTCCAATGACCGGCAGGTCGGTGAGGGCGCGGTGGCCGCCGTCGATCTGGCCGCCTCCGCCAAGACGTCGCTGTACATCGGCATCGCACTGGCCTTCGTTGCGGCGATTCTGCTGGGCCTGTTCATCAGCCGCCTGATCAGCAAGCCGATTGCAGATGCAGTCGCCAGCGCCAGAGGCATTGCCGAGGGCGATCTGACGCAGCGCATCGTCAGCACCGGGCGTGATGAGGTGGGCCAGTTGCTGAGCGCCTTGGCTGACATGCAACACAGCCTGAAAACTACTATTCAACAGATCGCCAGCGCGTCGGATCAACTGGCGTCAGCGGCAGAAGAAATGACCGCGGTCACCGATCAATCCAGCCGTGGGCTGGTCCGCCAGAACGATGAGATCCAGCAGGCTGCCACAGCGGTCACGGAAATGACCTCGGCCGTCGAGGAAGTCGCGCGTAACGCAGTGTCCACTTCAGAAGCCTCAAGAGCTGCGAGCGAGCAAGCTTCCGGCGGCCGCGATCAGGCGCGCAATGCCGTGACGGCGATCAACAGCGCGACCACGGAAATTGCCGCTTCCACCACCATGGTCAAGGATCTGGCTGACCAGGTGCGGGATATCGGCAAGGTGCTGGATGTGATTCGTGGCATCGCCGAGCAGACCAACCTGCTGGCACTGAACGCCGCCATCGAAGCCGCCCGCGCAGGCGAACAGGGGCGTGGTTTTGCCGTGGTCGCCGACGAAGTACGCGCACTGGCCGCACGCACACAGGCCTCGACCGGCGAGATCGAAGGTATGATTGGCCGCGTACGCAGCAGTGCCGACCAGGCGGTCAATGCGATGGGCAAGAGCCAGTCGCTGGTCATCGATACCCAGGCGCTCGCCCACGAAGCTGGCCAGGCGCTGGAGCTGATCGCCGATGGCATCGCGCAGATCAACGACCGCAACCTGGTCATCGCCACGGCTTCGGAAGAACAGGCCAACGTTGCCCGCGAAGTAGATCGCAACCTGGTCAACATCCAGGACTTGTCGACCCAGACCGCCGCCGGCGCCCACCAGACCAACGCCGCCTCTCAGGAGCTTTCAAGCCTGGCGACCTCGTTCAATACGTTGGTCAGCCGGTTCAGAGTATAAAAAAGGGTCACGTGCGCCAGCGCCCGTTCTGCACCAGGCTGGCCACAACCTCGGCGAAGGCGCGGGGCTTTTCCTGTGGCAGGAAGTTGGCCGCCATCAGCCCCACGCAGCGCGTGGGTTTGAGCACCTCGGCCAGGCTCGCCGCCCGACCACCTTCCAGAAAACCGGCCAGCACCGCTTCGGGAATGTGCAAGGCGTTCATCAGATCGATCACGTCCTGGCCCAGCGGGCTTTGCTCATCAGTGCCGGGCGCCTGATCCTCCAGCAATTTCGTACTCCCGTGACCGCGCAGATACGGCACCACCACACGGATGCCTTGCGCCGCCAGAAGCGGCGCCACCTCAGCGAAACTCTGGATATCGTAGGCAGCCCCGTGCAGCAGAATCACCGCGCGCCCCTCTTCAGGCCCGGCCGTGAAGTAGCCGATGTCGAGCGTATCGGTGCTGACTTGCTGAATCGGCTCCAGCGCGCTGCTAGAGACGGCAGGTCCAGACGCAGCGAAAACGGGCGTCAGACCGCTGAGTGCAAGCGCCGCGACACTGGCGGCAGAGTACGTCAGAAAGTGCCGACGATTGAGTGTGAATCCAGACATGGTTAATGCATTCCCAGGATTGAAAAAAGTCAGACGCCAACAATCAGTTCACTGCCGAGCCATCCGGCCAGCAGGCTACCGGCCTTCGCCACGCCGTCCTCTTCGCCCAGCCGCGCCACCAGCATTTCGCACAGATCGACGAAGCTGCCGTTGCGCTGAAGCTGCACGAGCGCCGCGTATTCCAGCCCGTCGATCTCGCGCAGTCGCGAGGTGAACTGCCGACGCCAGACCATCAGCCCACCGGCCTCGGCAAGCATTTCGCTTGGCGGCGGCGTGAGTTCTTCGCACAACGCGCTCCAGATGGCTTCGACGTTGGTGGTCATCACCTGCACCCGCAGTGACGGTGTTAAACGCAGCTTGGCGTTATCCCAATCGACGGTCGCCAATGCATCCAGCGTCAGGGGCTGGGCATCGCGCGCGACGAAGGCCTCACCCAGAGCCAGCTCAATCCAGGCCAGCTCATGGATGTCCGGGTTGTTCGGGAAACGCTCGCGCAGCGTCTGGCCGAAATCCTCGGCGTAGGCGTCGAGCGTCCAGGCATGGGGCGGGTACTTATCGATGTGGGCGATGGCTGCGTTGCGAAACTCTTCCTCACCCAGCCACGTCTGCAGATTCGGGAAGGTGTGTTTCAGGCAGTTGACCAGCTGGGTACGGTAGTTGTTCTGGTACACCGCAAGGCCCGCGGCCGCGTGAACGCTCAGGCGATCCGCCGCTTCTTCAGAGGCATCCACCAGCCATGACTGGAAATCGCGCTGCATGTCGGCAAGCTTCATGCGAATTCTCCTGCACGACGGCGAGCTTCTGTCGCACCCAGTTTGCGGGCGATCGACAGCTCCTCCATCAACTCGGCCAATGGGGGGATATCGTCGTCGCGCTCGATCATGGTCGCGACCGGCCCCAGCAGCGAAATCGCCTTGGCGTACAGATGCCACACATCAGGACAGACCGGGCTGTCGTGGGTATCGATCAACAGGTCCGGCCCTTGGGTGTGGCCGGCCAGATGGATCTGCCGCACCCGCTCGGCCGGAATGCCGTCGAGAAACGCCAGTGCATCGAAGCCATGATTGCTGGCGCTGACGAACACGTTATTGACGTCCAGCAGCAGCTCGCAACCGGTGCGGCGCGACATCTCGGCAATGAACTCCCACTCGGTCATGGCCGCGTCGGGAAAGCTCAGGTAGCTGGACGGATTTTCGAACAGCATGGTGCGGCCCAGTGCGTCCTGAGCCTGGGAAATGTTGGCGCACACGCGCTCCAGCGCTTCATGGGTGTAGGGCACCGGCAGCAGATCATGGGAGTTGAATCCGCCGATGCGCGACCAGCTCAGGTGATCGGAGACGAACAGCGGCTCAATCTCGTCGACCAGATTACGCAGGCGCTTGAGGTAGGCCGGATTCAGGCCGTCGGCCGAGCCGATGGACATCGACACACCGTGCAACACCACCGGATGCCGCTCGCGTACGCGGCGCAGGATGTCCCGCGGCTGACCGCCCTCGACCATGAAGTTCTCGGAAATGACTTCGACGAAATCCACCGGCACCTCGGTGTCCAGAAAATCCTTGTAATGCTCCCGACGCAGGCCCAGCCCGTACCCTGAAAAAGCTGCTGTCATTTTGCGTACTCCGCTGAAATGTCTCGATGAGCAGATTTAACCGCCCTGCTGTATCTCCTCTGTGTCGCGCGGCGATTGAAAGCGTGGGCCGATGTATCTGTGCCGGGGCGATATACATTCCGATACAAAACCCAACCTCATTCATCTCACCCCGTAGCAGTCCGGCTTGCCGGCGTCAGCGATTTCAAGAATGCCGACGCCGGCAAGCCGGACTGCTACATCGGGATGCGGTGTTCAACGCAAAAAAGCCCGCCCTCCCGCTTTTTAAACGGGAGGGCGGGCCTGGTTGATCGGGCTTATTTAGGCTCGGTCAGGGTGCCGCCAGCCTTGAGGCATTCGGACGGGGTCTTGACGATCACGCCTTCGCCTTTGCAGCTGTTCAGGCCCTTGCAGTCGTTCTTGGCGGTGGCACACAGGCTTTCGCCCTTGCAGTTGTTCACGCCGTAGCAACGGCCTGGCTTCTCGGCACTGGCGTCGGCTGCCGAGGCGCCGACGCTGAAGGAAGCCGAAGCCAGAGCGATCAGGGCGGCGGCGGTGGCGATGCTGAAACGGGATTTGGTGGATACGGTCATGGTCTTCTCCAATTGCGGTCGGGGTGAATCAAAAGGTTGGAAACAGGGGGTTACTTGACGGCCAGGGCCGCGTCTTCGATGACCTGGGCCACGGCCTCAGGCTGCGAGATGTACACCGCATGGCTGGCCTTGATTTCGGTGACTTTGGAGCCGGCACGTTTGTACATCCAGCGCTGCAGGTCAGGGCTCAGGGCATGGTCATCGGTGGCGACGATTGCGTAGGTCGGTTTGTTGTGCCAGGCGGCAGCCCAGGCCTGCACGCCGAACGTGGCGGTGGTGGCGGCTGGCTGGGATGCGGCCATGAAATCGGTACGGTTGGTGGTCAGGTCACCGGCAAAGTCGGTGGCGAACTTGGCGCGGTCGAAGAACAGGTGGCCGTCGCGGGTCGGGCGAATGTCATCGCTTGGCGACGGCATCGAGGCGATCAACTGGCCCATGCTTTCGCCCACTTCCGGCTGCAAGGCCGCGACGTAAACCAGCGCCTTGACCTTGTCACGCACACCGGCCGCGCTGATCACGCCGCCACCGGAGCTGTGGCCGACCAGCACGACAGGGCCGACCTGCTGATCGAGGATTTCCCGGGTAGCGGCAACGTCCGCATCCAGGTTGGTCGCAGGCTGCTGCACCACGGTGACCTTGTAGCCCTTGTGAATCAGGATGTCGTGCACCACTCGCCAGCCCGAACCGTCCACGAACGAGCCGTGGACGATCACGATGTTCTTCGCGCCGGTCGGGGCAACCGGGGCAGCAGCAGGCGTGGCGGCGAACGCTTGCGCAGACACCAGCAGAGGGGCAGCCACCGCCATGATGCCCAAGGCGAGTTTGGAAACTGTACGCATGTTGACTCTCCAGGGGCCTGTGCGGCCCCGTTGATGTTTCAGGGTTGTTGTTCAGCGAAGGACCGTGCGAAACCGTCCAAAAAACAGTTCATCCAGCGACCAGCGTCCGGCGCCGTACACCACCAGCGGCAGCAGCAGCGCCGCCCAGGTCAGGTGCGTCGGCCAGGCATCGGGGTAGACGAAAATCTCGATCACCGCCGTCATGCCCAACAGCGCCGCCGCAGCGGGCCGGGTGACGAACCCCAGCACCAGCAGAACCGGAAACAGGTGCTCGGCATACGTGGCCAGGTAAGCCGCGAGATCCGTCGGCAACACCGGCAACGCGTATTCGTACTGGAACAGCTGGAAGGTCGATGGCTTGAGCGTCAGCAGTCCCGTGACCTTGGTGCGGCCCGACAGGAAGAACACCGAAGCGATGCCCAACCGCGCGACCAGCAACAGGAAGCTGGGCATGGCCGCCCGCAGTGCAGGCGCCAGAATCGCGCCGCGCATCACTTCTGTTCCGTCAACGAGCCGAAGCCCTTGGGCGTCTTGATGGTGGTGCAGGTGCCTTTATCGACCAGCACCCAGGCATTGCCTTGGTAGTCAGCGCTGGACGTCGCGGCGCACGAAGTGCCGGCACCTGCAGCGCAGTCGTTCTGACCGGCCAGGGCGACGCCGTAGCATTTTTCTTTAGGGGTTGCCTGGTCGGCAGCCGAAGCAGTGCCCGCCAGAGCGGTCAGTGACAAGGCCAGGGTTGCAGCGAGGGCGGCGTATTTGGTGTTCATCGTTCATCTCCTGCTCATCGAAAAAGGGGTCCGAACCGGCACCCTTGAGGTTGAAACCGGTATTGCCTTTCGGTGAGCAGATTTAAACGTGGGGCTGTATCTGGTCTGTGTCGCGGTTTGGGCGCAAGCCTTTGCAGATGTATCTCGCGGGGATCTGTACACACTCCGATACAAACCCGAATGGAATAAAACCGATCTTGCAAAGTAACGACGTTTTAGGGTGCACGCAGCACCTGTAGGAGTGCGCTTGCTCGCGATAGCGATCCCACAGGCGATTCATTTGCGCCTGCAACATCGCAATCGCGAGCAAGCTCACTCCTACAGTGGATCGTGTTTCAGTCAGGTAGATTCGGGTTTTTCCAGCTCCTCCACCAGCGCCTTGAAGAACCGCGCGGCCTCGCCTCCGGTCACCGCTCGATGATCGAACGTCAATGAGAGCGGCAGGATCGGATGAATAACCACCTGTCCATCCATAGCCACCGGTTCCTGGCGAATGCCCCCTGCACCGATGATCGCCACCTGCGGCGGTACGACGATGGGGCTTGCGTAGCGGCCGAACAGGGTGCCGAAGTTGGACAGGGTGATGGTGGCGCCCATCATCTCCTTGGGCGGAATCGAGCGGGCCTTGACGTCGGCCCGCAGGCAGTTGAGCCCCTCCTTCAAATCCGCCGCCTGGCGATTGCCGACGTCGCGCAGTACCGGCACAAACAGGCCGTCCGGCGTATCGACGGCGATGCCCAGATCGAGCGTCTCGTGGTGTTTGATCGACAGCGACTTGCCGTCGAACCAGCTGTTGAGCACAGGTTCCACCTTGCACGCCGCGGCCATGGCCTTGCCGATGCGAATCAACGGATCGCGGGCGACTCCCCAGCGATGCAGATCGGCGTCGCCGAAAATCGTCACGGGCACCACTTCGGCGTGGGACTTGGCCATGTTCAGCGCCATGCTGCGGCGCACGCCGCGCAGTTTCTCGCCGCCGAACTTGTCGCGCTCGGCCTGGGAGGCGTTTTCCACATCGGCGCGGGTTATCAAGCCGTCGCTGCCCGAACCGCTCAAGGCGTTCAGGTCGACACCCAGTTGCCGCGCCAGTTGCCGTACCGCAGGGGTGGCGCGGGTCGACAAGTGTTCACGGGTAGACGGCGCGGCGCCGACGAAAAACTGATCGTCCTGACTGCCGCCGCCTCCCTCCAGGCGCCCGACAACCGTCCCCGCATCACCTTCGCCTTCAAATGCCATCAAGGGTTCACCCACGTGAAGGATGTCGCCATCGCCACCGTAGACTTTCGCCACCACGCCATCATAGGGCGCGGGAATGTCGACGATGGCCTTGGCCGTCTCGACTGACACCACCAACTGATCGGCCTTGACCGTGTCCCCCGCCTTGACGTGCCACTCGACGATTTCCGCTTCCTGCAAGCCTTCGCCCAGGTCGGGCAGTTTGAAATATTTCATCGCAAGCCTCCTCGGCCGTCAGGCGTAATTCAGGGCAGTGTCACAGGCGTGAAGGATGTCTTCGACGCTGGGGATATACAGCTGCTCCAGGCGATAGAGCGGCGGCGGAATGTCCGGCGCGGTGACCCGCTGGATCGGCGCCTGCAAATCCAGCAGCGCTCGCTCGTAGAGGCTGGCGGCGATTTCCCCGCCCAGGCCGCCGGAACGTGGCGCTTCATGGACAATCACGCAGCGCCCGGTCTTGCGCACTGACGCTTCGAGGGTGTCCAGGTCCAGCGGTTTGACGCAGGCCACGTCGATCACCTCCGCCGACACGCCCTGCTCGGCCAGCGCGTTGGCGGCCTGCAGGGTTTCGTGAACGCTGGCGCCCCAACTGATGAGGGTGATGTCACTGCCTTCGCGCAGGGTGAAACAGGTGTCCAGCGGCAGGCGTTTGCCATCGTCGGCCAGCACCTGCGGATTCATGCGGTACAACCTTGTGGGTTCGAGGAAGATCACCGGGTCCGGATCGTCGATGGCCGCCAGCAACAGGCCATAGGCGCGGGCCGGCGAGGAAGGAATCACCACGCGCACCCCCGGTACGTGGGCGAACATCGCTTCGGTGCTTTCGCTGTGGTGTTCCGGCGCGCGAATCCCCGCGCCCATGGGCGAGCGCATGACCATCGGGCAACTCAGGCGCCCCCGGGTGCGGTTGCGCATGCGTGCGGCGTGGGACACCAGATGTTCCATGGCGGCATAGATGAAGCCCATGAACTGGATTTCCACCACTGGTTTCAGCCCTTGGGCCGCCATGCCGATGACCAGCCCGCCGAGCATGGTTTCAGCCAGTGGCGAGTCGATCACTCGTTTGAAACCGAAGGTGTCTCGCAAACCCTGGGTGGCGCGGAACACGCCGCCGTTAACGCCAACGTCCTCACCCAGCACCACGACGTTTTCGTCTTCGCCCATGGCGCGATGCATCGCCAGGTTCACCGCTTCGAGCAGGCTGAGTTTCTTGTCTACAGCAAGCTTGTCTGTGGAAAGATCATTCGCCATGACCGGCACCTCCATTACGACGGGCCACACGCTCAAGGAACCACTCGCGCTGATCGGCCAACGGGGTCGGCCATTTCGCGTAGACATGGTCGATGACCGACTCGGGCGCCTGGTTGCCGGCGTTCTCGAAGTTATCCACAGACTGCTGGACCAGGCCCTGGCATTCAGCGATCAAGGCCTGCTCCCGGCCCTCGTCCCACACGCCTTGGGCAGCCATGAACGACTGCAGCCGTTTGATCGGCTCTTCCTGCCAGGCCTGCTTGACCTCATCGGCAGGACGATAACGGGTGGCATCGTCGGCGGTGGTGTGATCCCCCAGCCGGTAGCTGATGCATTCCAGCAACACCGGGCCCTTGCCCTTGCGCGCCCGTTCCAGCGCCACCTGCATGCGGTCATACACCGCAAGGATGTCGTTGCCGTCCACCTGCTCGCCATGGAATCCCGCGCCGACAGCTTTCTGTGCCAGGGTCGGCGCACCGCACTGGATGCGCCGCGGCACGGAAATCGCCCACTGGTTGTTGTTGATGACGAACACCACCGGCAATTGCCAGGCGCCCGCGACGTTCAGGGCTTCGAGAAAATCGCCCTTGCTGGTCGCGCCGTCGCCGCAGGTGGTCACGGCCACCCGATGCTCACCCCGGATCTTGAACGCACTGGCCACCCCGCAGGCGTGCAGCGCCTGGGTGGCAATGGGCACGCACAACGGAAAATCCTGGGCCACGGCAGGCTCGGCATAGTCACTGCCGCGTTCGTCGCCGCCCCAGTACAGCAGGATTTCTTCCATGCGCACCCCGCGCATCAATTGCACGGCGGTGTCGCGGTAATAGGGAATCAGCACGTCTTCGGGGTGCATCAGGCTGCCGATGGCAACACCAATGGCTTCCTGGCCAAGCGTGGGGGCATAGGTGCCGATGCGGCCGGTGCGTTGCAGTGCCACGGCTTTCTGATCGAAAAGCCGGGTCAGGACCATTTGTCGGTAGAGGCGGGTGAGAAGGTTGAAGTCATCGGCCCAGTGGGGAAGTTCTCCGGTCAGTTGACCGTCCGGGGACAGATAACGGGTGTACGCAAGATCGATCTTGTTATTGGACATTGCACACTCCTGACACGCGCCCTCGTCGTGGCGCGTGATGGTCTTGGCTTGCGACTTGTGGTCGAAAGCTTCATTCGAATCGCGCCGGTAAGGCGCTTATTCGAGGTTCAACAGGCGCTCTGCCAATGCATCGGCTACCCGCGCGGGTGAGCGCTTCTCGGCCTGGGCATGGGCAAATACTTCAGTCAGCCGTGTCCCTATCTGGGACAGATGTGCAGTGATGGTGTTCTGGTTTTCTCCTTGATGTTGCAGCGCCAGGTAGATCAATCCCCCTGAATTGATGACGTAATCGGGAGCGTAGAGGATGCCGCGGGCTTCGAGCTGATCGGCGATGGCCGCGCAACTCAATTGATTGTTGGCGCCGCCCGCCACGGCTGCGCAGCGCAGTTTGGTCACGCTGTGACTGTTGAGCACGCCGCCCAGCCCGCAAGGCGCGAGGATGTCGCAGGCGGTGCTGAGCAAGGCCTCGCTGGCGACGGGCTTGGCGCCCATCTGTTCCATGGCCAGTTGCACCTTGCCGCTGTCCAGGTCCGCCACCAGTAACTCTGCACCTGCCGAATGCAGTTGCTCGGCCAACGCATAACCCACGTGCCCCAAGCCTTGAATGGCCACTCGCAACCCTTCGAGATTGTCGCTCCCCAGGCGGGCCATCGCCGTGGCGCGAATCCCCGCATAGAGACCCAATGCCGTATGCGCCGCCGGGTCGCCCGTATTCGTCGTGCTGGTGACGTGCTGGGTGTACTGGGCGATGCAGTCCATGTCTTCTATGGAGGTGCCACTGTCCATGGCCGTGATGTAACGCCCATCCAGAGTCTGTACGAAACGTCCGAATGCCTCGAACAGCGCCGCGCGATCCGGTACGTGGGCCGGACGCAGGATGACCGCCGTTCCGCCGCCCAGCGACAGGCCGGCCAGGACAGCCTTATAGCTCATGTTCCTGGCCAACTGGATAGCATCTTCTATCGCGCTCTCTTCATTCGGATAGGAAAGATAGCGACAGCCACCCAAAGCCGGACCTTTCTGGCTGCTGTGAATCGCGATCACGGCTTTAAGGCAGGTGTGTGAATCGACGATCAGGTGCAACGATTGAACACGTGAACTTTGCATGAGAGCGAACATAGGCAGTGCTCCCGGTTTTTGTACTGCGAGTATAGGCGCTGGCGGAAAAATCGACGGTTTCGTTGGGCATATCCTGACAACCTGCCTGCGGCATCGGTGAACAACGCACCCTGCAACAATCGGCGCTGGACGAACGCGGTCGCCAGGGCTAAAACGGGAAGCATCGCCAGCCTGCATGTCAGACGCCTGATCCGCTCGGAGAAGCCGATGAATCCACGCCAATATTGTCTCGAATGCCTGCAACGCACACCGCCCTCGACGTTCGAGGCGGCCCTGTGGATATCTCTGGAGCACGACGCCGGGATTGACCTTGCGCAAACACAGGAATTGATCGCGGAACTTGCGCGCCGCATCAGCGCCGCCCTGCCCTTGATCCCGGCAGCCGAACTTGCGCAACCGTTGTTGCGTCAGATGGCAACGATCGGCTTTGCGCAGGACGATGTTGCCCAGCCCAAGCCTCAGGTCGCGTTGTTGCACAAGATCGTGGAGCGCCGGCGCGGTCAGCCGCTGGGGCTGGCACTGGTCGCGCTGGAGTTGGCCAGGCGCCTGGACATTCCTCTGGAGGGGGTGAATTTTCCCGGACATTTTCTGCTGCGGGTGCCAGGTGCCGACCACACGCTGGACCCTTGCGACGGTCGCCGGCTGTATCCCAAGGACTGCCGGGAACTGTTGCTGCGCCAGTTCGGCCCTGACCTTCCGCTCAAGGCAGAGCACATGCGCACGGCAACGCCGGTTGCGATGATCCAGCGCCTGTCGCGCAACCTGCGGCATCTGCATCAGATCAACGACGACTTGCTAGCCTCCCTCAAGGACGCCAACCGGGTACTGGAACTGGGCCAGGCCAACACCAGCGATTACCTCGCCCGTGCCAGCCTGTACCAGCATCTGGAATGCCCGCAGGCCGAACGATTCGACCTGGAGCATGCGTTGTTGCTGAGTGATGATCCGGTTCAGCGGATCAGGTTGACCCAACGGCTGGTGCAACTCCCGTCGGGTCGGGCGATTCATTAGGCCAACAGTCGGTAGATTTTCGTCGTCTCAAGCTTTTTCCATGCCCAGTTACCCGCGGTGGACGCAAGGAACATGTTCAAGCTTTGCGCCCCTGATACCGCGACCCGGCCCGCATCGGCGGCACCGATCAAACCGACAACCCCGACTGCAAACAGCATGATGGCAGTGCCCCGGTCACCTGCCTCGTAGGCTTCAGCCGCCTCCACGAAGGTCACGGCAGTGGTGAGCACAGACCATGCAAAACTCGCATAGGGAAATGGCAACGTAATGATAGTGACGGTCCACTTGAGAACTTTCCACGCCACCGCACGTTGCCTTTCGTCAACGCTTTCAGTCTGGCTGTCTACATCCTCGATCATACGCTCGAGGATTTGCGAGTACAGCTGGCGAAAGTCCATGATTTGCTGGCCAGCCCAGTGCTCGACTTCTATCAGGTTCGGATTGTATTTACCGCCCCGGTCGAGCATGTCCATGAATGCCCCAACCTTGCGTTGCCCATCGTACTCAACGCGGGACAAGTAATAGCTTTGCATTTGGGCAGTGCTCAGCAACTCTGCATAGTCAGTGAGCGGGCGGAAGTCACGGCCATCAGGCGCTTGCGGGGTATACAGAAACTCGTGACGGGGTCCGTTGCTACCGTCATGCCGGAAACAGTAGACACCCTCAACACGGCGGCCGTTGATGATGAATGGGGAAATTTCAGGACTTCCCCATGCATAAGGCTTCGATGTGCCGCCGGTAATTGGAGTGATGATTCGGCTCAACCATGAATACTGGGCTGCATCCAGATGGCCTTTCACAAACTCCGTCATTGCGCCGCCAAGCATTTCATAAGAGAGACGTTGGGCATAGACAATTTGACGACGCTCGAAGTTCGGAGTCGTGGGCCTCAGAAACTCGCTAGTCAAATATTTCATGTACTTGACGCCAATATCGGCTTTTCTGATTTCCGGACTCATGGCTTGCATCAAAAAGCGGGGAAACTTGCGGACATTCTGCCCAACCGAGGAGTACATCTGAACCTGCGGCGAGTAACTATGAATATCTTCAACTCCGTACATCATCAAATCGGTCAATGATTGCAGCTCACCATAGTCCGGCTGATCGGTGTAAGGAACGCCCAGACCAAAGTACAGCGTGTCCGGATCGATAGATGTCGTGTACTGCACATGCTTCAAGTATGTGTTCAGGATATGGCTCGTCTCCTTGTGAGCATAATCCCGGAACGACATCATGTTCGCAGACAACCTTGCATACTCGTGATTCAGCGCCTCGATTCGAGCCTGCACAAGCGCCTGCTGCGATGGCGTGACATTTGTGGCGCGACGCTCCGCTTGTGGGTCGAAGTGGCGTGTGGATAACCCCCGCAAGGCTTTTTGACGGACCAGGGCAAGCAGGCGGTTTTCATAGTCTGGTTCGGTGCTGCGGACGAATTTGCAGCTATCGGGTCCCCAGGTCGATGGCTTGAGCAACACCGAGTTCAACGCCGCCATTACACCGGCCTGGTCAGGACCCGCTAGCTGGCGACCCAGGTAATTCCTTCCCGATTCAGTTGCCAGCCAGCCACCGACTTCGAAGCTCAACTGGCGCCACGTGGCAAACTCATAAAAGTCGCGCCCATTGGGCGAGCCTGGAGCGTACAGGACATAGTACTCATCGGATGCTGTCTTCTCCTCGATGACAATCACATCCCTGAGGCGGGTATCGGGCATCGCCAGATGAAGACTGCCAATGCTGTGAACCGCCCCTTCTGCGTCGGCGTCGGTGCGAACCCTGTTGACCAGGTCGAGGCTGCGGTCTTGCAGCAAATGACCTTGCATCCTTGCCGTATACGCACCCAATGCAATGGCACTGTCGCGATGCCGCGCCATGACCCGCAGGTTCTCGTCGTCGAAGATGATTCGATGCTGCTCCTGTTCATAGCGACGATGAAGGTCGAGCAGATTGAGCATCCCCGTGACGAACCGGGCGGAAAAATCGACATGGATCTGATCGGGAGACGGGCTGAAGGTCATTTCGCCAGCACCGTCGGGCAGCCCCTGAAGCGCAAATTCGAGCAGTGACTTCTGGTAGGTGGCCGCCAGCGTCTCATTACCACCCAGCGCTATGGAATCCTGAAGTGTGATCTGGACACGCTTGGGATCGACGAAACGGCCCAGATTCCGAGAGATGTACTGGGTGATTTCCTCGTAGGCAAAATCTTCGACGGACTTGACCTTGCTAAACAGGCTGTCGACTTTCTTCTTGCCTTCCTCATGGGTCTTTTCAAGCTCCAGCAACCTGTCTTTTTCCAGGTCGGTTGCATACTTGCGCCAGTCAGGTTGCAGGATCTTGCCCATTTCTGCGGTCAGTGTAATGAAGCGATGCCCCATTCCGTCGTCCAGATATGCACAAGTACGCACTCGTTCCATCTGAGCATAAAACGCCGAGCGGTCGGTATCACCATCGCCTTGCGTGAGAAGGAAGTTACAGTCCTTCATCTGTTTGTTTCCCACCGCCTGCACATGGGCATCAATCAGGGGATCACTCATCGGCTCGAAGTGCCACGCATCCAGGCCTACACTTCCCTGGCCTTGCAGACGTAATTGGTCATGGATCCACAGGAAGTCCTTCACGACATCCGCCAATGGTCCGCTCAGTGCCTCACGCAGCAAGTCGATGGATTCAAAACGCTGGATCCCGCGAGCAGGCATGATCAGGAAAACCACGTCCGAAGGCTGCGTCTGCTGCTGACCAGACTGGCTGACAACATAGGCCGAGGGCACCGTCACGCGAGCGCCATCGGTCGCCACCCATACGAGGCTGAATACGCCGTCTAGCGAAGCGCTGTCGATCACATCAATCAATCGCTTCTGGTCATCGGACGACAGCATTCCCGAGAGACCGCGCAATGCCAGTTCGCACTGCAGTGCGAGCCGATGTTCCTCGCTCAGAGCCTGAGCCTGAGTCTTGGCCGATGGGGCGTCGGAATCCTCATCAAGGTAATCCCAGGGGGCGATAAGCCTCGCCCGATAGAAGCTGGGCAAGATAGACGCACACTGAGTAACGGCGTCTTTCAGTCGGCGATTCACGTCGTGAGGCACCGCAAAATATAGCCCGATGCTGTCGTGGCGGGTGAAGAATGAAGCGCCCTCAATGTCCACCACCGAATCGCCATGCCGCATGGCGTCCACAAGCAGGTCTGGCATCGCGACCGAGTCAATACGTCCGGGGTAGATCTTATTGAAAAAGATGGCGTCAGGGCTCGAAACCCCACAGGCCTGTTTCAGGTCGACGTCCTTGAGGGCACTGACGAGCAGCTCTGAAGCGCGCTCGCGCAGGCTCGGATGCCGACTTAGCAGCGCATGGGATGAAGCACTGGCACGTGTGAGATCGGCCATTTTCCGAGTAATGGATTCGCGTAAATCAGAGGATCGTGGCAGGGGATTGGATAGCTCGTTCATCGGTGTAGCTCCAGGGTGGTCGTTCATCCCCCTGGCGGCATCCAGCCGGTCGGGAAAGCAGACAAACGACGAAAGTGAGCCGTCATGAAACCCCGGTTCAAACCCATGAAAGCGATATATATTTATCACGTGGCTTTTTTGGTATGACCCAACTTGTAGGAAGAACCGTTCACGGTCAGTCCGAACATTCGGATCATTGTTACCGCGCTAGCAATACTGCATGTCGCAAACCGCTATGTTTTCCGCTACAACAAACGCCTACCCTGAATTCACTTCGCGGCCGCCCTCGCCGCGAACTGGAAACAAGGCTCTTGGGCCTGGGCTGTTTCGCAATTCCCAGGTCCATGCCCTGTTTCCCGACGTGGATTTTCAAGCTCCTGGATCTTACGTCTTGTTTAGCCGCTGCCAGTGCAGCGGCTTTTTTTATAGTTGGAATGTCTTCATCGAATGATGGAATATTTATATTATCCAGCCGGCCCGCCTGGCCCTGAGCTTCGGGTAAATCCTGCTGCCCGACTAAACCCTAATATTGACCAACGGTTTTTCCCTAGGCGCTTTCGCGTACTGTTCCAGCGCAAATAAAACAGACAACGCTGCACTGACCTCGATTCGCTCGCCCCTTGCCACCTCGTTGTCTTTGAAAGCCTCCCCACTCAACCGGGCCAGCTTAGTGGTCAGGAAATCATAGGCATCAATTTCCCTGTCCAGCGTAAGGGGATTGCCCTGGGCATCGAGCGGCATGTCCATAGTGGATATAGAATGCGCAAGGTCACTATCGATCAAACCTTGATCTGCTAAAAAAGCGGTGACCTCAATCAACTGTCTGTTGGTGGTGCGCCGAGGATCGAACCCGCTCAAATCCAGATTCAGCCCTTCAAGTTTTTTAACATCAGGGATTGTCTTATCCGCCCAATACTGCCTTACCTGCTGTTTCGCTGCCTCTTCACGGGGAGCAAGCCCGGACTTGACGTTAAATTGCCGATCCGGAACAGCGCTATATATCTGCAGACGCTTCTCCACCCTACTCAAATTACCAATCATAAAACCTCCAAAAGACAGAATGCATCTTTCGAGGTGTCGGGCGGGTATCACCGTTATTGAGTGTGAAACTGTGAAGACGGAATCATTGCTTAATTTAGAGACAAGTCCTACAACCAGCCAAATAATAATCCTACAAAAAACGGCCAGCCCGATTCCTCGAACTGGCCGTCGCGAGCTGCGGGTAACCCGTCAGCCGTTAAACCGTTGCAAATTCGCCATCATCTCTTTCAGCGCTTCGACGTTATCGGCCGGATGAACAGCGTCGGTGAAGTCACCGATGGTGCCCCATTGCGCTGCAACGTCTTCGGGGGTGAATCCGCCGTGGGGATCGAACCCCGCACCGAGGCTACGCTCCCAACGCACTTTTCCGACCCAGCCGCCGCCAACTTCGTACAGCCCGGCGCTGTCCTGGCACTGTTCGCTGCCCAGGTACACCACCAACGGGCTGATCAGTTCCGGTTTGAGCAGGTCGAAAACACTGGCCGGGATCAGGCCTTCGGTCATGCGGGTGCCGCCCGTGGGCGCGATGGCGTTGACCAGGATGTTGTTCTTGCGCCCTTCCAGCGCCAGTGTACGGGTCAGGCCGTACAACCCCAATTTGGCCATGCCGTAGTTGGCCTGGCCGAAATTGCCGTAGATGCCGGAAGTGGAAGCGGTGAAGATCACCCGCCCATAGTTCTGTTCGCGCAGATGGGGCCAGGCGGCGCGGGTGACTTTGTAGGCGCCTTCGACATGCACCCGGTAGACCAGATCCCAGTCCGCGTCCTCCATTTTCGCGAAGCTCTTGTCGCGCAGAATCCCGGCATTGTTGACCACCACATCGATTCGGCCAAACGCATCCAGCGCGTTCTGCACGATGCGGTCGCCGTCAGTCACCGAGTCATGGTTGGCAACGGCCTGGCCGCCAGCCTCGCGAATCTCGGCCACGACGCGGTCTGCAGCCGAGGCATTGGCACCTTCGCCATGGGCAGAGCCGCCCAGGTCGTTCACCACCACGCGCGCGCCATGGCGGGCGAAGAGTAAGGCGTGGGCACGACCCAGGCCGCCACCCGCGCCGGTGACGATCACAACTTTATCTTCGAAACGTACAGACTCACTCATGCGTTCTCCCCCTTTCAGTCAGGAGAGTGTCGATCAGTCACGCGCCAGTCACAATCAATACGAGCCGCTCTGAATGGTGTTCGATAACGCAAAGGGATGATTGGCCGATGCACTGTCGTGCGGCACGTGAGATGTCGCGGCAATGGGCAGAAACCCACACAGCCCGGCACGAAATTCTTCATACAGACGCAACACCACGGTAGGCGCCTCGATGTGGGGATAGTGGCCGATGGCGGGGATTACAATGGCGTCCGGGTCTGGCACCAGCTCACGATAACGTTCGACCATGTGCCGACCGGACAGCGGGTCCCCGGCTCCGTTGATAAAGCGCATGGGCACGCGCCCCTGCTGCATGGCGTGAACCCAGCGTTCGCGCTGGCGGGTACGCTCCGGGATGTAGCCAAGCAGCCGGTACAGGATGTGATGCCCCTGATTGGCCGAAATCAGGCTCCAGAAGTCATCCAGTTCGCTCTCACTGGGACGGGTATCCGGACCGAAGATGCGGCTGAAGTCCCGATCAAGGCTGCATCGGTCGAAAACCCGGCCGATCAGCCAACCCAGTGGGCTAAGCAACAGCTTCTGCACGAACAGCGCGCGATGGGTCTCCGGGAACAGGCCGCCGTTGAGGAACACGCAGCTGGCCATGTCGAACCTGCCCTCCCCATGGCGAGCCAGCAACTCCTGGGCAACGCTGTCCCCATAGTCGTGGGCCAGCACATGCACAGGCTGCGCAATCTCTAGATGGTCAAGCAGCGCCTGCTGAAGATTGGCCTGCTCGATGATGCTGTAGTCGTGATCGCGTGGCTTGGCCGAATCGCCAAAGCCGAGCATGTCGCAAGCGATCAGCCGATAACGTCGCGACAAAGGTTGCCACAGGTAGTGCCAGTCCCAACTGGCGGTCGGGAAACCATGGATCAGCAGCAGCGGCTCACCTTGCCCTGCTGTCCAGTAGCGGATGTTCTGGCCGTTGAAGGCGAAATCATGCCCTCGGGTGCGCCAGACGCACAGCGGGATTTCCGCCAGGCTCATTACTGCGCAATTCCTGGTTTGCGGTGTGGGGCTTTCACGATCGGCGTCCCTCCGGCGGTTGTACTGCTCTCATGGTTGAGCAGTCTAGCCAGCCGTGGGAAAAGCGAAACTTGCCTTCGCAGCCACCTTAGTGACCCGGCGAGTCAGCCTGGGGCGCGGCGCTCTGGCGCGGGCATCACAGGCTGGTGCGTAGTCAGGCGCCCAATCGATGGACGAAATCCGCCAGCCAAGGCTCGGCGTCGGTCTCCGGAGTGACAGTTTCGCTGGCGTCCAGACGCAGCATCTCCTGCACCTCGCGAACGCCCAGTTCCAGGAACAATTCACGCATCTGCTCCCCACCCCCGCAGAAAGTGTCGCCGTAACTGGCATCACCCAGGGCGATCACGCCGCCTGGCAGCCCGCGCCATGGGGCAGGCAACACATCGCGGATCTGCGAGTACAACGGCTGAAGGTTGTCAGGTAATTCGCCAAGCCCCGTAGTCGAGGTGACAGCCAGAAACGCCTCTGGCGCGAACGCTTGCAGATCGGCCAGCGTCGCGCGCGAATTGAAATACACCTCGTGACCGGCATTTTTGATGATCTGCTGAGCGTGTCGGGCGACTTCTTCGGCCGAGCCGTACACCGAGCCCGAAACAATGGCGACTTTCATTGTGTAGTCCTGATCCTGTGGCTGAGTAAAAACGTGCGGCATTATGCCCCAGATGCACGCAATGTCTTAGAATGCTGGCTTTGCCGTAGCTGCACCGGAGCCATTGATGATTAGCGCAAGACTGATGCAGTTGATGGTCGACGCATCCAGCGACGGCATCGTGGTCGCCGAGCATGAGGGGGACGATACCATCCTCATCTACGCCAACAAGGCGTTCGAGCAGTTGACCGGCTTCAGCGCCGACGAGGTTCTTTATCAGGATTGCCGCTTCCTGCAGGGCGAGGATCGTGACCAGATGGCCCGCCAGGTTATTCGCCAGGCCCTGAAAAAAGGCCAGCCCTGCCGTCAGGTGCTACGCAACTATCGCAAGGACGGGACGCTCTTCTGGAATGAGCTGTCGATTACCCCTGTTTTCAACGATGCCGAAAAATCCATGTATTTCATAGGCATCCAGAAGGACGTCACAGAACAGGTATTGGCGCAACAAAAAGTTGTCGAATTGCAGGGAGAACTTGAGCAAGCTCGCCTTGAGATCGAGGCATTGAAGCGCAAAATCCAGTAACAGACGAACGGCAGCAACCAAAAAGCGAATTTACTGTCTGCTTTTTCAATAACCGGTTAATCGAGCTTGACCATGCAACGCGACAATATCCTCACGCAGGATGAGTTGGACTTCATCCAGAACATGCAGCACAACCCCAAGCTGAACGTGCGTGACAAGTCCCGCAGCCTGGTGGTTAACGGTGGAGTACAGATTCAGGACCTGCTGACGCGACTGGCCGCCCATGAGCAAGTGACGATCCAGGCACAATTCGACAACCAGCAGATGACCTTTCCGCTGCATCTTGTCGAGGATGAATTCCACGCGCTGCATCTGGAACTGGGTGCCCCGAGCATTTTCGAAGAAGGCCCGCGCATCCGCCCCTGGCGCCTGATTCTGCCGCAGCCGGTGGCGCTGGAAACCGAGAAGGGCTCGCTGACTGCGCTGTGGGTCCATGAAATATCGTTCAAGGGCATCCTGCTGGAAATCCGCAAGCAGACCAAACCGCCCAAGTATTTCTCGGCCTGGTTCACGCCCAACGGCCTGGCGCCCATCGCCCTGCGCGGCACATTTGAGCGTCTGACCGAGCAAGGCCTTGCCGCCTATCGCCTGAGCCAGAACAGCAAGGAAGACACCGAGCGCCTGCGCCAGTACATCCTGCAGGAACACCGCAAGATTCATCCCTCGATGCACCTCTAAAAGCAGGCCCAAGCTTTGAGCCGCAAGCTGCAAGCTGCAAGCTGCAACCTAAAGCGGACGGTGATGCCTTTTCTTTTAGCTTACGGCTTGAAGCTTGTAGCTTGCCGCTGCCTTTACGTATCAAGCTTGCCTTCCAGGAACCGCTGCAAACGCTCACGCATCACGGCACCGTCACTTCCCAGGCAACCGATCGGCGTGCCCTGGAGATCGGCCTGAATCATGTCGGCCATCTCCCCTGCCAGCACCATCGGGCAACCCAGCCTGAGACCGAGCTTCAACAGACGCTTGGCCTGATCGCTGACTGGCTTCTGATTTGAAAAAAGCACTAATGCGTCTGGCCGGATTTTGCCGCACACAAGGTTCAGCTCTTCCAGCGGGTGCTCAGGTGCCAGCACGGTGATTCGGGTACTTACAGTCGCCATCAACAATCCGGCAACCCAGAGCTCCAGCTCCCGACAGGCGCCCGGCATCGATGCCACGACCACGTGCTGTGCGCCAGTGCCACGAACCGACGACAGGCGCTGCAACGTCCGGGCCCGCAGAAAACTGTCGAAGAAAAGCCATTCGCTGACTTGTCCATAGGCGTCATTGCGTGCAGCGAAGTCATGCCAGACGGGAATCAAAACCCCGTCATAGGCCACCGGCAACGGGTAGGCCGACACTACCTTGTCGAAAAGCTCGTCCAGCAAAGACTCGTTGAATTGCGCCGCAGCCTTGCGAAGTCGCTCCTGCCAGCCGCGCTGCCCCGCACTGTCAATGACGCTGCGCGGGCCGCCAGTTCTGGCGTCCTGATCGCGGGTCGCCGCCAGAATCCGGCCGACCTTGCTCACTGCCACGCCACGCTCGATCCAGCCGGTGATGCTGCGGATCGTATCGATATCGGCCTGAGAATACAGGCGGTGGCCGCCCTCGGTGCGCGTCGGCGCAATAAGGCCGTAGCGACGCTCCCAGGCGCGTAACGTGATCGGGTTGACGCCCGTGATGCGCGACACTTCGCTGATCGGGAACAGTTCGTCTTGCAAAAGCCCCTCGACACTCAAGGGGGTATCGGGCGATTGAGCCATGGGAATGCCTGTCGCCACGTCAATAAAGAGGCGTCAATTGTACATCCACCGTCGGCCTATGATGACGTCCGGCCAACCGGAAGTTCTGAAATTTCTTACAAATTGAGGAATAATCCTTGCTTGCTTTTTATGAAGCTGACGCAACGCCACCACCCCGGCGTCGCGCCTGTGACTTCCCCACCCGGGAATCTCACTCGTCTTGATTGGAGATACACAATGTCTACCTCACCCGTCACGCTGATGGTTGCCCGGCGCGTCGCCCACGGCCAGTACCAGGAACTGATGACCTGGCTGCGCGAAGGCGAACAACTGGCCACCGACTTCCCCGGCTACCTGGGTTCAGGGGTGCTCGCACCGCCTCCGGGAGACGACGAATTCCAGATTATTTTCCGCTTCGCCGATGAGACAACCATGCACGCCTGGGAGCATTCGGCTTCAAGACGCTCCTGGTTGGTGCGTGGCAGCGGGCTGTTCGCCAAGAACTCCACCCATCGCGTGCGCGGCATGGACGGTTGGTTCGGAGCCATCGGCCAGCGCCCTCCCCGCTGGAAACAGGCAGTTGCAATCTGGCTTGCATTCTTTCCGGTGTCACTGATTTTCAACTTCGTGCTCGGCCCCCTGCTGGCCCAGTTCGAACTGGTGCCACGGATCATGATAAGCACCTTGATCCTTACCCCATTGATGGTTTTCTGGTTCATTCCGCTGTCAACGTACATGCTGTCCGGGTGGCTCAACAGCGAGCCGCGCACGCCGGTTGCGCCAGTTTCTACACAGTAGGCTGCCCCGTAGCCGCAGTCGCGGGCAGGCGCGCTTCTACAGATGAACACCGCACCGTAGCAGCACGGCTTGCCGGCGGGGGCGACCGTAAGTACGCCCCCGCCGGCAAGCCGTGCTGCTACGAGGGCAGGTGCGAGCAGGTTGTACAGCTGTGACCATTGCGTTAACTTTGCCTCTAGACGGCCGCCCTTGATGGCGTAATGAAAGCAATCGGTGCCTGTCGTTTATCTGCCCTTCTCGATCAATGCGTGAGCCACCATGACCTCCTTCCCCGCCCCTGTCCTGATTACTGGCGCCGGCCAGCGCGTCGGGCTGCATTGTGCAGAGCGGCTGCTTGCAGAGGGTCAACCGGTGATCTTCAGCTACCGCACCGAGCGCCCCGGCGTGCAGCGGCTCAAGGATCTGGGGGCGATTGCGATCCAGGCTGACTTTTCGTCCCAGGATTCGGTGATGGCCTTCATCACCCGCCTAAAGGAAACGACCGACAGCCTGCGCGCCATTGTGCACAACGCTTCCGAATGGCTGGCCGAAACCCCGGACGATCAAGGCGACGCATTCCTGAGCATGTTCAATGTGCACATGCTCGCGCCTTACCTGATCAACCTGCACTGCGCCGAGCTGCTGCAACGCTCGACGCTGGCGGACATCGTTCACATCAGTGACGACGTGACGCGCAAGGGCAGCAGCAAGCACCTGGCCTACTGCGCCACTAAGGCCGGCATGGAGAACCTGACGCTGTCGTTCGCGGCGAAGTTCGCTCCACATATCAAGGTCAACGGCATCGCTCCGGCCATGCTGATATTCCAACCCGACGACGACGCGCACTACCGCACGCAAACCCTGGCCAAGTCGGCACTGGGCATCGAACCCGGTGCCGAAGTGATCTACCAGAGCCTGCGCTATTTGCTGGACAGCCCGTACGTCACCGGCACCACAATGACCGTAAACGGTGGACGGCACGTCAAGTAAGCCGCCCCGAGGAACCCTTTGATGACACTGTCACTGCCTGAGCACTATCGTGAAATTCTGGTCGGCCTGGGCGAAGACCCACAACGCGAGGGCCTGCTGGACACTCCCAAGCGCGCGGCCAAGGCGATGCAGTACCTGTGTCACGGCTACGAGCAGACCCTGGAAGAAATCGTCAACGGTGCGCTGTTCGCCTCCGACAACGACGAGATGGTGATCGTCAAGGACATCGAGCTGTATTCGCTGTGCGAGCATCACCTGCTGCCGTTCATTGGCAAGGCGCATGTCGCCTACATTCCCACCGGCAAAGTGCTGGGCCTGTCGAAGATCGCGCGGATCGTGGACATGTATGCCCGCCGCCTGCAGATCCAGGAAAACCTGACCCGGCAGATCGCCGACGCGGTGCAAAGCGTGACCAGTGCCGCTGGCGTTGCGGTGGTCATCGAAGCCCAGCACATGTGCATGATGATGCGCGGCGTCGAAAAGCAGAACTCGACCATGAACACCTCGGTGATGCTGGGTGCATTTCGCGAATCGAACACGACACGGATGGAATTTCTGCAACTGATCGGACGGAGCAAGTAAGCCATGGCCAGACTCGAACCCGGCACCGCACGCATCCGCGTCAAGGACCTGTGCCTGCGCACCTACATCGGGATCAACGAAGACGAAATCCTCAACAAGCAGGACGTGCTGATCAACCTGACGATCCTGTACGCGGCCCAGGAAGCGGTGCGCGACAACGACATCGATCACGCGCTGAACTACCGCACCATCACCAAGGCGATCATTCAGCACGTCGAGAGCAACCGCTTCGCCCTGCTCGAGCGCCTGACCCAAGAGGTGCTGGACCTGGTCATGAGCCATGAGCCGGTCCGCTACGCCGAAGTGGAAGTCGACAAGCCCCACGCGCTGCGCTTCGCCGAGTCGGTGTCGATCACTCTGGCCGCCGAGCGCTAGGCGCCGTTAAAATTCGCATCAATTCTTTACACGTGAGCCCGCCATGACCGAGCAACAACGCCTAGAACTCGAAGCCGCCGCCTTCCGCCGCCTGGTCGCGCACCTGGACAGCCGCAAGGACGTGCAGAACATCGACCTGATGAACCTCTCCGGTTTCTGCCGCAACTGCCTGTCCAAATGGTACAAGGCCGCCGCCGACGAGAAGCAGATCGACATCAGCCTGGATGACGCCCGCGAAGTGGTTTACGGCATGCCGTACAACGAGTGGAAATCCCTTTATCAGCAAGAAGCCAGCGCCGAGCAGCAAGCCGCGTTTGCCAAGGAAAAAAAGCATGACTGATCTGAACACTCTGCGCGCCAGCCTGAAATCCGGCGAGCACGTTTTTGCCGACACCCTGGCCTTTGTCGCCGAGCATTACGACTACCAGCCGCAGGCGTTCAGCAACGGCCCGGTGGAAAACGCCGCAGGCCAGAACGAAGGCTCGTGCAAGACCCTGGGCCTGGCCGTGCTGGAAGGCTTGAGCGATGAGGAAGCGCTGCTGGCGTTCGGCGAGCATTACCGCTCCGTCGTCGCAACACCCGAAGGCAGCGACCACGGCAACATCCGCGCACTGATCGCCCACGGCCTGGCCGGCGTTAAATTCAGCGCCCAGCCGCTGACCCGCAAAATCTGACCTCCTCTGCGCCCCGATATGGCGTCGCACGCTAAAGAGGTCTGTGGGAGCGAATTCATTCGCGAAGGGATGTATCAGGCAATACATCCCTGTCGGATGTACCGGCCCATCGCGAATGAATTCGCTCCCACAGGGTTCAGCGTGCAACGTCCCAATGCAGGCACAAAAAAACCGGCTCAATGAGCCGGTTTTTTATTGAGAGCCGCCGATCAGAACGAGGCGTTCGCCAGACCGTCCAGGTAACGCTCGACATCCAGTGCCGCCATGCAACCTGCACCGGCCGAGGTGATCGCCTGGCGATACACGTGGTCAGCCACGTCGCCTGCGGCAAACACACCCTCGACACTGGTGGCAGTCGCATTGCCTTCACGGCCACCATTGACGACCATGTAGCCATCTTTCAGCGCGAGCTGGCCTTCGAACAGCGAGGTGTTCGGCGTGTGGCCGATGGCGATGAACACGCCGTCGACTTTAAGCTCCGAGAAGCTGCCGTCGTTGTTTTTCAGGCGTGCGCCGGTGACACCCATGTTGTCACCCAGCACTTCGTCCAGGTTCGAGTTCAGCTTGAGCTCGATCTTGCCTTCGGCCACACGTGCGTGCAGCTTGTCGATCAGGATCTTCTCGGCGCGGAACGTGTCGCGGCGGTGAACCAGGGTCACTTTGCTGGCGATGTTGGCCAGGTACAGCGCCTCTTCCACAGCGGTGTTACCGCCACCGACCACAGCCACAGGCTTGTTGCGGTAGAAGAACCCGTCACAGGTCGCACAGGCCGAAACACCCTTGCCCATGAACGCTTCTTCGGACGGCAGGCCCAGGTAACGAGCACTGGCGCCAGTCGCGATGATCAGCGCGTCACAGGTGTAGGTGCCGCTGTCGCCCTTGAGGCTGAACGGCTTGCCGGCCAGGTCGACCGCGTTGATGTGGTCGAAAATGATCTCGGTCTCGAAACGCTCGGCGTGCTCGCGCATGCGCTCCATCAGCACCGGGCCAGTCAGGCCATGGGGGTCGCCCGGCCAGTTGTCGACTTCGGTGGTGGTGGTCAGCTGACCGCCAGCCTGCATGCCGGTGATCAGCAGAGGTTTGAGGTTGGCGCGTGCCGCATAGACCGCAGCGCTGTAACCGGCAGGGCCGGAGCCGAGAATAATCACTCGGGAATGACGTACATCGGACATGACACACTCCTATTGACCGGCCAACGTTTACCTGTGGTCGGAGTTACAGTTTTCGAACCGGCGAACCGGCGCATCTATTAAGGACGGAGCACGCTTGCGATGGCTTGTGCCCGATCCTGAAAAATCTGGATGCTGCGGCTTACACCGCAGCAAAGGTATTACAGGCTCTTGGCGTTTTCAGCCAGGTAGTCGGCAACGCCCGAAGCGTCAGCCTTCATGCCTTTCTGGCCAGGACGCCAGCCAGCCGGGCAGACTTCGCCGTGCTGTTCGGTGAACTGCAGGGCTTCAACCAGACGCACCATGTCGTCTACGTCGCGACCCAGCGGCAGGTTGTTCACGACCTGGTGCTGAACCACGCCATTCTGGTCGATCAGGAACGAACCGCGCAGCGCAACGCCGTCTTCGTGTTCGATACCGTAGGCGCGAGTGATCTCGTGCTTGATGTCGGCAACCATGGTGAACTGGACCGGGCCAATGCCACCCTTCTCAACCGGGGTGTTGCGCCATGCGGCGTGGGTGAAGTGCGAGTCGACGGAGACGCCGACCACTTCTACGCCCAGGTCGCGGAATTTAGCGATGCGGTTGTCGTGCGCGATGATTTCCGACGGGCACACGAACGTGAAGTCCAGAGGCCAGAAGAACAGCACGACGTATTTGCCACGCAGGGAGGACAGCTGGAAGCTGTCGACGATCGAACCATCACCCAGGACTGCCGCTGCGGTGAAATCAGGGGCTTGTTTGTTTACCAGAACGCTCATTAAGACTCCTTCGAGGTTCAAAGTGAATGGGAATAGGTCTAGAAGTTGCCCGCAAGCTTATCGGGGCGGGGAAGATTAAGGAAATATCGATTCACAATCCAGTTCATAGACCGCACCTATTCCGACAAAGCGTGTCGCAAGCCTTGTGGATAGACTTTATCCGCAGCAGATTGTTTCGGCGAATGTCGCCGCGCTGATCCAGCTTCCGCGCCTGACGCAAAGCCGGTAAGGTCGGCGCGACTTCAACACTCGGAGGCCCTATGCCCGCACCCGCCCTTTCCGGCCCGCAATACCTGCGTGAAGGCTTGAAACTGGTTCTAAGCCCAAGCCTGCGCCTGTTCGTGCTGCTGCCGCTGACCATCAACCTGGTGCTGTTCAGCGCGCTCATCTACTTCGCCGGCCACGAATTCAGCCTGTGGGTCGATTCATTCATGCCTACGCTGCCCAGCTGGCTGAGCTTCCTCAATTACATTCTCTGGCCGCTGTTCGTGGTGCTGGTAGTGCTCATGGTGTTCTTCACCTTCACCATGCTCGCCAACGTCATCGCCGCGCCGTTCAACGGGTTTCTCGCGGAAAAGGTCGAAGTGGTCGTGCGCGGCACCGACGACTTCCCGGCGTTCAGCTGGGGCGAACTGGTGGCGATGGTCCCTCGCACCTTCGGCCGCGAGATGCGCAAACTGGGTTACTTCCTGCCCCGCGCCATCGGCCTGTTCATCCTGTCCTGGATCCCGGTGGTCAACATCATCGCCGCGCCACTGTGGTTGCTCTTCGGCGTGTGGATGATGGCCATCCAGTACATCGACTACCCGGCGGACAACCACAAAATGAGCTGGCAAGACATGCTCGCCTGGCTGCGCGCCAAACGCTGGCAGAGCATGAGCTTCGGCGGCATTGTCTACCTGGTGCTGCTGATCCCGGTGGTCAACATTCTGATGATGCCGGCGGCGGTGGCCGGAGCGACCTTGTTCTGGGTGCGCGAGCGTGGGGCGGAAACCCTGGTACCGCAGACGAGCTGAAGGAAATGAAGGCCTCGAATGAGGCCTTTTTTACATCCAAAGAAAATCAAGACAAGTCCTACAAAAGTCTTCCATACATCTCACAGCCGACATGTTGAACGATGGACAGGCCCAAACCGGGCGCTTTCATCATCGGGAGTGTCATGTCCATGGAATCCAACAGAGTAAACCCGTCCAACCCGCCCACATCCACGCTGCTCAAACAAAAACCCAAGCACGAGCCCAATGCCCCCAAATTCATGCAGGCACTGGCTGACGCCGTGGAAAAGGTGTCGTCCAGAACTTTCCAGCCAGAACCGGCCAGCCTCTCTAGGCAGGTGAAGCCGCGTTCACACCTGGAACTGGTCAGCCTCAACCCGGTCCAGACTAGCTATACCCCGCAAGCAGCGGCGCTGGAAAAAATTGGACAGTCGCGGATCGTGCCGTTTGTGACTGGAAACGGGCATTGAAGCCGTTGGCGTAAGGAGCCCGTGACGGGCGGATCTAAAACGGATTCGCCCGCCTCCTGACCGCCGTCACAAATCCATCACCCAATCGCCACACAAGCGCAACGCAGGCCTTTGAAACTTGATGTCATGAGTAAATCCCTGCGCATTACCCTGATCACCGAAACCTACGCGCCTGAAATCAACGGTGTGGCCAACACATTGAGCCGGCTGTGCGATGGTCTGCGCACGCGCGGGCATCGGGTCGAGGTGATTCGGCCGCGTCAGAGTGACGACGAGTTGCGGGCTGCGGGGGAGGATCTGATGTTGTGCCGCGGCTGGCCGATTCCGGGGTATCCGGGGTTGCAGTGGGGGCAGTCGTCGATGCACAAGCTGTTGCGGCGCTGGCAGCGCAATCGGCCGGACGTGCTGTATATCGCCACCGAGGGCCCGCTGGGGTTGTCGGCACTGCGGGCTGCCCGGCGGTTGCGCATTGCGATTGTCAGCGGCTTTCACACCAATTTTCAGCAATACACGCGTACTTACGGGCTGGGTTTCATTACCCGGATCCTGACCAGTTACCTGCGCTGGTTTCACAACCGTTCCAACGCCACGCTGGTGCCCAGTGTGAGCCAGAAGACCGAGCTTGAACGGCGCGGCTTTGAGCGCCTGGAGCTGCTGTCGCGGGGGGTGGATTGCCAGCTGTTTCATCCATCCAAGCGCTCGAATTTCCTGCGTGAGGCCTGGGGCCTGGAACCGGGCGACACGGCGGTCGTACACGTCGGGCGACTGGCGCAGGAGAAGAACCTGGGCCTGCTCAAGAACAGTTTCGAGAAGCTGGTCGGTGCCTATCCCGACAAGAAGCTCAAGCTGGTGATCGTGGGCGATGGCCCCATGCGCGCACCGCTGGAGCAACAGCTTCCCGAGGCCATCTTCTGCGGGACACAGCGCGGTGAAGCACTGGCTGCGCACTATGCATCGGGCGATCTGTTCCTGTTCCCCAGCCTGACCGAAACCTTCGGCAACGTGGTGCTCGAAGCCCTCGCCTCGGGATTGGGGGTGGTTGCCTACGACGAAGCCGCAGCGGCGCAGCACATACGTCACGGCCACAACGGCGCGCTGGCGATGCCAGGTGACGAGGAAGGGTTTATCGACGCCGCGTGCTGGATGCTCGAAGACGAGGAAACCCTGCGAAGGGTTCGTCTGAATGCCCGGCAACATGCCAGCCGCCAGGGCTGGGCGGGGATCATCGATGCGTTCGAAGGTTACTTGCGCCACGCGAGTGAAACCCGCGATGGCGTGATACTGGGCGTTTGAGCCCGGTGAACCGGGATGTGGAATAAGGACGATCGTCGATCAACGAGCTTTTGTGGGAGCGGGCTCGCCCGCGAAGGCGGTGGTAAGCCACCCTCGTTGCATCAGGTCTGACCCATTCGCGGGCAAGCCCGCTCCCACAGAGCTCTGGCGGCTCGGCTTCAGGTACATACGTGTAAACCTTGACCGCCATGAGCGCACTTACGGGTTATTCAAGCTTACCCAGCGCGTCACGGCTGAACGGCAGGATGTCTTCCTCGCGACCGTCACGCACTTTCACGGCCCAATCCGGGTCGACCAGCAAGGCACGCCCTACCGCCACCAGATCGAACTCGTCGTCGCCCAGGCGCTTGAGCAGGTTCTCAAGGCTTGCAGGCTGCGCGACTTTGTCGGTGTCGACCATGAACTGCAGGAACTCGCCATCGAGTCCCACGCTGCCGACGGTGATGGTCGGCTTGCCGGTGAGCTTGCGGGTCCAGCCTGCCAGATTGAGGTCGGAACCTTCGAATTCAGGCTCCCAGAAACGCCGTGTCGAGCAGTGGAAAATGTCCACCCCTGCATCAGACAACGGCTTGAGGAATGCTCCCAACGCTTCCGGGGTCTGCACCAGCCGCGCCGAGTAATCCTGCTGCTTCCACTGCGAATAGCGGAAGATGATCGGATAGTCGGGACCAACAGCTGCGCGCACCGCCTGGATCAGTTCGATGGCGAAGCGCGAACGCTGGGCCAGGTCGCCGCCGTATTCGTCGGTGCGCTGGTTGGTGCCTTCCCAGAAGAACTGGTCGACGATGTAACCGTGGGCGCCATGAATCTCCACGCCGTCCATGCCGATGTCCTGTGCGTCCTTGGCAGCCTGGGCGAAGGCGGCGATGACCTCGGCGATGTCCTGCTTGCTCATGCCGTGGACGACGACGTTGCCGTCCTTGAGTTTTTCAGTAGGGCCATAGGCCGGAACGGTGCCATCGGGCTCGGTGCCCAGTCGGCGCACGGCACCCACGTGCCAGAGTTGCGGGACGATCTTGCCGCCTTCTGCGTGAACCGCCTCGACCACTTTCTTCCAGCCGGCCAGCGCTGCTTCGCCGAAGAATTGCGGCACGTTCGGGTAGCCATTGGACGCCTTGTGCCCGACCGTGGTGCCTTCAGTGATAATCAGCCCGACCCCTGCGGCAGCACGGCGGCGGTAGTACTCGATGACGCCGGCATTGGGAACGCCGCCCGGAGAGAACGAGCGAGTCATTGGTGCCATCACCACGCGCGTCGGCAACTCCAGGCTGCCCATGTGGAACGGTTTGAACAAGGCTTTGACTGGCATGCAAGCGTCCTCGGCTAGGAAAATATTATTGAGATAATACAGAATGAGCCGAGGATGAAGCGATGCAAAGCACTATTGATTTGAGTGATTAAGGTGTAGAAGCGCACGCGGGTGACTGTAGGAGCGCGCTTGCCCGCGACGGCGATCTGCCTGACAACACATCGGTGACTGACACTGCGCAATCGCGGGCAAGCGCGCTCCTACGGGCCCGGAAGCGTCAGTGCAGCGCTTTTTCAATCGCCTGGATCACCGCAGGGTCATCCGGCGTGGTGCGCGGCGAAAAACGGGCCAGCACGCGGCCGTCCTGCCCTACGAGAAACTTTTCGAAATTCCAGGTGATGTCCCCTGGAAACTCGGCGCCTTCGCCGGCCAGCATCTGATACAGCCTGTGGCGATGAGGACCGTTGACTTCCAGCTTGTCGCCCAGCGGGAAGGTCACGCCGTAGTTGAGCGAACAGAATGACTGGATTTCTTCCTGGGTACCCGGCTCTTGCCCGGCGAACTGGTTGCATGGCAAACCCAGCACGCTGAAACCTTTGTCCTTGTACTGCTGGTAGAGGTTTTCCAGCGCAGCATATTGTGGCGTGAGGCCACATTTGGAGGCCACGTTGACCACCAGAACCACTTTGCCCTTCAGGGGCGCGAGAGGCAGTTCCTGGCCATCCAGAGCTTTTAATTTCAGGTCGTGAAATATACTCATGACGAACTCCCCTAAGGACCATTGGCCGAAAAAGGCGCCCTGTCAGGTCGCGAAAACAACAAGGGTTTTCACAAGACCCGCGAGGACGCCTGGCCAGCTAAATGAAGCTTAGCAGGACAAATCAGTGGTGATGGCCACCTTCACCATGCACGTGACCGTGGGCGACTTCTTCCTGGCTTGCGTCACGAATGTCAACGATTTTCACCTCGAAGTGCAGGCGCTGACCGGCCAGTGGGTGGTTGCCGTCGACGGTCACGTCATCGCCGTCCAGATCACGAATGGTGACGATCTGCATCTGGCCGTCCGGAGCGGAAGCGTGGAACTGCATGCCGACTTCCAGCTCGTCCACACCTTCGAACATGCTGCGGTTCAGGGTGCTGACCAGTTCGGCAGAGTATTCGCCGTAGGCGTCTTCAGGCTCGATGGAGACCTTCAGCTCGTCGCCGACGTCCTTGCCTTCCAGTGCCTTTTCCAGACCCGGAATGATGTTGCCTGCACCTTGCAGGTAAACCAGCGGCGCGCCGCCGGAGGAACTGTCGATGACCTCACCAGCGTCGTTGGTCAGGGTATAGTCAATGGAGACAGCCTTGTTGGCGGCGATCGGCATGGGGCAAGACCTTTTGCAAAATAGAGATAAGAGCGAACAAGTCTAACCAAGCACTCGCGCGAAAGCGAACGCAACTCAGACGGACGGCCCCGATTGCACGACACCCCATTGCCTATGAGCGACACCACCATTATCGGCTTTCGCCAGGACGAGGACGGGCACTGGATTGTCGAGCTCTCGTGCGGCCATACCCAGCATCTGCGCCACCAGCCTCCGTGGCAGTCACGCCGGTGGGTGCTCGATGCTCGCCTGCGCCAGGAAAAAATAGGCCAATCCTTTCGCTGCGGCTGGTGCGCACAGGGGCCAGTTGGCGATAACCTTGTGCCCCGTTGAGACGCAGCGACTGAACAGCGTCCGGTTTTTCGGTTCATCGGCACTTCGTGATGCCATGACCTTTGCACGCTCACTTTCGAGAAGCCCGCATGCAGACTTTTTTTATCGCGCCCACAGACTTCGGTGTGGGTTTGACGTCCATCAGCCTGGGGCTGGTGAGAACCCTGGAGCGCGCCGGACTCAAAGTCGGCTTTTTCAAACCCATCGCCCAGCCGCACCCCGGCGACCTGGGGCCTGAGCGCTCGACCGAACTGGTCGCCCGCACCCACGGCCTGCGCCCGCCCAAGCCACTGGCCCTGGGCCACGTGGAACGGATGCTCGGTGAAGGCCAGCTCGACGAGTTGCTGGAAGAAATCATCAGCCTCTATCAAGAGGCCTCGATTGGCCGCGACGTGCTGATCGTCGAAGGCATGGTGCCCACCCGCAGCGCCAGCTACGCGGCGCGGGTCAACCTGCACATGGCCAAGGCACTGGATGCCGAGGTGATCCTGGTGTCGGCGCCCGAGAACGAAGTGCTGACCGAGCTATCAGGCCGCGTCGAGCTGCAGGCCCAGATGTTCGGCGGCCCGAAGGACCCGAAGGTGCTCGGCGTGATCCTCAACAAGGTGCGCACCGACGAGAGCATGGAAGCCTTCTCCGCGCGGCTCAAGGAACATTCGCCGTTGCTGCGCAGTGGTGATTTCAGGCTGTTGGGCTGCATTCCGTTCCAGGCCGACCTGAACGCCCCGCGCACCCGTGACGTGGCCGAGCTGTTGGGCGCCCAGGTCATCAATGCGGGTGATTACGAAACGCGGCGCATGTCGAAGATCATCATCTGCGCCCGTACTGTGCTCAACACCCTGCAGTTGCTCAAGCCGGGCGTACTGGTAGTGACGCCAGGCGATCGCGACGACATCATTCTGGCGGTGAGCATGGCGACCATGAATGGCGTGCCACTGGCCGGCCTGCTGCTGACCAGCGACACCCTGCCCGATCCGCGTCTGATGGAATTGTGTCGCGGCGCATTGCAGGCCGGGCTGCCGGTGCTGTCGGTGAGCACCGGCTCCTACGACACGGCCAATCAGCTCAATCAGCTGAACAAGGAAATCCCCATCGATGACCGCGAGCGTGCGGAGATCATCACCGACTTCGTCGCCAGCCACCTGGACGCCAACTGGCTGCACCAGCGTTGCGGCACGCCGCGTGAGATGCGCCTGTCGCCTGCGGTTTTCCGTTACCAGTTGATTCAGCGTGCACAGAACGCCAACAAGCGTATCGTCCTGCCCGAAGGCGCCGAGCCGTTGACCGTGCAGGCGGCGGCCATCTGTCAGGCCCGTGGCATTGCCCGCTGCGTGCTGCTGGCCAAGCCGCAAGAGGTGCACGCCGTCGCCCGCGCCCAGGGGATCGAGCTGCCGCCGGGCCTTGAGATTCTCGACCCGGATGAAATCCGCGAGCGCTATGTCGCGCCGATGGTCGACCTGCGCCGCGCAAAGAACCTCAATGCGCCGATGGCCGAACAGCAACTGGAAGATCCGGTGGTGATCGGCACCATGATGCTGGCACTCGACGAGGTCGATGGCCTGGTGTCGGGGCTGGTGCACTCCACCGCCAACACCATCCGCCCGGCCTTGCAGCTGATCAAGACGGCACCGGGCTGCACCCTGGTCTCCTCGGTGTTTTTCATGCTGTTTCCCGAGCAGGTGCTGGTCTACGGCGACTGCATCATGAACCCGCACCCGACAGCCCGTGAGCTGGCGGAAATCGCCGTGCAGAGCGCCGACTCGGCGGTGGCCTTCGGTCTGTCCCCTCGGGTGGCAATGATCAGCTATTCGAGCGGCAATTCAGCCAGTGGCGAAGAAGTGGAAAAGGTCCGCGAAGCGACCCTGCTGGCCCAGGAAACCCAGCGCGGGCTGTTGATCGACGGCCCGCTGCAATACGACGCCGCCGCCAACGAAAACGTCGCCCGGCAACTGGCGCCGGACAGCCCCGTGGCCGGTCGCGCCAACGTGTTCGTGTTCCCCGACCTGAACACCGGCAACACCACCTACAAGGCCGTACAGCGCAGCGCCGATTGCGTAAGCCTCGGGCCGATGCTGCAAGGCCTGCGCAAGCCGGTCAACGACCTGCCGCGCGGTGCCCAGGTGGACGACATCGTCTACACCATCGCCTTGACCGCCATTCAGGCTGCAACCCTGCCTTAATACACGTCATTCACAATAACGCCGCCGGGAACCTACCGGCGGCCGCCTTGCCTCTGGAGTTCGATCCATCATGGATTTCTTGCCCGCCCCCTTGCGCGGCGTCATCGCCTCGCTGCTGTTGGCGCTCAACACGATTGTCTGCTGCACGCCGCTGTTCATCGTCGCGATCTTCAAACTGTGCCTGCCCTTCCCCGCTGCACAAAAAGTCACGGACTGGCTGATGAGCCACATCCATGAAGCCTGGGTCGGCAACAACAATGCGTGGATCAATCTGCTGGGCCGCACCCGCTGGCACCTGAGCGGGCTGGAGCGCCTGGACTATCAACATTCGTATCTGGTCACCAGCAACCATCAGAGCTGGGTCGACATCATGGTGCTGCAGTACGTGCTCAATCGGCGCATTCGCCCGCTCAAGTTCTTTCTCAAGCAGGAGCTGATCTGGGTGCCGGTGATCGGCCTCGCCTGGTGGGCGCTGGGCTTTCCGTTCATGAAGCGTTACAGCAAAGCCTATCTGGCCAAACATCCAGAAAAGAAAGGCAAGGACCTGGAAACCACCCGCCGCACCTGCGCAAAATTTCGCAACAACCCGGTGGGCATCTTCAACTTCGCCGAAGGCACCCGTTTCACCCAGGCCAAGCACGCCCAGCAGGGCTCGCCGTTCCGCTACCTGCTCAAGCCCAAGGCCGGCGGCATCGCATTTGTGCTGGACGCCATGGGCGAACAACTGGAATCGCTCGTCAACGTGACCATTCATTACCCCTCGGGCCAGCCCGGCTACTGGGATCTGTTGTGCGGCCGGGTTCGTCAGGTGGTTGCGCACTTTGAAGAGGTGCAGATCCCTGCGCAGTTCATTGGCAAGAGCTACGACCAAGACGAAGCCTACCGCCTTGAGTTCCAGCAGTGGATCAACCAGTTATGGGAAGAAAAGGACGCGTTACTGGGGCAGATGCATGAGCGGTATTCGGTATAGGGTCCGATCATCGTCCCCATAAAAAACCCCGGCAAAAGGCCGGGGTTCTTGTGAGCCGCATCTGATTACTGCTGCTGGTACTGCTGGCCAGGAATCGGCTTGAGGTTGACCTCGACACGACGGTTCTGGGCGCGGCCATTGACGTCGGCGTTGCTGGCAATTGGAGAGTCCGGACCTGCACCGCGTACCGACAGGTGGGCAGCATCCACACCCTGGGACGTGAGGTAAGTCGCCACGCTCTGGGCGCGCTGCTGGGACAGGTCCATGTTGTGCTGGCGGCTGCCGGTGCTGTCGGTGTAGCCGACGATCTCGATCACGTTCTGGTTGTACTGCTTGAGCGAACCGGCGAGGTTGTTCAGCGGCGAGTAGAAGCTGCTGGCAATGGCCGAGGAGTCGGTGGCGAACGTGATGTTGCCTGGCATTACCAGTTTGATGTTGTCCCCTTCACGCTGCACCTGAACACCGGTGTTGGCCATGCTCGCGCGCAGGGCGGCTTCCTGTTTGTCAGCGTAGTAACCGTAACCGGCCGAAGCGGCACCCACGACAGCAGCGCCGATCAGTGCACCCTTGCCACGGTTGTTGTGGTCGATGGCGGCGCCGGCGACAGCGCCGGCCAGTGCGCCGAGGCCACCGTACTTGGCGGTCTTGCTCATGCCACCGGAATTCTGTGCCTGCCCCTGATTGTCATAAGGATTCTGCGATGCGCAGCCAGACAGCATGGCAAGTGCGGTGGCAGCGATGATCAAACGGCGGGAAGTGAACATCAAGGAGAGCTCCTGTTTTGCTTTTCTGTGGCGTACCGGCCAAAGGCCGGGCCATGTGCGCGATTAGAGCACGGCGCCGGTCAAAAATTCCTTAACCCCACCTGAACAGTTTCACGCCCTGACGAAAGGGTTTTCCCGCATCTCATCGCCCAACCGCGTATCAGGGCCATGGCCTGTGACAACCGTCGCGTCCTCATCGAGGGTATACAGCCGCTCCTTGATCGAACGCACGATGGTCGCCTGATCGCCACCCCACAAATCGGTGCGACCGACCCCACGCCTGAACAAGGTATCTCCGGCAATCAGAAGCCCCGCGTCCTCGAACCAGAAGCTCATCGACCCCGGTGTATGCCCTGGCGTGTGCAATGCCACCCCGCAACCGCAGGCCAGTTCCTCTTCATGCTCCAGCCAGCGATCCGGCGGCGGCACAGGCACATAAGGCACACGAAACACCTGACACTGGGTTTCGAGGTTATCCCACAGGAACTGATCCTCTTTATGCAGATGCAAGGTCGCCCCGGTCTTCTCCTTCAACTGGCCAGACGCCAGGAAATGATCCAGGTGCGCGTGGGTGTGAATGATGCTCACGACCTTGAGTCCATGGGCTTCGAGCCTGGCGAGAATCAACTCATGATTGCCGCCCGGATCAACGACAATGGCCTGCTTGGTAACCGGATCGCCGATGATCGTGCAATTGCACTGCAACGGGCCGACGGGGAAGGTTTCGCGGATGAGGGTGGGTTTCATGAAGACTCGGGCACAGTTAGGTCAGGCGCCAAGGTTCCCGCGAAAACTGTCCTCTTTCAAGCCATAGGCTTTCATCCCCGCATGACATCGGCGCTGTATTTCTGTGGTCGAGACCCGACAGCCAGCCTGTGATCGGTAACTCATTGTTTGCACTCAAAAAGCAAAATCCCTCTTATTGGGCCACACTTTTGCTTAATGATTTCTTCAAAGGCCCGCTCGTATACTGGCACTGCGCAACCATCGGATTGGCTGGCGCTCGAGGACAAAGCAAACAACTCGATGCCTTGCAAGAAAGCCCGGACCTGAGCGTTAAAGAGCATTCTTATGCTGAGAAAAATCGCTGTAGCCGATCTCACGCTGGGCATGTACATCCATGAATTCTGCCGCCCGAGGATCAACGATCCGTTCTGGACGGCACACATAGAGCGCGAGTTGCGCGACGAAGCAGTGTTACGGCGCATCCAGGCCACGACCCGCGAGGTCTGGATCGATACCGGGCGCGGCAAGAGCCCCGACGGTGCAACACCGGACCAGGTCGTCGCAGCGCCTTTCGCAGGGGAAACCGAGACCCGTCCCACGACCATGGATGAGGAACTGGTCCGCGCCAGGCTGATTTGCGGGCGCGCGAAAGCTGCGGTCATGAACATGTTCAGCGATGCGCGCATGGGGCGCTCGATGAACACCGAAGACGTCGACCTGCTGGTCGAGGAAATCTCGACCTCGATCATGCGCCACCCCCATGCGCTTATCAGCCTGTCGCGCCTCAAGACCTCCGACGAATACACCTACATGCACTCGGTGGCCGTGTGCGCGCTGATGGTCGCCCTCGCTCGGCAAATGAACCTGAGCGAAGAGCTGGTACGCGACGCGGGCGTCGCAGGGCTGATGCACGACGTGGGCAAGATGATGATCCCCCACGCCATCCTTAATAAGGCAGGCAGCCTGACGCTGGAAGAATTCGAGGCCATGAAGATTCACCCGCTGGCCGGGTACGAAATCCTCAGGGGCACCGAGCAGGTGACCCACGCAGTCATGGACGTCTGTTTGCATCATCACGAGAAAATCGACGGCACGGGTTATCCACATGGTTTAAAGGGCGATGAAATCAGCCTGTTCGCCAGGATGGGCGCGATCTGCGACGTGTATGACGCAATCACCTCGGAACGACCCTATAAAAAAGGCTGGGACGGCGCGCAATCGATTCGCGAGATGGCCTCATGGAAAGGGCATTTCGATGAGCAGATCTTTCAGCATTTCGTGAAAACGGTGGGGATCTATCCGGTCGGCGCACTGGTACGCCTCAAGAGCGAACGTTTGGGGGTGGTCATCGAGCAAGGCGAAAAGTCACTGCTGCACCCGAACGTGAAAGTGTTCATGTCGACACGAACCGGCCTTTCCATTCCCACCGAGGTTGTTAACCTCTCGCTGGTGCAGGACATGATCGTGAAATACGAACTGGCGCAGGACTGGGGCGTCAGGGATGTAGAGAAGATGTGGGCAGGCGCGCCGGGGTAAGCCGCTGCCTGCCTGAGCTCACCCCAGCAATCCCAACTCCTGCGCCCGCGCCACCGCTTGGGTTCTGCGTTCGACGCCAAGCTTGCTGTTGATGTGGCTGGCGTGGGTTTTGACGGTGTGCAGGGAGATGAACAGGCGGTCGCTGATTTCCTGATTCGAGCAGCCTTGGGCGATGAGTTGCAACACACCCAGCTCCCGTGCGCTCAGGGCGTCGGCGCAGGCGGTCTGTTCAGAGGCATCCCGCAGGCAGGGCAGGTCTTTGTCGTTGCCGGGGGGAAGCTGGTCGAGCAGGTAGCTGACCAGTCGACACGCCGGGCGTTTGAGAAGTTGCTCGCGCAGCCAGTCAGGGTACTGGCGGATGACACCGAGCAACGGCAGGACCGCCCCGCCGGTGGCCGCCTGTAGCGCAGGTTCGAGCAGTCTTTGTGCGAGAGCGCGATCGGATGCGTCCAGCGCCAGCAGGATGTGCTGACTCAACGCATGCAAGGCAAGCACGCCTGCGCCGGTTTGCCGGGCGCCGTCTTCTAGTTGCGTCAGGCGTCGGGCTGACTGTTCGGTGCGGCCCTGGATCCGGTCGAGCATGGCGCGCAACAATTCGATGTGTTGCGGCATCTGCGGCAGGCATTCGGGGGCTGCGGCAGGATGCTCGCCGCCGTAGGTCTGGCCCAGGCGCAGCAGCCAGGCATCGGCCAGATCGATGCGGCCCTGGGTCAGCCACAGCTCACATTTGGCCAGGGTAATCATCGCCAGGTAGTACACCGGCGGTACGTCCCAGATGTGCATCAGGCGCTCGGCTTCCGCCAGTTCCGCGAAGGCCTCGGCAAAGCGCCCTTCCCGGCCTTCCAGCCCGGCGATCACGCAGTGCCCGATCAGCACGCTGATGTCCCGACAGGCGCGGGCTTCGGCAAGGCCCGCAGTCAGGCGCTCGCGCCCGGCCACAGGTTGCAGGCACTGGGCGAGCAGGTAGCCTTCGTACAGCGTCAAACGCGCACGCACGGCATACAGGCGCTGGGAAGACAGCCCGTTCAATCGCTTGAGGCCCTGGCGCACTTCCTCCAGGGCGCGCAACGCCTCGCCACGGGCCTGCAACGTGCGCGCGCGGTCGTAATGCGCCAGCGCTTCAAACAGTGGATTGGCGACCCGCTGCGCCAACTCGAGCGCTTCACGATTGCGCGCGCGGGCGCGCCACAGGTCGCCCTCGGCAATCGCCAGGTTGGCCAGGGTCGACAGGCACATCAGCCGTTGCCCGTAGCGTTTCTGCGGAAGGCTCGCCAGCGCCTCGCTGCAGTAGCGATGGGCAGTTTCGCTATCACCACGCCCGCGGGCGATGATGCCGCTGAGCGCCAGCCACTGGGCCAGCATGGATTTCTGCGCAGTGGCCGAAGGCGCCGGCAAAAAGCGGCTCAGTTGATTGCCCAGTTCCTCGGCGGCATCCAGCTGGCAGGCCAGCCCCAACGCCCAGGCGTACAGCACGATCAGGCGCGGCGTGCTGACCAGCAGGCTGTCGGGCAAGTCCATTTTCCAGCGCAGCAACATGCCGACGTTCTGTTCGGCGAGCAGTTGCTCTTCGGAGAGGTTTTGCACCAGATTGGCCGCCACATCCAGATGGCCCGCACGCAGGGCCTGTTCGATGGCTTCATCGAGCAGGCCCTGTTCGCTGAACCAGCGGCAAGCATTCAAATGCAGGCGCCGTTGCTGCGGCGCGACGTTACTGCCGGCGCGGGCGCGCAGCAGGTCGGAAAATAGATGGTGATAACGAAACCAGCGCCCGGTTTCGTCCAGCGGCACCAGAAACACCTGATGCGCTTGCAGGAAAGCGAGCATTTCACTGCTGTCATGGGTATCCCGTGCGGCGTTGCACAGGGACGCGCAGAATTTTTCCAGGCAGGCGGTTTCATAGAGGAAGGCCTGCACATCGGCAGGTAGGCAATCGATGACCTCTTCGAGCAGATACTCCCGAATCAGCCCCTCTGCGCCGTTGAACCCATGACTCAAGGCATCGCTGCCCGCTTCGGTGGCCGCCAGTTGCCAGAAGCGCAAACCGGCGACCCACCCTTCGCTGCGTTGCAGCAGTGTGTGCAACGCCTCCTCGGTCAGGGAGGCGCTGTGCTGCGTAAGTACAGCCAGGGACTCGTCGTGGGTCAGGCGCAGGTCCTGCTCGGAAAGCTCCAGCAGTTGCCGGGAAAGGCGCAGCCGCGCCAGATGCCAGTCCGGCCGCTGGCGACTGGTGACCATGACGATCATGCCGGCCGGCAAGTGATTGAGCAGGAACTGAAGGCAGCGATCCAGCACAGGGCCCTGGACCAGGTGATAGTCGTCGAGCACCAGCAAAAGCGGCTTGCTCAGCATCAGGTGCATCGCCAACTCGTCCAGCAGGCCGTCGAGCCATTCTTCGAAGGCGAAAGGCTGGTGCCGTTGACGCATCTTCAACAGGCCCAGCGCCTGATTGCCCAACTGGGGGAAGAACTGCTGAAGGCCGGACAGCAGACGTTCAAGAAACCGCCCCGGATCGCTATCGCGTTGGCTAAGGCCCAGCCACAGGCTTTGCCACTGATTGGGCAGGCTCTGACAGAACTCCACCGCCAGCGAACTCTTGCCAAACCCGGCCGGGGCGCTGACCAGCAGCAGGCGACCCGACAGGCCAGCGCTCAAGCGTTCGCACAGCCGGGGTCTGGGCACATAGCCTTCGGGCAACGGTGGGCGGAAGAAACGTCCTTCCAACGCAGTGACTGCGTGATTTGCGAATCCCTGCAAACGCGACAGATCAGTCATGGCCGGCTCTTGTTGAGTTGCTTGTTATTCGGCGTTCAGATGATCCGGAGACTAGCGGCTATGCCTGCTGTTTTGAAGAAAGTTCGACGAAAGTCTGTAAGAAAACATATCCAATCAACAGTGCGAATGTTGCTTTATATGTTTTGGAGAAGGGACGAATTATCTGATAACGCTCCGGGCCACACCAAACCACCGTAGCAGTCCGGCTTGCCGGCGTCAGCGATTTCCAGGCCGCAGACGCCGGCAAGCCGGACTGCTACAAAAAAACACCCCGACGAATCGGGGCGTTTTCTTCTTGCGGCTATGGGGTTCAACCATAGGGTAAAGCGGCGCAGGACAACGGTGCTTTGCAGCTGTGATCAACAAGGCAGCTCTGCGCCAATTCAGCTCAGATCAACGCACGCCTTCCTGGCGCAGGGCGTTGGGCTGGAAGTCGCTGATGGAGGCCGTGAAGCCGAAGTCGTACGCCTTCTTCTCTTCGTTCTTCATGCCCAGCGCCAGGTAGCGGCCCGATTGCAGGTCATACAGCGTCTCCAGGGCGTACCACGGCACTTGCTTGTCGTAGTAGTTCTCGGCGTGAGCCTCGGCTACGCGCCACAGCTGGCCACGACCGTCGTAGTGATCGATCACCGCTGCCTGCCAGGTGTCTTCATCGATGAAGAAGTCACGCTTGGCATAGATGTGGCGCTGGCCGTCCTTCAGGGTCGCGGTCACGTGCCACACACGACGCAGCTCGTAGCGCGCCAGGTCCTGGTTGATGTGGCCGGCCTTGATGATATCGGCGTACTTGAGCTTCGGATCGTCGAGCTTGTAGCTGTCGGAGGCGATGTACATTTCCTGTTTACCGATCAGTTTCCAGTCATAGCGATCCGGAGCGCCGTTGAACATGTCCAGGTTGTCGGAAGTACGCAGGCCGTCGGCTGCGGTACCCGGGCCGTCGTAGGACACTTGCGGTGCGCGACGTACGCGACGTTGACCGGCGTTGTAGACCCACGCTGCGCGCGGCTCCTTGACCTGATCGAGGGTCTCGTGAACCAGCAGCACGGAACCGGCCAGACGCGCAGGCGCGGTCACTTCCTGCTTGAAGTAGAACAGGATGTTGCCAGGGTTCTTCGGATCGAAATCCTTCATCTTGTCGCGGAACACGAACTCGTCATGGAAGTACACCGGGTTGAACGAGCCATTGGTCTGCGGCGTGGCCTGGGTCACCAGGCGCGACACGCTGCCGCCACGGTAGCGAGTGATGTGGTTCCAGATCACTTCAAGGCCGTCCTTGGGAATCGGGAACGGCACAGCGGTTTCGAAGTTTTCCAGGCCGTTGCCGCCGGCGACCAGCTTGGTGTTGGTGGCGTTTTTCTTGATGGCGGCGAACACATCGGCCGGGACGGTGGCGCCACGGTGCGAAGGGTAGACCGGCATCTTGAAGGTCTCCGGGTAACGCTTGAACATCGCGTATTGGCCCGGCGCCAGCTTGTTCTTGTATTGCTCCAGGTTCTGCGCAGTGATGGTGAACAACGGTTTCTCGTTGGCGTACGGGTTGGCCAGGAAGCCTTTTTCATCGACCGCGCCGGCGTTGGTCGGCAACGGGCTCCAGGCCGGGATCGAGTTGTCGGCGTTACCGGCTTTTTCAGCGCCCATCGGCGTCAGCGTGGTGCCCAGCTTCGCGGCCTCGTCTGCGGAGACAGCAGCCATGACGCTGGTCGCCAGCATCGACAGCCCCAACAAGGCAACGGGCAGAAGACCTTTGGTGATTTTCATGTTCATACAATGTCCTTAGAAGTTCACGCCGAAGCTGAGGGCCACGAAGTCGCGGTCATCCACCGTGCTGTATTTGCCGTCGAAGAAGTTGGTGTACGAAAGGTTGGCGGTGTAGGTGTTCTGATACTCCGCTTCCACGCCCAGGCTGACGGCCTTGCGACCTTCCTCGAAGTTGCCGCCAGGGCCCGGCGAGTAGCCGCTGACGTCATGGGACCAGGCCACGCTCGGCTTGAGGTTCACCCCTGCGAACACGTTGTTGTAATCCCAGATGGCACGGGCGCGATAACCCCAGGATGTTGCGGTGGTGTAGCCATCATTGTTGCAATTGGTGTTCAGGCTGGCCGCGTTGGCCAGGCCACCGCCCTGTGCGGTCGAGTTGTTGAGCACGTTACAGAAGTTGCCAGGCAGCGAACCTGGGCCGAAGACCGGGTCACGGCCGTAGCGCGCGTCGGATTTGCTCTCCAGCCCGCCGACGTGCGTCACGCCGACTTCAGCGACGGTGGTCAGGCGGCTGGCGCCCATGACCTGATCGAAGAAGTGGGTGAAGGTGGTCTGGAACTGGGTGATCTCCTTGCGGTTGTAACCGTGCAGATCCTGCCCCGGAGTGCCGCTGAGCACCGACGCGTTGCCAAAGCCCGGAATCGGCGTCACGCCGGCAAACAGAATATCGGTGGTGCTCAATTGCACAGGCGCGTTCGGACGGTAGCTCAGTTCACCGCTCCAGGCCGTACCGGTAGGCAAGGTGGTGGAGAAGCTCAGGCCGTACAGGCGAATATCTTCCGGGTACTCGACGAAGTAGTTGGAACTGCCGGCAACGATCAACGGCCGCAGTGCCGCCAGCGGCCCCAGTGGACGGGTGAAGGCCGCAGCTGGCGCACCCTGTGCACTGAAGATCGGGTTGCGGCTGTGGTAGTTCATGAAGTACGCGCCGAATTCGGTATCCAGCGGTTCGAAATTGTAGTGCATCGCCACGCCGAACTGGCCGCTGTCGCGCGCATCACGGTCCGGGCCACGGCGTACCAGCACGCCTTCCTGGTTCACATTCACTCCCAGTGCAGTCAGGGTTGGCAATGCGGCAGCCGGGATGGTCGAGCGTTTGTTCAGCACGCGCAGGTTGTCGCTGCAACCGTCGGCGATGACGTCAGGCTGCGAGAAGAAGGTGCCGCAGTTGTCGACAACTGTCTGGTCCCATTCGAGCTGATAAAACGCTTCGGCTGACAGGTTCTCGGTCAGGCTCTGGGAGAGGTAGAACATGTTGACCGGAATCAGGCCTTCCTTGATTTCCGAGCCAGGACGACGAAACGCGGAGACGTCGATAGGGTTGATCGAGTTGATGCCGCCGCCGATGAAGGTACTTTCACCCCAGCTCACCACCTGCTTGCCGAAGCGCACGGAACCCGGCTCATCGGCAATGGAATAGTTGTGATAGACGAATGCGTCGAGCAGTTCGAAACCTGAAGACTTGGCGCCCTCCTTGCGGCCCGAATCGCTGATGTCCTTGAACTCGCGGCTTTCATCCTTGAGTTCGAAGTCGTACCAGTATTTGCCACGCATGAACACACCGGTGTCGCCGTATTTCAGCTCGAGGTCGTGCACGCCCTTGAAGATCTTGGAGAAGGTTTCCCCACGCTTGAAGTTCAAGTGACCGTCGTCGGATGTCTGGGACAGCCCTCGGCCGCCGTTGTTGACACCGATCAGGTCCTTGTTGGGCTTGGCGGTCGACCAACTGGCGCCGATGGAGAGCGACGAGTCGAAATTGCCTTCGATTTCCCCGATGTTGAAACTGACGCCGAATGCAGGACCGGCGAGCGTAGAAGCGAGGCTGACGGCCAGAGGCAGTTTCGCCCGGCGCCAGAACTGGTTTGCAGATGTCATCGACGCTACTCCATGTGCTTTATTTTTATGGCAGTGGGTGCTTCCAGAAACGACCCAGGCGCACTGATCCGCAGTGGCTGGGTGGCAACGCTCGTCGGGCAGCCCATGTGAAGCTGCGAAACGACGTGGCGTTTTTCTCCGGTTCAAACCTAAAGCCGACTATAGCCAGCAGGTGACCCTGCTTGATCCCTCTAAAGTGTGATTTACAGCGTCAACGCCTCTAATCCGCCGATTTCGACGGAGCGAGTGCGCGGCACAGGGAGGATGGCTGAATTTCGAAATATGGCAAGGCAGACGCGAGCCAGACACGTTCACGACACATTGCCACGACGGGAATCGTGACAATGCGTGTGAAGGGCAGAAGGTCAGAGCGTGGAGAGGAAAGCGCTGTTAGTGCTCTGCCATTCAAGGATATCCAGGCGGATTCGCTTCTTGTCGAGCTTGCCGACGCTGGTCTTGGGAATTTCGGTAACAAGGGCAATCTGGCTTGGAATCGCCCACTTGTTAATGTGCCCCTGTTCCACGAAAGGCTTGAGATGCTCCTTCAGAGCCTTGGCGTCGATGGCATGCCCTTCCCGCGCGACCAGCAGCGCAAAAGGTCGCTCGCCCCACTGCGGATCGGCGATCCCGACCACCGCCACCTCGCGCACGCCGGGGTGACGGCTGCACAGGTCTTCCAGTTCCAGCGACGACACCCACTCCCCGCCGGTCTTGATGACGTCCTTGATGCGGTCGCGAATATCGATGCCGCCCATGCTGTCGAGCGTGGCGACGTCGCCGGTGTGCAGCCAGCCGCCGGCCCACAACTCGGCGCCCTTCTCCGGTTCACGGTAATAGCCCTCGGTCAGCCATGGCGCACGCAGCACCAGCTCACCCTGGGTTTCGCCGTCGTGGGGCAGGAAGTTGCCTTCGCCGTCGACGATTTCCGCTTCGACCAGCACGCCCGGCGCACCGGCCTTGATCCGGTAGGTGGTGCGTTCGTCTTCGCTGCCCGCCATCAACTCGTCGTTCAAATGCGCCACCGAGACCAGCGGCCCGGTTTCGGACATGCCGTAGGCTGCGGTCAACTGGATGCCCTTGGCCTTGGCCGCCTCATACAACGAACGGTTGAGCGAGCTGCCGCCGATGATGATGTTCCAGCCAGTGAAGTCGACGTCCTTGGCCGACTTGGCATTGAGCACCATCTGCATGATGGTCGGCACGCAGTGGGAGAAACTGACCTTTTCGTCGCGCCACAGCTGCACCAGCAATTCAGGATCATAGCGGCCGGGATAGACCTGCTTCACCCCAAGCATGGTCGCGGCGTACGGGACGCCCCAGGCGTGCACGTGGAACATCGGGGTGATCGGCATGTAGACCTTGTCAGTGCCCAGCAGGCCCTCGACGCTGCCCATGATCGTCGCCACGGCCAGGGTGTGCAGCACCAGTTGGCGATGGGTGAAGTACACACCCTTGGGATTGCCCGTGGTGCCGGTGGTGTAGAAGGTGGTCGCGACCGAATTTTCGTCGAAGTCTTCGAAGTGATAGGTCGGGCTTGCGGCCGCCAGCAGGGTTTCGTACTCCCCCACCAGATTCGGCAGCTCGGCGGTCTTGTCCGGGGTGTCAGTCAGGAGTAGCGTCTTCTCGACGGTGGTGAGTTTGTCGGCGAAGCAGTTGTACAGCGGTACGAACTCACTGTTGACCAGCACGAACTTGTCTTCGGCGTGGTTCATGGTGAACAGGATCTGTTCAGGAGACAGGCGCACGTTGATGGTGTGGATCACCGCGCCGATCATGGGAATGGCAAACATGCATTCCAGATAGCGGTGGCTGTCCCAATCCATGACGGCCACCGTATCGCCCGCTTTCACCCCCGCCTCGGTCAACACATTCGCAAGTCTGCAGATACGCTCGTTGAGCGTTAGATACGAATAGCGTGATTGGTCCCGGTAGACGATTTCCCGCGTTTTTTCATAGCGGCTGCCCGACATCAGCAAGCGTTTGATCAACAGAGGATACTGGTACGCGCCATCAGCTGGCGGAATCACGCGTGTCTGCAGCATAGGAATCCCTTTTCAAGATGCATTGGCGGAGCCGAAAATATGCACTCTAGAGCCTTCGCTCGCCAGCCAAATCAGCCAAAGGGATGATTCGGGTGACGAGCGACCATACAGGCATTGCGCCATTTGAAAGGGCAAAACGGCCCTACGCGAGCTTTGCAACGGGGCTTTGCGCCGGGGTACGCGGAAAAATCATCGCCGCAGCGAAGGTCAACGCGGCGAACCCGGCCAGGATCACATACAGCCCAGCCAGGCCCTGACGCGGTTCGACGTAGGCAATCAGCGGAATCGCCGTGGCACTGGCTCCGAACGACAGGAAGTAACGCAGGGCGAACACCCGGGATTGCCATTGCGGAGCCACGAAGTTGGCCACCATCGCATCATTGACCGTGACCTGGCCGAAGACCACGAACATGAAACCTGCACCCAGCACGATCACCGGCCAGCTGTCGACGTAGGCCATTGCGAACAGAAACGGCGCTTGGGCGACGGTCAAGATCACGAACGGCCATTTGAGGCTGAATCTGTCGAGAAAACGGCCAATGGTCAGTTGCGCAACGGCACCGAAGGCGTAGGCCAGACTGATGACCAGGCCCAGGGTCTGCGGCGAGGCGAACAGTTCATGCAGGCGATCCTGAAACAATTTCGGGTAGGTCATGGTGGTGGCGTTGAACACCACGCCGCCGGTGGCCGTGGCGATGGCCAGCACGGTAAAGACCATGGTCATGGAAATGCGCTGGCCTGATCTGCCCTTGGGGGCTGCGTGGGGGCGCGCCGGAATCGGTTCGTCCTTGATCTGCCAGGCGAAGAGCACGCCGATCAGGATGGCCACCGCTCCAGGCAGGATAAAGGCCGAGCGCCAGCCGAATTGCGCCACCAGAAAACCGGTCAGCAATGCCGAAAAGGCCACGCCCAGATTGCCCCACATGCCATTCACGCCAATCTCGCGCCCACGATTCTGCGCATAGGCCACCAGCATGGCCGTACCGACAGGGTGATAAATGGCGGCGAAGACACCGACCAAGGTCATGCCGACGGCCAGCATCGTGGTGCTGGTGCTCAGCCCGGTGAGAATCGACGCCGCGCCGATGCCGAAGAAAAACACCAGCATCATGTGCCGCCGGCTCCAGCGATCACCCAGCCAGCCCGCCGGTAGCGAACAGGCACCAAAGGCGATGAAGCCGCCCAGCGACAGGCCGATCAGCTGCGCGTAGTCCAGCGCAAAGGCGTGGGTCATGCCCAGCACGGCGGCGGGAAAGATCAGCATGAACATGTGATCGATGACGTGGGCGGCGTTGATGAAATGGATCACCCGTTGGGGTGAGTTGGCGGCTCGGTTCTGACTCATGGCAGCGCATCCTGGGCTTGCAGTGATTGTGGAAGGCCATGCTAAGTTGGCGACAAACCGCATTTTGGACACATAAGTCATCGAATCCGCCATGTTGATCAGCCTGCTCAGCCACAGCCCTGTCACCGCTCATCCCAGGGACTATCCCGACGGCGCCCATCAGCCCCGGCACCTGCATGCCGAGGCACAACTGTTGTATGCCGTCAGCGGTGTGATGCGGCTGGTGACCGACAGTGGCGCGTGGGTGATCCCGCCCAGCCGTGCGGTGTGGATTCCACCGAGGGTCGAGCATGAGATCTTCATGTCCGGGGAGGTCTTGATGCGTTCGCTGTTCGTCGCCGCCGAGCATTGCCCGCCCGGTTTGAACCACTGCTGCGTGCTGGCGGTGACGCCGTTACTGCGGGAGCTGATCGTGCGGGCGACCCAAAGCCATGAGCACGCGGCCAATCCCTTGATCCAGCGGCTGATGCTCGAAGAAGTCGCGACCCTGGAGAATCTGCCGCTGCACATCCCCATGCCTCGGGACCGGCGCCTGCAAAACATCTGCATGGCGCTGCTGCAAAAGCCTGATCACGGCAACACACTGGAGGATTGGGCGCAGGACGTCGGCGCCAGTTCGCGCACGTTGACCAGGTTGTTCAGCCAGGAATTGGGCTTGAGTTTCAACAGTTGGCGCCAGCAGGTGCGGCTGATGGAGGCGCTGCCACGGTTACTGGATGGCGAGAGTGTGCAGCGGGTAGCGAACGATCTGGGCTACGGCAGCGCCCGGGCCTTCAGCGCGATGTTCAGCCGGCTGCTGGGGGAAAGCCCCCGGGAGTATCTGGGGGCGTTGAAGCAGCTGAAAGAGTTGAAGCGGTAATTGATGGTCCGTATCTCGTAGCAGTCCGGCTTGCCGGCGACAGCGCCTGTGTGATCGCTATCGCCGGCAAGCCGGACTGCTAGGGTTTACCACCTAATCACATCTGCGGGTCAATTCGCCTGGGTAAACGCCAGCTTGATCCCCAGCGCCACCAGCACACCGCCCATGGCGCGGTCGAACCAGTGCCCCATGCGGGCGAAACCTGCGCGTACGCGCGGCTGGCTGAACAGGCGCGCCACCAGGCAGAACCAGATGCCGGTCGCCAGGGCCAGGTACACGCCATAACCGGCCTGTACCAGCAGCGGCGTGTGCGGGTTGATGATGACGGTGAACAACGACAGGAAAAACAGCGTGGCCTTGGGGTTCAGGCCGTTGGTGACGAAGCCTGCGACATAGGCGCCCTTGGCCGTGCGCTCGCCCTTGGCGATGTCCACCGGAGCATCGGACGCGCTGGCAGGCTTGGCGCGCAGGGCCTTGAAGCCGATGTACAGCAGGTAGGCCGCCGCGGCCCATTTCAAGGCGTTGAACAGCACGATCGACTGCGAAACGATCAGCCCGATGCCCAGCAGCGAATACCCCACGTGCAGGAAAATCGCGGTGCCCACGCCCATGGCGGTGTAGGTGCCGGCCTTGCGGCCGTGGGTCACGCTCTCACGTACAACCACCGCGAAGTCCGGGCCCGGGCTTGCGACGGCGAGCAGGTGAATCAGCGCAACGGTGAGAAATTCCGTCCAGTACATCGGGTGCTCCAGATATTTTGGCGAACGACAGGCTCTGTTAGGCTCGCTACATTACGCCTCCCATCCTTCGAGCAAAAGGTACAGCTGATGTCGAGTCAAAGCAGAGCAGTTTTCCTGGATCACACCTCTCTGGACCTCGGCGATCTTGACCTCGCCCCCTGGCGTGAAACCTTCAGCGAACTGGTCCTGCACAGCAGCACCACCCAGGATCAGGTGATCGAACGCCTGCAAGGCGCGCAAGTGGCCATTTCCAACAAGATCCTGATCGATGCCGCCGCGTTCGCCGCATGTCCCGACTTGAAGCTGGTGCTGGTCACTGCCACCGGGATCAACAACGTCGACCTCGACGCCGCCCGCAAACACGGCGTGGTGGTGAGCAATTGCCAGGGGTATGGCACCCCGTCCGTGGCCCAGCACACACTGATGTTGCTGCTGGCGATGGCGACCCGCCTGCCGGACTATCAGCAAGCCATCCACCAGGGCCAATGGCAGAAATCGAAACAGTTCTGCCTGCTGGATTTCCCGATCGTCGAACTGGAAGGCAAGACCTTGGGCCTGCTGGGCCACGGCGAGCTGGGGAGCGCGGTAGCGAAACTCGCTGAAGCCTTCGGCATGCGTGTGTTGCTGGGCCAGATCCCGGGCCGCCCTGCCCGCCCGGATCGCGTACCGCTGCACGAATTGCTGCCGCAGGTCGATGCTTTGACCCTGCACTGCCCGCTCAACGATCACACCCGCGACATGATTGGCGCCCATGAATTGAGCCTGTTCAAGCCCAAGGCGTTCATCGTCAACACGGCACGCGGCGGGCTTATCAACGAGCAGGCCCTGGCCGATGCGCTGCGTAATGGTCACCTGGGCGGCGCTGCGACCGACGTGCTGACCGTCGAGCCGCCGGTCAACGGCAACCCGCTGCTGTCAGGCGACATCCCGCGTCTCATCATCACCCCGCACAGCGCCTGGGGCAGCCAGGAAGCCCGGCAGCGCATCGTCGGCCAGGTGAACGAGAATGCCCAGGCGTTTTATGCAGGCGCGCCGATTCGCGTGGTCAGCTGATATCTCTGTAGGAGCGCGGGCGTTCACACCCCTGTTAAACTCTGCGGTTTTTTGCAGGAGCCGAAGATGGACCCGCGCAGTGAAGTGTTACTCCGTCAGGCCGAACTGTTTCAGGGCTCGTTGCTGCTGACCGGCCTGCCCGCCGACGACCTGCTCGGGACATTGCCCAATGCCCGAGGCTGGAGCTGGCACGCCGGTGACTTCGCCGCGCTGGACGCGCGCTTCGGCGCTCGCACGCACTTTGGCACCGAACCGCCCGCCGAGGCGTTCGACGCGGCCGTGGTGTTCCTGCCCAAGGCGCGGGACCTCAGTGACTACCTGATCAACGCCCTCGCCTCTCGCCTGGCGGGCAAGGAGCTGTTCCTGGTAGGCGAAAAGCGTGGCGGAATCGAAGCCGCTGCACGTCAACTGAGCCCGCTGGGCCGCGCACGCAAACTCGACAGCGCCCGTCACTGCCAGCTCTGGCAAGTCACCGTGGAAAGTCCGCCACAGGCGGTCGAACTGAACAGCTTGGCCAAACACTTTGAAATTGAGGTGAACGGCGAGCCGCTGAAAGTCGTCAGCCTGCCCGGCGTATTCAGCCATGGCCGCCTTGATCGCGGTTCGGCGCTGCTGCTTGAGAACATCGCCAACCTGCCCACCGGGCACTTGCTGGACTTCGGTTGTGGCGCAGGTGTGCTCGGTGCTGCGGTCAAACGCCGCAACCCGGGCATGCAGGTGACCATGCTCGACGTGGATGCCTTCGCCACTGCCAGCAGCCGCCTGACTCTGGCCGCCAATGGCCTGGAAGGCGAAGTCATTACCGGTGACGGAATCGACGCAGCGCCTAAACATCTGGATTCGATTCTGACCAATCCGCCCTTCCATACCGGGGTGCACACCGACTACGCCGCAACGGAAACCCTGCTGCGAAAATCGCGCGATCATCTGAAAAAAGGCGGGGAAATTCGCCTGGTAGCGAACAGTTTCCTTCGCTATCAGCCGATCATCGAGCAACATCTTGGCGTATGTGCCGTCCTGGCAGAAGGACAAGGTTTCCGAATTTACCGTGCAAAGCGTGGGTGAAAATTAGCGCTTGCCGAATGCAAAAGCTGTTGGCAGAATCCGCACCGTCCTAGGGGAGTAGTCTCCCGCGAGCCCCACGCTTGTATGGCACGCATCAACATACTTGGTCCTCAGACCATGGTGCGTGCGACCCCAGATCCGCATAGACGGATCGGCGGTTTGACAAGACCTATGACACGAACATCCTTACCCGGGGCGGGGAGGTTGTACGTGTCATAGCCGTGTCGACCCGCCCCTTAGGAAAATCCTGATGCTGGAATCCCTGTTGGTCCCCACCGCCGTCGTCGCACTGGCAGAAATCGGTGACAAGACCCAACTCCTCGCGCTCATCCTCGCAGCCCGCTTTCGCAAGCCCTGGCCGATCATTGCCGGCATTGTCGCAGCCACGCTGGCCAACCACGCGGCAGCCGGTGCCGTGGGCGCCTGGTTCGGCAGCTTCTTCTCCGACGCCATGCTGCACTGGATCCTGGCCGCAAGCTTTACCGCCACAGCGCTCTGGACCCTGGTGCCGGACAAGATGGATGACGATGAAGCCAACACCGCCCGCAAGTTCGGCCCCTTCATGACCACGCTGATCGCGTTCTTCCTCGCCGAAATCGGAGACAAGACGCAAATTGCGACCGTGATGCTCGCCGCGCAGTATTCCTACCTGTGGCTGGTGATTCTGGGCACGACGCTGGGCATGTTGCTGGCCAACGTTCCGGTGGTACTGGCGGGTAATTTCGCAGCGGAAAAACTGCCCCTGACCCTGATTCGCCGCCTGGCTGCGGGCGCGTTTTTCATTCTGGCAATCGTTGCGGTGTACAAGGCGATGCAGATCAGCGGCTGGGTCTGATTAGACCGGAAAACGCCGCATCACATCCGTTGCAACCTGCATCCTGTGGGAGCGAATTCATTCGCGAGACGGCGGTACAGACGACAGATATGTGTCGAATGTACCGGCCAATCGCGAATGAATTCGCTCCCACAGAACGCATCCAAGAAACATCCGTTCAGGACTTCGGCGCTTGCTCGTAAAGCGGCATCACCTTCGGAATCGCCGCCTGCAGCGAAGCGATCCGGTTGGTCGAAGCCGGGTGAGTGCTCATGAACTCAGGCTGCGAAGCGCCGGCCTGGGCCTGCATCTTCTGCCACAGCGTGATCGCGGCATTGGGGTTGTAGCCGGCACGCGCCGAGAGCTCCAGACCGAGCAGGTCCGCCTCGTTCTCGTTGGCCCGGCTGTTGGGCAAGGTCAGGCTGTAGTTGACCACGGTATCGGCCAGCGCCAGGCTGTCCTGCCCCAAGCCCAGCAATGCCCCGGCGCCCTGCTTGGCCATCTGCACACCGTACGCCTTGGACATCGCCTCACGGCCATGCTCGCGCAAGGCATGGGCGATTTCATGGCCCATCACCGCCGCCAGTTCGTCATCGCTCAGCTTGAGGGTGTCGATCAGCCCGCTATAAACGATGATCTTGCCGCCCGGGCCGCAGTTGGCGTTCAGCTCGTCGCTCTTGATGAGGTTCACTTCCCATTGCCACTGCGCAGCATCGGGCCGCAGCTTCGGCGCCTGGGCGATCAGGCGTTTGGCGACGTTCTGCACGCGCTTGGCCTCGGCGCTGCTGTTATCGAGCACGCCCTTGGTCGTGGCTTCGCTGACCGTCTGTTGATAGGACTGGGCATACATCTGGTTGACCTGGTCGGTCGACAGCATGCTGAACATGTACTGCTTGCGCTCAACGCCTACCGTATCGCCGCTGGTGGTATTGACGGACTGGCAGCCTGCAACCAGCAGCGCGGCACTCAGTGCACAAAGAGCAAAGGTCTGACGCATTTTGTATCTCCCTGGAAACATGGCGCCCATCCTAGGCGGTACGGCCCTCATGTGCCAGATGGCAGCGGATTGCCATGTAAACAGGCGCCAGGTACCCACCCTTCTGTAACGATACTGAAATATATCCCCTCTCTTGTTCTGGACGCACCAAGCCCATTAAATCCGGACGTGCGCGTCACATACCCAATAGCGACCAAAACCGTTCGAAAACGGCCAGTTCGTCGGATTCAGGCTCATGGAAAATCGGGCCGGGGCGATAGCCCATTCAGGCGTAATTCCACGTCCGGAGCCCCTATGAAGTTCAAGTCGATCCAGTTTTCGGTTGCCGCGCTGGCAGGTGCCATCGTCCTCAGCGTCGTAGCAGCGCTCGTGCTTTTTGCGCTGTTTTCCGGGGCACGCACCCAGGAGTTGGTGGAACAACGCACCACGGCGCAGTTCGAGCAGGCCATTCAGGAACGCCTGACCGCCATCGCCCGCACTCAGGCCAGCGAGATCCAGCGTGAACTCGAAGCGCCGTTGCAGACTGCCGCCGGCCTTGCTACCACCAACGCCGTCATCGGGATGAAAGACGCCAAGGGCGAGCCGCTTTTGAAAGTCAACCGCGAGCAGCTGCTCAACGTCCTGCACGAAACCGTGGTGCGCAACCCGAAGATTCTGGGCTCCTACATTGGCTGGGAACCCAACGCACTGGATCACAATGACGCGGCCTACGCCGAAGCGCCGATTACCGGTGTCGACCCCAAGGACGGCCGCTTCATGGCCTGGTGGTATCGCAAACCGGATGGCTCCTTCAACCTGGAAAAACTCGCAAGCCTTGAAGACCAGAAGGTGCTTTCCACCGGGATCCGCTCCAGCGAGTACTACCTGTGCTCCCGCGAAACCCGCAAGCCCTGCGTGATCGACCCTGCGCCATATAAGGTCGGCGACAAGATGGTCATGCTGTCTTCCTTTATCGAGCCGATCATGGTCGATGGCAAGTTCCAGGGCATCGTCGGCGCCGACCTGTCGGTGAACTTCATTCAGGACATGCTGGAAAACGCTGACAAGAAACTCTACAACAGCGCAGGCGACCTGGCCCTGATCGCCACCAACGGCCGGCTGGTGGCCTACACCAAGGACACCACCAAGCTGGGCGAAAAGGCCAGCGAGATCCTGGACGCCAATGAAGTCGCCAACCTGAACAACCTCACCAAAGGCGAAGTGCGTTACGACATCGACAAGGAGCACGGCCACATCGAGCTGTACCTGCCGTTCGGCATTGGCAACACCGACGCCCGCTGGACCCTGATGATCCGCATGCCGGTCGACGCGGTCATGGCTGACCTGCAGAAACTGCAGAAAGACCTGGAACACCAGCGCGACACCGACATCTTCGGCATGACCGTGGTTGGCCTGGTGATCGCGGCACTGGGCCTGCTAATCGTCTGGCTCGTGGGCCGTGGCATTGCCCGTCCGCTCAAGCAGATGGTCGCCATGCTCGACGACATCGCCAAGGGTGAAGGTGACCTGACCCGCCGCCTGACCAGCGACCGCGCAGACGAACTGGGCGCAATCGCCAACGGTTTCAACACCTTCCTGGGCAAGCTGCAGGCGATGATTACCCAGGTAGTGACCTCGGTGCAGAAGGTCAGCGACTCCTCGGAGCACACCGCCGACATCGCCATCCGCACCAACAAGGGCGTGCACAAACAGATGGCCGAGATCGATCTGGTGGCCACCGCCGTTCACGAAATGACCGCGACTGCCCAGGACGTAGCCCGCAACGCAACCCAGGCCGCGCAAGCCGCCAACCATGCCGACGACGCTGCCAACCAGGGCATGCGCATCGTGCACAACACCTCGAACTCCATCAGTGAACTGGCGGTGGAAATCGGCCGGGCGGTGGGTGTAGTCCAGACCCTGGCCAAGGACAGCGAGAACATCAACGCGATCCTGACGGCCATTCGCGGGATCGCCGAGCAGACCAACCTGCTGGCCCTGAACGCCGCCATCGAAGCAGCACGCGCCGGCGAACAGGGTCGCGGGTTTGCCGTGGTGGCGGACGAGGTACGCAATCTGGCGCAAAAGACCCAGCAGGCGACCGAAGAAATCCAGAGCATGATCCAGCAGCTGCAAACCGGTACACGGCAGGTGGTCAAGGTCATGGAAGACAGCCAGAGCAAGACCGACGAAAGCGTGGGCCACGCCGCCGAGGCCGCCCAGGCGCTGGAAAGCATTACCAAGGCGGTGTCGGTCATCAACGACATGAACACCCAGATTGCCAGCGCTGCCGAGGAGCAGAGCGCGGTGGCCGACGACATCAACCGTAATGTGATCAATATCGGCCAGGTCGCCAACGAAGTGGCCGGCGGCGCGGACGAATCAAGCCAGGCCAGCGCGGAGCTGACCAAGCTGGCGGAGCAGCAGCGCCGGTTGATCAATCAGTTCAGGGTGTAAGAAAAGTATATTCACACCGCCCCGTAGCAGCACGGCTTGCCGGCGGGGGCGTCGTGTCAGTCGATGCATCATTCGCTGATCCACCGCCTCCGCCGGCAAGCCGTGCTGCTACGGGATTGGTGAGCTGCCTTAGAGCGGCGTCAGGCACTCTGGCGCATTGAGCTTGGGATCGTTTACCAGATTGGCCAATGGCCGCTCTCGCAGCGGTGCCTGCGGCACGGCGAGCAGTGATTGCAGGGTAATCAGCGAGCTGTCCGGGTCCAGCCACTGGGCCTGGCCTTCCTCATCGAGAATCAGCGGCCTGCGCTGGTTCATCGCAGGTTGCGTGACCACCGCCACACTCAGGTAGGTGTGGCCCTCTACCGGATACGCCTCCCAGATCGCTGCAAAATACAGTGACGAGCCCTCACCCGGCGTCAGCCAGAACGGACGTTTACGGACCGAACCGCGCCATTCGTAGAACCCGTTGGCCGGCAGCAGGCAGCGGCGTTCACGAAAGGCCTGGCGAAACATCGGTTGCTCAGCCAGCGTCTCAGCCCGGGCATGGGCAGGGGTGCGGGACATATCGGTGAGCCAAGGCGGCGTCAACCCCCAGCGGGCCTGCGCCACTTCCCGGTTACCCTGCGCGTCTGCACGAATCATCAGCACCGAATCGGCCGGAGAAATGTTCCATTGCGCCTGCTGGCCCGCCGGGAATCCGGGCAAGGCGGCAAAGGCTGGCGTCCAGCGAAACAGGGCATAACGTCCACACATGGGTTGGGGCCAACTCGTCTTGTAAGCGGATGAAGCGGCGCCGTACCGGTTTCAGCACAACAACACATCGGGATAGCTGTCAGGTTCCTCACCGGGCAGCACGAAGGCGCCATTGTACTCAGTGATCAGCTGCCGCGCCCGTTCGGCCTGCTCATCCTCCACCGCAAGACCCAGCAAACCGAACACTGGCAGCTCGCCAACCCCGCCCAGCAGGTGGCGTCCGGTGATATGCGACGTGATGCCTTCGCTGGCCAGCATCGACTGCAGCAACTCGCCTTCCATCATGTTTTCCGGTTCATAGATCTTGCGCATCATTCATTCTCGCTACGCACGTCCAGCGTCCAGTCTTCCCCGTCCGTGTGCAGGCTGAAAATGATGGGCCGGCAACAGACCGGACAATCTTCGATATAAGTCTGGTCGCCGCCTGAAAGATCCAGCACCGCTTCGACCGGTTCGCCGCAATAAGGGCAGTCATAATCCTGTATTTCCTGCATCACAGTCTCCGGGCGCAGTTTTGCGTATAATCGCCGACTTGTTTGCGGTCCGGCCACTATCTCAGCATCTGAGCCTGACCTACCTTTACCCTAGCCGTTTCCTGAAAGAGAGCATGATGGGCGAATTCGATGCCATCCGACCGTACGACGACACCGAAGTAAAAGCCGTTCTCGACCGGCTGCTGGGTGACAAGGCGTTCCTGTCGATCCTCACGCACTTCCGCTTTCCGCGCCTGGCCAACACGCTGGGCTGGGTGCTTCAGCCCGCCATCGCGCGCAAGCTGCGTCGTCAGTTTGCCGGTATCGAGTCAGTCGCCGCCTTGCAGGACAAGGTCGAGCATTACGTCGACCACACAATCGAACGTGCTACCGATGGTGTGACCTACACCGGCGTTGAGCAGTTCAAGTCGGGCGTGGCCTATCTGTTTCTGGCCAACCACCGCGACATCGTGATGGACCCGGCCTTCGTCAACTACGCGGTGTACCACGCGGGCCTGCCCACGCCACGCATCGCCATTGGCGACAACCTGCTGCAGAAGCCCTTCGTCAGCGACCTGATGCGTCTGAACAAGAGCTTCATCGTGCATCGCTCCATCGCCGGACGCCGGGAGAAGCTGGCGGCCTATCAACTCCTGTCGGCCTACATCAACCACTCCATCCGCAATGACTGCGCCTCGATCTGGATCGCCCAGGCCGAAGGTCGCGCCAAGGATGGCGACGATCGCACTGAATCGGCGATCCTCAAGATGTTCCACATGAGCCGCAAGGACGAGCCGTTCGGTGAAGTGATCCAGTCGCTGAACCTGACGCCGGTGTCGATCAGCTACGAGTATGACCCGTGCGACCACGCCAAGGCCCGCGAGCTGTACATTCGCGCCACCACTGGCAGCTACACCAAGGCGCCGGGCGAGGATGATGTCAGCATCGCGTTGGGCATCACCGGCTATAAAGGCCGGGTGCACGTCAACTTCGCCCCGCCAATCACCGGGCTGTTCGAAGACACCAAGCAGTTGGCAGTCGAAATGGACAAGCAGATCCTGGGCGGCTATCGCCTGTTCCCGGTGCACTACCTGGCCTACGCACAATGGGTCGACGCCGATCCTGCGCTGAACGTCCCAAGTGCTGCCGAGGTGTTCCCGGCAGACGAACTGGAACGCGCCAGGGAAGAATGGCAGCGCCGCCTGGACGGCTGCCCGGCCGAACACCGGCCTTATCTGGTGCTGCAATACGCAACACCGGTGCGCAATCAGTATCGGGTCAAGGCAGGTCTGCCTCTCTGAACCACGCCTCAATACCCTCGTAGCAGTCCGGCTTGCCGGCGACGGCCATTTCAAGGACGCCGTCGCCGGCAAGCCGGACTGCTACGGGGTTAATCGTCAGTTGATCTTCAGAGCTTGGTACTCACCCACGACAACGCCAACGCAAACGCCAGGCATGCCGCTCCGATGCGGTAGCTCTGACGGATCATGCGCAGGGTTGCCACGTCCATCAGATGCATCGGCTCGTCGATGGGGGCCTGCTCAGCGAGGCTGTTCAGGTGCGTGGTCTCGCGTTGCTCCCGGCTGCGGGTGGTGTGCAGCAGCCAGATACCGGGACCAGCAGCCAGCAATGCGAACAGATTGAGGATGATCCCGGGGGATTGCGCAAGGACAGACATTGGGGCCTCGAGGGCGCCTGGCGGGAAGGCGCGGCAGATTCGGTTGCAACTGACGATAACGGTACTGCGTGTCACCTTAACGTCACCTGAACCGGTCACTGTGTAGCCCCACCCCGCCCGACACGGAGCCCGTCATGCTGCACGCCCGCAATCAGGATCGCCTCTACCTCATCGCCGAAAGCGACGAACAACAAGCCTTGATCGATGGCCTGGCCTTCAACGTCCAGGACCGCCACTGGCTGGTCTATTGCGCACTGGGCGGGCATCAGCACCACGACCTACCCGAGATGGACCTGCAGACGGGGTTCAGTTTCCTGGACTTCTACCAGGCCGCCTGACTGAACGGCGCCACACTTGGGATTGCCGCCTACCTCCTGTGGGAGCGAATTCATTCGCGAGGCGTTGGTACAACCGCTACATCTCTGTCGGCTGTAGAATTTTCGCGAATGAATTCGCTCCCACAGGGCTCGTGCACTGCGAGCCAAAAAAAGCCCCGGCATCTCGCGATACCGGGGCTTTTTTTGCAGCGATCCTGCGCCCTACTGGCCCAGCATCTGACCGATGGTCTGGTCCTGGAACAGACGGGTCAGCGCATCGCTGAGCACATCGCCGATCAGCTTGGTGTTGGTCTCTTCGTTGGGCGCCATGCCGAAACGCTGGTCCAGCGAGGCCGCGTAGCGACCACTGTAGCTGCGGCCATTGTTCTGTACATCAGCGCGGAACGTCGAGCTGATGTTGGCTTCGGTGACGTACAGGCCTTCTTTTGGCGACTGGTACTTCAGGTCAGCCAGGGTGATGGTCAACTGCGGACCGTTACCGCCTTGAACCGGCGTGAACCCCAGCAAGCGCACAGCGGCTTCGGCCTGAGCCTGCAGCTGCGGCACCAGTTGCTGGCCATTGACGGTGATCGAGCTGGTTTCAGGGTACAGGCCGCCACGGGTGCCCAGGGTCTGCGACTGGCGACCGTCAACCACGCGCACCACCACTTGCTGGCCATGGCCGACCGCCGCCAACTGGCTGTTCAGCTTGGGTTGCGGGTTAAGTGATTGCGGACTGTGGGCGCATCCCACCAGCGTCAGACTGCCTACAGCAAGCAAACCGAACAAAACACGACGCAACATGCTCATTTCTCCATGGGCCAGGGCACTAAATGTGCCGCAGTATAACGACCTGACGTGGCCGCTCACTAGCGTAAAGATAAGACAAAATGCCATCGCACCGGTTCCCCATCATGACGGCGGCATGTCGCGGCAAATCTTCAATGTGCAATCACCTCGTCACAGGGATGTCATCGCCGCACGACATAATTTTCACAGCCCCCAACAAGGAGTCCGCCCATGGACTTTCTCTGGTCTTTGTTCTCGCCACGTCGCCGTTATCGCCACTTTGCTCGCCTGAATCAACACGGCATCTGCATGGCGTTCAAACACTGCGCGGCGCAGCCCCAGGGCAGTGGCTGGGTTGAAATCAGCGAGGCCCGCTTGAGCTGGCTGCACCAGCCTTTGCCCTCCAACGCGCGTGTCAGCCCACGCCCACGTGCGATTACCGCCCGCCAATTGCTCAGCATCTGACCGAACGGCGAATAAAAGTCATTTTTACTGGATCAATTCTGCGCGTTTCATCGCTATAATCTCCCCCCGATTATAAGGACGTCTCCTGATCGGGCCTCGCAGCACCGTTGATGCCGTTATCAACACCTCCGTATCGCCCACAGAGAGCCTTCCACACAGACACGTGCAGCGCCGTGTGTCCGCCTTGCCGGTGCGAAAAACTCGATTCGCTCGAACCATTCGCCCACGCCAATGCCCACACTGTTCTGAAACATGATCTGCCAGCGCTGCCATCGCGCAGCCTTTTTTGAGGTTCGCGTCTCCAAAAGAGCGTGAAAAAAACGGGTTTTCACAACTTCACAAGAGTGTGGCGAGCAAATGAATAGTTACGCGTTTGTAAATGCACCATTAGCGTCTGACCCAGCCCCCTTGCACAGGACCGCGCGCAACGCAGCCTCCTCAACCGGAGCCTGAGCCTTTTCCGTTACGGATCGGGCTGCATGACCGGACGTCTTGACGATGGTCGAATGGCTGTCAGGGCCAAAAAATGAGTTCATGCTCTCTATAAGAGCATCGACCCAGGCCCGATAAAGGCGTGCGAGCAAATGCAAAGAATTGCGAAGAATCGGACATGACGACCCGGCCAGGTTGTGCAAGGCACCCCGCGAAAACCGCGACGCCCACACCTGGCAACTGACCTCGGGATCCCATGTCGTCAATTTGGTGCTGCAGATTTTGGAGACGCGTTAATGGCGCATAACGAAGCAGTGGATGTAGTACTTGTCGGGGCCGGCATCATGAGTGCCACCCTCGCAGTGCTGCTGAAGGAGCTTGATCCGAGCCTCAAACTCGAAGTCGTCGAGCTGATGGATTCCGGTGCCGCAGAGAGTTCCAACCCATGGAACAACGCCGGTACCGGCCACGCAGGCCTGTGCGAGCTGAACTACACGCCGCAGGCGGCCGACGGCTCGATCGACATCAAGAAAGCGATCCACATCAACACCCAGTTCGAAGTTTCGAAGCAGTTCTGGGCGTACCTGGCGCGCAAAGGCAGCTTTGGCTCTGCCCGTTCCTTCATCACGCCGGTGCCGCACCTGAGCTTCGTTCAGGGCGAAAAAGGCATGTCGTTCCTGAAGAAACGCTATGAGGCGCTGCACCAGCACCACGCCTTCGCGTCCATGGAATACACCGAAGACAAGGCCAAGCTGGCCGAGTGGATGCCGCTGATGATGCCGGGCCGTCCGGCCGACGAGCCGATTGCCGCCACCCGCGCCATGCACGGCACCGACGTCAACTTCGGCAACCTGACCAACCAGTTGCTCAAGCACCTGTCCAGCGCACCCGATGCGCAGGTCAAGTACTGCAAGCGCGTCACCGGCCTTGCCCGTAAAGGCGACGGCTGGAGCGTGACCATCAAGGACGTCAACAGCGGCGGCACCCGCGAAATCGACGCTAAATTCGTGTTCCTCGGCGCCGGTGGCGCGGCCCTGCCGCTGCTGCAGATGTCGGGCATCGAAGAAGGCAAGGGTTTCGGCGGCTTCCCGGTCAGCGGCCAGTGGCTGCGCTGCGACAACCCTGAAGTGGTCAAACGCCACCAGGCCAAGGTCTACAGCCAGGCGGCCGTGGGTTCGCCACCGATGTCGGTTCCGCACCTGGACACCCGCGTCGTCGACGGCAAGACCTCCCTGCTGTTCGGCCCTTACGCCGGTTTCACCACCAAGTTCCTCAAGCACGGTTCGCTGATGGACCTGCCGCTGTCGATCCGCGCTGCCAACATTGCGCCGATGCTGGCCGTGGCTCGCGACAACATGGACCTGACCAAGTACCTGATCAGCGAAGTGCGTCAGTCGATGGAACAGCGCCTGGAATCCCTGCGCCGCTTCTATCCGGAAGCGAAAGCCGAGGACTGGCGCCTGGAAGTGGCCGGTCAGCGCGTGCAGATCATCAAGAAAGATCCGAAGAAAGGCGGCGTCCTGCAATTCGGTACCGAACTGGTTTCGGCCAAAGACGGTTCCCTAGCAGCGCTGCTGGGCGCCTCCCCAGGTGCCTCGGTGACCGTTTCGATCATGCTCGACCTGATCGAACGCTGCTTCCCTGAGAAGGCACGCACCGAATGGGCTGCCAAGCTGAACGAAATCTTCCCGGCTCGGGAAAAAGCCCTGGAAACCGATGCGCAGCTGTATCAGCGTGTCAGCGCCCAGAGCGACGAGAGCCTGGACCTGGTTTCGAGCAGCCAGGCGGCAAGCTTCGCTTGATTCAGGGCTTGCCCTGAATCAGTGAGATCACTGAAAGCCACGCCCACGCAGCGCGGCTTTCAGTTTTGCAACAATCCGCATCACTCGCCCACTGCGCAGCCTGCCTGCGATCAGCCTCGGGCTTTCTCGATCAGTTCGATATAGTCTTCGGCGTTACGCTGATCCTTGATGATCGCGACGAAATCATTGCCCTGTTCGTCCTTGCCATCGAGGTCGTAGCCGGCTTCCTTGAAGAACGCCAGAAAACGCTCGAAGTCATCGATACGCAGGCCACGGTAGGCCTTGATCAGCTTGTGCAGCGACGGCGAAGTGGCATCAGCCGGTTCGAAATCCAGGAACAGCTTGATCTGGGCGTCGCCGATTTCATCGCCAATCACCTGCTTCTTATCTTTACGCATTGCTGACTCCAACTGACTTTCAAGACATTCACGGGGCGGGCAGTTTACCCCTCGCCCGGTCCCGGGCTCAACGCGCTCGTACGCTGCCGGTGTGCAGATCGGCCCAGACGTGCCCGTTGGCGTAGCTGAGGAACTGGCAGTAGACCTTTTCATTGCGCAGCAGATCGACCAGCACGCGGTACTGGCTGGGTGGGTAGTACAGGGTCAGGGTCCGGCTTGGCTCATCGTAGGCCGGTTTTTTCAGGCTTTTGCTTTCGCCGTCGAAGTGAACCAAGACCTGCGCGATGGTCGCGCCCTTGTTCATCGGCTTGCCTTTCAAGCGCAGGCTCAAGGGGGACGTCACCGGAATCGGCTGCTGGTTGGACTGACGCTGGCTGCCAACCACCACCGTATAGTCGGTAACCTGCAGCAATTGCTGCTGCTCGGGCTCGCCGACGCGCACCGACAGTTCGTCAGGAGGAAGGTATTGGGCATGCATGGGTTCGGCCCGGGCCGCAAGCGGCAGGGTCAACAGCAACATCAGCGCCGCTTTACTACGAAACGATAACGTCATGGGTGCCTCCCGGGAAAAGTGGGCAGCACTCTAGCATGTGAGCATCGTTCTTCTCCCGAACACTGCATAACCTGTGGGAGCGAATTCATTCGCGAGACGGCGGCATGGGCGACATGTTTGTGTCGAATGTACCGACGTCTCGCGAATGAATTCGCTCCCACAGGGTCAAGCGGAGTAGCAGTTACATCCCTTTTACAGCGTAGATACCGGCCGCATTGCGCCAGTAGCCTTTGTAGTCCATGCCGTAACCGAAAATGTAACGGTCGATGCACGGCAAGCCGACGAAATCGGCTTTCAGGTCAGGACGTGCCTTGCGGTCGTGATCCTTGTTGATCAGCACCGCGGTGTGCACGGCGCGGGCGCCGGCGTGCTTGCAGAAGTCGATGATCGCGCCCAGGGTGTGACCCTCGTCGAGGATATCGTCGATGATGAGCACGTCGCGGTCGATGAACGACACTTCCGGCTTGGCTTTCCAGAACAGCTCGCCGCCGCTGGTTTCGTTGCGGTAGCGGGTGGCGTGCAGGTAGGACGCTTCCAGAGGGAAGTTCAGATGCGTCAGCAGCTTGCCGGCGAAAATCAGACCACCATTCATCACGCAGAACACGACCGGGTTACGGTCGGCCAGCACGCTGTTGATTTGCTCGCCAACGCGGGCGATGGACGCCTCGACTTCGTCGTTCGTGTACAGGCAGTCAGCCTCGCGCATGATTTGACGGATATGCTCGAGATCAGCGGACATGACGCTCTCCAAGGGGGGCTGGGTAAGGAAAAGCGGGCAAAGGTACGCATCCGGCTTCGTCAGAGCAAGCGTTTCTGGACTAACGTTGCACTGGCGTCCCATTAATGTAAGAAACGGGAACTTAACCCCAGGGTCTGTTCCCGTCTCATCGCGGCCGTGCCGGGTGAAGTTTCTCGCGGCAACACGGCTCGCGAGGAGACGGGAACAGACCCTGAGACAAGTTACCGCTGAATAGATTAATCTAAGCCGTTTTTTTGCCCGCCCGCTGGAGCCTTCCCCCTATGCCCATTCGTGAGATCCGCCATCCGCTGATCCGTCACAAGCTCGGCCTTATGCGCCGTGCTGATATCAGCACCAAGAATTTCCGTGAACTGGCTCAGGAAGTCGGCGCACTGCTGACCTACGAAGCGACCAAGGACCTGCCGCTGGAAACCTACGACATCCAGGGTTGGGCCGGTACTGTTCAGGTCGAGAAGATCGCTGGCAAGAAGATCACCGTGGTGCCGATCCTGCGTGCCGGCATCGGCATGCTCGAAGGCGTGCTCAGCCTGATCCCGGGCGCGAAGGTCAGCGCCGTGGGCGTGGCCCGCAACGAGGAAACCCTCGAAGCACACACCTACCTTGAAAAACTCGCACCGGAAATCGACCAGCGCCTGGCCTTGATCATCGACCCGATGCTGGCCACCGGCGGTTCAATGGTCGCCACCATCGACCTGCTGAAAAAAGCCGGCTGCAAGGACATCCGCGCCATGGTTCTGGTAGCAGCGCCCGAAGGCATCGAAGTGGTCGAGAAGGCTCACCCGGACGTGCAGATCTACACCGCGTCGGTCGATCAGCGCCTGAACGAGCACGGCTACATCATTCCGGGCCTGGGCGATGCCGGTGACAAGATCTTCGGCACCAAGCAGAAGGACGCCTGATGAAGCAGGATGAGTTCAACGATCCGTTGTGGCGCACCGTGCTGTCGGGTGCGCAGATGCTGTTCGTGGCCTTCGGCGCGCTGGTACTGATGCCGTTGATCACGGGGCTCGATCCGAACGTCGCGCTGTTCACCGCAGGCCTGGGCACGCTGTGCTTCCAGCTGGTGACAGGCCGTCAGGTGCCGGTCTTCCTGGCTTCCAGTTTCGCGTTCATCACGCCGATCATTCTTGCCAAGGGCCAGTTCGGTCTGGCGGCGACCATGGGTGGGGTGATGGCGGCAGGCTTTGTGTACACCTTCCTGGGCCTTGCGGTGAAGATCAAAGGCACCGGTTTCATTGACCGTCTGCTGCCCCCGGTGGTGATTGGCCCGGTGATCATTTCCATTGGCCTTGCGATGGCACCCATTGCCGCCAACATGGCAATGGGCCGGACCGGCGACGGCGCCGCTGAGCTGATTCCGTATCACACGGCTATCGCGATCTCGATGGCTGCACTGCTGACCACGCTGATCGTCGCGGTCTTCGGCAAGGGCATCTTCCGCCTGGTGCCGATCATTTCCGGCGTACTGGTGGGCTTTGCCCTGTCGTTTTATTTCGGCGTGGTCGATGTGGCGAAAATCGCCGCAGCGCCGTGGCTGGACATCCCGCATTTCACTGCACCCGAATTCAACTGGCAGGCGATTCTGTTCATCGTCCCGGTGGCCCTGGCCCCGGCCATCGAGCACATCGGCGGCGTGATCGCAGTCGGCAGCGTGACCGGTCGCGACTACCTGAAAAAGCCTGGCCTGCATCGCACCCTGCTCGGTGACGGCATCGCCACCACGGTGGCCGGCGCGTTCGGCGGCCCGCCCAACACCACCTACGCCGAAGTGACGGGCGCGGTGATGCTGACCAAAAACTACAACCCGAAGATCATGACCTGGGCGGCGATCTTCGCCATCACCCTGGCGTTCATCGGCAAGTTCGGCGCGCTGCTGCAGAGCATCCCGGTGCCGGTGATGGGCGGGATTCTGTGCCTGCTGTTCGGCTCCATTGCGGCGGTGGGCATGAACACCCTGATTCGCCACAAGGTCGATCTGGCCGAAGCGCGTAATCTGGTGATCGTCTCCGTGACGCTGGTGTTCGGCATTGGCGGCGTACTGATCGGCACTGGCAACGGGCCGGATGACTTCGGCATGAAAGGCATCGCCCTGTGCGCGGTGACGGCGATTGTGCTGAACCTGATCCTGCCGGGTAACGATGCGTGGAAGAACAAGCATCTGGATGATCAGTTGCCTTAGTTCAATGCACTATAAAAAAGGGGCTCGTGATGAGCCCCTTTTTTTGTGCCCGAACGCCAATCAAACTGTGGGAGCGAATTCATTCGCGAGGCGTGTTTACGGCAGATACCTCCCTACCGGCTGTACCATTTTTCGCGAATGAATTCGCTCCCACAGATCCGGTCGGTGGAACGGCCTAATCCATCACCGGCGCGCGCTCACACAGCGCATTCAACGCCTTCGCCCAGTTCGGGTCGTCATTGAGGCACGGTATCAACACCAGCTCCTCGCCCCCCGCTTCCTTGAACTGCTCGGCCCCGCGATCACCAATCTCCTCCAGCGTCTCGATGCAATCGGCAACGAACGCCGGGCACATGACCAGCAGCTTTTTCACCCCCTGCCCTGCCAGTTCGGCCAGATGCGCCTCGGTATAGGGCTCGATCCATTTGGCGCGGCCCAGTCGCGACTGGAACGACACCGACCATTTACCATCGGGCAGTCCCATCCGCTTGGCGAACTCGGCGGATGAGCGCATGCACTGCGCCCGATAACACACGGCCAGCACTTCAGGCGACGCCGTTTCACAGCAGTTGCCATTCTTGAAGCAGTGGTTTCCCGTCGGGTCGAGCTTGTTGATGTGCCGCTCGGGCAAACCGTGAAAACTCAGCAACAGGTGATCGTAATCCTGCTCCAGATGCGGCTTGACGCTCTGCACCAGCGCGTCAAGGTACTCGGGCTGATTGAAGAACGGCGGCAGCAGCGCCAGATCGAAACTGAGATTTTTATCGCGAATCACCCGGCGGGCCTCCTCGACCACCGTGGTCACCGTGCTGTCGGCAAACTGTGGATAAAGCGGCGCCAGCGTGACCTTCCTGATGCCCTGGGCGGCCAGTCGGGTCAGCACCGTGTCGATCGACGGCTCGCCGTAGCGCATCGCCAGCTCCACCGGGCCCTGGGTCCACTCTCGGGTCATGGCCTGTTGCAGACGCTTGCTGAGCACCACCAGCGGCGAGCCTTCGTCCCACCAGATCGAGGCGTAGGCGTGGGCCGATTGCTCCGGGCGCTTGATGAGGATGAGCGACACCAACAGGCGCCGGACCGGCCACGGCAGGTCGATGACATAGGGGTCCATCAGAAACTGGTTGAGGTAACGGCGTACGTCCGCGACCTCGGTGGAGGCCGGTGAGCCCAGGTTAACCAGCAGTAGTGCGTGATCGGTCATGCAACACCTTATGTCAGTGGCGGCCCAAAAGGTTTTCCAGGGCCGCGTGCAGCTCGGTGAATCGGAAAGTGAACCCGGCAGCCTGCAACCGGGCCGGGCGTGCGCGCTGGCCGCCCAACAGCAGAATCGACAACTCGCCCATCAACACGCGCAAGGCCACGGCGGGCATGGGCATGAACGCCGGGCGGTGCAGGATGCCGGCCAGAGTCTTGGCGAAATCACGATTGCGAACCGGTGATGGCGCGCAGGCATTATAAGGACCTTCGGCGTCTTCACGGTTCAACAGAAAATCAATCGCAGCGATTTGGTCGTCGATATGAATCCACGGCATCCACTGGCGCCCGTTGCCAATCGGTCCACCCAGACCCATTTTGAAAGGCGGCAAAAGCCGCTGCATCATGCCGCCGTCGGGCGCCAGCACCAGCCCGGTTCGCAGCAACACCACGCGAATGCCCAGCGCCTGCGCCCGCTGCGCTGTTTCTTCCCAGGCGATGCAAAGCTGGCTGGCGAAATCTTCGCTGACGGGCCCGGCGTTTTCATCCAGCTCACGCTCGCCGCCATCGCCGTACCAGCCCACGGCCGAGCCGGAAATCAATACAGCGGGTTTCTGCTCTCGCCGCTCTAGCCAGCTCACCAGTTGCTCGGTAAGGGTGATGCGGCTGTCCCAAAGCAGCAGCCGGCGCTTGCGGGTCCAGGGACGATCAGCGATGGGCGCACCGGCCAGGTTGATGACTGCATCGACCCGCTGGCTGCCGTAATCATCCGGATGGGCAATGCCGCGCACGCCTGCGCCACAGAGTCGCGCGACCTGTTCGGGCCTGCGGCTCCAGACCGTCAATTGATGGCCCTGATCGAGCCAGTGCCGACAAAGCCGACGACCTATCAGACCTGTACCGCCGGTCAGCAAGATGTGCATGACTGAGTTCCTCGCGTGGCGTTCGTGGCAAATCAGTAGTCTATTTCTTCACAAACAAAGTGCTTCTGAACGAAGCGCATTTGTGAACCATAGGCCACGCTATAGAGAACGACCTCATCGGCATCCGTTCGATTAATCCGTTCGTAGAGTTGAACGTTTCTGGTGAAGCGTCAGACTCAAGATTGATCGCCACAGCAGTCTGCATCCTGAACGTCGAAGGATGCCAAGTTATACCGAAAAACAGAATTGTACAGGTTTCAACGACGGCGTAGTCTGTGCAGACAAGGTAACGAGGCCCCCATGACTGTACCCATCGCAATCATCGGTACCGGTATCGCCGGACTCTCCGCCGCCCGGGCGCTGCAAGCCGCCGGGCATGGCATTCACCTGTTCGACAAAAGCCGCGGCCCTGGCGGCAGGATGTCCAGCAAGCGCAGCGATGCAGGCTCGCTGGACATGGGCGCCCAGTATTTCACTGCCCGCGATCGACGCTTTGCCGCCGTGGTGCAGCAGTGGCAGGCTGAAGGCCATGTCGCTGAGTGGAAGCCGCTGCTGTACAACTTCCACGGAGGCCAGCTCAGCCTGTCTCCGGACGAACAGGTACGCTGGGTGGGCACGCCACGCATGAGCGCGATTACCCGCGCCATGCTCGGCGACATGCCGGTCACGTTTTCCTGCCGCATCGCCGAGGTGTTTCGCGGCGAAGAGCACTGGAACCTGATCGACACCGATGGCCGCACCCACGGCCCCTTCAGCCAGGTGGTCATCGCCATTCCCGCGCCCCAGGCCTCGACCCTGCTGGCCTCGGTGCCCAAGCTTGCCAGCGTGGTAGCGGGCGTGAAAATGGAGCCCACCTGGGCAGTCGCGTTGGCGTTCGACACCCCGCTCGATACACCACTCGAAGGCTGCTTCGTGCAAGACAGCCCGCTGGACTGGCTGGCCCGCAACCGCAGCAAGCCCGGCCGCGACGACCGCATGGACACTTGGGTGCTGCACGCGACCAGCGCCTGGAGCCGCCAGCATCTGGACATGCCCAAGGAGCAGGTGATCGACCACCTGCACGGCGCCTTCGCCGAACTGATGAACTGCGCGATGCCCGCCCCGGCCTTCACCCTCGCCCACCGCTGGCTGTACGCCCGCCCTGCCGGAGGACGCGAAGTCGGCGCCCTGTCCGATCCGGATCTGGGCCTTTACGTGTGCGGCGACTGGTGCCTGTCTGGCCGTGTCGAAGGCGCATGGCTCAGCGGCCAGGAGGCAGCACGTCGTTTGCTTGAGCACCTGAAGTGAATCGTCTCAACCCGCGCAAATTGCTGCTGTCGAAATGGACAGCAGCCCATCCCCGAAACCGCGAGAAACACTTCCTGGTGACTGAACTCTTCTGCGATGAAGAGGGCACGGTGCTGGAAATCGAACTGCAGGCCGTGCTGACCAAACGCAGCGAGCGAATGACCTGGCAGGTGCTGCAGGATGACCAGAGCTGGTTGATGGGCTGGAAGCTCTGAGCTGCTGCGTTCCCTAACCCCCGTAGCAGTCCGGCTTGCCGGCGTCGGCGATCTTGAAGACGCCCCCGCCGGCAAGCCGTGCTGCTACGGGCCGGTGGCGTGTTTTAGATCTTGATCTTGATCTTCATACGCGATGGCTCAGACGACGCCGAACGCGACGTCAAGGCGCCAGGCCGAGCGCAGGCGTCGTGGAGGGGGATGAGCGGCAGGAAGCCGCGAAAGCCGTGCGGGCCATGGATGGCCCATCATGGCGTGCCCCCGGAACGGCACCGGAGCGAGGGAAGTCCGACGAAGGAGGACCCCAGCCAGGAGCAAATGGTTTGCCTACTTTCCCGAAAGAAAGTAGGTCGCCCGTAAGGGGCAAAACCCTAACGTTCAGTGCACTCGATAACGGATCTGTCCCCACTGCCAGTGGCCCAGATTCAGGTGAACATATCCGGTCACGAAGGTGACGCTGAGTCACCTTTCCGCCCTTACGGCGGGTCACTTTCCTTTCGGGGAAAGTAACCAAAGCCATTTGCGACAGGCTGGGCCGCGACTTCGTCCCGGTTCCCTCCCTCCGGCGTCGTTCCGGGGGCACGCCGTGATGGGCCATCCATGGCCCGCACGACTTTCGCGGCTCCTGCCGCTCATCCCCCTCCACGACGCCTGCGCTCGGCCTGGCGCCTTGACGTCGCGTTCGGCGGTGTCTGTGCCATCGCGCATGAAGATCAAAAGCAACGGCAAAGGCAACGGCAACGGCAAAGGCAAAATCTTTGGCTCACCCCTATCCGCAGCACGGCCTGCCGGCGGGGGCGATTTCAAGGGCGCCGTCGCGGGTAAGCGCCCTCCTACGCAGTCCAAGGCACCACAAAAACCTTGTACAAATAATTTGACTTGTACAACTACAAACCTATGATGAAGCTAAGTTGTACAACCATTAAAAGTTGTACAAGTAGCTCATCGAGGTTTCCCATGTCCACGCCCGCGGATCAATTCCCGCAACATCCATCCAGACCCAAGCTGGGCGTCAGCGCCTGCCTGATGGGAGTCGAAGTTCGCTATAACGGCGGCCACAAGGAATCCCACCTCCTGACCCGCGCCCTGAACGAATATTTCGATTTCGTCCCCGCCTGCCCTGAAGTCGCCATCGGCATGGGCATCCCCCGCGAAGCCATCCGGCTGGTGGGCGACCCCGAGCACCCGCAAGCGGTGGGCACTGTTCACCAAGACATGAACGTCACCCAACCGCTGGCCGACTACGGCACGCACATGGCCCGGGAAATGGACGACATCTGCGGCTACATCTTCATGCAGAAATCTCCGTCTTGCGGGCTGGAACGGGTGAAGGTCTATCGCGCCAACGGCGCGCCGTTCGACGAAGGGGGCCGTGGCATCTACGCCCAGGCGTTCTGCGAACAGCATCCGAATCTGCCGGTGGAAGAAGACGGGCGCCTGAACGATCCCGTGCTGCGGGAAAATTTCATTACCCGAGTCTTCGCCTACGCCGCCTGGCAGGAGTTGCTCAAAGGCGGCATCACCCGCCGCGCGCTCACCGAATTCCACTCGCGCTACAAGTACCAGTTGATGGCCAACGACCCCATGCAATACAAGGCGCTGGGCAGCCTACTGGGCAACATGGGCCGCAGCGACCCCGCCGAGATCGCCCCGCGTTATTTCAGCGAGCTGATGAGCGCCCTGAAAAAACCGGCCACACGTCGCACCCACACCAATGTCTTGCAACACATTTGCGGCTATCTGCGCGAAACCATCAGCGCCTCAGACAAGCAGGAAATCCAGGCCCTCATCACCCAATACCACCAGGGCATCGTACCGCTGGTGGTGCCGCTGACGCTGCTCAAACACCATTTTCGCCAACACCCGGACCCCTACATCGCGCTGCAGGTTTACCTGCAACCGCATCCGGAAAATCTCAGCCTGCGCAATGCGATTTGACCCATGAATCACTCAAACCCCGAAGCCCTCGCCGACGACCCGCACGAATACGCCCAGGCCATTGAACATGGCTGGCTGCCGATTCGCGAAGTGGCGCGCCTGACCGGCGTCAACGCCGTGACCCTGCGCGCCTGGGAGCGCCGCTACGGCCTGATCGTCCCCCATCGCACGCCCAAGGGGCACCGTCTGTACAGCACCGAGCACGTCGAGCGGGTACTGACCATCCTCACCTGGCTCAATCGCGGCGTGGCCGTCAGCCAGGTCAAAAACCTGATCGACAGCCAGCAGACGCCTCCCACCGACGTCGAAAGTGACTGGGACCGGCTGCGCCAGACGCTCTTGCAAGCGATCAGCAACCTGGCCGAGCGCAAGCTGGACGAAACCATTAACCAGGCGATGTCGCTCTATCCACCTCGCACGTTATGCGAGCAATTGTTGCTGCCGTTACTGGCCGCCCTGGAGCAACGCTGGCAGGGCCAGTTCGGCGCGCAGATGGAGCGGGTGTTCTTTTATTCCTGGCTGCGCAGCAAGTTCGGCGCACGTCTGTACCACAACAACCGCCAGGTCAGCGGCGCGCCGTTCTTGCTCATTAATCAGTCCGATGTCCCGCTGGAGCCGCATCTGTGGCTGACCGCCTGGCTGATCAGCAGCGCCGACTGCCCCGTGGAAGTCTTCGACTGGCCTGTGCCGCCGGGCGAGCTGGGCCTGGCCTGCGAATTCCTCAAGCCTCGCGCGGTGCTGTTGTACTCCAGCAAACCACTGAACCTGAGCCAGTTGCCGCGCCTGCTGAACAACATCGACTGCCCGAAACTGATTATCGGACCGACGGTGCGCATCCATTCGGCCGAGTTGTCCGTATCTGTCAGTGAGGTCGCCGGACTCACCCTCGCCGAAGACCCGTTGACCACCCAGACCGCCCTTCAGCGGCTGGGGCTCATCTAAGGAATCACCATGCAACTCTTCTGGCTGCGCACCGACCTGCGCGTACATGACAACACCGCCCTGAGCGCTGCAATGCATCAGGGGCCGACGATTGCGCTGTACATGATCAGCCCCGGCCAATGGCAGCTCCACGACGATGCCGCCTGCAAGGTCGACTTCTGGCTGCGCAACCTCAAGGCGCTGCAGGGTGAACTCAAAGCTCTGAATGTGCCGCTGCTGATTGTTCACGCCGACACCTGGGACAAGGCGCCCAAGGCCATGGCTGATCTGTGCAAGGAACACGGCGTCGAGCAGGTTCACGTCAACGAGGAGTACGGCGTCAACGAGCAAAGCCGGGACCGCGAGGTTGCGGCCGCGCTGGATAAACAGGGCATCGCGTTTCACAGCCATCTGGACCAGCTGTTCTTCAAACCGGGCAGCGTGCTGACCAAAAGCGGCGGCTATTTCAAGGTCTACACCCAGTTCCGCAAGGTCTGCTACGGTCGCCTGCACCACTCGGTGCCGTCACTGGTGCGCCTGCCGCACAAACAGTCGCCGGTGCAGATCAAAAGCGATGAGGTGCCCGACAGCGTCAAGGGCTTCGCCACGCCGTCCCAGGCGCTGCGCACGCTCTGGCCCGCCGGGGAAGACGAGGCACGCAAGCGCCTTGAACACTTCACCGACGATCAGGTGCACTACTACAACGACGAGCGGGATTTCCCCGCCAAGCCTGGCACCAGCCAGCTGTCCGCCTACCTGGCGGCGGGCGTGGTTTCGCCGCGCCAGTGCCTGCACGCCGCCCTGCGCAGCAACCACGGCGAGTTCGAATCCGGCAGTCAGGGCGCGGTGACCTGGATCAACGAATTGCTCTGGCGCGAGTTCTACAAGCACGTGCTGGTGGGTTTCCCGCGGGTTTCCCGGCATAGGGCCTTCCGACCTGAAACCGAAGCGCTGAAGTGGCGCCACTCCCCCAAGGATCTGGAAGCCTGGCAACAGGGCCGCACCGGGCTGCCTCTGGTGGACGCTGCCATGCGCCAATTGCTGGAAACCGGCTGGATGCATAACCGCCTGCGCATGGTGGTGGCGATGTATCTGACCAAGAACCTGCTGCTGGACTGGCGCGAAGGCGAGCGGTTCTTCATGCAGCACCTGATCGATGGCGATCTGGCGGCCAATAACGGCGGCTGGCAGTGGAGTTCGTCCACCGGCACCGACTCCTCGCCCTATTTCCGGATCTTCAATCCGGTCAGCCAGTCCGAGCGCTTCGACCCTGAAGGGCTGTTCATCAAGCACTGGGTGCCTGAACTGGCCGAGCTGAACAAACGCGACATCCACGATCCATCGGCAATGGGCGGCCTGTTTGGCGTCCAGGGTTATCCACGGCCCATCGTCGACCTGAAATCCAGCCGCGAGCGCGCTCTGGCCGCGTTCAAATCCCTGCCCCATCGACAAGCAGAGACTCAAGACCATGAGTGAATTCCTGCGCGACTACGCCCGACGCTTCGCCGAACTGGACAAGGACAACCTGCACCGCCTTGGCGAGCTGTACAGCGACGACATCGCGTTCGCCGACCCGCTGCATGAAGTCCACGGGCTGCCGGCGCTGCAGAAATATTTCGCGGACCTGTACGCCAACGTCACTGATCTTCAGTTCGAATTCCACGCCTACGACCAGGTGCGCGAAGGCAAGGGCTACCTGCGCTGGACCATGACCGTGCGCCACGCTCATCTCAAGCATGGCAAGCCGATCACCGTGCAGGGTTGCTCGCACTTGCTCTGGACTGACAACAAGGTGTTCCAGCATCGGGACTACTTCGACGCTGGCGCCATGCTCTATGAACACCTGCCCGTCATGGGCAGGATGATCCGCTGGCTCAAGGGGCGACTGGGATGAAACGGCGCATCTGGTTGACCGGTGCCAGCAGCGGCATCGGACTGGCACTGGCTGAAGAATTGCTGAACGCAGGGCACCAGCTTGCCCTGACTGCGCGCAACGTCGAGCCGCTGGAAGCCCTGGACCAGCGCTTCCCGCATCAGGTGCTGCTGGCGCCGGGCGACCTCACCGAGCCCGGTCAGGTGAAGGCTATCGGCGAGCGCATCGCGCAGGTCTGGGGGGCGTTGGACACGGCGATTCTCAACGCCGGGACCTGCGAGTACATCGACGCCACCCGGTTCGATGCGCAACTGGTCGAGCGCGTGGTCACCACCAACCTGATCGCCACCTCCTATTGCATCCAGGAAGCGCTGCACCTGCTGCGCCTGGGCCAGAGGCCGCATCTGGTGGGGGTCGGCAGTTCCGTGGCCTACCTGCCACTGACCCGCTCCGAAGCCTACGGCGCTTCGAAGGCCGGCCTGCGTTATCTGTTTCGATCCCTGCGCATCGACCTGGCCCGCGAAGGGATCGATGTCACGGTGGTCAGCCCAGGCTTCGTCGATACACCCCTGACCCGCAAGAACGACTTTGCGATGCCCATGAGCTGGCCTGCGCCGAAGGCGGCGCGCTTCATCGCACAGCGTCTGCAAAAATACCGCCGGCCCATGGAAATCGCTTTTCCCTGGCCCCTGATCCTGTCCCTGAAACTCCTCGCACTGCTCCCCGAGCGCCTGCAACTGGCGCTGGGCAAGCGCATGGTCCGCGACGCTGAACAGCCCGGGGGTTCGGCATGAGAATCGCGATCATCGGCAGTGGCATTTCCGGCCTGACCTGCGCCTGGCTGCTGAACCGGGCACACGACATCACAGTGTTCGAGGCCAATGACTGGATCGGCGGGCATACGCACACCGTCAACGTCACGGTGAACGGCAAACGCCACGCCATCGACACCGGTTTCATCGTCTTCAACGACTGGACCTACCCCAACTTCATCAAGCTGCTGGACATCTTGGGCGTCGCGTTCAAACCCACCGAGATGAGTTTTTCGGTGAGCGACCCGCGCAGTCAGACCGAGTACAACGGCAACAACCTCAACAGCCTCTTCGCCCAGCGCAGCAACCTGTTGTCGCCGTCCTTCTGGGGCATGCTGCGCGACATCCTGCGCTTCAACAAACGGGCGCTGGCCGACCTGCACAGCCAACGTATCGCCGCCGACACCACCCTGGGCGCGTACCTCAAATCCGAGGGTTACGGGCAGCGCTTCACCGACCATTACATCGTGCCCATGGGTGCGGCGATCTGGTCGATGTCGCTGGCCGACATGCTGGCGTTCCCGCTGCAATTCTTCGTGCGGTTTTTCAAGAACCACGGCCTGTTGTCGGTGAGCAATCGCCCGCAGTGGTGCGTGATCGAGGGGGGCTCCAGCCGCTACATCGAACCGCTGACCGCGCCGTTTCGCGAGCGCATTCGCCTGCAATGCCCAGTGAGCCGGGTCGAGCGCGACAGTGAAGGCGTGACGCTCTACAGCGGCAACAGCACTGACGGCGAGCGCTTCGACAAGGTGATCTTTGCCTGCCACAGCGATCAGGCCCTGGCGATGCTGGCCGAACCCAGCCACGCCGAACGGGAAATCCTCGGCGCCCTGCCCTACGCCGACAACGACGTGGTGCTCCACACCGACACTCGCCTGCTACCCAAGCGCCCGCTGGCCTGGGCCAGCTGGAACTACCGGTTGGGCGGCGCGGGGGATCAGTCGGCGGCGGTGACCTACGCGATGAATATCCTGCAAGGCATCGAGAGCGACACCACGTTTTGCGTCAGCCTGAACCAGACGCCCGCCATCGATCCGCACAAGATTCTCGCCCGCTACCGCTACGCGCATCCGCAATACAGCCTCAAGGGCATCGCCGCGCAAGCGCGCTGGCAGGAGTTGCTCGGCGCGCAGCACAGTTATTACTGCGGCGCCTACTGGGCCAACGGCTTTCACGAGGACGGCGTGGTCAGTGCGCTGCGCGTGGCGTCGGCATTCGGGGAGGCGCTATGAACAGCGCCTTGTACAGCGGCCTGGTGACCCATCGGCGCTTCTCGCCGAAAGCCCATGCGTTCACTTACCGCATCGGCATGCTGTACCTGGACCTCGACGAACAGGAAGCGGTGATGAACCTCTCACCACTGTCCGGCAGCAGTCGTCTTGCACCGTTTTCCTTTCGCGACAGCGACTATCTGCGCTCATACACCGGCCGCGGCCTGTCCCTGATCGATTCAGTGCGAGAAATACTGACTACAGCCCTGGGTCGGACGCCGCAGGGGCGGATCTGCCTGCTGACGCAAGCGCGAAGCTGGGGCCTGTCGTTCAACCCGGTGAGTTTCTTTTATTGCTTCGAAACCGATGGCTCGCTGGCGGCGATCGTCTGCGAAGTCACCAATACGCCCTGGCGCGAGCGCTATCACTACGTGCTGCCGGCGGGTAGCGAGGGCCACCAGCATTTTGCCGTGGCCAAGGCCTTTCACGTGTCGCCGTTTCTGCCAGCCGATCTTGAATACCGCATGAGTTTCAGCCCGCCTGGCGAGCGCCTGGGCGTGCACATGGCCGACTGGCAGGACGATGAAAAGGTGTTCGACGCCACGCTAAACCTGCAACGCCACGCGCTGGACCGCCCCGCCCTGCATCGTCATCTGCGGGACTTTCCGTGGATGACCGCCAAGACCTGCCTGGCAATCTACTGGCAGGCGCTGCGTCTGTTTCTCAAGCGTGTACCGATTTTTTCCCATCAAGCCGCCGAAGGCACCTACCGCACCGCCGCCGTTCAACCCGAGGATCGACGCCATGAAAAGTAACAGCCTCGCTGCTGGCTTGAACGCCAACAGCCTGACCTCGGGCCTGCTGCGCCGGGGCGTGCTGCGCCAGCTTTCGCACCTGCGCCACGGCCAGCTGGTGGTGTATGAAGGCGATGAACGCCATGTGTTCGGCGCGGCGGGCTCGAACCTCCTGGGTGAAATTCACGTGCATGACCCGGCAGTCTGGGGGCTGGTCGCCAGCAACGGCTCGATCGGCTCGGGCGAGGCGTTCATCCACGGTTACTGGACCAGCCCCGACCTCACCGCCGTGATCCGCGTGTTCGTCAGCAACCTGGACGTGCTCGACGCCATGGAGGGCGGCCTGGCGCGGCTCAGCCGGCCGTTCGTGCATGGCCTGCACTGGCTCAACCGCAATACCCGCAAAGGCTCGCAGAAAAACATCGCCGCCCACTATGACCTGGGCAACGATCTGTTCGAGCAGTTTCTGGACCCGACCATGATGTATTCGGCCGCGCAGTTTCAGGGCCCCGAAGACACCCTTGAGCAGGCACAACTGAACAAACTGGAGCGGATCTGCCAGAAGCTTGCGCTCAAACCCAGCGATCACTTGCTGGAGATCGGCACCGGCTGGGGCAGCATGGCGATCCACGCGGCCCAGCACTTCGGCTGCAGGGTCACCACCACGACGCTTTCCAAAGAGCAGTTCACCTACACCGAGCAGCGCATCGCCGAGCTGGGGCTGCAGGACCGCATCACCCTGCTGTTCAGTGACTATCGCGACCTGACCGGGCAATACGACAAGCTGGTGTCCATCGAGATGATCGAGGCGGTCGGCCATCGCTTCCTGCCTTCCTACTTCAAACAATGCACGCAACTGCTCAAGGATGACGGCCTGATGCTGCTGCAAGCGATCACCATCCGCGAGCAGCGCTATGAACAGGCCAGGCGCAGTGTCGATTTCATCCAGCGTTATATCTTCCCCGGCGGCGCCCTGCCGTCGGTCACGCGGATGCTGGAAGTCGTCGCCAAGGACACCGACATGAACCTGCTGCACATGGAAGACTTCGGCCTGCACTACGCGCGCACCCTGCGCCTGTGGCACGAGAACTTTCGGCACGCCAGCAGCCGACTCTCGCAACTGGGCTATGACGATTACTTCCTGCGCCTGTGGGAGTTTTACCTATGCTACTGCGAGGGCGGTTTTCTTGAGCGCACCATTGGTACCGCGCAGTTGCTGCTGGCCAAGCCCCGGGCGATGTCGCAGCCTTTGTTGGGACGTTTCGATGCTTAAAAATCTGCTGAACGCAGTTTTGTTTCAGTTGGGATGGTTCACCTGTGTGCTGGGCGGCAACAGTGGCTGGTTGCTGATTCCCTTTGCGATCCTGTTCGTGCACCTGCGATTCATCGGCTCCTGGCGGGCCGAGGGCAAACTGCTGATGACCGTGTTCGCCCTGGGCTGCGTGCTTGACAGCGCCCTGATCAAAATCGGCGTGTTCGATTTCGGCGAGGTCGGGCGCGTGATTCCGCTGTGGCTGGCGCTGCTGTGGCCATTGCTGGCGACCACCCTGGGACATTGCCTGGCGTGGTCCGGCAAGCGCTGGTGGCTGGCCAGTGCCATGGGCGCCGTGGGCGGCCCTGCGTCCTATATTGCAGGCTCGCATCTGACCTACGTTCAGCTGCCCCTGGGCTTTTGGCCCAGTGCTTTGATCCTTGGCGCGATCTGGGCGGTGGTGCTGCCGTTGCTGCACTGGCTGGCCGGTTATTTTCGCCAGGCCCACCACAGCGAGGTGTCAGCTTGATGGCTACGCCTGTCAGTCCGCTCACCTGCGATGGTGTCAGTGCTTTAAACTGCCGCCCATGAGTGCCATTCCCCTGCTACAACTCCCCGCAGAACCTGCCGAGCCCGCCGTTTCCTGCTCCACCTGCGCCGCGTGCTGCTGCCAACTTGAAGTGATGCTGATCACCGACACCGGCGTGCCCGAACGCTTCATCGATACCGATGACTGGGGCGGCGAGGTCATGTTGCGCCTGGACGACGGCTGGTGCGCGGCGCTGGATCGCGACACGATGCGCTGCACGATCTACGAAAAACGACCGTTGATCTGTAGGGAATTCGAGATGGGTGCGCCCGAATGCATCACCGAGCGGGAAGGGATTGCGACGGCGTATGTGTAACCTCGCGTGATCTTGATCTTGATCTTGATCTTGATCTTGATCTTGATCTTCATGCGCGATAGTGCAGACGACACAGGGCGCGACGTAAAGGCGCCAGGCCGAGCGCAGGTGCCGTGGAGGGGATGAGCGGCAGGAAGCCGCGAAAGCCGTGCGGGCCATGGATGGCCCATCACGGCGTGCCCCCGGAACGGCGCCGGAGTCGAGGGAAGTCCGACGAAGGAGGACCCCAGCCAGGAGCAAATGGTTTGCCTACTTTCCCGAAAGAAAGTAGGTCGCCCGTAAGGGGCGAAACCCATAGTTCCAGCCGCCGCAACAACGGATATGTCCCGAATGCCAGCGTCACGGTGGTTTAAAATTCGGTGAGCATATCCATTTGTGATGTCGACTCGGACTCACCTTTCCGCCCTTACGGCGGGTCACTTTTTCCAAGAGCTGAAAAAGTAACCAAAAAAGCCCTGCGACAGGCTGGGCCGCGACTTCGTCTCGGTTCCCTCACTCCGGCGCCGCTCCGTGGGTCCGCCGTGATGGGCCATCCATGGCCTGCACGGCTTTCGCGGCTTCCTGCCGCTCAACCCACTGCGCGACACCTGCGTTCGGCCTGGCGCCTTGACGTCGCGTTCGGCGGCGCCTGTGCCATCGCGTAAGAAGATCAAGATCAAGAGCTTTGGTTGTACACCGTCCCGTAGCAGCACGGCTTGCCGGCGGGGGCGTCTTCACGATCGCTCCCGCCGGCAAGCGGAGCGCCGCCCGGCCGTGCTGCTACGAGAGCGCAATCGCCAGCACAATGATTGCCGGCGAATTAGCCCCCGGTGCTTAAAACGGCATCGTGTAATGGACCGCGTAGCTTTCGATACCGTCGTTGGTGCTGCTCAGGCCGCCGTTGGAGTAGTGAGTGGCGCGCAGGCCAACTTCATGACCACCGGCAAAACGCAGGCCGAAGCCGATGCGGTCTTCGAACTGGAAGGCGCTGCCCAGTTTGTTGCCTTCAACTTGAGTGCGCTGGAATACTGCAGCGCCGATACCGGCTTCGATATACGGCTTGACGCTTTCACCGGAGAACTCGTAAACGAACACCGGGGAGAACGACAGGCTGTTGTTGCTGGAACTCTTGTCACCTTCCCAGTAGGTGTAGGCGCCGCTCCAATAGCCGGTCAGACGACCGACGCCGGTTTGCCACCAGCTCTTGTCCCAATCAAATTGCGCGCCCAAACGATAGGTCATTGTCGATTCGCCGGTGTGCCCCACCGAAAACTCGACCCCATCGGCTTGAGCGATTGCGCTTTGCCCCGTTAACGCGGCCGCAATCGCAGCCAAACAAAACAGTCGCTTCATCTGAAACATCCCATTTTCGAGTGCAGTTAGAAATTTTTATATCAACAGACTTCGTGTAGAAATCCGTCAGCGAGCGTTAGTTCAGTAAAAAACAGCGCTATTCACGTTTTTTTCACAGGCCGAAGCTTCGCACACTGTCAGAATTTTTCCATAGTAACGGTAGGATGTTTCTGAAATTTTCCGGATCACCACTGGTCCAGAACTGCGCAGTCATGGGATGACCGCAGGCCAACAAGTCTTGCTGGCTCAAGAGACGCTGCAATTGACGGGCGACGGCGGCGCCGGTGTCGATCAACGAAATCGACGCCGGAATCATTTCCCCAAGCAGGGGTTTGAGGAAGGGATAGTGGGTGCAGCCCAGCACGATGGTGTCGCAACCGGCTTCAAGCAGCGGGTCGACGTAACCCTTGAGCAGTTGCCGAAGCCTTGGGCTCGCCAGATCACCGGTTTCGATCAGCTCCACCAGCCCGGGGCACGGCTGGGTGACGACCTGCACATCGGCGGCAAACCGGTCGAGCAAGGCAGCGAACTTCGCGCTTTGCAGGGTGCCCGTGGTGGCGAGCACGCCCACGACGCCGCTGCGGGTGGCGGCGGCCGCAGGTTTTACCGCTGGCTCCATGCCGACGATTGGCCAGTCCGGGTAACGCTCGCGCAGGTCGGCAGCCGCTGCAACGGTCGCGGTGTTGCACGCCAGCACCAACGCCTTGGCGCCTCGGGCACGAAAGAATTCGGCGACGATCACGCAGCGTTCGCGAATGAACTCGGGCGTTTTTTCGCCATAGGGGATATGGCCGCAATCGGCCACATAAAGCAGCGACTCGCGAGGCAACAACTGATTGATTTCGCTCAGGACCGATAAACCGCCGACACCTGAATCGAACACGCCGATGGGCGCATCGTTGTCTCTAGCCATCCTTGCGCGCTCTATTCATGGGCCGCGCCACAGACGCTGCAGCCCGGATCACGCTTGACCTTCAACTCGCGAAAGCGGCTGCCCAGGGCATCGATCAACAGCAGGCGCCCGACCAGCGGCTCACCAAATCCGGCCAGCAATTTCAGGGCCTCCAGCGCTTGCAGGCTGCCCACCAGACCCACCAGCGGGCCGATCACGCCAGCCTCGCTGCAGGTCAGTTCCGATTCGCTGCCGTGGCCGTACAGACAGTGATAGCACGGGCTCTCAGGGCGACGCGGGTCGAACACCGACAGTTGCCCTTCCAGACGAATCGCCGCGCCACTGACCAGCGGCCTAGCCGCGGCCACGCAAGCAGCGTTGACCGCCTCGCGGGTCGAGAAATTGTCGGAGCAGTCGAGCACCAGGTCCACGCCTGCCACCGCAGCGGCCAGGGAATCTGCATCCAGTGCCGTGCGATGGGCCACCAGTTTGATCTGCGGGTTGATCGCACTCAAACGGGCGATGGCCGAATCGACCTTGCTCTGGCCGACGCTCTGGGTGTCATGGATGATCTGGCGTTGCAGGTTGGTCAGGTCGACCGTGTCGAAGTCCGCCAGATGCAACTCGCCCACACCGGCGGCCGCCAGGTACAGCGCCACCGGCGAGCCCAGCCCGCCGACGCCGACGATCAGCGCGCGGCTGTTCTTGAGCCGGAACTGGCCGTCGATGTCGACCTGCGACAGCAGGATCTGTCGGCTGTAGCGCAGCAGTTCTTCGTCGGTCAGGTCGGCACTGTTCAAAGTGGCACGCGTCCGAAAGTAATGCGTTCATGGTCCCCCAGATCGCGGCGGGTCTGGATCTGTTCGAAACCATGACGATTGAGCAGCTCACGCACCGCCGGGCCCTGATCGTAGCCGTGTTCCAGCAACAACCAGCCACCGGCTTCCAGGTGCGCAGGCGCCTGGGAGACGATCAGGCGCAGGTCGTCCAGCCCATCGTCGCCCGACACCAGCGCACTGCTGGGCTCGAAGCGCACGTCACCTTCGACCAGATGCGGGTCGTTGGCGGCGATATAAGGGGGATTGCTCAGGATCACGTCGAAACGCTGGCCGTCCACGGCGCTGAACCAGTGGCTTTGCAGTACCCGGGCGTTGTCCAGGTGCAGGCGCTGGCGATTGCGTTCGGCAAGTTCGACGGCATCTTCCACGCGGTCCACGGCGGTCAGGGTCCACTGCGGACGATCCTTGGCCAGCGACAGCGCGATGGCGCCGGTGCCAGTGCCCAAGTCCAGCAGACGGTGAGCGATGGCGCCGGGCAGCAGCTCCAGCGCGGTCTCCACCAGCATTTCGGTTTCCGGACGCGGAATCAGCGTATGAGGCGCGACTTCCAGGTCGATGTTCCAGAAACCCTGCAGGCCGAGGATATAGGCCACCGGCTCGCCAGTACGACGGCGTTTCAGGTAGCCATCGAAGGCCAGGGCGGCTTCGGAGCTGACGATGCGCTCAGGCCAGGTGTGCAGAAAGCTGCGCGGCTTGCCCAGGGCAGCGGCGAGCAGCAGTTCGGCGTCCAGGCGGGCTGTCGGGGAGTCCGGCAGTTCGGCGTTTCTTAACAGGCTGGCGATGATGGTCATTTACTCACCCAGTGCCGCAAGTTGGTCTGCCTGATACTCGGCAAGCAACGGTTCTATCACTGCATCGACTCCACCGGCCAGAACTTCATCCAGCGAGTACAGCGTCAGGTTGACGCGATGATCTGTCACTCGCCCCTGTGGGAAATTGTACGTGCGAATGCGCTCGGAACGGTCGCCCGAACCCACCAGCAACTTGCGCTCGGACGCGATGGCGTTGGCGGCGGCGGACGTTTGCTGATCCTTGAGCTTGGCCGCCAGCCATGACATCGCCCGGGCACGGTTCTTGTGCTGGGAACGCTCCTCCTGACACTCGACCACGATACCGGTTGGCAAGTGGGTGATGCGAATGGCCGAGTCGGTGGTGTTCACGTGCTGCCCGCCCGCTCCTGAGGAGCGATAGGTGTCGACCCGCAAATCCGCCGGGTTGATTTCGATGTCCTGCTGCTCATCGGGCTCGGGCAATACCGCGACCGTGCAGGCCGAGGTGTGGATGCGACCCTGGGATTCGGTCTCGGGCACGCGTTGTACGCGGTGGGCGCCGGATTCGAACTTCAGCTTGCCGTAGACGTTCTCGCCTTCGACCCGCGCGATGACTTCCTTGAAGCCGCCATGCTCGCCTTCGTTCTGCGAAAGGATTTCTACCCGCCAGCCACGACGCTCCGAATAGCGCGAGTACATGCGGAACAGGTCGCCGGAGAAAATCGCCGCCTCGTCACCACCGGTGCCGGCACGAATTTCCAGAAACACGTTGCGACTGTCGTTCGGATCCTTGGGCAGCAGCATCTTTTGCAGATCGGCTTCCAGGATCTCCTGGCGATCCTTGGCCTCGCGCACTTCCTCGACCGCCATTTCGCGCATGTCCGGATCGCTGTCCTTGAGCAGCGCCTGGGCGCCTTCAAGATCACTGTGCACTTTCTGCAGTTGGCGATAGACCCCAATCACCGGCTCGACTTCCGCATATTCACGGGAATAGGCGCGAAATTGAGTTTGATCGGAAATGACTTCGGCGTCGCCCAGCAACGCGGTCAATTCTTCGAAACGGTCGCTGAGCACGTCCAGCTTGTTGAGCAGTGAAGCTTTCATTGCGGGGGTTTATCCGTGGAGCCCTCGTCGAGGGCAAAGAGTTCCTGGGCCATGGCCAGCGCATCGACGCGGCCTTCGGCGGACAGCTTTTTGAGTTGCACGCTGGGTGCATGCATCATTTTGTTGGTCAGGCCACGGGCCAGCGACATCAACACATCTTCAGCGTTGGCGCCGTTGGCAAGCAGGCGCTGGGCCTTTTGCAGTTCTTCGTCGCGCAGGCGTTCGCTTTGTTGACGATAGGCCCTGAGTACATCGACCGCCGCCAGCTCGCGCAGGCGTGACATGAAATCGTCGACGCCCAGGCTCACCAGTTCCTCGGCCGCTTGGGCTGCACCCTGACGGCTCTTGAGATTTTCCGCGACGACTTCGTGCAGATCGTCGACGGTATACAGGTAAACGTCGTCCAGCTCGCCGACTTCCGGCTCGATGTCGCGAGGCACGGCGATGTCGACCATGAAGATCGGCTTGTGCTTGCGCAGTTTCAGCGCGCTCTCCACCGCGCCCTTGCCCAGGATCGGCAACTGGCTGGCGGTGGAACTGATGACGATATCACTGTTGACCAGTTCGGCCGGGATGTCGGCCAGCAACACCGCGTGGGCGCCGAACTCTTCGGCCAGGATGTTTGCGCGTTCCAGCGTGCGGTTGGCGACCACGATACGCTTGACCCCCAGATCGCGCAGGTGCCGGGCGACCAGCGTGATGGTTTCGCCGGCGCCAATCAGTAATGCCTGGCTGCGCTGAAGGTCGCTGAAGATCTGCTTGGCCAGGCTGACGGCGGCGAACGCCACGGAAACCGGGTTTTCACCGATGGCCGTGTCGGTGCGCACCTGCTTGGCAGCGCTGAACGTGGCCTGGAACAGACGCCCGAGCAAAGGGCCGATGGTCCCCGCTTCACGCGCTACGGCGTAGGCGGATTTCATCTGGCCGAGAATCTGCGGCTCGCCCAGCACCAGCGAATCGAGCCCCGAGGCCACACGCATCATATGGCGCACGGCAGCGTCGTCCTCGTGCACATAGGCACTGGCGCGCAATTCTTCGAGGTTCAAGTGGTGATAATCGGCCAGCCAGCCGAGCACCACCTCGGCGGTCAGCTGATCCTGCTCTATATAGAGCTCACTGCGGTTACAGGTCGAAAGAATCGCCGCTTCACGACTCTGGGTCAGGCGACACAGCTGCTGCAATGCCTCAACCAGCTGCTCAGGCGTAAATGCCACGCGCTCGCGGACATCCACTGATGCAGTCTTATGATTGATACCCAGAGCAAGAAAGGCCATTCAAGGTCGCTGACGGTGACGAGAAGCCGGCAATTGTCCTACTTCACTAGACCGAGAACAACCACCGCAATACATTCAGAACGTCCAGGACAGTCTATTGTCCCTATAGAGATCCGCTTCGCAGCCCTGCCCCTGCGACAAATTGTCCGGGCGCAGGCTTTAAATAACGGGTCTTTAGTTTTTAGCCGGGCTGTGGGTTTGCTCCCTCCCTTATGTCATGATGCTTCCAAACCGCAGGTAAGCCGCCCCTCTTCTATATGAATAAATCGTCCGCGTTGTTCCTTGCCCTAGTCGTTCTCGGTGGCTGTCAGTCGACGCCCCCTGCCTCCTCGCAGCCGCCGGCTGCGGCGAAGGAAGCGACGCCCGCGCCTGAGGCCAAGCCGCAGGTCTACGGATCGTTCACCCAAGACACGGTCGTCAGCCTGCTGACTGCCGAGCTTGCCGGGCAGCGCAACCGCTTCGACATTGCGCTGGACAACTACGTGACCCAGGCCATCCAGACCCAGGATCCGGGGATTTCCGAGCGCGCCTTCCGCATTGCCGAGTACCTGGGCGCCGATCAGGCCGCGCTGGACACCTCGATGATCTGGGCGCGCAACGACCCGACCAACCTGGAGGCCCAGCGCGCCGCCGCTATCCAGCTGGCCCGCGCCGGTCGCTACGACGATTCCATGCGCTACATGGAAAAGGTCCTGCAGGGTCAGGGCGATACGCATTTCGACTTCCTGGCGTTGTCGGCTGCGGAAACCGACTCCAACACCCGCAAGGGCCTTCTGGCCAGCTTTGACCGGCTGTTGGCCAAATACCCGAAAAACGGCCAGTTGATCTTCGGCAAGGCGCTGCTGCTTCAGCAAGAGGGCGACAGCAATGCGTCCCTCAAGCTGCTCGAAGACAATCCGCCGGGCGAGGGCGAAGTGGCGCCGATCCTGTTGCGCGCGCGCCTGCTGCAAAGCATGAACCGCGGCAAGGAAGCGATTCCGCTGCTGGAAAAGAGCATCAAGAAATACCCGGACGACAAGCGTCTGCGCCTGACTTACGCGCGCATGCTGGTGGAACAGAACCGCATGGAAGACGCCAAGGTGCAGTTCTCCAACCTGGTTCAGCAGTACCCGGATGACGACGAGCTGCGTTATTCGCTGGCGCTGGTGTGCCTGGAAAACAAGGCGTGGGATGAAGCCCAGGGCTATCTGGAAGACCTGGTCGCCCGTGGCAGCCACGTCGATTCGGCCCATGTGAACCTTGGCCGCATCTATGAAGAACGCAACGATCCGCAAAATGCCTTGAGCGAGTACGCTCAGGTCGGGCCAGGCAACGATTACCTGCCGGCGCAATTGCGTCAGGCCGATATCCTGATGAGCAACGGCAGCACCGCCGAGGCCTCCAAGCGTCTGGCCCAAGCCCGTGCCGATCAGCCCGATTACACGATTCAGCTGTACCTGATCGAAGCCGAAACCCTGACAAACAACAACCAGAGCGACCGTGGCTGGCAAGTGCTGACTCAGGCGTTGAAGCTGTATCCGGACGATCTGAACCTGCTTTATACCCGCGCGATGCTGGCGGAAAAGCGCGACGATCTGAAGCAGATGGAGACCGATCTGCGGGCGATCCTCAAGCGCGAGCCGGACAACGCCATGGCGCTTAACGCGCTGGGCTATACCCTGTCCGACCGCACCACGCGCTACGCCGAAGCCAAGGAACTGATCGAGCGCGCCCACCAGCTCAACCCCGAAGACCCTGCAGTGCTGGACAGCCTGGGCTGGGTCAACTATCGCCTGGGCAACCTCGACGAAGCCGAGCGCCTGCTGCGCGAAGCCCTGGAGCGCTTCCCCGACCACGAAGTCGCCGCGCACCTGGGCGAAGTGCTCTGGGCCAAGGGCGAACAGCGTGAAGCACGCAAAATATGGGGCAAGGCCCTGGAACAACAACCTGACAGCCCGGTCCTGCGCAGCACGCTCAAGCGCCTGACCGGCTCCGAGACTCTCTGATTTATGTCTTTGCGCCACCTGATCGCATTCACCCTTATCGCCCTGCTCGCCGGTTGCGCCGGGATCACCCCGCGTGAAGCCGTGCAAGGCACCGGCGACGCCGCCAAATGGCGAGTCAACAAAGAACAGCTCGCCAGTCTTGATGGCTGGGAGATCAACGGCAAGGTCGGCATTCGCGCACCGAAAGACTCCGGCAGCGGCACGCTGTACTGGCTGCAACGCCAGGATTACTACGACATTCGCCTCTCCGGCCCCTTGGGACGTGGCGCGGCACGCCTGACCGGGCGTCCTGGCGCTGTGTCGCTTGAAGTCGCCAACCAGGGCCGCTATGACGCGCCCGATCCCGAAACCCTGCTCAAGGATCAACTGGGCTGGAGACTGCCCGTTTCGCATCTGGTGTGGTGGGTGCGCGGCCTGCCCGCCCCCGAAACCAAAAGCAGCCTGACCCTGGACGGCGACAGCCGCCTGTCAGGCCTTACACAGGACGGCTGGCAGATCGAATACCTGAGTTATACCCAGCAAAACGGTTACTGGCTGCCTGAGCGAATGAAACTGCACGGCCAGGATCTGGACGTCACGCTGGTCATCAAGGACTGGCAACCACGCAAGCTGGGGCAATGATGATGATGTCGCTGCCTCATGAAGACGCCAATCGACTGACCCTCCCCGCGCCGGCCAAACTGAACCTGATGCTGCACATTCTTGGCCGCCGCGATGACGGCTATCACCAGCTCGAAACGATTTTCCAGTTTCTGGACTACGGCGACGAGTTGAGTTTCGCCCTGCGCGAAGATGGAGAAGTGCGCCTGCAAACGGAAATTGCCGACGTCCCTCACGACAGCAATCTGATTGTCAAAGCGGCTCGCGCCTTGAAAGAACAATCGGGTTGCACGCTCGGCGTGGACATCTGGCTGAAAAAAATTCTGCCCATGGGCGGGGGCATCGGCGGCGGAAGCTCCGATGCAGCGACAACTTTGCTCGGTCTCAATCATCTCTGGCAATTGGGCTGGGATGAAAATCGCCTGGCGGCGCTGGGGCTCAAGCTGGGGGCTGACGTGCCGGTTTTCGTGCGTGGACACGCCGCTTTTGCTGAAGGTGTGGGCGAAATCCTCACCCCTGTAACCCCCGAAGAACCGTGGTATGTCGTGCTCGTTCCGCAAGTATCTGTAAGTACAGCAGAAATTTTTTCAGATCCACTGTTGACACGTGACACTCCTCCCATTAAAGTGCGCCCCGTTCCCAAGGGAAACAGTCGAAATGACTGCTTACCGGTTGTAGCAAGGCGTTATCCAGATGTACGTAACGCTTTGAATTTGTTAGGTAAATTTACCGAAGCAAAATTAACCGGAACTGGAAGTTGTGTGTTTGGGGCCTTCCCAAACAAAGCTGAAGCTGATAAAGTCTCGGCCCTTCTTACAGAGACCCTTACAGGGTTTGTAGCAAAGGGAAGCAACGTTTCGATGTTGCATCGCAAGTTACAGACACTGCTCTAAGAGAACCGAATGCCAAGCATTCGTTGCAACAGATACAGGGGCGTCGCCAAGCGGTAAGGCAGCAGGTTTTGATCCTGCCATGCGTTGGTTCGAATCCAGCCGCCCCTGCCATTTTCCTATAGTCATCCAGGCATACCCTAAGCCTCCAGGTACTGCGCGTGTCCAAGATGATGGTCTTTACGGGGAACGCCAACCCCGATCTGGCTCGGCGTGTCGTACGTCAGCTGCATATCCCTCTCGGTGACATCTCTGTCGGAAAATTCTCCGACGGCGAGATTACCGCTGAGATCAATGAAAACGTTCGCGGTAAAGACGTCTTCATTATTCAGCCGACCTGCGCTCCGACCAACGATAACCTGATGGAACTCGTCGTGATGGCTGATGCCTTCCGTCGTTCCTCGGCTACTCGTATCACTGCTGTTATTCCTTACTTTGGTTATGCCCGCCAGGATCGCCGTCCGCGTTCCGCTCGCGTGGCTATCAGCGCTAAAGTGGTTGCGGACATGCTCACCGTCGTCGGTATCGACCGTGTGCTGACCGTTGACCTGCACGCTGACCAGATTCAAGGCTTCTTCGATATTCCGGTAGATAACATCTACGGCTCCCCGGTTCTGGTGGATGACATCGAAGACCAACGCTTCGAAAACCTGATGATCGTGTCCCCGGATATCGGCGGCGTCGTGCGTGCACGTGCTGTTGCCAAATCCCTGGGCGTGGATCTCGGGATCATCGACAAGCGCCGTGAGAAAGCCAATCACTCCGAAGTGATGCACATCATCGGTGACGTCGAAGGCCGTACCTGTATTCTCGTCGACGACATGGTCGACACCGCCGGCACCCTGTGCCACGCGGCCAAGGCCCTGAAAGAACACGGCGCAGCCAAGGTTTTTGCCTACTGCACCCACCCTGTTCTGTCGGGTCGCGCGATCGAGAACATCGAAAATTCCGTGCTGGACGAGCTGGTGGTGACCAACACCATCCCGCTGTCCGCTGCAGCACAAGCCTGTGACCGTATCCGCCAGCTGGATATCGCACCGGTAGTCGCTGAAGCGATGCGTCGCATCAGCAACGAAGAATCGATCAGCGCGATGTTCCGCTAAGGGCCCTGCCCTTTCGAATCATCCGTTGACGAAAAGCGCCCCGCCCCGACACTCATTGTCGGGGCGGGGCTTTTTTGCCCATACCGAGTCTGGCGCTGGTCGCAAACGCCAACCGGTAATGGCTATTTTGGAGATACAAAATGACTGATTTCACTCTGAACGCCCAAGCGCGTACTGACCTGGGGAAAGGTGCGAGCCGCCGCCTGCGTCACGCCGCCAGCATCCCTGCCGTCGTTTACGGTGGTGACAAAGCCGCTGAATCCCTGACCATCGTGGCCAAGGAAATCGCCAAACTGTTCGAAAACGAAGCGGCTTACAGCCACGTTATCGAACTGAACGTTGACGGCAAAAAGCAAAACGTCATCGTCAAGGCCATGCAGCGTCACCCAGCCAAGCAGTTCATCATGCACGCTGACTTCATCCGTGTTGTCGCTGGCCAGAAACTGACTGCCAAGGTTCCGGTTCACTTCATCAACGAAGAAGCTCCGGTCAAGAAAGGCGGCGAAATCTCGCACGTAGAAAACGACATCGAAGTTTCCTGCGAAGCCAAAGACCTGCCTGAGTTCATCGAAGTTGACCTGGCCAAGGCTGAAATCGGCACCATCATCCACCTGTCGGACCTCAAAGCTCCGAAAGGCGTTGAATTCGTAGCCCTGGCTCACGGTGACGACAAGGCAGTTGCAAACGTTCACGCTCCACGCGTTGCTCCTGAAGAAGCTGAAGAAGGCGCTGCCGAGTAATCTTTACTCGCACGCCGGTTGACCGGGTGACGGTACTCGCTATCGTCACTCGCAACCCAAGGAAGAGCCCCTGACGTGACCGCCATCAAACTGATCGTCGGCCTGGGAAACCCCGGCCCCGAATACGAACAGACCCGGCATAACGCAGGGGCTCTTTTCGTTGAACGCATTGCCAGCGCACAGCGTGTCAATCTGACCGTTGATCGCAAGTATTTCGGTCTTGTGGCTAAATTCAGCCATCAGGGCCAGGACATTCGTCTGCTGATTCCCACCACCTACATGAACCGCAGCGGCCAGTCCGTGGCGGCACTTGCCGGTTTCTTCCGCATCAAGCCCGAAGAAATCCTGGTGGCACACGACGAACTCGACCTGCCTCCGGGCGTTGCCAAGCTCAAGCTAGGCGGCGGCCATGGCGGGCACAACGGATTGCGCGACATCATTGCGCAACTGGGTAATCAGAACAATTTCCACCGCCTGCGGCTTGGCATCGGCCACCCGGGCGTCGCCAGCATGGTTTCAAATTTCGTCCTGGGTCGTGCGCCACGCGCCGAACAGGAAAAACTCGATGCCAGCATCGACTTTGCCCTCGGCGTGCTGCCGGATGTTCTCGCCGGCGACTTCGCCAAGGCGATGCGCGTCCTGCACAGCCAGAAGGCCTGACATCACTCGAGGGGAAACATCATGGGATTCAACTGCGGCATCGTCGGCCTGCCCAACGTCGGCAAGTCCACCCTGTTCAACGCCCTGACCAAATCCGGTATCGCGGCAGAGAACTTTCCCTTCTGCACCATCGAGCCGAACAGCGGCATCGTGGCCATGCCCGACTCCCGCCTTCAGGCGCTGGCGGACATCGTCAACCCCAAGCGCATCCTGCCGACCACGATGGAGTTCGTCGACATCGCAGGCCTGGTAGCTGGCGCGTCCAAAGGTGAAGGCCTGGGCAACAAGTTCCTGGCCAACATCCGCGAAACCGACGCCATCGCCCACGTGGTCCGCTGCTTCGAAGACGAGAACGTGATTCACGTCTCCAACAGCGTCGACCCGAAACGCGACATCGAGATCATCGATCTGGAACTGATCTTCGCCGACCTCGACAGCTGCGAAAAACAGCTGCAGAAAGTTGCCCGCAACGCCAAGGGCGGCGACAAGGACGCAGTGGTCCAGAAAGGCCTGCTGGAAAAACTCATCGCCCACTTCACCGAAGGCAAGCCTGCGCGCAGCCTGATGAAGAACATGGGTGTCGATGAGAAAGCCGTCGTCAAGGGCTTCCACCTGCTGACCACCAAGCCGGTCATGTACATCGCAAACGTCGCCGAAGACGGTTTCGAGAATAACCCGCACCTGGACGTGGTCCGCGCCATCGCCGAAGAAGAAGGCGCAATGCTGGTGCCGGTCTGCAACAAGATCGAAGCGGAAATCGCCGAACTCGACGACGGCGAAGAGAAAGACATGTTCCTCGAAGCCCTGGGCCTCGAAGAGCCAGGCCTGAACCGCGTGATCCGCGCCGGTTACGAGATGCTGCACTTGCAGACCTACTTCACCGCTGGCGTCGAAGAAGTCCGCGCCTGGACAGTCCGCGTCGGCGCCACCGCGCCACAGGCCGCTGGCGTGATCCACACCGACTTCGAAAAAGGCTTCATCCGCGCCGAATGCGTCGCCTACAACGACTTCATCCAGTACAAGGGCGAAGCCGGTGCCAAGGAAGCAGGCAAATGGCGCCTGGAAGGCAAGGACTACATCGTCAAGGACGGTGACGTGCTGCATTTCCGTTTCAACGTGTAATCGCCACACGGGATCGTTCAGGTCCCTGTGAACAGAAAAGCCCCCTGCGCCAACGGCACAGGGGGCTTTTTCATTTCCGGGTGATAAAAAACTACTGTGCGCTGGCAAACATCGCCTGGTAGCGCGCCTTGTTGGCGGCGTAGTAGTCAGCCACGACCTTGTCTGCGCTGCTCTCACGTGCCGCGAGCATCAGCTTTTCCAGATCTTCTTTTGGAATCTTGAAGTTGGCGAAGAAGTGAGCGACATCGGGGTGTTCGGCGGAGAAGCCTTTGCGGGCGACGGCATGGATCTGCTCGGTGCCGCCCAGTACGCCTTTGGGGTCAGCCAGGTAGCGCAGCGGGTATTTGGAGAACATCCAGTGCGGACTCCAGGCGTTGACCAGAGACCATTTGCCGCGTTTGAGGTTGCGGTCCAGTTCGCTGAGCATGCCCGCTTCGCTTGAGGCGACCATCTTGTAGCCGTTGAGCTTGTAGTCGTCGATGGCCCTGAGCGTGACCTTGTACTGACCGTTGCCCACCTCGGAGGTGAGGATCTGTCCGCTGAACTTCTCGCGGATGCCCGGCTTGTTGAGGTCCTCGATGCTGGCGACTTCGCTTTGCGGCACGATGTCCGGCACCGCCATGCCGATGCGGCCCTCATACAGCACGCCCAGATCTTCCAGACGATCCTTGTATTTATCGTAGAACGGCTTGTGGGTGTAGGGCAGCCAAACCATTGGAATCAGGTCGATGCTGCCGTTGGCCAGTGCCTGAAACTGAATACCGATGTCGGCCTGCACCAGCTTGATCGGCTGCTGCAGATGATCCTGCAGCGCAGCCGAGGCCAGTTTCACTGCGATTTCGGTGTCAGACCAGTTGACCCAGCCGATCTTCACGGGCTCGGCTGCCTGGGAAAACATCGACACTGTCGCCAGGGCCATGCCGGCAAGCCAGCGGCCTGTCTTGGTCTTGAACGCGCAATTATTCATCTAGGGCTTCTCCTTTGGTTCTTCTATGAGTGGTGGAGCTGGCAGTGAAAAAGGCAGGCATTCGGCCTATCAAAGCAAAATGCCACACCGCGTTCAAACGACTAAAACGCCGCGTCGAATGAATCCAGGTAATGAGTGAGCTACGTATCGGTCTCCTTCGTCATCAAGGCGCTGTATTGCTTGTTCTGAACGGATGTTAGCCATGGTTTTTTGGGGGATCAAGCAAAATGTACACCTGTGTTTTAGAGATTGACACCTGTGAACATTCGATCCTAATGTTATGTCAGACCGAGCCTGATGTTCCTCCAAGAGAGCACCGATAATGTCCACCGATCCGCTTCTGCAGCCCTACCAGATCAAGCACCTGACCCTGCGCAATCGCATCATCACCACCTCCCACGAACCGGCGTATCCGGTGGACGGCATGCCCAAGGACCTGTATCGCGCCTATCACGTGGAGCGCGCGAAAGCCGGTGTGGCGCTGACCATGACCGCAGGTTCGGCTGCGGTGTCCCGGGACAGTCCGCCAGTGTTCAACAACGTGCTGGCCTACAAGGACGAAGTGGTGAAGTGGATGAAAGACCTGACCGACGAGTGCCACGAGCACGGCGCGGCGGTGATGATCCAGCTGACTCACCTGGGCCGTCGCACGCGTTGGGACAAGGCTGACTGGTTGCCCGTCGTCTCGCCTTCGCACCGTCGCGAAGCGTCCCACCGCTCGTTCCCGAAGAAGCTGGAAGACTGGGACATCGACCGCATCATCAAGGACTATGTCGATGCCGCCGAGCGTATGAAGGCCGCGGGCCTTGATGGCCTGGAACTGCAAGCCTACGGGCATTTGATGGATCAGTTCTGGTCGCCGTTGACCAATGACCTGGACGGCCCATACGGCGGCTCGCTGGAAAACCGCATGCGCTTCACCTTCGATATCCTGAGCGGTATCCGCAAGCGTTGCGGGGAGGACTTTTTGCTGGGTGTGCGCTACACCGGCGACGAAGACCTGACAGGTGGCTTCAACGCCGAAGAAGGCATGAGGATTTCCCACATGCTCAAGGACAGCGGCCTGGTCGACTTCCTGAACGTGGTGCGCGGGCACATCGACACCGACGCAGGCCTGACTGACGTCATTCCGATTCAGGGCATGCGCAACGCCGCGCATCTGGATTTCGCTGGCGAGATTCGCGCATCGACCGGTTTCCCGACCTTCCACGCGGCGAAAATCCCGGACGTGGCCACCGCTCGCCACGCCATTGCCTCGGGCAAAGTCGACATGATCGGCATGACCCGCGCGCACATGACCGACCCGCACATCGTGCGCAAGATCATCGAGAAGCGCGAAGAGGACATCCGCCCCTGTGTCGGCGCCAACTACTGTCTGGACCGCATCTATCAGGGCGGCGCGGCGTATTGTATTCACAACCCGTCCACGGGCCGGGAAACCACCATGCCCCATGACATCCCCAAGGCCGCGAAGCAGCGCAAGGTGGTGGTGATCGGCACAGGCCCCGCAGGGCTTGAGGCGGCGCGGGTCGCGGGGGAACGCGGGCATCAGGTGACGGTATTCGAAGCGGCGGATCAGCCGGGCGGGCAGATTCGCCTGACGGCGCTGTCGGAGCGTCGCCGGGAGATGATCAGCATCATCGACTGGCGCATGACCCAGTGCGAACGCTTGGGGGTTAAATTCAACTTCAACACCTGGGCCGAGGCCGATACCGTGCTGGCCGAAGAGCCGGACGTGGTGATCGTGGCCACCGGCGGCCTGCCTCACACCGAGGTGCTTGACAGCGGCAATGAGCTGGTGGTGTCAGCCTGGGATGTGATTTCCGGCGATGTGAAACCCGGCAAGAACGTATTGATTTTCGACGATGCGGGCGACCATGCCGCACTTCAGGCTGCGGAGTTGATCGCCAGGAGCGGCGCGACGCTTGAGGTCATAACCCCGGACCGTTCGTTCTCGCCGGAGGTGATGGCGATGAACCTGGTGCCGTACATGCGTGCCATGCAGGATCTGGACGTGACCTTTACCGTGACCTACCGGGTTGATCGGGTGGAGCGCCAGGACGGCAAGCTGGTTGCGCATCTGGGCAGTGACTATGGCCCGGTGAACAAACATCGGGTGGTCGATCAGGTGATCGTCAACCACGGCACCCTACCGCTGGATGATCTGTATTTCGACTTGCGCCCTCACTCGCTCAACGATGGCGCCGTGGAACAGCACGACCTGATCGCGGGCAATGCGCAAAACATCGTGACCAACCCCGACGGCCGCTTCCAGCTGTTCCGGATCGGCGACGCCGTCGCAGCACGCAACACCCACGCCGCGATCTACGACGCCCTGCGGTTGGTGAAGGACCTCTGAAGACATCACCCGCCCAGCCTGCCGCCTTGCACTTGTAGCAGCATGGCTTGCCGGCGTTGCCCCCGTAGCAGTCCGGCTTGCCGGCGGGCTGGTGCGCAGCGCCAGTAAAACCAGGCGCCCCGATTGTGTCAGGCAAACCGCGTGCTCTGGGTTTACTGCCGCTTCGCGCCAGCCCGCCGGCGAGCCGTGCTGCTACGCCCTTCGGGCAGAAGCGTAACCGTGCGCACCCCATAACCCTGTGGGAGCGGGCTCGCCCGCGAAGGCGTCGGGCCTGATGCATCGGTGGTGGCTGCCCTACCGAATTCGCGGGCAAGCCCGCTCCCACAGAGATTGCCCATACAACCGTGCCCCGTAGCAGCACGGCTTGCCGGCGTTCTGGTGCGCAGCGCCAGTAAAATCAGGCGCCCCGATTGTGTCAGGCAAACCGCGTGCTCAGGGTTTACTGCCGCTTCGCGCCAGCCCGCCGGCAAGCCGGACTGCTACGCCCTTCGGGCAGAAGCAAGGCGGTGTGCATCTGTAGGTATCGGGCTACATTCCTTTTCGGGCAACCGTGGCGCCAGCCTCGATCGCGCGGGCAACCAGACCTTCGAACCCGCCATCGGTGAGCGCCTGCAACCCGGCCGCCGTGACGCCGCGATACGCCATCAGGGCTTCGATCAACTCTTCTGCAGAACATGCGCCCAGCAAAGGCGCGCTGTCTACCACCACACCCAAGGCGGCGCGACGGGCGATTGATTCGGGTATGCCTTGAGCCATCGCACCCTGGGTCAACGACTGCGCCAGCAACGCCGGGTACGCAGGCCCGGTGCCGGACAGCGCGCTCAGGTAATCGATATGATCTTCCAACGGCACTTCGGCCGCATCGCCCACACTTTCAAACAACCGCTGCACAAACGCCTTGTCGGCCACCGACAGCTCACCGTCCACAAACCACGGCGTGAACGAGCGCCGGATTTCCACCGCCGCATTGGGCATCGCACGCACCACAACGCTGGCACCGGTAGCCGCCTTGATGCGTGACGCAGGGACGCCAGCCATCAGCGAAATCACGCACTTGCCCGCTGCGTCCAGTTTCAACCCATCGAACTGCTCGGGCCGGACCGAGAGCATAATCATCGAGCTTTTCTGAACCAGCTCGCGATTGTCGGTGGTGATGCGTACGCCACGCCCGGCCAGCTCACCCTCGCCGGACCGGTTGGACAGTACCAGACGATCCGCCGACAGCAGTCCGCTCGCCAGCGCACCCTTGGCAATCCCGTCGCCCAGCCAGCCGGTGCCGCCGATGATGCCCAGCGCATGGTCAGTCACTCACGACCTCCTCGAAGGTATCAACCAGCGGAACAAACACGCCGGGATCGGTCTGCGCATAGCCGAATTTGCCGTAGAAACGGTCAAGCTCGCGGCGCTTGGGTGCCTTGCCGGTAAAGATGGTGACGTAGTGCGGAATGCGCTGGAACCGCTCCACCGCTTCCTCGCGGGTGTTCATGGTGATGTAGCCGATCTGCGTCAAATACAGCGTCCGCGCCCTGGCATCTGCCACCTCGGCTTCGGCACCGAACCTGCGAAACATTGCCGCCAGCCCGGCCAGGCGGGCCTGGTCGGCGGCAGCCACTTCCTGGCTGACTTCCGGCGACTGCAACGCCCAGCTGCGCACCGCAAACTCGAATTGCGAATCGAACATCTCAGGGTTGAGCCAACACTCGAAGACGTTCAACGCAGCCTCGCTGATGCTTTCGGCATAGCTCTCGCTCTGGCGCAGCAGGCTACCGGTGTTCCTGTCCCGCCAGCGCGTAATCAGCGCAGCGAGCAACTGCTCGCGGTCTTCGAAAAACCAGTAGAAACTGGTGCGCGACAGGTTCAGGCGCTTGGCCAGCGGCATCACCCGAACGGCATCGATGCCCGCCTCTTTCAGCGCCTCATAGGCCGCTTGAAGCCAGCCCTCCGCCGAGCCGCGCCAGCCCGCGTCCTGTGCCTTGATTCTCGCCATGACCGCTTTCCCCACACTCGATATAAAAGCACTGTACTGGATCGATCATTTAATGTACACCTGCGTACATTGCGTGAACATTTGTTGGATAACTATAAAAAAAGAGCCACCCAGCGCTGATGCCCGGACCTTCCTGCCTCTCGTTGCCGCTCGCCTGAGTGATGGAGAAAAAACCGCATGTGGATCACTGACGACACCTTTTGCAGACCCGGCTCATGAGCGTGCCAGGATTGCAGCCACTGGGCCCGCGACGCATCAAGGGCTATCGGCGCCTGATTCCTTCGATGACCGCGCTGCTGGAATTCGAAGCAGTGGCGCGCCTGAGCAGCTTTACCCTTGCGGCGCAGGAGCTGGGCGTCACCCAGGCGGCGGTGAGCAAGCAGGTGAAGCTCTTGGAAGACACCCTCAATGCGCGGCTTTTTCATCGCCTGCACCGCTCGATCAAACTCACCACCGAGGGTTACGCGCTGTATGCCGTGGTCGCCGAGTCCATGCAGCGCATCGCCGGGACGTTCGACAAGATCGCCGAAGGCACCACCGAGCAGGAGCTGGTGCTCGCCAGCACCTCGGCGTTCTCGCAACTGCGCATCCTCCCCAGGCTCACGGCGCTGCGCCAGGCGCAACCGGACCTGCACCTGCGGCTGGTCTCCACACAGCATCATGACGTCGACCTGGCGGTGCGCTTCGGCACAGGCCGCTGGGACGATGGCACCTCGACGCTGCTGTTCGATGAAGAGGTGTTCCCGGTGTGCTCCCCGGCCTGGCTCGCCAGCCATCCGGCGCCCCACTCCGAGCAGGATCTGCACCATGCGCCGCTGATTGAGTCAGACGCCACCCTTGAGGGCTGGATCACCTGGAACAGCTGGTTCCGTGCGCTGGGAGAAGCGCCGCCGCGCCTGACCTATCAACTGCGTTGCAGCCATTACAGCGACGCGGTTCAAGCCGCCTTGCAGGGCCACGGCATCGCGCTGGGCTGGGGCCGGCTGGTACATCACCTGCTTGAATCGGGGGAACTGGTGCGGGTCACCCCGCTGGTGGTCAAGCCCAAGGACGCCTATTACGTGGTGGTTCCCACAGGCCGAAGCAGCTCGGGATTCGTGCAGATCCTGACGCAGTGGCTGCGTCAGGATGGCACGCGGGAGTTCGCATAACCTGCACTCATACGAGGGTGAGAATAAAGCGCGTTGACCGTTCTTCGGGGCATTTCGATACTGGATCAAAGCGAAAACAGCCTGATTACCCCGAGGTGCAGCATGATCGTATCCCCCGTGAAGAGCCATCGCCAACTGCTCGTCGAACGCATGCCCGGCCACGGCATGCCCGGCGAGTTGTTCGGTCGCGACGACGTCTTCACCACTGACCTTGACGTGTTCTTCAACAAGCACTGGATTCTCATCGGGGTCACGGCCGACATCCCGGAACCGGGCGATGTCTACACGGTGGATCTGGGCAAGGCGTCGATCATCCTGGTGCGCGACGATGACGAAAACGTCCAGGCCTTTCGCAACGTCTGCCGCCATCGCGGCGCGCGTCTGAAGGAGGCCGGCAAGTCCACGGTGGGCATGCTGGTCTGCCCCTACCACCAGTGGACCTACGACCTGGACGGCAGCCTCAAGCACGCCGCGCACATGGGCAAGGACTTCGACCGCACCTGCAAGAGCCTGCACCCGGTGCACACCAAGGTGGTGGGCGCCCACGTGTTCATCTGCCTGTCCAGCGAGCCGCCTGAAGACATCGGCTATCTCGAAGAAACCATGGCCCCGCGCTTCGCACCGTTCGATTTGAGCAGGGCGAAGATCGCCCACGAATCCGAGATCATCGAGAACGGCAACTGGAAGCTTGTCATCGAGAACAACCGCGAGTGCTACCACTGTGCAGGCACTCACCCGGAACTGACCGCCTCGTTCCTGCCCGAAGACTTCGGCTTCTGCACCGACGGCCTGAGTGAGGAATCCCTCGCCGCGCTGGACGATTACTACGCCCGCAACGCCGCCGCCAAGGCGAGCTGGGAAGCAGACGGGTTCATCTGCGACGCCGTCGAGTACCTGGACGAAGCCTCCATCACGCAGTTTCGCTCGCAACGGCTGGTGATCGCCGGCAACGGTGAGTCGCAAACCCTCAACACCGAGGTGGCCTGCATCCGCCTGCTGGGAGACGTGAAGCGCCGCGATCTGGGCGACATGCACTTGTGGACGCACAACTCCTGGACCCACGTCATGAGCGACCACGCGGTGATCTCCTGGATCATCCCGCTGTCGGCTGACAAGACCCTGGTGCGCAGCCGCTGGCTGGTGCACCAGGATGCGGTCGAAGGCGTCGATTACGACCGCCAGACCCTCACCGAAGTGTGGAACGCCACCAACCAGCAGGACGCCAATCTGGTCGCTATCACCCACAGCGGCACCCAGGACCCGGCTTACGCACCGGGGCCGTTCTCGGCGTTTACCGAGTCCTACGTCGATCAGTTCTCGCGCTGGTACGCCGCGCGCCTGGCCGCCCACGGCGTGTGAGGGAATGACCATGACCACTCTGCAGAATATCCCGGACGTGCGCTTCGCCGACGAAGCCACCTGGGCCACCCACGGCGCCGAATGGCCCAGCGGGGAAACCCGGCGCATCGAATGCTGCGCCGTGCGCAACGAAACCCACGACGTCAAAACCTTCGTCTTTCGCTGTGCCGACTTCACCGCGCTGGCCTTCGAGCCGGGGCAGTTCATCACGATTTCGCCGCAGATCGACGGCAAGATCCTTTCGCGCTGCTACACGCTGTCGTCCTCGCCGACGCGGCCTTTCAACTTCTGCATCACGGTCAAGCGCGTGCCGGGCGGCGAGGTCTCCAACTGGCTGCACGACAACCTGCATCCGGGCAGCACGCTCGCCGCGTCAGGACCGGCAGGCAGTTTTACCCCGGTCGGGCTGCCCACCGGCAAGCAGCTGTATCTCTCGGCAGGTTCGGGCATCACCCCGCTAATGGCGATGGCACGGGCGGCATACGATCTGGCAGCCAATCTGGACATCGTGTTTATGCACAGCGCACGTTCGCCCGCCGACATCATTTTCCGTGACGAACTGGCGCAAATGCAGGCCCATCAGTCCCGCTTCCGGGTGCTGGCAGTCTGCGAAGCGAAAGGCGAAGAAACTGACTGGCACGGCCCGATTGGCCGCCTGGACCTGGCGCTGTTGACCGCACAGGTGCCCGACTTTCTGGAACGGGAAGTCTTCACCTGCGGCCCCCAGGGCTACATGAGCGCAACCCGTGGCGTGCTGGAGAACGCCGGGTTTAACCTTGCGCACTACCATCAGGAAAGTTTCGACATCAACGCGCTGGCTGCCGAAACAGTCGTACCTGCCGCGCCAGCCAGCGCTCCGAGCGAAACGAGCTTCACCGTGACCCTCGCCAAATCCGGCAAGACCTTCAGTGTCAGCCCCAACCAGACCCTACTGGCCGCAGCGAAAAAAGCCGGGGCCGTGGTCCCCTCCTCCTGCAGCCAGGGCGTGTGCGGCACCTGCAAGACCGCCGTGCTGCAAGGCGACGTCGACATGCAGCACAACGGAGGCATTCGCCAGCGCGAGATCGACAAAGGCTTGCGTCTGCTCTGCTGCAGCCGCCCGACGTCCGATCTGGTGCTGGACCTTTAACGACGCGCTTTAGAAGGTGTAGGTGAACCCGGTCTGCACGGTACGCGGCGCGCCCGGATAGGCGTACAGGTTGAACGCACCTTCTTCATAGTCTTCGTTGAAGACGTTCTTCACGTCCAGGTTGACCCGCAGCTTCGGTGTGATCTGGTAGAAGCTGAGCACGTCGGCCACGGTGTAGCTCGCCATGGTGTAGGTCGAGTTGGCGGTCTGCCCCGCGCGATCGGCCACATGGCGCACACCCAAGCCCAGACCCAGGCCGTTGAGTGTGCCTTCGTGGAACTCATACACGTTCAGCAGGTTGTAACTGCTGCGCGGGATGTTGGCCAAACGAGTGCCGGTTTGCAGCGAGTTGTCCTTGACCACTTCGGCATCGACGTAGGAGTAGCCACCCAACACGCGCCACTGCGGGGTGATGTTGCCCGCCACGTTCAGGTCGAAACCACGGCTGCGCACGCGCCCGGCCGCCACGCTGTAGTTGGAATCGGCCGGATCGAGGGTCAGCACGTTCTCCTTGATGGTGTGGAAGATGGCCGCGTCGACGGTGAGTTGATCCTCCAGCGTCTTCCACTTCACGCCCAGCTCGTAGGATTTGCCCTCTTCTGCATCAAAGCCGCCACCTTCACGCGATGCGCCGGTGTTGGGCTTGAATGACTCCGAGTAGCTGCCGTAAAGCGCAACATCCGGTGTCAGGTCGTAGACCAGACCGTAACGTGGCGTGACCGCACTTTCGCTTTTGTTCCAGTCCACCGAGTTGGGCAGCTTGTTGTCGTAGTCGTGCTCGTCACGCTCGATCCGGGCGCCAACCAGCAACTTCAAGCGCTCGGTCAGGCGCATCTGATCCTGGACGAACGCCGCCGTGCTCTTGAGCTTTTCGTGGTCATGGGTGGTTGTGCGGGTCAGTGCCGGACGCGCCTGGCCCAGTACCGGATTGAGGATGTCGATCGGGTACGCCGTCAGCGCTCCGCTGGAGCGCATGATGATCGACTTGTAGTCGTACTCCTCATACTCCACACCGGTCAGCAGGGTGTGTTCGATGCTGCCCGTGTTGAAGGTGCCTGACAGGTTCAGCTGGAAATCCTGATCGTTCCACTCCAGTTTGCGCCAGTTGAAATTGCGCCCCAAGGTGCGGCCGTCGGCCTGGATACCGTTGGCCTCTACGGCATTGCCCTTGAGCTGGCCATCGAGCCACTGCACGCCGCCGCTGAGCTTCCAGTTGTCATTGAGCAGGTGCTCGAAACGCAACTGGCTGACGTTGTTGTCGTTGTGCAGCAGGTTGTCCGAGCCTTTTTCCCACACGTAGGTGTCGCGCTTTCCGACGCCGATCTGGCTGCCGTAGTGAGTGTTGCCACGGTCGAGCGGATGGTTGTTGCGCATGTAGTCACCTTCGAAGGTGATGCGTGTGTCGTCGGTGGCCTGCCACTCGATCACCGGTGCCACGTCGTAACGCTCGGTCTCGACGTGATCGCGGAACGAATCGCCGCCCTCGCCCAACAGGTTAAGACGGTAGGTCAGGGTCCTGGAATCATTGAGCGCACCGGTGGTGTCCAGCGTGCCGCGGTACATGCCCTGGTCGTCCATCTGCCCGCCGATGCTGGTCTTCTGCTCGGCCTCGGGCTGCTTGGTCACCACGTTGAAGGTGCCGCCCGGATCGCTGCGGCCGTACATGGTGGCTGCCGGGCCACGCAGAATGTCGACGTGATCGATGGTGTTGGCGTCCGGCGCGTTGGGATAGCCGCGGTTGACCGGGAAGCCATTGCGATAGAACTCGCCGGTGGTAAAGCCGCGCACGGTGTAAGTGGTCAGCCCCTGGCCGCCGAAGTTGTTGGCCCGGCCAATGCCGCCGCCGTAATCCAGCGCATCCTGCAGGCGGGTGACGTTGCTGTCCTCCAGCACCTTGTGGGTGATGACGGAAACCGACTGCGGCACTTCGTGGATGTCTGTATCGGTACGCGTGGCGCTGGACGTACGCGTGGCACGGTACGCCTCCCGTTCGCTCGCTGCGCCCTGGCTGCTGGCCTGGATATCGATGGCGGGCAGCGCCAGTTCATTCGAACCTTCTGCCCATACGGCCGGGGAAAATACGTTAAGCAGGCACAGCGAGGTCAACGCGTAGCGCATCTCGAAACTCTCAGACGATGGTATACCAAGAAAAGTGTCGCGCATGATACATGGAAAGATTCTCATTACCATCGTTCATCTTCGAGAGTCGTCACAGATGCACCGCGACTGGCGCAACGACATCGAAGGCCTGGCCAACCTGAGGATTGCTGTGCCTTTTCCCTAGAACACCCTGAACAGAGCGGCAATGTCAAAAAAGATGGCTATATGCCTTCAAGCTGAACCGTTTAATGTCGATAATGGCTATTCATATATATGAATAGGACCGGTCGCATGAGCCTGCGAGCTTTCAACATTGCCCCCCGATCACTGATCTGCTTTGGTTTCTTCGCCCTGTTGATCACTGCCGTCGGACTGTTTTCCCTGTTGCAAACATCCAACATCAAGGACGAGCGCGAGATGTTGCAGGACAACGTGCTCCCCACATTGCTTGCAATCGACCAGATCAAGATTGACCTGCTGACGATTCGCCTGGGCAACACCAGCCTGCGTGCCGCAGAGAATGCCGAAGCCGCCGCGTTTGCCCGCAAGCGTGTCACTCAGGGCCGGGTTGATCTTGAGACGGACGTCAAGCGCTTGAAGCCTTTGCTCCTCACCGAAAGAGGCCAGGCGGCTTATCAGATGATGGAAGGCAACATGACGGCCTACCTGGCTGTACACACACGCTACCTGGATGCCGTGGCGCAGAAAAACGAAGCTCAGATCACGGCCATGACCCAGCCCGGTGGTGAGCAGACCAACGCTGCCGACAGGCTGGCCAAGGACATTGCGACCGTCGCCGATCTGGCCGACCAGAAGATGAAGCAGTCCGACGCCAACGCAGACAAGACCTACGCCCAGGCGGTTCAGGTAGTGATCGCCGCAATCGTGATCGCGCTGGTGGCAACGCTGGTCCTCGCCGCCCTCTTCACTCGCAGCCTCGTGGCGCCGATCAGCAAGGCACTGGCGGTAGCCCAGCAGATCGCCGCCAACGATCTGGGCAAGCCCATCGTTGTGGACGGAAAAGACGAGCCAGGCCGCCTGCTCGGTGCACTGTCGATCATGCAACAGAATCTGCGACGGACCCTGTCAGATCTTTCCCACTCATCGAACCAACTGGCCTCGACCTCCGAAGAAATGACCGCCGTGACGGAAGATGCGATGCGTGGCATCCAGCGCCAGAACGATGAAATCAATCAGGCCGCCACTGCGATCAACCAGATGAGCGCCGCGGTCGAGGAAGTGGCGCGCAATGCGGCGCTGGCGTCGGAGGCTGCACGCAACTCCACGCGCTCCGCCGAGAACGGCAGCCAGCGCGTCGATGAAACCGTGCAAGTCATCCATGAACTGCACACCGCGGTGGGCGCCACTGCCGTGCAGATCGATGGCCTGGCATCCGAAGTGCAGAACATCAGCGGTGTGCTGGATGTGATTCGTGGCATCGCTGACCAGACCAACCTGCTCGCCCTCAATGCGGCCATCGAAGCGGCACGTGCTGGTGAGGCCGGCCGAGGTTTCGCTGTCGTCGCCGACGAAGTTCGCGCGCTGGCACATCGCACCCAGCAGTCGACTGCCGAGATCGAAAAGATGATCGGCTCGATCCAGAACGGCGCCAGCAAAGCCGTCACCGCCATGGGCCAAAGCAGCGATCAGGCCCGTGCCAGCCTGGACGTGGCCGAGGCAGCAGGCCGCGCCTTGAGCGAAATTTCCCTGGCGATCGTTCAGATCAACGAGCGCAATGTCAGCATCGCCTCTGCCACCGAAGAACAGGCGCAGGTCGCCCGGGAAGTCGATCGCAACCTGACCAGCATTCGCGATCTGTCCCTGCAAACGTCTGCCGGCGCCAACCAGACATCCGCCGCCAGCAGCGAACTGTCGCAACTGGCCGTAGGACTCAATCAACTGGTGCTGAATTTCAAAATGTGACACCCGTCGGCAACGGCAGAAACGTGTAAGAAAAGGCTTACACGTAGTTCATCAAACTGGCCGTTTACACGGCGAGGGCAAAGTCATAAATTGGATCCATCAACCGGGGAGCAGGAAGCACCTCGGAGGTCACGGACGACCTGCCATTGCCAGGAACGCTGCCGACAGGATGTTGGATGGTCTTGATAGAAAAGAACCCGCTTCGGCGGGTTTTTTATTGCCTGCGTATCGGCGAGCTGTGTTGGATGCTGCTGGCAGTGCGCAACCGCAGGCGCCCTATCGATCCCTCAGCAGCCCGGCCAACCCGGCCGTGACCACGACAGCCAGCGCAACCGCGACGGCTACCGTCACAAAGATGCCCCATTGCATCACCAGGCCCTGAAGCGCGAGGTAAAAACCGATCACGCCAATGGCGCCAATCGCATTACCGCGCACGATGGCCGCCAGTTCATGGCGCCCGCCATGGACATGGGCAAAGACCGCCAGGGGCCAGGCGATCACCGGGATCGGCGCCAGAAAGCCACTGACCACCGGCCCGAACCACTGAGCGCCAGCGGTGATGGCGAGCAGCAGAAGGGTTGCGGTCAGCATGCGCATCGGGATGATCCAGCGCGGCAGCGCGACATAACGCCCAGGCGCAGGTTCGCTGCCTTTTGCGGTGGCCCGGACGATCGCCGCAACCAGACACAGCGCAACCACTATGGACACCGCCTGCCAACCGATGCTACTCATTACAAACGCGACAGCGGCATAGAACACCAGTGCCGCCACGCATCCAGGCAAGGCTGAAAGCCTTCGGGTCACCAGGAAGTAGAACAGGTAAGTCGCCTGAATCGCCGCCACCCCCGCCAACGCCCCAGGCACCGCCTTTTCGGCGAATCCCGGGCCTTGTTCCAGGCTGAGAAACAGCATCACCGACGCCGACGTCACCGGCAGCCCTGAAAGCAACCCGCCAATCCGGGTGCCCCAACGCTTGGCGGCCAGTGAAATCGAGAGCATGAGCAGCGGGGTAATCAGGAGCTTGAGGTAGAAGGCAGTCATGGACGCATCGGGACGATTGGGCAGGAGCTACGTTTTACACGCTTGGCGAGCGCTCTGCATCCCTGCGTGTCTCGCTCCTGCGTATCTGATTCCTGCTCAAACCACTTTCGGATAATTCGACGGAAACAGCGCCCGCTTCGCCTGGTCATCCATATCCTTTTTGAACACCACCTCACTCCCGACCTTGTTCGCCCTGGCCACCGCCGGGCGAGCGTTGATGGCGTGGAACCAGCGCGCAAGATTCGGAAAGTCTGCCAGCGCATCCTCGGCGCCTTTCATCACGCGCGGTGCGCGGATCAGCCAGCCCCATGCGCTGATGTCGGCAAGGGTGTACTGGTTGCCGACGATGTAGTCGCGGTCTGCCAGATGCTTATCCAGCACCTCGTAATGGCGCTCGATTTCGCGGCGGTAGCGGTTCACGGCGTAGTCGTTGCCTTCGGGTGCTGCGTACTGGAAATGCACGGCCTGGCCCGAGAACGGCCCCAGGCCCGAGGCGATGAAGAACAGCCATGAGAGCAGCTCGGGTTTGTCTTCAGCAGCGCCCATGAACTGGCCAGTCTTCTCGCCCAGATACAGGAGGATCGCGGTGGAGTCGAACACCCGCACTTCCTTGCCGCCGGGGCCGTCGGTGTCGACGATGGCCGGCACCTTGCCGTTGGGGTTGATGGCGCGAAACTCGGGCAGGTGCTGTTCGCCTTTGCTGGTATCCACCGGCACCAGCTCATAGGCCAGGCCCGACTCTTCGAGAAAGAGCGCGACCTTGGCGGGATTGGGTGTGGGGTGGAAGTAAAAACGGATCATGGCGGTCATCTCGTGCAGTAGGAAATGGGCGAAATCGCGAATGGCTGCGCTGCTCGAAAAAGCACCTTGCGTTTTAGAACAGTTGATCTAGATTAGGCGCGATGTGAAGCATGGCGCAACGTTTGTGTCAGCCGGGCAAGGAAATCAACGTGGCAAGACCCAGAGAATTCGACGAAGCCAGCGTGCTCGATGCGGCGATCCAGTGCTTCTGGGTCAAGGGTTTCGAGGCGACGTCGATGCGCGACCTGATCGACTGCATGGGCATCACCGGCGCCAGTCTGTACAACGCGTTTGGCGACAAGCGCGCGCTGTACCGCAAGGCGCTGGAGCACTATCTGCAAAACGGTCTTCGTGAGCGTGTCGCCCGCCTTGAGGGCAGCCTGGCCCCACGTCAGGCCATCGAGGCGTTTTTCGCCGAAATCATCGAGCGCTCCATTACTGACCCGCAGCAACGCGGCTGCCTGATGGTGAACTCGGCGCTTGAGGCCGCGCCGCACAATCCCGATGCCCAGACGGTGGTGGATGAGTTTCTGGCTCAGGCACAGGGGTTCTTCCTGCGCTGCTTAAAAGCGGGTCAGGACAACGGCACGATTTCGCGCTTTCAAACCAGCGAAGATCTGGCCAGCCTGATGCTCAACACGTTGTTGGGCCTGCGCGTACTGGCGCGCGCCAAACCCCAGCGGGCTCTGCTGGAGAGCGTGGTCCGCCCGGTGCTGGCGCTGCTCGATGCAAACTTCCCCCCTGCTTCGCTTTCCCCACCTGTCATGGAGTCGCAGCGATGATCGAGCTCTACTACTGGCCAACCCCCAACGGCCATAAAATCACCCTGTTTCTGGAGGAGGCTGGCCTGGACTACCGGATTCACCCGGTCGATATCAGCGCGGGCGATCAGTTCAAGCCTGAGTTTCTGGCGTTCTCGCCGAACAACCGGATGCCGGCAATCATCGACACCGCGCCTGCCGACGGCGGCGAGCCGATCACCGTTTTCGAGTCAGGAGCGATCCTGTTGTACCTGGCGCAGAAGACTGGCCGGTTCATGCCGGCCGATGTCCGTGGTCAAAACACCGTGACCGAATGGTTGATGTGGCAGGTCGGCGGCCTGGGCCCGATGGCCGGCCAGAATCATCACTTTGGTGTTTATGCGCCGGAGAAACTCCCGTACGCCATCGCCCGTTATGTGAACGAGACAAACCGCTTGTACGGCGTGCTGGATCGTCGGCTGCAAGGTCGTGACTTCATCACCGGGGAGGATTATTCGGTCGCGGACATGGCGTGTTATCCCTGGGTGGTGCCGTGGCAGCGCCAGCAGCAGAATCTGGATGATTTCCCGAATATCAAGCGCTGGCTCAACGCGATCGCTGCCCGCCCGGCGACGATCCGCGCCTACGCCAAGGGAGAAGCGGTTTCACAAAATCGCACCACCGTGACCGAAGAAGGCAAGAAGATCCTGTTCGGGCAAACCGCTGCCAGCGTGCAGGCAAAGGCCTGATACAACTGGGCTGACCAGCGCCGCTTGTCCACCAAGCGGCGCTGAGCGTGCCGAGCCGGTTCAGACAATCGGCTGGGCCGCCCGAAACAGCAGCACGCAGCCTTCGCGCTTGAGGGTGACATCGCGAAAGTGCTCGCGCAGATGCCCTTCGAAGCCGACCTGCGTGTCCTGGCGATTACCGAAAATTCCCTTCTTGTTGTACACGGCCATCAGCTTGCGGCCAAAGCCGTTGTGCCCCGCCTCGTCCCCCAGAATGGTTGCACCGAACAGCACCCCGCCCGGCTGCAGGTTGTGCTTGAGGTTGGCGAAGATCTTCGCCTTGGCGTCCAAAGGGCCCGGCAGGCAATGCAGCAGGTAAAACAGTGAGATCGAATCGAAGCGCTGCTCGCCCGGAAGCGGCTGCATCACATCGTGCTGGATTGTGCGGGTGGTGGGGCGGTTGATCCTGCGCTTTGCGGCTTCCAGACTGCTGGGGTTCAGGTCGAGCAGGGTGATATGCGTCTGGGAAGACAGTTGCGCCTTCGCCGGGTAGTAGCCGGTCCCTACGCCGATATCCAGGTGACGCGGCCGCACGTTGGCGCGAAAAAACGGCAACAGCGTCGAACCGGTGGGGCAGCGCCACGCGTAGCGATTGGAAATACCCAGTACCCACGCGTCGTACAGGGCCAGGGTCAGTGGAGAGTAAACCGCCGCACCGGCGGCGCTACTGTCGGTCATGGGAAGCACCTTGCGAGTGATCGGATCAGTCGGCAATAAGACCGATGACCCGGATGCCTCGTCAAGTTTTTTTGTGTTCGTTTGAATGCGATCCGTAGCAGCATAGGTCGCCGGCAGCCTCGGTAGCAGTCCGGCTTGCCGGCGTTCTGGTGCAAAGCGCCAGTAAACCCTGAGCACGCGGTCTGCCTGATGCACCGACGGCGTCTGGTTCTACTGGCGCTGCGCACCAGAACGCCGGCAAGCCGGACTGCTACGGGTTTGCGCAAGCCCGTCGGTCGCGCCGGAACGAAGCCATGGGGCGACCTTTCTAGCCCAAATTGAAACGCGAGGTGTTGTCGCTCAGCGCCCGGCTGCCTTTGCTCAAGGTATCCGCTGCGTGGTTCACCGCCCGTGCGCCATCGAGCAGGCGCCCGGCTGCCTGATCCACCTGCTGTATATTGCCGCTGACCTCATCGGCGGTCGCTGCCTGTTCTTCCACGGCGGTTGCGATCTGCGCCAGGGTGTCGGTCACCACCTGCACCGCGCTGGCAATCTCTCCCAGACGCTCACCCAAACCTGTGACCGACTGCGCATCGGTGACCGCCTGGCCACATGCCACTTCCATCAGGTTTACCGCCTGGCTCACCGTCGCCCGCAAGCTGTCGACGGTTCCGGCGATCTGCGCGGTCGACGCCTGGGTGCGTTGCGAAAGGCTGCGCACTTCATCGGCCACCACCGCAAAACCACGCCCCTGCTCTCCCGCCCGGGCCGCTTCGATTGCGGCGTTGAGCGCCAGCAGGTTGGTCTGTTCGGCGATGCCACGAATGCTGTCCACCACCGACTGAATCTGTTGGCCCTGCTCGCTGACCTTGCCCAGTGCGTCGGCGGTTTCGGTGAGCTTCTGATTGAGCTGCCGGATGCTCGCCGTGGTGCGCTGGCTGTCGCGGCTGCTGTCCTGAGCGATAAGACGAGTGCGCTGCGCGCTGCCGGACGCCTCTTCGCAGCTCTTCGCGACACCCATCGACGTTGCAGCCAACTGGGTGGCCGCCGCCGCGATCTGGCTGATCTGTTGCTGCTGGTCTTCGACTTCGTTGAGCGTGCTGCCTGATTGCGAGTTAAGGGTCTGCACCGCCGCGCCCAACTGCTGAGTCTCGTGATTGACGCCCAACAGGCTGCTGCGCAACTGCACCACGGCAACGTTAAGAGCGGTACTGATCGCCGCCAGCTCATCGCGGCCTTCTACCGCGACTTCCACGCACAGGTTGCCGTCACGCAGGGACTCGGCCAGGGTGGTGATGCCACGGGCGCTGCGCCGAATCGAGGTTTGCAGGCACATGAACAGGTAAAGCGCGGCCAGCGCCAGGATGCCAAAGACCGCAGCGACGGGGATGAAACGCCTGATCGCCTGATCGTGGTAGTGATCCAGACGGCTGTCCAGCGACATCAGCGAGCGGTTGCGCAGCGCGGCAAGCGCCTGGAGCGTGCCGTCGACGCTGCGTTCGAATGTGGCGGTGTCCAGTTTGATGGTGCCACCGAAGACGCCGTCATCCAGCACCTTCAGTTCGCTGTCCAGACGCTGGAGACTGTCGTTGTATTGCCGGCTCCAGTCTTCCATGCCCGGATAGGCCTTGGCCTGCAACGATGCCCCGGCCTTGACCAGTTGATCGCGCGCATCGCCGATGCGGCTGCGCAGGTCGCGCATCTGCAGGCGGCTTTGCAGCGAGAACTGCCCCGACGCCACCGAGGACTGGCCGATACTGGAGGTGCGCGCCACGCGCTCGATCAGGTCCGGCGCCTGCTGCGTCGCCACTTGCATCAATTGATAGGTTTCAAGCCAGGGGTCCAGGATCAGCCCGGTTTCCATGGCAATCTGTTCGCGCAGGCTTTGCAGTGCCGTCAGCGCCGCGGTGAAGCGGTCGTAGCCGTCAGGCCACCAGCCCACGGTGCGCAGCGCGTCGGAATCCATGCCTTTGACTGCACCCTGCAACGCCTGGTATCGCGCCAGGGTGTCGGGCCCGGCGTTGTACCGCCGCAGTTGCTCGCCCAGGTCCGAAAGCGTCTGGTTCAAAACCGGGCTGGCGGCATCCAGCGCCGCCATGGCGGCCTTGGCAGCCGGGGTCGGGTCGTGAAGAATATCGGCGGCTTTCCAGCGAGAGGCGAGGTTGCGTTGAGCCGTTAACTGGTCATCCAAAGCATTGAGCGCCAACAGTTGCCGAGCGCCGGATTGCTCGCCGGAAATCACCGCAAGCTTGCTGCGATAGTCCTGGCCGATCATCCACAGGCTGCCCGCCAGCGGCAGCATGAAGAGCAAGAACAGCACCTGAAACTTGCGCGCAAACCCCAAACGTCCGAGCAGACGGATACCTGGCGACAGAAGACTTTGCATGTCCGACTACTCCTCACGGACAACCCGCCACCGCAGCTTGTGACCACGACAGATGTTGCCTCACATTGTTACCGGCAAAATGCCATGTCTTTGTTTCGAAAACGATCACCGCCCGTCTACTGTGTCGCAGACGAACGAAGTGGCAGGCACGTAGCAAGAAACGGACCGATAGCAACAAGCCATCTAAATGGGCACGTGCGCGAATGCAGTGCACCCAACGTGCTTCAAAGTGGGGCAAAATCACACAGCATGCACCGCAAGGCTGTCACCGCTAGGGACGCATGGGGACGTTGAAGGCAGGAATCAAAGCGCAAACCCTAACCGCTTGATCGCACGCATAAATTTTTTGAACAGACGCTTGACACATCCCTGATCTCAGAGAATAATGCGCGCCACTTGGCTACATAGCTCAGTTGGTTAGAGCATAGCATTCATAATGCTGGGGTCCGGGGTTCAAGTCCCTGTGTAGCCACCAAGTACCTCAACAAAGCCCGCCTCGTGCGGGCTTTGTTGTTTCTGGCTGTCTGATCCATCCATCGTCCTGACAGCCAAGCTGGCCCAGAGCCTTCATCTTATCATTTCAAAATGCGTCCCTTATCTACTGAGGTCGAGTTCATGCGTTTCACGATTCCTGCACTGGTTCTAGGTCTTCTGATTTCCCAAGGCGCAATGGCCGGCAGCACCAACACAGCCATTGGCGGTGGTCTGGGCGGCGCACTGGGCAACGTGGTCGGTCAGCAAATGGGCGGTAGCAACGGTGCTGCGATTGGCGCAGGCCTGGCAGGCGCTGCCGGCAGTGCAGTCGGCGCGAAGAAGGGCCACAAGACCCGTGCAGCCATCGGCGGCGGCTTGGGCGGCGCGGCGGGCTCGGTCATCGGCAACAAGCTGGGTGGCAAAACGGGCGGCACCATCGGCGCAGGCCTGGGCGGCGCTGCAGGTGGTGCTCTGGGCGGTAAATAATTTACCCTCCCTTGCGAGACGCGAGCTGCGGTTCGCGTCTCAAACCCCGTTAATGAAGCAATGGATGTTCAATGTCTGATTTTCGTAACGATGCAGCCGAGCCTGCCCAGTCTTCCAAGCAGGCCTACGAAGACGCCATCAACCTTTCACAGCACGTGCCCCAGGCCAAGACCATCAGCGAAATGGTGCTCGACGCCTTCCAGAGCGCCAAGGAAAGCGATCAGATTCGCGAACTTCGCGCGGCCATCCGTCAGGCCCATGATCGTTTCGACGACGACCAGGCCTACGAGCTGATGGGCCAGCTCAAACAGCTCAAGGACGCCGAAGCCGCCGACATGGCTGCGCTGGAAGACCTGAGCACGAAATTCCCGATCAGCCGCATCCTGTCCAGCTACAAGGAAGACCCAAGCTTCCAGGAGCTGGTCTACAGCCTTGCGCTCAAGGTCCTGAACCAGACCCACCAGGCCGTCAGCAACCCGAGCGGCGGCAAGAGCAAGGCTGCGCGAGCGAAGAAAGAAGCCGAAGTGTTCGTCATCAGCAAGGACGGCATGAGCGTCACCCTGCCCCTGCGCACCCCTCGCTCAAAAGCCAACCTCGACCGCGAAGCCTTTGAATTCCTGGGTTTCTCGTTCGTCGGCGAAGGCGATGAGGCAGAACTGCAAAGCGAAGTCTTCTCGGACAACGAAGGCAACGAACAGCCTGCGACCCGCAAGAACATCGTGACAGCGATTGCCCAGCAGACGGCGTTTGCAGGGTACAGCGCGGTTCAGCAGTAAGGTTTCACATCCTGGGTGTTGCAGGTTCTTGCCTGCACCGCTCAACGCTTTTTCGCGATGTCATACACATCACTACGCTCGCGCTTACCCACTGCCACAACTGTCACCACGACGCGCTGGTCTTCGACCCGGTACACCAAACGATACCCGGCGCTGCGCAATTTGATTTTGTAGTGATCCGGCATGCCATGAAGGGCATCCGCGGCAACTCTCGGTAGTTCCAGCCGGGCGATGAGCTTTTTCTTCATCTGTTCACGCAAAGTTGCACCCAGCTTTTCCCACTCTTTCAATGCAGACGGCAGGAATTCAAGCTTAAAGGTCCTCAAGGCTTACCGGCACCGGCACCTCGTGCGCGCGAGACTTGATCAGGTCTGCCAGATCCAGATCATCAAGCCGCTCCATCATGGCTTCAAAGACTTCGGTCGGCACCATGTAACCCATGACTCGATTGTGGTTAAGCACCGCAATGGGCTGACCGTTTCCCCCCTTGAGCACCGCTGAAGGATTTTTCTTTAGTTCGGATACGCTTACGGCGACATCAGCAAGAACACTTTGCATATTTAAGTCCTCAAAACAGGTCTTTATTTTGGACCTTTTATCTCTACCTCACAATCCCCGCCTCTGCTGTTTCCAGTTTTCGCACTCGCGTGCGCGGCGCCTGATGTAACCTCAGCACCTGTCCACGGCATTGCAATACAACAGGCCGATAGTGGTCGTCATGGAAACAACGGGAGGTGTAGCAATGCAGATTCTTGGTGAAACGATCATCGGCCAACGTACCGCACGCGGCCAGGGTGGTGAGGTATTTGCCCTTGCGGCCGCTACTGGCGAGCAGTTGACCCCGGCCTTCGGCGCCAGCACGGTCGAGGATGTGCATGCGGCCTGTGAACTGGCCGAAGCCGCCTTCGACCCGTACCGGCACTTGAGCGACGAGCAGCGGGCCAGCTTTCTCGATGCCATCGCACAAGGCCTGCTGGATCTTGGCGACACCCTGACCGAGCGCGTTCATGTGGAAAGCGGCCTGCCCAAGCCGCGACTGGAAGGCGAGCGCATGCGCACCGTCAATCAGCTCAAGCTGTTCGCCAGCCTGTTGCGCGATGGTCGGTGGCATGGCGCGGTGCTGGACAGCGCCCTGCCGGATCGTCAGCCGCTGCCCCGTGCCGACCTGCGCCAGCGCCGCATTGGCGTCGGCCCGGTCGCGGTGTTCGGCGCCAGTAACTTCCCGCTGGCCTTTTCGGTGGCGGGCGGCGACACGGCCTCGGCGCTGGCGGCGGGTTGCCCGGTCATCGTCAAGGCTCACCCGGCGCACCTGGGCACCAGCGAACTGGTCGCGCGCGTGATCCAGAAAGCGGCCGCCGACACCGGCATGCCCGACGGCGTGTTCTCGCTGCTGATCGACAAGGACATCAGCGTCGGCCAGGCGCTGGTCAGCCATCCACGGATTCAGGCAGTAGGGTTCACCGGCTCGCGTCGCGGTGGCCTGGCGCTGGTCGCCGCAGCGCAAGCGCGCCCGGTGCCGATTCCGGTGTACGCCGAGATGAGCAGCATCAACCCGGTGTTCCTCTTGCCCGCTGCGCTGGGCAGCCGCGCAGAAGCCATCGCTCAGGGCTTTGTCGATTCCCTGGTACTGGGCGCCGGGCAGTTCTGCACCAACCCCGGCCTTTTGCTGGCGCTGGAGAGCGATGCCCTTGAGCGCTTCGTCTCGGCAGCCGCCCAGGCGCTGGCTGAAAAAACGCCGACCACCATGCTCACGCCGAACATTCACGGCGCCTACTGCAATGGCCTGAACAACCTGCACAAAGCCGCTGGCGTAACGCTGGTCGCCGAAGGTCGCGAAGCAGAGGGCTCGTTCCAGGCTCGGGCAGCGTTCTTTCGCACCGACTCGGCGACCTTCCTCGCCAACCCGGCGCTGGAAGACGAGAACTTCGGCCCCAGCGCGCTGCTGATCGTGTGCAAGGATGTGGCGGACCTGCAAAAAGTCGCGGCCAGATTCGACGGTCAGTTGACCGTCACCCTGCACTACGAGGAAGGCGACAAGGCGACTGCCCAGGCGTTGATGCCGATTCTGGAGCGCAAGGCGGGGCGTATTCTGTTCAATGACTTCCCCACCGGTGTCGAGGTGAGTTATTCGATGGTCCACGGCGGGCCGTTCCCGGCGACATCGGACAGCCGCAGTACCTCGGTGGGCGCCACCGCCATCGACCGTTTCCTGCGTCCGGTGTGCTACCAGAACGTGCCGGATTCCCTGCTGCCGCCCGCGCTGCAACAAGGCAATCCGCTGCACACCTGGCGCCTGGTGGATGGTCAGCCGGTCAAGGATTGATCGGCCCATGTAGCAGGGCTCTCCGGCGGTGGCGGTCTCGAGATCGCCACGCCGGCAAGCCGGACTGCTACGCAAGCAAAGGCGACCCAACCGCTTCTGTAGCAGTCCGGCTTGCCGGCGTCAGCGATCTTGAAACTGGCCCATAATCTGCGTGCTCAGGTCGCCGAACGCTCCAGCACCTTGCCATCGACGCTATCCCCGATCACCAGGAAATGCCCGCCGGCCACATGGTGCAACGTGCGCAGTTCATCGTGTTCATCGAAATGCCAGCGCCCATCCGAAAACACACGCTCGTCCGCCCAGGCGGCAACCACCTCGCCGATGAACAGATCATATTGATTCTGGTTATGCGGCTCGGGCATCAAGCGGCACTCCAGCCACGCCACACAGCCCTCCAGCAGCGGCGCCTCGACCACCTCACCGTCGAAGGTCGACAGGTTGTACGCCTTGAACTTGTCGAAGCCCTGCTCCCCGGAAATCTCCAGGCCCGAAGTCGAACCCACTGTCTCGACGATGTCCACCTGGCTGACCGTCGGCACGTTGATCACGAAGGTCCCCGAGCCCTCCAGCAACTGGCGCGTCCACACCGACTTGTCCAGCACCACCGTCACCTTGGGCGGCTGGAAGTCCAGTGGCATCGCCCACGCCGCCGCCATGATATTGCGCTGCCCCTGATGGGCGGCACTGACCAGCACCGTCGGCCCGTGATTGAGCAGGCGATAGCATTTGGCGAGGGGAACAGCGCGACGATGGGAAGCGGACATGAGGGACGATCCTGAGAAAAGAGAAACACAGGTTCAGGAAACTACAGGGTTTACCGCCCCGAGAAAACGCCACGCCCACTCCCACCTGCATTCTGTCGCCTTGCTGAACCAGCGCAAAATACACCTTCCCTCACGCCGGAAAATAGTGATGTAATACTATAACAAAATATTTCAGGCGCACTTTCCGTGAAACCCGCACCCCGACTTTCCCCCACCATCGCCGCTTCCGCGCTCGCTCAATCGGCGGGCAGGCGGGTGCTGGTTTCACTGGCCCTGATCGCGCTGTTGTGGGCGGGCATCGCGTGGGCGGTGGCAATCCCATGAGTGCCGCGATTGATCTACACGACCTGACCGTGACCTATGAACGCCGGCCTGCGGTTCATCACGTCAGCGGGCGTTTCGCGGCGGGCAGCCTGACGGCGATCGTCGGCCCTAACGGCGCGGGCAAGTCGACGCTGATAAAGGCCATCGCCGGGACGCTGAAACCTGCGGTGGGCCGTGTCGACCGTGGCAACCTGAAGACCCGGCACATCGGCTACCTGCCGCAAGCGGCGGAGATCGACCGCAGCTTTCCGCTGAGCGTAGCCGATACCGTGATGATGGGCGCCTGGCGCAGCATCGGCGCGTTTCGAGGGGCCACGCGCCAACATGCCGAACAGGCCCGTCAGGCATTGTTGGCGGTGGGTCTTGAGGGCTTTGAACAGCGCAGCATCAGCTCGCTGTCGTCGGGGCAGTTTCAGCGAGTGCTGTTCGCGCGCCTGCTGTTACAGGACGCTTCGGTGATCCTGCTCGATGAGCCGTTCAATGCCATCGACGCGCGCACCACCCGTGACCTGCTCAAGCTCATCAACACCTGGCACGGTCAGGGGCGCACCGTGATTGCCGTGCTGCACGATATCGAGCAGGTTCGCCAGCACTTCCCAAGCACCCTGCTGCTGGCGCGGGAAACCATCGCCTGGGGCAACACCGCCGACATCCTTCACGAAGGTAACCTGCGCCGCGCCAAGAACATGGCCGAGCACTGGAGCCCGGACGCGGCAGCCTGCGAACTCGACGAGGAAACCACGCTGTGACGCTCTATAGCCTGCTGATTCAACCCTTCGTCGATTTCGGTTTCATGCGCCGCGCGCTGGTGGCCTGCCTGGCACTCGGAATCGGTTCTGGCCCGGTCGGCGTGTTGCTGATGTTGCGGCGCATGAGCCTGGTGGGCGATGCCATGAGCCACGCGGTGCTGCCCGGCGCCGCCGTAGGTTTTCTATTCGCCGGGCTGTCGTTGCCGGCGATGGGCTTCGGCGGACTGATCGCAGGCCTTGCCGTGGCGCTGCTGTCTGGCCTGGTGAGCCGTTTCACCACCCTGCGTGAAGACGCCAGCTTTGCCAGTTTCTACCTGACCTCGCTCGCCGCCGGCGTGCTGATCGTGTCGCTGCACGGCTCCAACGTCGACCTGCTGCACGTGCTGTTTGGCACCATTCTGGCCATCGACGATCAGGCGATTTTCATGGTCGGCGCCATCGCCTCCTTCACCCTGGTGCTGTTGGCGCTGATTTACCGGCCGCTGATCCTGGAGTGTTTCGACCCTGGCTTCCTGCGTGCCGTCGGTGGCCGCGGATCGCTGTACCACGTGCTGTTTTTGCTCCTGGTGGTGCTCAATCTGGTCGCAGGCTTCCAGGCATTGGGCACGCTGATGGCCGTGGGCATGATGATGCTGCCTGCGACCGTAGCGCGGTTCTGGGCGACGTCCCTGACCGGCATGATCGTGATTTCCACGGTGGTGGCCACTCTGTCCGGCTTCATCGGGCTGATCGTGTCCTACCACGCCAGCGTCGCCTCGGGTCCGGCCATCGTCCTGACTGCCAGCGCCTTCTACCTGTTCTCCCTGTTCTTTGGACGCAGCGGTTTTCTGCACCGGCTGTTCCCGAGGGCTCACCTGTCCGGCTGATCGTTCTCCCACCTCAAGGAAATCACATGAAACGTTTGACGCTTCTGACCGCCGCACTGGCGCTGTCGGGCCTGGCCAACTTCGCCCAGGCAAAAACTGTGGAAACCGTTGCCTCCTTCACCGTTATCGCCGACATGGTGCAAAACGTCGGCGGCGATCACGTCCACGTGACCTCGCTGATCGGCCCCAATGGCGACCCCCACGTGTATGAGCCGACGCCCAACGATGCCCAGGCCCTGAAAAAGGCCGATGTGGTGTTCGTCAGCGGGCTGCATCTGGAGGGATGGTTGGACCGGCTCATCACGGCGTCAGGCTACAAGGGTGAGCCAGTGGTGCTGTCCAACGGCATCATGACCCGCAGCATGGAAGAAGACGGCGAGAAGATCACCGACCCGCATGCCTGGAACAGCGCGGTAAACGGCATCGTTTACGTCAGAAACATCATCAAGGCACTGCAGAAAGCCGACCCGGAGCACGCTGCCGACTACAAGGCCAACGGTGAGAAATACATCGTCCAGTTGCAGGACATGGACGCCTACGCCCGCGCCCAGATCAACGCCATCCCTGCCCCACAGCGCAAGGTGCTGACGTCCCACGATGCGTTCGGCTATTTCGGCGACGCCTATGGCGTGACCTTTCTCTCGCCCCTGGGCTTTTCCACCGAAACCGAGGCTTCGGCTGCGGATGTCGGCAAGCTGATTACCCAGATCAAACAGGAGCACGTCAGCGCCTACTTCTTCGAAAACTCCAGCGACCCGCGCTTGGTGCAGCAGATCGCCAACGCCAGCGGCGCGCATCCGGGTGGCGAGTTGTATGTGGAATCGCTGTCGCCCGCCAACGGCCCGGCGGCCACCTACGTGAAGATGTTTCGCTACAACGTGGACAAGATGACGGCGGCGATGAAGGGGCAGTAGTCCGAAGGTTATCCAGACGCCGCAGGACAACCCTGTGGGAGCGAATTGATTCGCGAGGCGCCGGTACATTCGACACATCCATGTCGGATGTGCCACCTGATCGCGAATGAATTCGCTCCCACAGTGGTAACCCGTCGCCTCAGACGGTCCAGGGAGCCTCATCTTCCACTTCAATCCCATACCGCTCGATCACCTGGGCCGCCATCTGCGCGGGCACCTTGCCTTCGTTAACCTGCGCCGTCACCGCCGCCAGCACAATGTGATGGCGGTCCACCTCGAAGAAACCGCGCAATCTGGCGCGGGTGTCGCTGCGGCCAAAACCGTCCGTGCCCAGCACCGTGTAATCACTGCTCACATAAGCAGCGATCAACTGCGGCACCGCCCGCACGTAGTCAGACACCGCAATCACCGGCGCGCCTGTTGGCAGGCATTGCTCAAGATGGCTGATGCGCTTGGCATCCTCGGGGTGCAGCCGGTTCCAGCGCTCCACCTCACGGGCCTCACGCTCAAGTTCGGTAAAGCTGGTGACGCTGAACACCTCGCTCTCGATCTGCCAGTCCTGCGCCAGCAGCTCGGCTGCGGCAATCGCCTCACGCAGGAGGGTGCCGGCCCCCAGCAGACGCACCCGGCCCCGGGCTTCCTCCACCGGATGCTCGGCAAATCGGTACAGGCCACGAATCACCGACGCTTCCACGCCCTCGGGCAACGAAGGTTGTGGATAGTTTTCGTTCATCACGGTGACGTAGTAGAACTCGTCAACATCCTGCTCCAGCATCTGGTGCATGCCGTGGTCGAGGATCACCGCAAGTTCACCGGCAAATGCCGGATCGTAGGCCCGGCAATTGGGCACCGTCGATGCGATCAGATGACTTGCGCCATCCTGATGCTGCAACCCTTCGCCACCCAGCGTGGTACGGCCCGCCGTCGCGCCCAGCAGAAACCCGCGGGCACGTTGGTCGGCAGCGGCCCAGATCAGATCGCCGACGCGCTGAAAGCCGAACATCGAGTAATAAATGTAGAACGGCAACATGCGCAGGCCATGGGCCGAGTAACTGGTCGCCGCCGCCACCCATGAACTGATCGCCCCCGCTTCGCTGATGCCCTCCTCCAGAATCTGACCGTTGGTGGCTTCGCGATAACTGAGGATCGAACCGATGTCTTCGGGTTCATAACGCTGGCCGACACTTGAATAGATGCCGATCTGCTTGAACAGGTTGGCCATGCCGAACGTGCGCGCCTCATCCGCCACGATGGGCACCACGCGCGGGCCGAGTTGCTTGTCCTTGAGCAGGTTGCCGAGCAGCCGCACGAAGGCCATGGTGGTCGACATTTCCTTGCCGTCCGCCTGGATGGCGAAACTGGCGTAGCCTTCGCGAGGCGGCACGGCGACAGGTTCTGCCACACTGCAACGGCTCGGCACGGAACCACCCAGCGCCTGACGCCGCTGCTGCAGATAGCGCATCTCCGCGCTGTTGGCCTGAGGCTTGAGGAAGCTCAGGTTTTCTGTCTGCTCATCTGTCAGCGGCAGATGGAAACGGTTGCGAAAGTTGATGAGCGCCTCGCGGTCCAGCTTCTTCTGCTGGTGGGTGGTCATCTTGCCCTGCCCCGCCTCGCCCATACCGAAACCCTTTTTGGTCTGGGCCAGAATCACCGTCGGGCGGCCTTTGTGCTCACTCGCCGCCTTGTACGCCGCGAAGATTTTCACCAGGTCATGGCCGCCGCGCTTGAGGCGGTCGATCTGCTCGTCGCTCAGGCCTTCGGCGAGTTTCTTCAAGGCATCGTTCTGCCCGAAAAAGTGCTCACGATTGTAGCTGCCGTCTTTGGCCGCGAAGGTCTGGAACTGGCCGTCGACGGTCTGCGACAGCGCGCGGACCAGCGAGCCGTCCGTATCGCGAGCGAACAACGGGTCCCAGTCAGAACCCCAGACCAGCTTGATCACATTCCAGCCCGCGCCACTGAACAGCGCTTCAAGCTCATCGATGATCCGGCCATTGCCACGCACCGGCCCATCCAGCCGCTGAAGGTTGCAGTTGACCACCCAGGTCAGGTTATCGAGCCCTTCACGCGCGGCCAGGGTCAGCGCCGACATGCTTTCCGGCTCATCCATCTCGCCATCGCCGAACACACCCCACACATGGCGGGAGGCGGTGCTTTGCAGCCCGCGATGTTGCAGGTAGCGCATGAACCGCGCCTGATAAATCGAGCTGATCGGGCCGATGCCCATGGAGCCTGTGGGAAACTGCCAGAAATCCTGCATCAGCCAGGGGTGTGGATAACTCGACAGCCCACGGGCGCCTGCACCCGGCCCCCCGATTTCCTGACGATAGTGCGCCAGATCCTCTTCGCTCAAACGCCCTTCAAGAAACGCTCGCGCATAAATGCCCGGCGCCGAATGGGGCTGATAGAACACCAGGTCACCGCCCTGATCCGAATTGCGGGCACGGAAGAAATGGTTGAAACCCACCTCGAACAGGTCAGCGGCACTGGCGTAGCTGGCAATATGCCCGCCCAGCTCGCCATAAGCCTGATTGGCGCGCACCACCATCGCCAGCGCGTTCCAGCGCATTAGCGACGCCAGGCGCTCTTCGATGGCCAGGTCTCCGGGGAACATCGGCTGCTGATCGACACCGATGGTGTTGATGTAGGGCGTGCCATGGGAAGGCTGCCAGCCGATGCCCGGATCGCGGGCCAGGCTGGCCAGCATGTCGAGGATTTCCCGCGCGCGCTCGGCACCTGCATTGTCCAGCACCGACATCAGGGCATCTCGCCACTCGTTCAATTCCAGCTGATCGTCATGGCTGCGCACGCTGGCCGCCGAATCGAAATGGCTCATAGACACCTCCCGTTGAATAAGGAAAAGTCTATGCTCGTGCCTGCAGATTTAATGACCGATCTGCTGGGCATAAAGCATGATCGTCAGCATAAAAAACTCAATAAATGGCAGATTGAAGCACGATGAACTTCGACAGCATTGACCTGAAAATCCTTCGAGAACTGCAACGCGACAGCAGCCTTTCCAACGTAGAACTGGCCAGGCGCGTCCATCTCTCGCCCTCGCCATGCCTGGCGCGGGTCAAGGCACTGGAGGCCAGCGGTTGCATCCGTGAGTACGTCGCCCTGCTCGCACCGGAACACCTGGGCCTGCGCCTGAATGTGTTCATTTCCATCAGCCTCAAGGAACAAAGCCGCGAAGCGCTGCAGAATTTCGAGCGCCGCGTGTGCGAATGTGAAGAGGTGATGGAGTGCTACCTGATGACGGGCGACGCGGACTACCTGCTGCGCGTGGTGATGGCCGACATGCAGGCGCTTGAACACTTCATCATCGAACGCCTGTCGCCGATGCCGGAAGTCGAGAAAATTCGCTCCAGCCTTTCGCTCAAGCAGGTGCGCTACAAGACTGCGCTGCCGCTCAGGCCGTGAGGACCTTCGGCCGCGGTTGCGGGTCAATCCTGTAAGCTGGCCGCCAGTCGAGCATTGCCAACCCTGGCCTGTAATGAAAGGAACCTCGATGACTGCTCTCTGCTTCGCACCGTTCCAAGACCTGGCCAACCGGCTCATCCCGCACACCGTCGCCGAACGCGCCGATGGCTCCCACGACGTTTCGCACCTGCATCGGGTGTGGAGCAATGTCTGCGCGATCCGCAACAAGGAAGGCGGCGACCATCAGATCCTGCTGGCGGCCACGCTGCTGCACGACTGCGTGTCTGTGGAGAAAAACTCGCCCTTCCGCTCCAGCGCCTCGCGCCTGGCTGCCGCCAAGGCCAGTGAACTGCTGGCCGAAATGGGTTGGGACGAAGAACGCACCCAGGCCGTGGCCCACGCCATCGAAGCCCACAGTTACTCCGCACACATCACGCCGACCAGCCTAGAAGCAAAAATCCTCCAAGACGCCGACCGCCTCGACGCCATCGGCATGGTCGGCGTCGCCCGGCTGTTCTACGTCTCAGGCCGCATGGGCAGCCACCTCTACGACCCCGCCGACCCCCAATCCCTGCGCCGCGAACTGGACGACAAACGCTTTGCCGTCGATCACTTCACCACCAAGATTTTCACACTGGCTCAAGGCTTCCAGACTCAAACTGGACGCGAAATGGCGCAGGTGCGGCATGAACGGGCGAAGCGGTTCTTGCGGGAGTTCATGGAGGAGATTGGGTGTTGATCCAATCGCGCAATGCCCGGGTCGGGAACCTGACGCCAGAATAACTACCGTTCATCGCCCTGCCGTCAAATCACAACAAATCTGCAATATTTCTCGCCCGATGTCACAAAGACATCACGGAACGTCTCTATAACGGGGTCTCCGATGTATTCCTCGATGGGGATTGGTGGCTGTGAAAAGGTTATTGCGTGGATTGTTCCGTCCTTCGTCCAGGCCTGCGTTTCTGCGGCGTTTCCGGATTGCCCAGCGTCTGGTGCTGTGTTTCGGGGTGACGGCACTTTTGTTGGTGGCCCTTGGGGTGTTCAGCCTGCTGCAGATGCAGAGCATTCGTGCCCAGGGTGAAGCGGTCGAGAGCGGGGCGCTGCCCAGTATCGCCATGGCCGACGCCATCGCCATCGACCTGATCAAGTTGCGTGGCGAAAGCGCTCGCCTGATTGCCAACGCCGATGACCCAAGCGCCGTGGTCACCAGCAAGATCAACGTCGAGCAGCTGAAAAATGAAGTCGAAAAAGGCTTCAGCGACTACCTCGCCCACTCCACCGACAACACCGAGCGCGACTCGATCAAGGCCCTGCAGGACGCCTACAAAGCGTTCATGCCGGGGTTGCATGATGAGATCGCGCTGATCGAACAGCGCAAGCTCGATGATGCGCGGATGCTGCTCAACACCACGCTGAGCCTGCAGGGCGACCTGATGGACATGCAGGTGCAGTTGCTGCGCGAACTCAACAAGCAAAGCGCCGCAGCCGCCGTGGACGGGGCCGGCAGCCGGTTCCAGCAGACGCGTATCATCGCGGTCAGCGCCATCGTCGTGGCCCTGGTGCTGACCTTGCTGCTGGCCTGGCGCCTGAGCGTGAGCATCATTCGTCCGCTGCGTCAGTCGCTGCAGATCGCCAGCACCATTGCCCAAGGCGACCTGAGCCCGCAGCCGATTCCCGAAGGCCGCGATGAAACCGCGCAACTGTTGAAGATGCTGGGCCAGATGCGCGGCAACCTGCATGGCACCATCGACCAGATCTACGCCGCTGCCAGCCAGTTGAGCCAGTCGGTCCAGGAAATGAGTGCGATTGCCGAGGCCAGCGCGAAGAACCTGCAAATGCAGAACGATGAAATCGAGCAAGCGGCCGTGGCCGTGAACCAGATGAGCCAGGCGGCGGTGGAAGTGGCCGACAACGCCAGCAATACCTCCACCGAATCGAAGGCGTCGAACGAGGCGGCGGCCGAAGGTCGTCTGCGCCTGACCGGCACCATCGACTCGATCAAGGAGCTGACCGACAACGTGCTGGACTCCTCCCACCAGGCTGATGGCCTGGCCGAGCGCACGCTGAGCATCAGCAAGATCCTTGAAGTGATTCGCGCCATCGCCAACCAGACCAACCTGCTTGCGCTCAACGCGGCGATCGAGGCGGCGCGGGCCGGCGAGGCGGGTCGTGGATTCGCCGTGGTGGCCGATGAGGTGCGCTCGCTTGCGCAACGCACCAGCGCATCGACCACCGAGATCGAGAGCCTGATCAACGATGTGCAGAAGAGCACCCAGGAAACCGCCGAAACGCTGCGAGTCACGGCCTCCCAGGCGAGCATGACCCTGGAGCAGGCAGCGGCGACCAGTCAGGCGCTGACGGTCATCATCAGCTCGACCTCGACCATCAGCGACCGCAACATGTTGATCGCCAGCGCCGCCGAGCAACAGGCCCAGGTCGCCAATGAAGTGGATCGCAACCTGAGCAGCATTCGCGACCTGTCGACCCAGTCGGCCTCCGGCGCGCAACAGACCACCGTGGCCAGTAACGCCTTGGCGATGCTGGCGACCGATCTGAACTCGATGGTGCAGCGGTTCGTGCTTTAACTCCTACAAAATGGCGGCTTTATATTGCAGGGCCATTTTCGGTCATGTCCTTTGTGTTTCATTATTGAGACGCATCCAGTCGGGTGCCGACAACAACAAGGACATGAGCATGAAGAAAACCGCTGCACTGAGCGTCGCCCTGGCTGCACTCACCCTGACTCTCTCCGCCCACGCCGACGTCGACGTCAGGCTGGGCAGCAAGGAACGCGTCATGCGCCTCTTCGCCTACCCCAATAACTGCAACGTGATCTGCTTTCGCGACTGGACGCTGGAGCAGACCGTCGAGCACTACCTCAAGCAAAGCGTTCAGCGCGACGGCTACACAGATGCCCAAGTGCGCGTGGTCAACGACAACGACCAGCTTCACGCGACGATCACCGGCGTTCCGGACGGCTACGACAAGCCGCTGAGCAACCTGCTGGATGCCGGGGACCTGGCGTATTCCGGTGCGAAGAAGCTCAATGCCGATGGCAAGTTCGCCTACAACTGGTACCTGTTCCTGCCGCTGGGCATGGCGCTGGAAAACCGCAAGAGCGTTGAACTGCTGCACTTCCCGCCGGATTACTCACTGACTCAGGCCCAGGATTACCTGCGCTCGGCCACCAGCGACCGTTGGGCGGCGCTGTTGACCGACAACGGCATTCCCGCCGACCAGACGCCGGCATTCCAGACCATCATCGACATCGCACCAATTGCCGCACCTTCCAATGCCGGAAAGGATCTGGAAGGCGTGTACGGCTACTTCAACGATTACCAGACCACGATGGTCAAACAGGTCAGCCAGAGTTCGACAGGCACTTCGCTGCCCATGGTGGCCTTTGGTGCGCCCGTACGAAGCTGGCTCAAGGAGCAGTACAAGGTCGAGGTGCCCGTGCTGGGCCTGGCGACCATCAGCCCGGCGGCCGGGCAGAATGTATCGGTGATCGGCTCCAACCATCCGAGTTACATCTGGTATGCGGCGGACAAGAGCAACTACGGGGGCGACCAGACCAAGGCCGATGAGGCTGGCCTGAAGGTGATGGGGCAGGATTTGAGCGCCGCGTGCTGGCAGGCGGGCATGGGGCAGAAACCGGGAGGCGACGCGGCAGCATTGCTCAAGCAGTGCACCACCCAATGGCAAGTCACGGACAAGGTTCAGACCTGCAAGCTGTTCTACACCTCGGTGAGGAAGCTCACGCCAGATCAGGCGGCGGCGAAGTGCAGGACCGGGTCGGTGGGTCGGCAGCTGGATCAACTGCGCAAGCCGTTGCCGCAGATGACTCGCAAGCCGGCTGCGTAACGACGCCTGTCGCGACACGGCCTGCCTGCGATAGAGCGCTTGAAATCGCTGTCGCCGGCAAGCCGGACTGCTACGGATTCGCGGTCCTACTCAACTCTTGCAGTAACCCCAACTCTCGTAGCAGTCCGGCTTGCCGGCGAGGCGGTCTTGAGATCGCCGTCGCGGGCAAGCGCGCTCCTACAGGGGCGGTCACTCGCCCAGGGGGCGCAGGCGATATTGTGGTGGCAACTGCTCGAAACCGCTGATGGTGGTGTCGAGGCTTTTCCAGCGGCCGTCCTTGATGCCATAGATGCACCCATGCACCGACAGCTTCTGCCCGCGATGCCAGGCGTTCTGCACGATGCTGGTGTGGGCGACGTTGGCCACCTGCTGAATCACGTTCAGCTCGCACATGCGGTCGACACGCTCTTCTTCGGTCGGCAGCGTGGCCAGGGCCTGGCGGTTTTCGTAATACAGGTCACGAATGGTGCGCAGCCAACCGTCGATCAGGCCGAACTGGCGATCCTGCATCGAGGCGCGTACGCCGCCGCAGCCATAGTGGCCGGTGACCAGGATGTGTTTGACCTTGAGTACATCGACGGCGTACTGGATCACCGACAGGCAGTTGAGGTCAGTGTGCAGCACGACGTTGGCGACGTTGCGATGGACGAACAGGTCGCCCGGCAGCATGCCGACGATTTCATTGGCAGGGACACGGGCGTCCGAACAACCGATCCAGAGGTATTCCGGGGTCTGCTGACGAGCCAGCTTGGCGAAGAACTCAGGGTCCTCTTCCTTGATGGCAGCAGCCCAACGTTCGTTGTTATCGATCAGATCTTGTAATTGGTTCATGCGTTGATGCCTCGGAAATGATGCTCAGCTATGACTTGTGCCCGGGATTGCGGGTCACGTCCATTTGCCACGACCGGTGGGCAAACAGAGGGAATCTTCATTACGGCCCCCGGTCCACCTCATTGAGACCGCTCACTTTGAGGATTTGTCATGAACGATTCACGCCGCCCTTTCGGCGCCACCCAGCCCGAACCCATCGATGATAACGAAGACCGCATGGGCTCGATGGAAGAGCTCAATTTCAATGACAATAACGAGCCCAGTGGTCGCATTGGTGACACCATTCCAGCCGACGAGCTGGAAAACTACATTCCCGACGAGCGCGTGCGTGAGGCAGGCATGACCGGGGCGTCCACTGACGATCACAACCCTACAGATGACGACATGAGCCCGGAAAACCTCATTCCCGAAGACGGCGCGCGCTCGGCCCGTGAAGCCGGCGAGGGCGGCCCGGCAGACTTTGACCTGAGCATCGTCGATGAAGATGACATCGGCGGCGGTGACGGCCTGGATGAGGAAGAGATGGCCATCCTCGATCCGTTGGATGGCAAGCCAGGCGTCTAATCCCAGGCTTGAGGCGTCCACAGATCCTGTGGGAGCGAATTCATTCGCGAGAGGGCGGTACATCCAACACAGATGTGTCGCCCATGATCAAGTCTCGCGAATGAATTCGCTCCCACAGACACACATGCGCATGTGCCGGTAATCAATCCACCAACGTGCAGGCCATGACCAGCGCGTCCTCGCGCCCGCCGACCGCCGGGTAGTAGTCGCGGCGGCGGCCCACTTCGTTGAAGCCGTAGCGTTCGTATAAACGGTAGGCCGACTGGTTGCTCGCGCGCAGTTCCAGAAAGCATTCGCGGCCGTTGATCTCGTAGGCGCGCTTCATCAGTTTGTCCAGCAGCAACAGGCCCAGCCCGCGGCCCTGGCTCTCCGGCTTGACGGTGATGTTGAGCAAATGCGCCTCGTCGATAATGACGTTGATAACGCCATGCCCGACCTGCTGATTGCCCTCGAACATCAACCAGATTTCGTAGGATTTCAGGCCATCCAGAAAAATACCCCGGGTCCAGGGGTGGCTGAACGCTGCGTATTCAATCTTCAGTACCGCATCCAGGTCAGCTTCGGTCATGCGGCGAAACGTTACGGCATCACTCATTTACGGTCTTCCAACGTGCCATCAATTGACGCATGGCACGCCAAACGTCGGCCTTGCGCTGAGGCTCGTCCATCAACAGTTCAAGACCTGGCAGCGCCCAGGCCGAACCCAGGCCTTCGACCTGGAATTCTAAATTGTAGGACTCGGCGTCAGCCTCACCGGCAAAACGCACAGCCGGCAGTCCGATCAGCCACAGGCAGGTGCAAGGCTCTTCTTCGGTTCGGGCGTAAAGAAAGCCCTGCACGAAATCACGCGCGGCCTCGGGCCCTTGATCCATCTGCCCGCGCACGAGTAGCGGCCAGCGCACCGGTTCGCCAATGATCTGCGGGCTGTCTGGCAGACCGGCGGCGCGCAGCATGTCCTTGAGTAACAAATAAGAAGGATCGCGACTCTGGAAGGGCTCACCTGTCGCCAGCTCGACCAATAACAGGCAGCTACCGGCACGCAGCAATTGCAGGGAAAAACGCGGCGGCGGCACGACAGGTGCCTTGGCCACCACAACCGCTTCTTCAGGCTCGGCGGTCTTGACCGCAGGCTTGGCAGCAGACGAAGGACGTGGCACCTCGATTTTGGGTCGCTCGACCGTCCGCGCAGCAGGCGCAGGACTCGCAGCCACGGCGTCGCGAGGCTGCTGGCGTTCAACAGCGGCAGGCGCAGGCTGCGTGACCTCGCCCTCGAACACCGGCAATGGCGCGAGAAGCTCCGGACGCGAAGGCGCGGCAAAGGGAAGTTCGGTGCGCGGCAGCCAGCTGACCACCTGCATGGCGGTCAGAAAGGCGCGACGTCTAGGCTCGTTGAGCACGGGACAGCCACCTGTGGATAAAGTCAGGACGGGGATTCTACAGACCTTCGGCCGATCACGCCGCAGTTGATCGACTGAGGGTGAAAACCAACCCCTGCGATGCAGTACAATTGCCGCTTTTATTTGCCAACCAGCGGCCTTCCGATGATCGAACCTAAGCGCGTCCTGCGCGCCCTTGCCGAACACTGGGCGCTCCTTGAGCCACTGTGCGAGCATTTCGACCAGGGCACACTGAGCCTGAGCGAGCTGCGCGTGCAACTGGCGGCCCAGCAACTGGAAAGCACGCCACAGGACATCACCAACCTGCTGGACGTGTGGATTCGCCTCGATATTCTGGTGCCTGTGGCGAAAAGCCCGAACCGTTTCGAGCTGAACGCGCAGATCCACGACTTCCTGTCTTATTTGCGCCGCGAACACCGCCTGGGCCTGTGCCTGGAGATCGAAGCCTACCTGCGCCACCTGGAGCGCCTGGCCGGTTACATCCAGGAAGCGTTCGAAGCCCGCGATGCCAACGACCTCGCCCGCCAGCTGCGCCTGCTCGACATGCGCGTGCGTGACGTGCTGAAAAAGCTCGCCAACGACGAGCAGGCGCTAGTGTCCGTGGCCGACCGCGCCAAGACCAGCGACCGGCAGATCCCGTTGCGCCAGCGCTACGCAGAAGTCTTGGCGACCTGGGACGAATACGTCGAGCCGATGATCCAGTTGGTGAATGCCGACGGCGCATTCGAACAGGGCGTGCGCAAGGTCGAGAACGTGCTGCTGCGCATGCTCAGCGACCAGCAACGCCTGGGGCACCTGGTTGACGATGACATGCTGCTGCGCACCCACGCGCGCATCCTCGAAATGCAGACCAGCGCTCAGTTGACCCTGCGCCATGCCCGCGAACTGCTGTTGCCGCTGCGCGAAGAAGCCCGTCGCCACAACGCGGTGACCCGTGGCGCGGCGCTGGCCCTGTCGGCCATTCGCCGCAAGGGCATCGACGCCGTGCCGCAAGCCGCCATGCCAATGTTCACCCGTGCGCAAAGCACTTTTCTGGGCAGCGCGAACCAGGTCGAGGCCTACGTCTATGCCCTGGCCCGCTTCGAGCCGAAACCGGCGCGCTTCCCCAAGGCCAGCCTGACCCGCAAGGGCGAGCCGCCAAGGGCGCCGCGCACGGTCAAGGAAATGGTCGAGCGCTGCGAAGACGCCCTGCCGATGCCGGACCTGATGGTCTGGCTGCTGGAGCAGGAGCCGACCGGCGCCACCGACGAATTGCTGTATTGGTTCTCGCGCCTGTCGCGGGAAAAACGCTTCAAGCGCGAGCGTCTGGAACGCCGCGAGTACCTGACCCAGGAGCACCGCGTCAGCCTGCGCTCCTTCGCCCTGCTCTCGAGCAAAGACGCCACCCCAGAGAATTCCGAGGGCACCGCCCATGCATCTTGATCTATCTGAAATGTCCCAGCTCGCACCGATCTTTCGCGAGCTGTTCAAGGGCTACCACATCAGCCGCCGCGACCCGGAGCTGTACGCCCAGTTGTCGAACTCGCAGGACCAGTACCGCACGCTGTTCAAGGCGCTCGGCTTCGAACTGGTCTGCGACACCCGCGGCTTCTACTACTTCGTGCCGGACCTCGCTGCCGCGCAGGTCAACAAGACCGCCCAGCGCCTGGCCCTGTTCACCTTCATCCTCGTCGAGCACCTGGCTGACCAGGGCCGTGACCCGGTGGCCGTGCTCGATGGCGGCAGCCTTGGCCGTGACGAGCTGCCTTCCCTGCTGGAAAAGTACCGCGACCTGTTCCTCCAGGCCGAAGTACAGACTCAGGACGAGCTGGAAGAGAAGATCATGCGCCGCATGACCCAGCTTGGCTTCGCCTCCGAGGAAGTCGGTATCTACCGCTTCCTGCCGCCGATGCATCGTTTCCTCGACGTCTGCCTGTCGGTCCAGCAGGACCGCGACCTGGCGGCCAGCCTGCACAGTGACCTGCCGTTGCCGACGCCGGTGCTGATCGATGACGACAGCGACGAAAAACTCCTGCAGACCGACGACCCGCTGGATCTCGCCGAGTTTGACGAAACAGATGAAACCGAAGAGCAGGCCCTGGCCCGCGCGATCGCCGAAGAACAGGAGCTTGACGCATGAGCCAGGAACGCTACGGCATCCGCCGCTTCGCCCTACTGAACACAGCCGGTTACAGCCTCGGGCTGTTTCCGCTGGAACACCCGTTGTCGGTGTACGGCGCGAACAACCTGGGCAAGAGTGCGTCGATCAACGCGCTGCAATTCCCGATTCTGGCGCGCATGTCGGACATGTCCTTCGGCAAGTACAGCCTGGATCAGTCGCGCCGCTTCTACTTTGCTTCGGACACCAGCTACATCCTGGTGGAGGTGTCCCTGCCCCACGGCCCGCACGTCATCGGTGTTGTCGGTCGCGGCCCGGGCGGCGGCTTCGGTCACCAGTTCTTTGCCTACGCGGGTAAGCTGGACCTGGCGCATTACCAGAAGAACGACACCTGCCTGCGGCAGAAAGAGCTGTTCACCAATCTGGAAAGCCAGGGCCTGAAAGCCTATGAGCTCAAGCCCGACGAACTGCGTCGCTTGCTGGTGGGCGGCCACACGTCGATTCCGCTGGACCTGACGCTGATCCCGCTGCGCTCCACCAGTGAGCAGAGCCTGAAAACTTTCCGCGCCTTGTTCATCAACCTGCTGCACATGCGCGAAATCACCGCGGCCAAGCTCAAGCAATTGTTCCTCGATGCGTTCGAGCACAGCCTGCGCTCTGGCAGTGTCGATTACATCGCTGCGTGCGAAGAAGCCTTCCGCGATGTACGTCGCATGGAACAGGACTACAACGCGCTGGTACTGGCCGGCCCGCTGGTCGAGGCCCTGGCCAATGGCGTGAAACAGCGCGATGTGTTGCGCGGCAAGCTGCATCGCCTGTCGCCGTTGCTCGATTCGCTGCTGGGCACCTGGCAGGACTACTCCAACGCACGCAAGGAAGAGCTGGTCATCCAGGCCGAGCACTACCGTGGCGAGCAGGATGCCCTGCAGAACGACCAGCGTGGCGGTACTCAGGAGCTGATGCGCCTGGAGCGGGAGATCAGCAACATCCAGCGCTGGATCGGCGAACTGGCGGTGCTGAAGAATCGCTTCGCGCTGGTCGACAACGTCAAGACCCTCGAACAGCAACTGCTCGCGGCCAAGGACGCCCATGACGAACTGGCCGGTGCGCTGGCTCAGTCCCGTCAGTTCAGCGCCGAAGATCTGGACGAGCGCCTGCGCGACCTTGAAAAACGCCTGAAGTCGGTCAAGCAGCAGCTCGATCATGCGGACAACAACAGCTATGCCCGCCTGCGTGAAGAGTTCTCGCAGCCTGACGTCGAGCGCCTGATGCGCCTGTTCAACAGCGCGCTGTTCAGCCTGCCGCTGGGCGAGCAAGGCATTGCGCTGGATGACGGCGAGGCGTGGGTCAAATCCCTGGAAGCGATTCTCGATGGCTTCAAGGGCGAGCGCTTCGAGGTCCCCGGCCTGTCGATCAACCTGTCACACATCGAGCCCCCTGCATTGCAGGCCCTGGCTGACCGTGCGGCGTTGCGCGACCAGAAAGAGCGTCTTGAGAAAGAACTCAAGCAGTTGAAAACCCAGCAAGCCGTGGCCGCGGACCGGGCAGCGAGCAAGACCCAGACCGAAGCGCTGTACCAGCAGGTGCTGGATGCGCAGAAGGCGCTGGAAGACTTCCGTCGCACCCAGACCCTGTCGGCAGAGGAAGGCGAGAAGCTGGAGCAACTGGCGCAGATGGAGGCAGCGCAGGACGAACTCAAACGTTCCAGCGATGCCTTCACCGAGCGCGTCCAGCAACTGTCGGCCAAGCTGCAACTGGTGGGCCGCCAGATCGGCGATCTGGAATCCAAGCAGCGCACGCTGGATGACGCCCTGCGTCGCCGTCAGTTGCTGCCTGCGGACCTGCCATTCGGCACGCCTTTCATGGAACCGGTGGATGATTCGCTGGATAACCTGCTGCCACTGCTCAACGACTATCAGGACAGCTGGCAGGGCCTGTTGCGCTGCGATGGCCAGATCGAAGCGCTGTATGCACAGGTGCGCCTCAAGGGTGTGGCCAAGTTCGACAGCGAAGATGACATGGAGCGCCGTCTGCAGCTGCTCATCAACGCTTATGCACACCGCACCGATGAAGCGCTGACACTGGGCAAGGCCCGTCGTGCGGCTGTGACCGACATCGCGCGTACGCTGCGCAACATCCGCAGCGACTATGACAGCCTCGAACATCAGTTGGCGTTGTTCAACCGTGAGATCAACCGTCGTCAGGTTTCCAACCTGGAAAGCTTCCGTATCGTGCTCGCTCCGAACAAGGAAGCGCTCAAGCACATCGATCAGATCATCCACAGTGCCGGCCAGTACGAAGAAGGCGAAACGCTGTCGGTGTTCGATCTGAGCCAGAGCGCAGAGCAGGACAACAAGAACGAAGAGGCCAAGGAATACCTGGCGCGTCTGGTGGCGGCGAACCACAACCAGTTGGGTCTCAAGGACCTGTTCGAGCTGGCGTTCGAGATCACCAAAGTCAACAGCCAGCCGGTTATCCATACCGACATCGATGGCGCGGCGTCCAACGGCACCACCATGACTATCAAGGCGCTGACCAACATGTACCTGTTGTTGCACCTGATGGATCGCGATCAGGCCGGTCGTGTACGTCTGCCTTACTACCTGGACGAAGCGGCCGACATCGACGAACGCAACCAGGCTGCCTTGCTGGAAACCAGCTTGCAGTTGGGCTTCGTGCCTATCCTCGCGAGCGTCAAACCTCAGGTTTCGGCGCATGTGGCGATCGACCTTGAGGGTGGCAGCGGGCCTGCGGGGATCTACATTGACGAGGCTGACTGGAAATACATCCAGCGCCGGGATGAAGTGACCAAGGTGAAGGCGGTTGAAGTGGCGGAGGAGGCTGCTGAGTAAGCCTTTATCCAGGCCGTAACAAAAAGCCCCGCAGCGATGCGGGGCTTTTTTTTGGGTGTTTGATGAGGCAGGTTTTTCCGTAGCAGCACGGCTTGCCGGCGGGAGCGGTGTGTCAGGCGACGCGCGTGTGACAGATCCACCGCTCCCGCCGGCAAGCCGTGCTGCTACGCGTTGGCGTTGGCGTTGGCGTGGGGAAATTTTCCGCGCGCAAAAACAAAACCCCAACCGCTTTCGCGATTGGGGTTTTGGAATTTAATCTTGACGATGACCTACTCTCACATGGGGAAACCCCACACTACCATCGGCGATGCATCGTTTCACTGCTGAGTTCGGGATGGGATCAGGTGGTTCCAATGCTCTATGGTCGTCAAGA